>Ga0179593_1695345_pt1 | contig 34062 bp, 42 predicted proteins | sample CZODoug2_1_08_16_FD_185931 | JGI IMG/M metagenome (GOLD analysis project Ga0179593, IMG submission 185931) | Vadose zone soil fungal communities from Angelo Coast Range Reserve, California, USA - CZODoug2_1_08_16fungal (PacBio error correction) | ecosystem: Environmental > Terrestrial > Soil >...
TTTCTAACAAAACTACTGGAGAGGGTGAGGGGAATGAACTCGATCATTGGAATGTGCGTAATGGGGAAAAAAAAAAGGGGAGAATGGTCGTTCAGTGCCACAGAGCACGCGCTCGCCACAAATCAGTTGGGGGGGGGGGAGGCAGACTGTCGGCGCTCGCTCTCGTGTATCGATGTGATCGCAAGAACGAAGGGAAAAAGAAAAACCGTGCAGCTTGGGGGGATGTTTTATGGGGGAGGCAAACGACCAAGTATGTCAAGGTTGACTATTGTAAGCGAGAGCTGACGGAGTGGCATTAGGGGGGAATGGACAGATACTAGTTGATAAAGTTAGAGCCTGGGAAAGGGGGAAGGAGCTCAGAATGAAGCGAGTGCGTGTGGACCGAAAGTTGGACGGAGGGGAACAAGGGAATTCCAACAGTAGGACTGCACGGCGTCAAAACTGGAGCGAAGATGAAGCGAACGGATTAAGGCTGAAAGGGTACCGATTAGAAAAACAAAAAAGAAACGATCGGCGGGCGGCGGGACCGACTGAGCATTTTCAGAAGAGGGTGGGGGGGACTGGTGGATATATATGCAATCAAAAAAGGGAAGGGTCAGGGGCGGGGGGGGGTTCTGCCTATAAAACGGGAGAATAAAAGCAAGAGAACTCAGTACTGCGGGGAGACGTGCACCCTAGGGAGGGGCAAGAAGGGGGGAAAACGAAGTGGCCATCGGGAAATATAGCCTCTGTACTAGATTGGAAGATGGTCAAGGCAGAACAGGAGCGCTAGAGTGGGGTCAAAACTCGGAAAGGAGAAGAGAGAACGTCTAGAAGGTCAGAACCTCTTCTGTAGGAGGGTCATGGTGGGAGGGAAAAGTAGCATGAGAACTAACTACCTGGTGTCCGCCTTTAAGGGGGGAAAGGAAAAAGCGGGGCGTGGGGGGGGTGGGGGGGGGGGGGGAAAGTTCAGAGAGCAACGTGCTACACTGACTCAAAAGGGCACTCGCCGCGGAGGAAAACGAAAGAAATCGGTCGCAAAGGCCAGTCACAGAATCATGTTAACGAGGAACCTATAGGAGGAAAGCTCAATCTTGACTAGCGGGGCAAAAAGGGAGGAGGAAGATGAGGAGATCGGTAAAAACATTCTGCTAGTCGGAAAGGTAGATTGCCGAGAGAACCTGTCGGACGAAAGTTGGGGGGGGGGGTAAAAAAAATGAACGCCTCTGAACGAGAAAGAAAAAAAAAAAAAAAACCGGGAGAGGCTGAGTGGACCTGTAAGCGTATCGACTAGGTCTGGACATCTCCAGGCAAAAAAGATCCGTGCGAAAAAGAAAGGTGAGAAACGACAAGTGAGGGAGGGGGGGGGAGAAAGACGAGGGTCGCGCTTGGAAGGAGGGGGGATGTCCTTGCGTGGGGGGGTTCGCGGGGCTCGAAACGGGAAAAAAAAAAATGAAAGGTCCAAAAATGGACAAGCAAAAATAAAAAAAAAAAAAATAAAAAAGACAAGACAGAATCAGGAAGACATGATGGACCAAAAAAAAAAAAACCGACTCCAACATGAACACAGATAGTAACCACGACGTGAAAGAGGGAAGGATATCAAAAAAAAAAAACCCACTAAAAAAACAAAAAAAAAGAAGGGGAACGTTAAATGCAAAAAAGAAGTCAAGCCATTTCCAGTGGGAGAGAAACCAGAGAAGTGAAATCCGCCGGCGATAATCCGCATGGGGGGGGGGGGGGGGGGGTACATGGGCTACGATCCTGGCAATAAGGTACGCTAAAAAGAAGGACGAAAAAAACCTACGACACGATCCGAAGGATCAGACAGGGGGGAACGGGAGAGGGGACATTAAAATGTATGCGGGAGGCATTCGGTAGTCTTGCGAGGAGAGGGGATACAAATGCATGGCAGAAGCACAAATGGGAAAACAAAAGGGGAACATCACAAAGTGCTAGGAATGAGTATAGTTCATCTAAGAGTCATGGGTTGGGGGGTAGGAAGCCAGAAGCGAATTGGGTGTGATAGAAAGGGCTGGGAGAAAGGGGAGTGATCAATTGGGGAAAGGGGGGTCGAAATATATGCAAGGACAAAGAAAAAAGAGGCGTTACATAAGCGGCGTGTGTAGAAGAAAAGGGGTCAGGAGACAGAGGGGCAGCCGGCAGGGGGGATGAGGGGGGAGCGGAAAAGTTCGTAGGCTCGACAGTATGACCTCAAAAAGCTGAAAAAAAGGGGTATTGCCAGACAGAGATTGGAGAAGGACAGGAGTCAGCAGTAAAGGGAGGCAGGTGCATACCGGAAGGGGAGAAGACGTATGTGGTAGGGGAAAATCCTACCACAAAAAATGAGGGACAGAAGGGTGGCTAGTACGATCGGATGTGGGGAGAATAGAGAAAGTTAAGAAAGAGATAGGGCGGGACATGTCTAGGGAAAGACAAATAAAGGAAAACAGACACTGGGGGGGGAAAGTAGAGGGCATCTCCATTACTTCCTCGAAGGGAAATATTCGAGGTCTGAAGAGTACAGATCGCTAAAGACACAAGGGGCCAAAGGCAAGTGGGAAAAGGTCTCACGACGGAAGTTTTTGCACACGATGTAGCGAGGGGGGGGGGGGAGGTCTGGAAGGCGGGGCGCACGCACGCAAAACCGCGAAAAAGCAAACGGAGCTCAGCAGGCGACTAGGCGTGCATGAGGACACTGATCGGAAAAAGGGACAAATGAGCGACGCTGTCAGGCCAAAAACTGCAAGAAACGGAAAAAGTGTTTCTGTCACGCAGCTGGTTAATACAACACAAAAGGGGGGAAAAAAAAAAAGAAAGGAACTGAACCAACCATCTCTGGACATCAAGTCACGTCGAGAAAAACACAAACAAAAAAAAAAAAGAGACAGAAAAAAGTAAACAGTGGGGGTGCTGGGGAGCAAAAGGGCTAATAGGGAGGGAGGGAGAGTCACGCAGGGATCAGTCCTGTGGTCGACGACGGGCAGCAACTAACGGAGTCGGAAAAAAGCAAGTTCTAGGGGTGGGGTGGGGGGCATTGCGATATCGGGGTTCGGAGGCCAGGGAAAGGGAGACTGAATGCGCGCTTGGCCGGCATGAACGACGGCGTAAGGTTTAGAAAGAAGATTGAAGTCAATGAATTGCATCCGTAGCAGTAGTCCGGACATGTCGCGGGAGAAAAAGATGGGGGCGGGTGCTTACGGCGAATCCAGAGAAGACAGATGATGATGTAAGACGGGCGCAAATTACAAGCGGTATGGTGATGCTACTAACGAGGAAGAGACAACGGGCGGGACACAGACGAGTCGAAACGAGTGACAAACCGAGGGAGAAAATAAGGAAGGGAAAAGGGCTGGGGACAGAAAAGTAAATGCAAAGGGTCGTGAAAAAAAAAAAAAAGACGAAAAAAGAGGACATATGCAAGAGACATAAGTCGATGAGGTCCATAGTGAAAAGGACTCTCTACAGCTACCTCGGGAGAGGGGGGAAAACAGGAAAAAAAACGGTCGTAACAATCGATGCAGAAAACTGAAAGGGGAAAGGGGGGGGAGGGAAAATGCTCGACATCACACCAGCAATGCCACAGATACGCTAATGAAAAGGAAACAGTAAAAAGGCATTACAAGAGAGAAAAGGGAAAAAAAGGCTAATATCAGTGAACAATCATGGATTGGTATGGGAGGGAGAAAAAAAGAGTATGGAGTATCTTGGTACTGCACGGGCGCGGATTGCCAAGCAGAGGCGGATGGCGCGCCGTCGGACGTAAAGGGAAAAAAAAAAGTCGAAACCATGAAGAGCTTAGCGAAATGTTAATGAAGAAAAAGAAGGGGTAAATTCGCAGAAGTCTTGACCTTGAAGAAAAATGCAGGAAAGAAGGGTAGCCTGTGTGCCGTCTGCGCCGTCGACAGCGGAACAGGAAGGAGGGCGAAGCCACGGCGGCAGCCAGCTGGACATCGAACGATTTCGTAGCAACTGCACAGCGAGGACGGGAAAGGTGAGAAGGAGAGACAGGAAAACTGTCCTTGGGGGGGGAGGGGGGGGACAAGACCGTTGATCCAGATGTCTCAAAGGGGGGACAAAAAAACCACGAAGGCATCCTTGGAAATTATAAAAAGACATCAAAGGACCATCCGTCGGTAATATAGAGAAAACACGGGAAGCGACTCCGCCCCCAAGGCGCAAATCTAAGGACTCTCGCCTAAAAAAAAAAATGCTGCGTCACAGAAGCCGCTGAAAGAGGGGGGAAAAAAGGGATCCGGCTAGTGGCTGCGGGCGCGAAAAAGGGAGGGGGACAGTGGGGATCGGGCTGCGTGCTGAAGACAAATAAAGGATCGGTGAAGGCACACTAGTCGTTGAAAAAAAGGGGCAAGTCAATCGACGAATGAAAAAGGCTTTCGACAGGTCGGAGGGAACGGAGTGGTGCGGCAGGGACGAATTTGTAGGGAAAGTCAAAAAAGGGAAAGGGAAAAGGAATTCCGAAATGGGTCGTACTTCAACGTGGAGAGGGGAGGGGGAGGGAAAAAGCGAATCCTAAGTACCCAGGGCAGGGACGGGGGGGGGGAAAAAAAAGGGAAAACCCACGTCAACAAAAACCTAATCAGAGATAAGGGCTGATGTGGACTGGGGGCGGCGGTTCTAGAAGGGTTAAGGGGGGGGGGGGGAAAAAATTGTCGACTGTCGATTTCAAGATCATTCATTCAGCGGGGAAAGAACGGAATTAGACACTCTCGCGTCAGGCTGAAAAAAGACTCGCAAAAAAACGGGAGGACAGAAGAGTCCTCCGGAGAGGTCGGAAACCTAAAGTGGGGGGAAAATGGGGTGGAGGGGGGGGGGGGGGGGGGGGCACTTGACGGGGTAAAAAAAGGAGGGAGAAAACAAAAGAACACTCAGGAGGGGGCCGTCTTTTAGTGAATCAAAGAATAAGGGATTTCTGCAGTACACTGAAAACAAAAAACTTAATTAGTTTAAGGGGGTGGGTCTTCGGTGCTGGCCAACGGAAAGGCAGCTTTTTTAGTACCTCATACGATGGGAGAGGAAAGGGAGGATCTGGGCAAAGAGGGGACATGTTTAAACAACTTAAAAGACACCCAACCTGCGTCTAGGCATTCGGGGAGTTAGCTGATCGGGGGTTCGAGGAAGAAAAAGAAAAAGGGTGAGTTCGGCGGTCAATGCGTAATGTCGAAAAGTCGGCTGGAGGCGAACCTCCGAGACCAAAGTTAGAAGGACGGAACTCGTTCGGTGACTCAGGAATCATGGTAACAAAGAAAAACCGGACTCCTAGCTGGGGATGCCGGAACACAACGGGGGGGAGACAACACGCCCTGATGTCTGGGGCATATAAAAAAGCACCTCTCGTCTTCGGAAGGGGGCGTGCTAGAACGATGGGGGCTTCAGCTTAACTGCAAAAAAGAGGGGGGGGGTGGGGGGGGGTGCGGGGGGGGGGGGAAGTGATTGAAATTATCGTGCATCTAAAAAAAAAAAAGGGAAATCGGGGAACAAAGATGCACTACTGTCAGAGATACGATAAATCAGTATGGGGGGGAAAAGCCAGGTCAGGGCGGGAAGGTGGCGTTGCCTTCAAAGGCTCTGCAGGGGAAAGAGCCACCGGGGGGACTGAAGATATGGCAACATAGCTGGGACACTGGCGAAAAAAGTGGAAGGAGGCAAAGCCGAGGTAGATGAGGACTTGAAGATCAAGCAAAAAAGTACGTAGGATTTTAGGGGCAAAGGGAATGACTGGTATGGGGGGGGGGGGGGGGGGGAAGCAAGGTAACACACAAAGAGGGGCAAAAAAAGTCAATCAGAAAGGGAGAGCCAGGAGAATACTCGAGGCCTGTAAACTCATCAAGCAACTGGGGTAACAAAAGGAAGGGGAAAAGATTGACTATAAGAAGAAAAAAACTGGGGGGACCGGAAAGAAGCGCAGAGGGGGGTTCAGTGGCGGGGGGGGAAACCATTGAACAACCACGGAAGCGAGATCAGAACGGTCCAATGGGAACTCAGGGACGTTTGTGATTGGACCGACGTTTGGTGGGCAGGGGAAAGGTCGACGGAAGCTTTTGCTCCCTATAGGGGGGAGAAAAGTGTCAAGGGGGGGGGGGGGGGGGGGGGGAGCTACAGTAGATTTATGCATAACTCACCCTTCTGGGGGAAGAATAAGAAGACCCTTATCTATGCAAGGAGGGAAAAGGACTGTCGACCCTAGAAAGATCGACAATCTAATAACGGCAGAATAAGCGCGGGAGGTTGTGGTGTGCTTTAAAAAAAGAAGGAAGGAATGGTACAAGCTGTGAGAAGTCAGCAGAGGAGAAAAAAAAAACGAAAAAAAGAGAGACATGCTCCCTTCCCTGGAGTCAGAAGGGAGAAAAGAAGGCACAAAAAGTTCCCGCTTCTCAGAACAAAAAAAAATAAAGCCCAGCTGGGGGGGAAAAGTTGGGGAAATCAGAAGATGAGAGATGGAGGCCAGACCGAAAAGAAAGTAAATTTCTAACGAATCGTCGGGCCTATAGAAGGGGAAACTAGTGCAAGGGATGACACGCAATAACCTTGGAAAACGACGGAAGCGTAGAAGTATTCCTTGGGGGCAAAGGGGGTGCGTCTTTGGGGGGGGGGGAAAACGGAGAAGGGAGGTGTATAGTGGCGGGAGAAGGCAGGGGGGGGAAACGGGATGAGTGATGCTCCAGCCAACAAAAATGGGGAGAATCAAGCAGGGAGGGGAACTCGGGCTTAAGAGTGGGGGGGGGGGGGGGGGCATGCAGTGCATGTAGCTAAGCGGTCGCAAGACATTCCAAATATGAAAGAAAGGGAGGGAAAAAGACAGGTGGGTGGGAGCGATGGTAATGTGTTTTCCTGGGACAAAAAAACATAACAAAAAAAAAAATCAACATAACATAAAACAAAAATGCTAAAAAAATAAAAAAAAGACAAGAAAAAAAAATCAAAAAAAAACAAAAAAACAAAAGATCATACAGGAAAAAACGAAAAAAAACGCCGTGCCGTGCTAAAAATTGGGGAAGCAGGGGGGGAAAAAACAAAGAAAACGACAGGAGCTGGTTCAAACGGTGAAGGCATGATGCGTCTTGAATAAAAAAGTGAAGGGAGCGGGGGGTCAGCTGTCAGCAAGGGGGTATGATAAGCAAAAGTCTGGAAAGAAAGCGTAGAGCTCAAGATGAACGAAATTGCTGCAATAACGGCGAGTCGTCGCTGACCCGGTCATGCGGCAAAAAGGGGGAAAAGCGGAAAGCCATATACGAGAACAAGAAAGCAAGAAAAATTGAATCATAAGGCGCTAGAGGGAAGCGTGTGGGGGAAAAAAAAGGGGGAGAAAAGAAAGGGTTAAGCATGACGCGCCTGGCCGCGAAAGCGTGCTTGGGGAGACAATGACTGAGACTGCGAATTGCAGAACAATAGCGTACTTGCAAAAATGGGGGGGGGGGGGGGGGGGGGGGGGGGGGGGGGGGGGGTCGTCAAAGACACAAAAAAAAAAAAAAGAACGGGGGGGGGGGGGGGGGGGGGGGGGGGGGGGGGGGGGGGGGGGGGGGGGATACCGTGGGGGCTGGAGGGTGGGGAGGTGGGGGGGGGGGGGGGGGGCGTGGGGTAAATAGCTCTAAAACCAAATGAATTAAATTTTTTATGGTGGGAAAAAATAAGCAACGGGGGTTCGAGCGGTTAATTTACGGAACACTGACTTGTGCTCAAAGTAGAGGGAACGAAGGAGGAGTAAGTGCTGTCGTAGGACGGGTAAGTGCACATACCGTGTAAGGGTGAAAAAAATTTGTTCGAACATTTACGCATCTGAGCGGGCATGTAGAGGAAATCGTACAAAAATGTAAATAGTGAAGGGGGGTGTAACCCGTTCTGAAAAAGAGAGCACGTTTCTCCAGGGACCCACTAATGAAGAAAATGGACGGGCGCGCTCTGAGAAGGGGGAGTGGGGCGTGGGGGAATCAGGGGAAGAGGAGAGAAAAAGGGGGAATGATAGCGCCAGCAAAATATAATAAGCTCAAGATGATTCGATTATTAGGGTCTACAAAAGAATAGCCATAGAGTAAGCAAAACTGCTGGAAAGGGATGTGCAGGGGGGGGGGGGAAAACAAAAAAAAATGCCTGAGGGGCGGGATAACCAGAGACAGAGTTCAAGGGGTTCACTGGGGGGCCTGGGGCTGTGGGCCTGGGGGGAAAAAAAAAAAAAGGAAGGACAAAACAGGAACAAAACGTTTCACACTAAAGAAGTAAGGGAGTCAGCACACAAAGGAAAAAGAAGAACACACTGGGGTCTCAACTCGGGGAGCTAGATAATAAACCTAAGCCGTATAGGCCGGTGTGGGGGGGGGAGAAAAGCGTCGTGGAAAGAGGATTAATCGAAAAAGAGAGTCAGTTCCGGCATGCAGCATAGACCTGCCGGGATCGCGATAAAAAAAAAAAAGAACAAAGGAACGTCAGAAAAACAAATTTCTTCAGGGATCATGATCGCAAATGGCCGGAGGGAGCCGGGCACCAAGGAGGGGGAGATTCGAAGCAAGTGATCCCCCCGTTTTGGAGGTTGGGAGGAAAAAAAAAAATCGGGAGAAAGAAACGCGCCATCTGCGATTAAACAGGAGAACGGGAACGCAAAAAACCTGGGAAATGAAAAAAAAAATGCTGAAAGCTAATGAAAGCCTTGTCGGGAGGCCACGGTTCACTGAGCTAGGTAAAAGGGGGGGATGGTCAATCAGGGATGAACATAACAAGACTGAGAGCCTTCGGTCTAAAATTTGGGGTCGGAGGAAGCATAAGCCTTTCGCTACTTTCAAACTTGGGGGGGGGAAAAAAACACCGGGAAGACCAGATTCTTGTAATAAACCAAAGGCTTAATGAGGGAGGGGGGGGAAAGCCGGCTTGAGGGGGCTGCGGGGTGAAGCTCTTTGCTGGCGCCGACCCGAAAAAAGGAAAGGGGAAGGTAATACAGAAAGTAAATTTCCCTTCAGCGAATCACGAGTAGTATACCTTACACTTGACAAGTGGTTGCCATTTCGGTCCGACCCCGATTAAAGGGAGAAAAAAAAAAAAAAAGAAAGAAACGCAAACTCAGAAAATTGTGAATTTTCCATAAGTTTCCACGGGGAAATTACTTCTGGCAATTAAGAGGGAAACCAAAAGCCGGGGGCACCTAATCACCGATGGATGACCCTGGTCAACCACAAAAAAAACCCATGCACTTGATCGCAACACCACCGGGCAGAAAAACACGAAAAAAAGCCCAAAAAAAAGGTTTGACTGAAAAAACGCAAAATCAAAATATGTGTCTTCCAAGGAAGGAGGGACATTGGAATGAAAAATATGAAGGGACAAGTTGATCGGGAAGGGGCGAAAGTCGGTGGGACGGCACATTGAATTTACGCCGCCGACGCCGACAAAACTCAAAAAAAAGGAAAAGACTATTCTCGTTGTGGGGGAGGGGGTGCACGGTCAAAAGAAGGAAGTTGCCGAATACTCAAAGGGAAATCTCTCGGTCCAAAGAAGAGGATTGTTCGAGCGGTGCTGCGACATTTAATGACGATCTTGGGATAAGAAAAAAAGTAGAAAGAAAAAAAGACGAACCAGCTTTTTTATTCCGAGTTAGGGAGGGAGGAAAAGCGAAATAGAGTGTTAAAGACAGGAAAAACGTCTGTGTTGAAAAAAATTGCCGATTAGTCGGGGGGGGGAAAGGCGGACAGGTGAAGCTCTGATAAAGTGGCCGTGTCCAGAATGCAAGGTTCCAATACGACATAAGGGTGAGAGCGACTTGAAGCGCGGCCGCACACGAAAATGAAAAAGGACGCCGCGCGCAGCAGGGCACAGGAATCCTCTTATCATTTCGTTGGGGGGAGGGGGGTGGGGAAAGAGGAGATCCGCAAGACTATACGGGCGACCTGGTAGCGAGATTAGGCTCTCTTAACTTAAGGGAAAGGGAAAACAATCAAGGGCCTCTCTTAGGTCACTTGGGGGGGCCATCCTAAGGCAACGTAACTCGGGGGGAGAGCCCATCTATTATTTTCCACTCAAATAAGGAAGGGAGAGGGGGCAAACCTCCTAAAAGAAGGTGGTCGTTTCCACCATAAACAAGGTGCGGAGAGGTAAGCTACGTAGTATTTCGGAAAATACAGCGTCATAAGTGGGGAGGGGGGGAAAAAAAAATGGCTACCGCCTGAAGTAAAATCAAGAAGACCTATTCTAACTGACCAGGGGATTGCAGAAAAGGCACGTCAAAGGGGGCTCAGTGGACCGATTCACTTTACAGAGGGGGCTCCGCAATCTCCAGGCAAGGTTAGAGCAAGGGGTTGTCGGCGCGAGGCTCGGAAGTATCCCGAATCCCATGTTGGGGAGACGCTAGACAAAGGGGGAAGGGGCATATTGGTCCAGGGAAGCGTGGATTGACGACAAAATGGCAGGCGATACATGGAGGGGTTGGGGGAGGAGGCGGTCGCTGTTTGGACGCTAAGAATCGGGAAAGTGCCTCATTTACTTTTCTCAAAAGGAGGAAAAGGGAGAAAGGGAATTAGGAAGGGCAGGAGCTCGGGCACGCTTCCGCGCGTGGGCACAAAAATTCCAAAACATGCAAGGAAAAGGAAGAAAAAAGGGCAAAAAAAATTTGACTGGGTGTCAGTTCAGGCATCTGTCTCTTGGGGCTGGGGAGGAAAAAGAGGAAGTTTTATCTCCGCTAGAGGACTGAAAAATCGGTGTGAAAGGGGGGGATGTTCCTCGAAAGGGAGAGGCGAAAGAATGCGTGTTGAAAAGAAAAACTAAAAAAAGCGGAAAATGATCCGGAGTTCTCTGGGTATTAAGAAGGGGCGGACGGGAAAAAAAAAAGTGTTGGCAGATGTTGAAAGGTCGAGGGGCAGCGGAGACCGCGCAGATCCGGAGGTTCTGGTTGGATGGAGTGGGGGGAAGGGAAAAGAAAAAAAAAGAGCACATGCAAAAGCCGGCAAAAAACCCTTTTTTCATCCATCCGGGCATCGGCAAAGGGGGGTTTCGCCAAAAGAGAACAGTAACGATCACCCCGTAAGCGGGGGGTTCATCGAAAAAGATCGAGGGGGAGTGAAAAACAAAGACCACGGGGCAGGTTGCAAAGCAACGCGATATTTGGTTCCTTACCTCCGGAAAGGGAAAGAAACAGTAGAGAAACGGCGAGATATACGGACTAATTTCCAGGTTTTGAGAGGCGAGATCCAGCTAACAGGGAAGGAAAAAGATAAGTCTCTACAGGATCTAAAGGATCTAAAAACCTAGGATTCCAACCGAGGCTAGCACTGGTGGAGGGGAAGTAGAGAAGGGTTCAGGAAGAAGAAGGGAAGAGGAGAAAACGGCTAGATAATAAAAAAAGCCATAACCCATTCTTGCATCCGTAGAAGGAAAAAACCCGCCCAAAGAGCAAGAGGAGGAGCCTGGTCAGAGGTAACATCGGGTCACATCATCGGTCGAAGGGTACGGAAAAAAGAGGAAAGGCCAGAGATCGGCAGAAGTGATTATGAACCGCCGGCAGCTTCGGCATTTAAGTATCCGAGGAAAAAAGGAGTTGCCTAGACGCGGTTGTCCGGCGAGGCGAATAGAGATCAAATCCATAAGGGAGCAAAAGGGGAGATCCAGGAAAAACAGATGCCGAGATACGAGTGGGACGCCCCACAGAGGGGAGAAGTGGCCGAGGGGAGGGTGGCATCCGGGATAAGGGAGAAACAGCACAGAGAGAATCTAAGGAAACAAAAAAAAGCTTGAAGGGCGGGGACGGCCAAATCGGTAGGGAGACGGGGGGGGTCCGGTGTCAGCGCAGGGCGCGCTGGGGGGAAAAGATTTCCGTGGAAAAAAAAGACTGAACGTTCCTCAAAAAACGCGAAAAGACAAAAGGCAACCACGTAGGCGCACTAGGAGTATAGGGGGAAAAAGTTCGGATAACGTACCTTCGATGAGAGAAAGAAAGCAAAAGATAGATTCTGAGAGTGGCCCCAACCATAAGGGGATCCGGGGGGGAAGGCGAGGAAGCAAAGAGGGAAACAAAAACTCAAAGAGAACTGGTGGAGAAAAAGAGGTGGCAAGAAAACAGCAAAAATGCAATGTCCCCCAGGGGGGAACCCGGGATGGCGCCCACATGATGAGTAATGATAGAAGAAGGGAAATACTTCGTGCCGCTCACAATGCAAAAAAAACCTCCAGCGAGACGGAAAAAAAAAAAAAAAAAAAGAGGTTCAAGGGTCCCAGAGAGAAGGGTGTTCAACGCGGTGACGGCGCTGGAGGTTAAAGGGGACCCACGGCGCTGAAAGAAGACGAGTGCGACCATCTCATGAGGGCAGGGGAGAAAAAAAAACAATTACATCGAGACTGCAACAAACAAACGGAATGGAAGGAGGAGGGAAGTCGCTCAAGCAACTGTGTGCGCGCAGGGAAGCGATTTTCAGAGGCGGGAAAAAAACAAATTAGAAAGCCAAGGTGAGGAGAGACTGCGCCCGTCAACCGCGTCGAAAGGTGAAAAAGGGAGAGCGAGAGAGGCAACGCAGTAGGGTGGTGAAAAAAAAAGATGCGCTTGGGGCGGAGAGGATGGAAACTAAAAACGGCGGATCGTGTGCCTCATCAGGGAGGCCAGAGAACGACAGGGAAGGGACATGCCTGCCAAAAGAGGGGCCACCAATGACTGGAAGGAACCAGGGAGAGGGGGAGTGGGGGCGCGGGAGGAAAGAGAAACTCATTTCAACGAACGGCTCCCCCTTTATGAGGTCCAAAATAAAAGGAACCGACGGCACGATGAGACTACACGGCTTTGCCTGGATACAAAAAGGGAAGACGCCCTCGTTGAAGCATGTTTTATACGTAAAAGTTAAGGAAGGAGAGAAAGGACCACAAAAGGAACGCATAGGGCGAAACCAGAAAAAGCGCCCTTTCACTACCAAAATTCAACCTAGAAGTCGTACCTACCTAGGGGTCACCGGGGGGAAAACTCGGAAAAATTCCAGGAAGAGAGCTAATGGGGGGAATTGAGAAAAAACCACAACGGCGAGGAAACGCGACACCTCAGGGAGGAAGGCTGTGAGCATAGAGTTCTTAAATCGTCAAAGAAAGAACATTTGAGAAGGGGAGGAGAAGAAACATCAAAAAAACCAGGAAAAGATCTAGCATTCAAAAAAAATAGGGGCAAAACTACCTGGAACTTCATTCAGAACTAGGATTCGCTCGTTCCGCCGAAGAAGAGAAAAACTGATCCTATAGAATTACAGAGTGAGGGACGATGTGAAACATCTGCTGCGAACGACAAGAGGCGCAAGAAAAAGTAAGGGAGGGAAGAACGTTGCATGGGAGGAGGGGTTCGACTTACATCCTAGGCAGGAAAGAGAAAAAAGTAATTTCCTATTATAAAAAAGGAGAAGCCCTAGATACGAACAAGGGAAGCAAGGGGGTGGAAGGGCATATCTTCTTGAAAAATAGAAGCAGAGAAGGAGGAGAGAAGTAAAAAAAAAACAGGTATTAGGAGGTTAGCAGCAGCAGACCGGCGCTGGATCGCGATAAACCAAAAAAGTATCAAATGGTAAAAAAAGAAAATGCGGAACAAGGGCTTCGGGAGAAACATGGAAAATGTAAGTCACCGGGAGAGCAGTCTAAGGGGTCAACAAAGGCAACTTCACGGTAGGCCGGAATCGATATGACGAATAAAGGAGGTAAGAAAAAAGGAAAGGCCAAAGAAGGGGGGGATCTTCGCCTGCAGGGGCGCTTGGTGGCAACAGCAATGAGCTAGATGAATGAAATCCTTTCGAGGGGAATGAAAGGGGGTGAGGTCTCAACGATTCGCGGGTATTGAGAAAATAGAAGAAGCGAAGACAGAACTGCCGCATACCTCGCCCTGGGGTTGGGGAGGAAGCAGAAAGCAACTTATCAAAACATTGTACGCACGGAAAGAAAAAGGTTCATTGTAAGAAAAAAACGAGGTGAGACCTGGATCATGGGCAAAAAGCGGATTTACTTGAGAATGTGATTTACCCGAAAGAGGAAGGGCAGGCGTCCACCGTGATGAACATCATATAATCTTCAAGAACGGTCCAGGTAGTGGGTCATACCAGAGATAATGAGGGATCATCAAACAAAGGCCACAAAAACGACTCTCTTAGCAAGGGGGACAAAGAAAGCCGCAAACCTACGATGGGGGGGAGGGGGAAGCATGTAGGAAAATCGAGGGGGTAAGGGGAATCTTACGACTAATCCATAACCGCCGTGATGAAAAGTGATCAGGAGCATCGAAAGGGAAGATTTTATCAGACCCAAAAATCGCCACGGGAAAAAAGGGAGAAAACAAGGGGGGCCAATTCGCTAAGCAAGGAAATATTTTTACTTCCCCGTACAAGACATTCAGCTCCTGAGGGGGCTACGCCATTCCGAGTTTATGACCGGAAAAGTGGAAAAGGGGTCGGAAATTCTGTGTAAGAATAATTGGGTGCCGGCGACGAAAGAAAAAACAAAAAAAAGGAACCGGAAGAAAACGATTGAAAAAAAAAAGAGGGTTCCTCACCTCTCAGGGAAGGAAAACTGGCTATGCAAAAGGGGAAAAAGGGGTGCAAGGCGACAAAGGTAAAAAAAATCGCGTGGGGACAAAGGGAGGGCTGCAAGGAAAGGTACAGGAAGAAAGGAGAAGCGAAGAACAATCAACGCGAAAAAAAATCTTTGAGAGCTATTGTACGGTCGCCCTTCGAAGGCGGGGACACCTGCAACTGAGATGGGGAAAACAGATCCGTGGGAGGAGTGGGAAAAATCGCAAGAAAGAGAGAGGGGAAATAAAAGAATTGTCCGGGGTACAGGAAATCGCGGGAAACGAACTCGGGAGAATAAAGGCCACCGTTACTGGAGAATAAGGCCAGCTAAAGACACAGGTTCCTTTTAGACGAAGGGCGCCGCAATCACCCGGCGCAGAGATTTGGGGAGGGAATGTGGGGACATTGGCTTTCAGATCGTCAAATACAGAAGCGCAGCATAAAGCAGCTCGATCCTGGCAAAACAGCGGGAAGAAAAAAGAAAAGGGAAAGAGGCCCGCTGACAAGTAACTTGGTGGACAAAAAAGAGTAGCTTCACCCTAGCGATTGGGAACTGTAAAATTATGCACTTCATAGCACCGGCTCGCGATGGAAAAGCCTCCTACGGCATCTTGAAGGGACACGAGGGGGGGGGGTGACGTAGATCATCTATTTGAACCGCCAATAAAAAAGGGGAAAAAATGGGGTTAGCGGCTCCATGGAGTCCGCACAGGACTAAGGAAGAAAGAGCGAACCATGGAAGGAGATCGGGAGGTGATCCGTTCCCCTTCTTATCAAAGGGATGATGACACGCCAAAGGGCAGCATCGTCAGGAAACCGTGGGTGGGGAGCGCTTGTTGGGAAGAATCAGGGACTACCGGAAAACAGTGGGGGGGAAAAGAATCAACTTTGTACCTTGAATATTGGCCAGAAAACTCGGCGGAAGATGATACGCGCGTAGGGTAAAAGGTAGAGTGTTGGAGGGGATCCTCTTTTGTGGGGCAAAAAAAAACTCACATTCATCGTGGGCTCGTCTGATGAAAGGGATAATTGAGGGAGGGAAGCTGGACTGGGCACGCTTCGAGAAAAAGAAAAAAAAAAATGCAGAAAGGCAATGAAAACTTTAAAACCCAAGAAGGGGTTCAGACGGTTCTTCTTTCGGGGGTCATTGGGAAGGGTGGACGAAGAGGGGGCGTGAAAGAATTCACGAGGGAAAAAGAGGGACAGGAAAGCGGACTAAAGAAAGTGTTTGAAACTGAAATAGATTTTCCCAAACCTCGAAAGGGGAGGGGACGAAAAGAAAAAGGCGGTTACAGCAAAAAAGAAGAAGAAGGAGGGATACGTTCTTACCCTGGGAAAAACATCAGGGACGTTGCGAAACGCAAAGGTTATTAAGGAGGAAGGAGAAAACCAAAGGGCCTATAGGAAAGAAAGGGGTGGGGGGTCAGGGACATCAGGAACTTCTTAATAACCAAGAAGTAGTGCAGGAAAAGGGACGACTCCGGGCTTTTGTCCAGAACCTTAGAAAAGGAAAAGGTTCGGCAAAAAGAAAGAAGAGGATCACCCCGTAAGCTATCGGTGTTACAGAGGAACTGAATGAGTCATTATCGCTTTTTCAAGAAAACCACGCGAAGGGGAAGACGAAGCGAGTCTGTCTGGTGCCGGAAACCTCCAGGCCGAAAAAAAAGATTATAGAAAGGAAATAGAGATTGTGGGCATCAAATCAAACCCGCAAGTAGCTGTCGCATGCTGAAAAAGGGAAGGAGTCGAGAGGGGCATATCGAAGGAGCTATCTTCCCGACAATGGCAACCGAGGAGGGGAGAGTAGGAAAATCCGGGGGACAAGAAGGTATAGGAGGGCCTGGGGCTCGGCTGGGGACAGTCAAAGAAAAGGCGGTCAAGCCGTGACTCAGAGCTCGACCCGAAAAAAAAAAAAAAGCTGGAGTAGAAGAATAACAGAGTGAAAAATGCTCTCCTCTCGGCCTCCGGGTCTGCGGAGGTCTTCATATGCGGGCGCGGTGGAGGAGGAAAAAAAGCCGGAGAGGGGAAAAAGGGGCTGGGGAATTTGGAGCGTTTGCAATGGGAAATCAAAGAAGAGGACAGGGGGGGGATCGACAGGAGCGCCGGTCTACGATAAAAGGTGCGAAATCCGCACGCTTGAAAGGGGGCGAGCATAGAAAGGGTAAAAAATCCTCAAGAGTACCTTCTGAACTGTCTCCTAAATGCAAACATAAGAGCTCCACGTTAGTACAGGATTTCTTCTCCGCGCCGGCGCCGAGTTTGCATGGAAAAACGGAAATCAGGAAAAAGGTCCTCGGGGCGGAAGGAATGGGGGGAAGGTGTGTCCTACAGGATAGATGGGCGCTACCTTATGCTTTCAAGGCCCTTAATGAAAAAGCAATGAAATCACCAAAGATGAGAAACACAAGAGCACCAATTTATAACACTTGGGAGAAAGTTTTGGCGACGGAAAACAAACAGGGTTGATAACGGGGAAAAAAGGACTCGGACAGATAGAAAAGGAAGGAGCTGGCCGCGAGGGAGGTATAATCTTCTCTTTCGCAAAACCGATGTGGATAAGGAAGAGACGGGTGAGAGGGCGATCAGAAACGTCGTCCCTACAAAGGCCCTGGGTTCGCAAAGGTTCTTAGGGGGCCATCTAGCATTTCAAGACCGGAAATCTTAGCTTCAAAAAAAGGGGGGGGAGCCCCGCCTGAGCACACAACGGAACCCGGAGAGGATTGGTTAAATCCGGCTTTCCTATATTGGGGAACAAAGAGACACCCAGAGGGGGAGCAAAGAATGTTCCGAAACGACGGTTTGACGGTAGGAAAGAAAAAAGATAAAATGAAGGGGGGGGAACACCTTCTTCGAAAACGCGTACTTGGGGGAACGCTCAGGCATTGAAAAAGGTCGTCTCTATCAAAACAGAGGGAATTTCTTGAAACTATATATGAGAAATATTGGTAAGAGGGCGCGAAAAAATAGGTATCGGTCAAAGGGATCAAAGTAAAAAAGCAGGGGGGGAAAACCTGGAAGGAGGGAAAGGAACTGATAATTTCCTGAAGGCAACGAGAGTGGGGTAGTAGGAGGAGAAGGACAAGAAGTATGTCACGTAACAGGAGGGTGTGGTGCCGCGGGGAGCTTGGGGGGCAAAATATAAGGAAAACGACACGACCGGCAGGGGATAAAGGGGGACTCAAAGGGCTCCATCAACCGGAAGAAGGAAAAACGAAAGGAACATGCAAGGGTGACTCCTTGGGAGTATTCACCCACCACTAAAAAGAGAGGTTCGGGGCCTCCGGGTCGGGGGGAGAATCCCCTGAAATGCAGAAGACATAGGGTGTGAAAATATAAAGGAGTCCGTCTCACTAGAGCCGCGACAAAAAGGTGAATCAGCCAGGAGAGAGGGGGAATGAAAAGAACACGCGAGGAATAGGCAACGGGGGGGGGAAAGCAAAAACCTCTTTTTGGGGGTGCAGCAGGTGAGGAGAAGGTTTCCTGAGGGGGGTCAAAGCTCTCGTCCCACGCCAATAAAAAAGAATGAGCAACAGAGAGACCTTCAAAAGGCAAAGTCCGGACGCGAGCCGAACATTGAGGGAAGGAAAAGCGCCAAGAACCGGGAAGGCCACTGGAACCAGCACGGAGAAGCGAATATGTGATCGGGGGAGGATGTTCGAGACTGGTCTATCCCAGTTCGTGGAGAGGAAGCCAGACATAAGCCGCGTATCTGTGAAAAAGCGAGGGAAGCGGGAAAGCTTGGATGAAGCTGTCTTTTGGTAACCAGTGGGGAGGAGATATACTAGATCGAGCCCGACGAGTCATTAAATTAAAAAGGGAAGGATCCTTCAACTGACAAGATAGGAGCGCAAAGGAACATGAAACCGGCGTTAGAGACATTCCTACAAACGCCGGGCTCCTCTGGCCGCGAAGACCTGGAGGAACTGATCTACGATCGGAGAGGGGCATCTGAGATGTAAGGAAATTAAAGGGACCTCTTGCTGCGGAGTCCGGCAGGGGAAGGGTAGGATATCTAGAGAGACGGCTTGCACATGGTTGTTTGAAAGGGGTTCAAGGATCAGAAGTGAAAAGGCACGAAGGGGGATCTTAGATGTCTGAATTAATGGAGAAAACCGAAGGACCTTATCCGGTTTGTTCATGAATAACGGAGGGGGGGAAGGAAAGAGGGTGAGAGAGAAGGAAGGAGACCGGGATAAGACGTTTCGGTATTAGTCTAAAAAAAATGGGGGGAAAGCAAGATTCTCTCCCTGGCACTGGGGAGGAGGAGAAGAAAATTCTTGAAGATCGCAACCGGGGAGGCATGGACTGAGGGCAACCGCAGGAGGAGTCCGGAACCACTCGGGGGCGACAGTTTGATGAACGCAAAGAATCCCAAAATGAGTGGCGGCCAAGGATAGGGGACCGAAATGGGTAGAAAAAAGTGGAACCCACAGATGAGACTCGCCGCGTGCTGGGGAGGGAAATCCTTGATTCATATGCTATTGAATAAAAATGGGCAAAAGAACGGAGTTTTTCTGATGGCGCGAAGGCGCGGATGTCCATAGAAAAAGTGAAAGGCACGGGAAAACCAACAGAAATCCCTCCCTCCTTACAGGCGAGGGGGCGAACAAGTTGGCGCCGCCGGGATCCAAAAAAGGAGGCTACTTGCATAAAAAAAGTGTCTGTCTAAACGTCCAATGCCGCCCAAGTAAAAAAAAAAACTAGTAAGATAAAGTAACCGACGGAGGTATTACTACGGGGGATCAAGGGTACCCTCAAGGAGTCGCCGCCCCCCTTGGGTGGTCAAATGTCAGGAGGGTCGGAATCATATAAGACAACTTAAACCGTATTCAGGAAAAGTCTAACGAAGGGGGGAACGAGGGGAATGGGATGGGATCATCCGCAAAAAATGCACCCCGCGACGCATCGAACAAGAACCAAAGGCCTCAAAGCGGTGAAACGGCTATTATTTGGGGATTCCGGGGAAGGGATGTGGGAGTAGAAATGACTCTACCGGAAGAGGCCGAACGGGAGGGGGAAAATGGTACCGGAAATTGCATTCACACTTGCAGCAAAGGGGGCCCGTCGTCGAATTTAACAACTAAAAAAAAGAAGGAAAAACGCAAAATCGAAAGCCAACGAATAGAGGTTGTAACCTCCCCTAAAGGAAGAAAAGGAAAATATGTGGGGGGTCCAAGACGCATAGCGGTCCATGGGACAATATGCGTGCTTGAAAAGCCGCTAAAGTGGCAGAGGGGGGTATTACGGGCCCCTTTCAGTGTTCCGCAGCAAAAACCAAAAAGCTAAGCCAACCAAGAATGACTACGCGGGGGGTACGTTAAACCTTATAAACGTTCGTCGACGAGTCTGAAAGTTCAGCAATGGGGTCACCTGCACGAGCTTGGTTCAGGGAGAAATAGAGAACCAGGTTCCAGGGCGCGAGAAGGGAGAAATCACCCAAAAACTCGCAAAATCTTGGGGGTGGAAAACGGGTCGGGGGGGGGGGGCTTGCTCGCCACGCTGATCGATCGCGGCGGAAACCCTTCCAAATTCCGGGGGGGGGCAACAAATAGGGTTGCTGGGTGATCTGCGCGCAGGTTGAATCGAGGGGGAAAAAAAAAAAGGGGCTGAGGGAATCGGGAGGATGGATAAATCTTCGATCCGGGAAATAAAGGGGGGGAATGCTCATCGACGGGGCCGCCAGAAATGACGGGTGGCATGGACGAAGAGGAGTCTGCATCGAGGGGGGTGAAAGTGGGGTGCTGTCTTGGTGTGATGGGACACCGGCTGGGGAAAGAGAAAGAAGCACTGCTCATAGCGCGGGCGAGAGGGAGGAAGCGCTCGCAAAGGACACCGGGGAGAAGCCCAAAAAGGGGAAGTTATCTCACCTTAGAGTCGGCAAACGAGGAGGGTTTTCCATGCAATAGGATGGGGCACATCTATATGCGAGATCACCCGCAGCTAACATTTCCTGGTGTCGATACCACTGCAAGGTGGCGTCAGCCAAAAGGAAACAATCGGGGAAGCGCCTCCAGGCGGTCATCAAGTGAGCAGTCCTTCATGGAGAAAATTAAAGGCCGGAGACTGCATCTCTCACCTATGCAGAAAAAAATGGGTCACGGGTGAAGTCGTCAAATGCTCAGAGTCCGACCGGGGGGGCATGAAAGGAGGAAGCGAAAAGGGGAATCAGGGGTATTAACGGGGGTGACGCGATTGGAGGGGGGGTCGGGAGGTAGGGGATCAATGGAACGGAAACAGTGTTGTGGGGGACAATTTTACACTTTCAATTGGGGAATGGCAAAAAGGAGTGACAAGGTGAGGAACTCGCAGAGAGGTAGGCCCATGGAGCGAGGGGATTTGAGGTTTTGACCTCGGTGGGGGGGGAATAGAAAGGGACGAGTTTAAGGCGATGATTTTCATAAATGGCGATATTAGGGACAAGAAGGGACTGCGGAAGCGAGGATACCACCAATTCCAAATCAGTCAAAGGAAACTTGACAATAATACCGCAAGGTCTTGTTCTTGCGTACGAGCTTCGGGGCGGTGCAGATAGTCATCCTAAACGGACGTTCAGTTATGGACGAGAAAGGGGGGGGAAGGGGAAGGGGGGTTTTCCTATTATATGGTTCCATAGAACAGTGGAGAAAGAGGGGGAGGGAGGTTACATCACAGAGAAAGTATCAAAAGAAAGCGCGCAGAAAATATCAGGATAGGAGAGTTTGATTACAGAACTGGGCGGCGGGGACTCGTGCCAAGTGGGGATGCAGTAGAGGGGGGAAAGAGGGAATTATGACAAAGAGAAAGAGCAAGATCCGGGTTTCTGTGTGACGTTGGAAAACGGCAGATGGAAAAAAAAATAACCCGCGATCGGCGACAATAGAAAAAAAAAAAAGCTCGCTCCCGTCGTGTGTAATCCAGGAGAAGCAAAGTGAGAGAACCAAAGCGCGCGGTGGGACATGCGATCACGAGAACCCGGCGGGGAATCGCATATGAGACTCGTCTTGGTCGGCAGGGGTAGGGGAAAGGCCAAAAAGAGGGGGGATCAATTTTGTGCAATGTGGGACGAAAAAGCCGCGATCGGAGCTCAAAGACCTTTTGCCAACAAGGGATCCATGAAAAGGGGGACGCGAGATAGGACGGCTTTGGAGGACGCGACAACGAGTAGAGAAGAAGAAAATCATTCTCTATCCTCGCTCATATCTCACTCGATATGATCAGAAGTACCAGACGAAGGCTTGGGAGCTAGGGCTTTAAGTTTGGAATAAAATCCTATCTATCTAAATAAAAGTGAGAAGGCCTGATCCTAGGCTTTGACTACGAGTTAAAAAGAAAGAAACTGAAAGTCCTTTTCTCTAGCTCTCAGACCATCGCGCATCTGCGTCCAAGCCCAGAGGGGAAAGCACAAAAGGGACTCTCCTGCTCTAGAAGAAGTTTCTGGGGACAGAAAGAAGGATGGCGAAAAAGCCGCGTGAGATGTAAAGGGAAAGGAAGGCTTTAGTTGCTATCCGGTTTGGCTCGTTGCAGCTCTAAGGGGGGGGGGAAGGAAGAAATCGCAGAAAAAGACGAGACACCGTAATGCAGGACGGGAACGAGGGGGAGATGGCCAAGACAGCATCGATTTTGATAACGCCTATCCTCCGCGGCGGTGGCCGGTAAATGGGCAGTCCGGAGGAAAGTCAGACCATCAGCGGACGGGGCGGGCGCTCGGCAGGATTGTCCTTCTCTTGGGCCGTCCCGAGTTGAAGAAGACTGGATGGTCGACAGGGGGGGGGGGAAGAACCGGTCGCGACAAGGGTCTTGGATAGTACAAAGGGGAAGGCCAGAATTACCCAGCTTACCCCGTCTCACAACTGGGATGGAAGAAGGGTGACCTGAAGGTTGTAATCAGGGAGGAAACTCCCAGACATAAAAAGTACCGCATAGATTACGAAAGGCGGCTCTAGTCGGTAGAGGCGAGGGAGGGGGCTCTTACCAGATACGGGAGAGTCAAAGATGTGGGAACGAGGGGGAGTCTGCACAAAGAAGCTCAAAAATGTTTCGAGAACCGGAGGGGGTGAGACGCCAGCGTGCCAGGGGGTCCCGCCGGTCAGGCTCTGAGGGGGATGTCTCCCCTCATGAGTCACCAAAGTGGTGACGGGGAGCCGAGACAACCGATCGTGAATTCACTAGATGTTCAGCCCAAGCGAAGTAAACATAAAAAAGCCCTCAGGAGGGGGGGTCCCCTGAGCTAAAGGTCACGAAACGACGCGGGGGAATCTCTGTCGAGCATTGAAAAACCGTGTGGCCTGCTTCTGACACCTGGAAGAAAGGGGGAACATAGAAGAGGGGCAAAGCAATATTCTTGATCTCTAGGAAGACACCAACGGAGGAGTAGAGATCAAAAAGGGGCGTCGGACGAAAGGAAGAGGGAAACGTCATTTCCAGCTTGTCAGAAAGTGGTAAAAACCCACGTGTTTCCACAGGGGGGGCGAAAAGAAAAAGCGGCTTGCCCTTCTCACCAGGGTACAGAGATGATGTACAAAGGGGGTCGGAGGGGAATGGGGGAGGCCAATAGAACAAGGAGGGGGAAAGACTTACTACGGTCAGTGTGCCTCATCATATTTGGCTAAATAACCGAGGAAAAGCTAATGGAGGGAACAATTAAGAACAGTCGAAACCAAAGACATCGCGGAACCCAGAACTGTAAGGTAATAACCTATTTCTCAAACGACCGGCTCCAGGGCACAGCACACTAAATCTTCCTCTATCAGAGAGCGAGAGGAGAAAGGTCCCTCAGCGAGAGTATACAAGAAATGGTGCGCGGCGGGGACCGGATATAAAAGGGGGCCGAAAAGAGGGAACGCTTTTTTCGCAGGGTTCTAATGACCGATGGGGTGAGGACTCTGAAAAAGGAAGGTAAAAAGAAAAGGGCATGGAGCGGGGGGGAAATCGCAGCAGGCACCAGGCGAAAAGAGAAGGGATCAGAGAAAGACCGGGTTATGAAGAAAAACTCTCAGGAAAAATTGGACCGTAGAGGAGGGGAAGAAACGGATCCTATGTTGCTAAAGACAAGGGACTCACTTCACGATAGTGATAGTCTCTCATTACCGCCGCGGAGGTGAAAATCCATAGGAAGGGGGTCGGATTCAAGGGCCCTAGAAGAAAAGATATTCGCCGACGTGAGGCCGGCAAACCCCTGAGAGTCGAAGACAACTCAGGGAAATCGCACAAAATTAAAAAACTCCTTCGGGAGGAGAAGAAACAAGCGTATCTCTGTGGACTGAACCAAAAACAGCGAGGGAATTAAGCAACTTAGATAGTATAGAACCCTGGAACTCGGAAATCGGGGCGGAAAAGAAGCCGAAAGGGGAGGGGCGTGCTGGCTTAAAGAGTAGTGCGGAAGTGGGGGGGGGGGTGGGCCGGGGGCTCGTTGTGTGGTTTCGCTGACAGCTATAGAAATCCAGAAGGGCGTGAAAAGGGTCTCGAGAAAGAGACTTGTCGGAGAAGAAAAGGCGGGGCTTTAACATAGGGGCGTAGGGTGGACGCCATGGGGGGGTTTTTTGTCATTCTTCGGGGGGGGGGGGTGAAGATAGTGTGACCGCTAAAGAAGGAAATGGTAGATGTGTGCAGCAATGAGTCGCGGGATAGTCGTGAGTCCAGAGTGAAATTCGCCTTCTGAGAAAGGGAGGGGGAGGAGGGTGGTGCGTGGGGAGATCGAGGGAGGAGGAGGGGGGGGGGAGCTTTCGGGGGGGCACCGGGAAGTCTGGGCGGGTGTCGATACAAGGGGGGATTGAAAAAGTGGGATGTGGGTGGTCTCGGGAGGGGGGGGGAAGTAGTGAAGACGAAGTGTGGCAATAAAAAAAAAAACAAGAGATCAGGATCTTTAGAAAAACTCGCTTGGGTGAACATAAGAGCAGATGATAAGGATGGAGGAAGAAAAAGGAGATTCACTTCTTTGGTTTTACTTCATGTCGCGAGTCGATTGGGTCAATTGAAGGAAAGCACAAGAAAAACCCTGACGATCTCGCCCTCTGAAAAGTCGGAGTTGATTCCGCCGCCCGAGAAAGTAAAAAGAAAAATTTCGCTAAAGAAAAACGTGAAAAGGCCAACAATTCTTTTAACCATCGAGGTAACACGGAAAACAAAGGGGGGGAAGGGATGGGGACTGGGGTCTGGGAAACCGATCTGAGAACGCAGGTAGGACCAATGCGTGTCGAGACATCAAGGTAAATCGGAACAAAAGGAAAATCCAGATAAGGGAAAGACGTCCAGGGATGATGATCAACGCAAACCGAGGAAGAAAGAAAGGGGAATAAAAAAGGAAAAAACCGGCAAAAAGGGTGAAAAACGCTATTGATGGGATAAGGTACCGGGGGCATGATTGGGAAGGTTTGAAGAAGGCGCCCTGAAGCGGAACCGGCCAGCTTGGCCCGAATGGAAAGGGATTAAAAATTGAATCCAGCCGAGCACCGCTGAAAGGAGGGCAACCCAAGATGCCACTCAAACAGAAAAAAAATACCAAAAGGGGTTGGACGGCCAGTCTGACGAAGTTTTCAGGAAATCCTACGATGGGGAATGAAAATATTAAGGCTCGGCGGTTATGTTCATAATACATGGGGGTTCCTCTAAACTCCACAAAAACCCAATATAAAAAGGACTAGGACTGGTGAGTCGACAAGGGGATCACGGGGATGGGTTAGATCAATGACATTTGAACGCCTTTCACAATCGTCGGGGACAAAGGGAGGGGGGGGGGGTGAGGTTCGCAAGGGGTTAAAGGGGGTAATAAGGTGCTTCTAGTTGATCAAAGATCACGGCGGGACAAATTGGTGGGACCGCGGTATGGCTCAGGGAGCTGATCGTAAAACGGCTTGACCACTGCGCAAAACCAGTAGGGGGGAAAACAAGGTAAGGAAGAGTCTTGGGGAAAAAAAGTAACTATCAGGGGTCGAGTTGGAAAATTGTGCAGTACGAAATACACGGGGTGCCGAATAAGACTCACTACTTCGAGAACCTTGAGGAAAGGAGGGGCCGGACTTTGCCATGGCCCGAGGAGCCGGCGATCTATCTTAACTATCATGGGGGCTGTTGTGGGGATTTTCAACTAACTGTTCGGATCTAAGAAGAAAGGCTAAACGACGTAATTTCGGAGATCTCGGAGGACGTCCGAAATCGGGGGAACGGAACCAAGTAAAGGCGTAAAGTCGTGGAAAAAAAAAAAGACAGAGGGTCCTTTCCCCTTCAAGTTATTTTCCCTCGAACTCGAAGCAGGACAGCCAATGGGGGAAAACCTTTTCCACAAAGCCACAAGGGTGCGAATGGTTCGACGAGGACCGAGGGAAAAAAAGCATGGAGGTTAACCAAATGTGCGCAATTGATGCTTTCTAAACATTTCGAAAAGGACGTCCCTGGAAACAAGCACATCACCGATCGAAGAAAACAAAGGGACGATCAGGGACCTAGCGAACAAACAGCAAAGGAAAAGAACGGAGAACGGACCATCAGAACCGAAAAACATCGTCCATTCCTTGGTTGTCGCGCTGGGGGGGGGGGGGGGCGGTCATAAAAAATGGAAACCGAAATCATGTTTACCGGTATCAAAGGGGATAAGGCAGTTGCGCGCTAAGGAAAATAAACATATCGGCTGAAAAAACGGGACCATTGACTGGCGGCGGAAGCAGGGGGGGGGGGGAGGGGTGGCTGAGTAAGCCGGAAGTGCTCCGCTTATGCATCCATTTGCGGGGGAAGGGAGAAGGAAATTGAGGGCAAAAGACGAGCGGACAGGTACAAAAGTCAAGTGACTGACAATCAATAGCCTTTTAGCGTTTGAGCTTGACTTTGGATGAGATGGAGGGGTTGGCGGAAGATCACAGTCACCGGGGGGGAAACGTTCAGGAATGAATAAGTGTGTGCGGAGTAGAATAGAAAAAGAGGAAAAACCCAGTAGGCTGCAAGGCGGGCATCACAGTCATAACAGTAAACAGGCACGGTGAAGGAAGAAAATCGTGGTTTATACAAAGAAAGGGGAATGGACGGTGGGCTTTGTATGAAAAAAGAGGGTTGGACGTGCGGCAGGCGAAAACTTGGGTCGTCTTTAGACAGAGAAAGACCGGAGGGTCTGTGACAAATAAAAAAAGAACAAAAACGAAGCGCGACAGAAACAAAGAACGTGCGCGCCGGAGGATCCCTCAGGGGTGTCGAAAACAACGCGCCGTCGAGAGCACGCGCACCCAGGAAATCGGTGGGGAGGAGACCCAACTGTGGTCATTCGATTGGTCACGCAAACTCAAAAGGGTCACGTTGGAGAGGAGGCCCGGGGGGAGGAGGGAAGGAGAAACGTACAAGGTTAAAAGAAGAGACATGATCCAAGCAACGGTCAGCGAGATAAAAGGAAACAAAAGGTGGCAGTCGAAAGCCACGCGGGCGTGAAGAGGGAATACTCAACAGGCTCAGATCTCAAGAAAAGCGTAAAAAGAATATGACTGAAAAGAGAGGAAGCAGGTTATCTAGTGCTTATCCGGTCAGAGACATCAAAGAGAGAGAAATAGGGATGGAGGGCCTGATCCTATAATCTCAGGGAACAGGAAAAAAACCTGCAAAAGAGAGATAGCGCTAAAAAAGCCTCGAGAATAGAGACATCCCCGAGTCATCTGGACATCGTGGAAACATAAACGATGACCGAGAAAAAACGAAAGCTTCTCAATTTTCTGTTGAAACGCTGTTGAGGGAAGGAAAAAAAAGACTCATCGGCCAACTGGATGGAGAAGAGGGAAGCATGTAGCAATTGTTTGCTCTTGGGGAGAGGGGGGGACGTGCTCTCCTCAGGTGTTGCGTGGAGGGAATAGCGTCAAAGAAGATAACCACTGGGGGGAACGCCGCTGACTATCAATTGGAAGAGATGCACATCGAAGACGCGGAGGTCCAGGAGATCTCGAATCACTGAAGTAAGGGAAAAAGCAGAGAAAGGGATCCTCCATAAAAGGGAGGGAGGGGAGCAAGCGGCTCCTTCGTGCAAAGCGGGGGAGGGGGAAAAAAGTCCGGACTGCGTCGTGACCGGTTGGTACGCCGGGGATCAGAAAATGAGGTTCTTCACTGTTAAAAGGGCAGAGTGCCTTCACCATAGGAACAACGGAGGGGGAGACACCTGAGATAAAAAGGGGTAGGCTCAGTTTGGACGGCACGCCGGGAGAAAAAAGAGACTCGTAGAGGAAATAACGAAAAGATTCGAGGAAAGGGATGGGCTGCTAGGGCCACACCGAGGGGGGATCGTGAAAGAGGGGATATTGGGAATACAAGAACGGCGGAAAAAAGAGCCTGTTTCGGGGAATCAGGGAACGCAAAAATTTCCGCGTCATTCGCGTCCGCGGGGGTGGCGCGAAAATCACTTGAGGAGCCGCAAAAGGCCGTGAGGAGGGCCAAAAAAAGGCCTAGAGGTGAGCAGATCACGTCAAAAAAAAAAAAAAAACCCCCCGACTGCGGTTTTAATCAAAAGAAAGGAAAGAACAAAGTAAAGGTGGCCAAAAACATTGGAAGGTTTGACGGCGCAACTTCAAATACTGTAGGAGAATCATTCAACTCTGGGTTGGAACTTCTTAAAAAGAGGGGGGGAACTTAGAAACCGTCAAGCTAGTTATCACGGAGAGACAATATCTTATAGAAACACCAACGGAGAGGCGGAGCAAGGTCTTGCATCTTCGCCCTGCAGCTGAGCGGGGAGGGGGAGCCGCCAGGAAAGCATTTGGGGGAAACCCAGCGGCATTTCTGGAAAATTGGCGTGCAAGAAAAACCGCAGAAAGGGTCTCTACATACTATGGGAATAACGCAGAGGGGGGTTGGGTCGAATATCAGGCTCTTCCGGAGGAAAGCAGCAGCAAAAAATTTGTGAAGAGTGCTCCATCCCCGCGGACTCGACATGACGAACTCGGCGTCGGCGCACAATTTGCCCTGCAGCTGGCGGGGAAGGGGACGAAACAGGGTCTCAGCGTGTGGGGGGCCTCCTTCTCTAAATCTAGGGACCTAGTGACACACAACGTAGCACAATTCAAAGGGGGGTGTTGTTGGTTTCTTCTTTTAGCTCTTTTTGGTGGCGTGTTGGGAAAAAGCAAAACCTGCAAAAGAAAGCGACAAGAATCATCAACTCTCACAAGAAGGCGCAGGAAGCGCTGCCGGGAGGAAAAACGGGAAAGAAACAGTGCGCCTAAACGGGTTGCACAAGGGTTTTCGGAGGCGGGGGGTGGTGGGGGGGGTGGGGTGGTTTGTGGGTGGGTTGGGTGTGGGGCAGAGAGAGGCTCGGACCAATACAACAGAAGTTATCTAAAAGAGCGCTGACGGACCCCGGTCAGATCAAAGGCGTAAAAATCCAACGATGTGAGGAGGAGCACCGATCTTTCCAAACGAGGCTCAGGGACCAGCATTCTCATTGAGCTGAGGATTTTAGAAAGAGGGGAAAAACAAACAAAAAGAAAACATGCAGCGAGAAGTCTCTATACCGCCTGTCGTAGAGAAGGTGAACATCTATGAAATCAAGCTTGTGCGGAGTTCAAGCATAAAAAGAAAACAGGCGGCCGGGATAGACGGAAATCTCTGTCGGGCTGTCACAAAAGAGCACTATCAGGCAAACAAAGAATAGAAAACTAAATTGCAGAACTCCGGCGGGCAAGAACTAATGCGTAAGAGTGCGCACTCTGGACCACAAGCGTAGTGAAAGGAAAAGACAATGGAGAGCGTAGAAAATCTAAGGGAAGATGGTAAAAGAAAGGGGCTGCGACAGATGCACGAGAAGGGGGATTGTAGATCGAGAAGGGGAAACGCTGATCGTGGACTTGTACAGCCTATTTCAAGCTCACTACGAAGAATATCTCTCGAAAAGAAAATTAGTACAAGATAAATAAAGTATCCATCGGCAGATCATATCAAGCGAGAGATATCGTAGATATACTGAGCCCCGGAGAATTTGGCCAGCATGCAAAGCTCATTCGTGGATCAAGACGAAAAAAATCGACAAGGGGGAGTAAACGTTGCTAATGGATCCTGTCTCTACTGAGGAAAGGATTAAAAAAGGGAAAAGACCGGAAGGGGGAGAGAAAAGCGAACTGGTAAAATCCGATTCAGCAAAAAAGACGACCTGCGATGAACAAAAGATAGCCTTACGGGTTTATCGGGAGCGCAGAGGTGAAACATAAAAAGAGGATAAGGTATGGAGGCAAAAAGCCGCGGCTTGTGTCGGGACAGGGAGAAGGGGGCGGTTGGTCACATAAAGCAAGTTCCTGGCGCTTAGGGGAAAAAAGCTTACGGAGATGGCAGCGCTCCGCGACCTGGTGCACAAAAAGAAAAAAACAAAAGGCTAAGTGAATCAAAGCCGAAAAGGGTCTTGAGAAACCAAGTAATTATGAAAGTGGTAAAACCGAAGGTTTACTGTGGTACTTGTGTAGCCGGACATTTAAAAAAAAGTCGGAGAAAAATCGAGTTTTAGAATCTGAGGACAGGCAAAAACGACGAAGTCGAAGGAAGATTCTGAGGAAACGAACGGGGCCAATCGGTTAATGGGGATGAGAATCCGCAAAAAGGAGCTCGAAAAAGAAAGAAAAAGAAGACCGCAAAACGGAAAACGATGATTGACCTATGTCATAGAAGGACCTGGGATTTTTGGGGGGGGAAGGGAAGCGGCCGGAAGAGGTCAAGATCAGGGCTAAACAGAGGGATGACCTTTGCCATCAAAAAGCACCGCTTGGAGGGCATTGGGAAAAAAAAGGAAGATCAGACCACTGGGTACAAAGGGGGCGAAAGCCAGCCACTTGTGGGGGGCGCCCAGCCGCGGGAATAGGGGGGGAGTCAAAAGGAGATGCGCAAATATAAGGGGAAAAATCTGGTGGATTTCGGGTACGAAAATAAATTATGAACCGAAAACGAACCAAGAATGCCGATGCTCTATTCGGCTCACAAAGACGGGGGCGTCGGCTCGAGAAGGGGGACGGCTGCAAATCGTCGGGACTTCAAAATCTGGAAAGAAGGGGCTGCGGGACAGGTGGGTCTACATTGCAGAGAAAATGGGAAAGCATCAAAAACGGAAGGTGATTGAACTCTGGGGGTTGTCCTCCTAGGGAGTTTAGCATCGCTGGGAAAAAAGGCTCAAGGGGGGATGTGTGGAAAGCAAAGATGCCGCGGGAGGGAAAGATAAAAAAGTATCTTGAAGAAATAGATTGAAGGGGAAAAAAATCGGGGGCCGAATAACGGGAACGCACGTGGATACGCGTCCGCGCAAGACCGTTGAAGGGGGAAATCCTGTGAAAACTCCGTATCTAGTCAAGAAGGATGAGCATTGTGGAGGAGGGTTGAGACACTTGAGGTTTGCTTTGCGAAAAGAAGAAGAAACATGGGGCGCCAGGCAAGACTGAATCTGCGTCAGGACAGGAACAGGCTCTAGAAAAATGATAAAAGGGTGGCTTATCTCCCTTATACGTATTCGCAATTTTCAGGGAGAGTGGTTCACAAGAGATCTCCCTGCTCTACTGGAGCCCAACGCAAGGACGGGTTAACTTCAGTTGGCGGGTGGAAGCACCGAAAAAAAATCGTATCAAGAGGGGCCAATAATTTAAAGGTGGAGAAGGATGCTGGCTATCTACACTCCCGGACCTTACCTGGAGCGCATGCGAAGGGTGACCTCTTAACAGGGAGCAAGGCTCATATCCGACCGATGCACGAACCCCGAGCGGGTGCGCCGCAAGCGCAAAAGAGACTGGAAAGGGGGGAACTTCGAGGGGCATTCAATTCAATGTTCTGGACCAGGTTGGGGGAGACCGCGTCAAGGTAAGGGAATTGGGGCCATGTCCATTGCGCTAGGCGTGCGACATATTAGGGTGAAGGATCAAACCAGGGCGCTGGAGAGAGATGGGGGGTTCGTTGGAGCGGTTGGGAAAATCGGGGGGGCCGAAGAAAAAAATTCCAGGTTATGATATTAGGGGGAGGGAAGAAGCATGGGAAAGGGAAAGCTGCGCGGCAAAAAGGTCTAAAAAAAATTCCAATCTTCAAGACATCAGGGAAGGGGACCGGCAGGACTGGGGGGTGAACGAGCATTCTTTGTCGTTGCGATATCGAATCCATTCGATGTGCAGCCAAGAAAATAAAGTAGTGTGGAGTATATGATTTGGACCAGAGAAAAGTAAAAAACCAGGGAAAAGGCGGGTAAAAGCTAAAAAAGTGAAACGAAAGGAAAATGATCCGTATCTTACTCGTGGTGTAGGGACGTTGCAGAAACCTGAAGGGCAAGTAGAGAAGGAGGGCTCTGCGGCGGAAGAAAAAAGGGCTCGGGGGTAAAGTGGGGAGCAGGGAATCTGAAAGACAAAGAATCGAGGACAAAACCAAAAAGACGGTGAAGGCGCCCGGATTTTGTAACATCTTAGAAAATAAACAACCATCAAGCTCTCAAAAGAGATCACCAGTAAAGAGAGGTTGTTAGATCTTGGAATGGTTAAGGCCCAAGAAGGGAGTGGGAAGGTTGAGACCCTTCGAGAAAATATGTCTCCGGCTCCTAAGGCGGACATCAAGAAATTAGGAAAGAGACAGGCGAATGGTTTTGGGGGGGAAGGGGGGTTTTCGTCCTCGCAAAACTGCTGAAGAAGACGGAGGTCAGCTACCGGGAGCAAGAGACAGAGATATCTGCACCCTACGATATGAATGCCGAGGCTGAGCCAGGGGAGGGGTAAGATAGGGCCGAAAGGGGAACAGAAAGAATATTCTAGTAAGGCGTCCTGAGAATAGGCGGTAGAAACAAGTCAACCAACCCATGCAGGAATTATCCTCATCGAAGGGCAGAAAGTCAGCTTGTAACTCGACAACATCGATGTAATAGAAGGATTAGAGAAGTTTAAAAAGGAGCATAGGCAGAGGGGAAGGAGGAGCCAGAAGGGAGGAGTGCGTCATTAGTGGGCCCTATTTCATTTGAGGTTGCCTGCTCAGGGACGAGTCACAGTTTAAGGGCATCGAGCGAATCGAGATCTTCCGGGATCGGCAGGGCAAAAAGGGAAAGGCCGCGGGAAAGAGATTCCTGAAAAAAAGGTTGAACAGATGACGCCGCTGAGGGCCTATAGACTTCGGCTAGGGAAGGGGTAAATAATGGAATAAGGGACCGGGCGCCGCCCTGCTCATTCGGGCCGGAAAGAACGAAAAACAAACTCTTGGGCTCTTAAACTTTGGACTTGCCGAAAGGGGAAAACGCCAGTGTCTCTTCTGTCAGTCCTTAGGCAGGGAGAACCTAGAAAAAGGGGAAAGGCAGGGGAAGGACAACAGACTAAACGGAGAACACCTGCTGGAAAACGATTCTATTAAGCAGGTGTGAAGAAGGGACTAAGTAAAAAGAAAGAAACAAAGTGATGAGATGAAGCCGTACGCCGCGCTGGATGAGGAAGAGAGAGACCTGAGAAACATTCGTTTTGCCCGGGGGATCTCAGAACGAGGAAAACTCAGAGAACCTGTAGCGGGGGCCAGAATGCAGAAGGTAGTCAGGAGGCAAACGCTTTATGTGGAACTCATTAAGAGGCACAAACTCTAAAAAAACGTTCTTCGTTTCAAGAGCGTCTAAGAAAGGGTGAAGACCAGCGAAAGAAAACACACAAACTAATAAGGTAAAAAGGGTCCCCACTTTGAAAGAAACGCGCTTTACTTCTCTCCGATACTGTCGAGGGAAAGCGGACTAGGAAAACAGAAGAAAAAAACGCCTGGAACTGGGGACGGAGGGACGAATCTCATCGTGCAAACGAAAGATTTTAGGCTCTCAACAAAAAAAAGGAGTAGGGAAGAAAGAAAGAGAAAATATTGAGAAATGACTGAGGAAAAAGAGAGAAATCCTCTGGGGGCAAAGGATGGGAAAACCACCAGAGTTAATGGAGCTATTATCGAAAGTAAAAACGTTCGTGACCCTCGCAGCGACCAGAGAAAGTGAAACAGCAGGAGGGAGTCAGAAAACCTCAAGAGGAACTAGGCACAAGAACTGCATAGTCGACTCCTGAAACAGACATCATGAAGGACATACCCCAAAGAGGAAGAGACCTGAAAAGATACACGAAGAAAAAAAAAGTTCGAAAAACATGGACTCAAGTGCCAAGGTGGTCGGAACCGTCCCAGAAGAGGACAGTAGTCCAGCATCTGGGGGGGCCAAGAGAAAAGAAAGGCGGGCCGACTAGGAAAAATCTACGTCTTGAATAATATACAGAGAGTACATGGGTCCCGGCGTGGAGGGAATACAATTTTGGAGCCGAAGGGGGGCAGACTAAGGCCCTAATTGCAGCAGGTTTCGGGGGAACTGGTTGAAGGGATCGGAAAAGGTAACAATAAACGCAAAACAGATGAGCCTGACATCTCAACGGGGGAGTCCACGAAGAAAAGAAAAGGAAAAGAGACGAACTGCTTTAGAAGGGCCACCTCGACCGGCAAAAATTAGGGGGGGGTCTCAAAAAGCAGTAGATCGTATTGGATGGGTTAATAGAAGCTTCTATTCTTTCTATCGAAACCCCGGAGCGCGGGTGACTCGAAGGGAGATCAAGAAAATCTATTCGCGATCAAGAGTGGGCTGAACAAAGGCGTTTTAAAAAGTGCTGGCCGAGAGAAG
>Ga0179593_1528693_pt1 | contig 34050 bp, 37 predicted proteins | sample CZODoug2_1_08_16_FD_185931 | JGI IMG/M metagenome (GOLD analysis project Ga0179593, IMG submission 185931) | Vadose zone soil fungal communities from Angelo Coast Range Reserve, California, USA - CZODoug2_1_08_16fungal (PacBio error correction) | ecosystem: Environmental > Terrestrial > Soil >...
TAGGGTACGCTGACGTTTCGCCGGGCCGACGATGGATGTGCCTCTTTCTTGTCTGTCCAGCGCTTGTAGGGGGGGGTAAACGCTACTCGAAAAGGATAGTTTGGGAAGCGGGGGTCTCACTCAGTCCTTCCCATGGATGCAGGACCCCGAAACAACGGGGTGAGGAAACTCGGGGAACACGCCGCACCAGTCCCTCTGGAGAGGACGGAGAAATTGCGGAATCCCAGAGGAAAAGGGCCTTCGGATCGTGGACCGAAGCCGTTCGGCCGGGAACCAGCGAACCGGGGGGGGGACAGAGTTCGGGGGGCAAAAACGCAAACGGATCCGAAAGTTTCAAGAAAAAGCGTTCCTGGGTAAGAAAAGGGCTTGCGGAGGAAACTCAAAAAAAAACGTCCGAGGGGGGGAAGACGGCCATCGGATGCCCAAAAGTTTTCTGGAGTCGCTGAACAAGGTACCTGAGCCAAAGATCTGGAGGGGAGGGGGACTGGAGAAACTGCACAGAGGGAAAGGGGGAGGAAAAAGAGAAGGGAAAGCGAGGTCAATGAGTGTTTAGAAATACATTTTCGGGCGGCGGTTACAGGTGGAAGAAATCAAAAAGTTCAAGGAACTGCTTTCCCTCTGGCAAAGCCCTCGAAAGCGGGTCCTCATATTTCCACGTAAAAAAAAGCATTGGTACGCCCCAAGGTGACCGGAATGAAAAGAAAAAAGGAGGATGTGAATCAGGCGGGGGATCATTTCAAAGTGAAACCCTCGATGGAAAGGGGTTAAGAGAATGTGAACAAAAGCTTCCTCTGTTTCGGAGCGAAATGTAAGACTTGGGGGAGGAAAAGGAAATGGGAGCAGTAGACCCACAATCGGTGCAGCGCTACCAGGAACTGTTGCTAAAACCTCGATTCGAGCCGGCAACAAATTTTGGGCCATGTTTCTTTTTTGGCCTGCGGGAGGGGTCAGGGAGAAAACGTTGTGGTGGGCCTAGCTATTTGGAGGAGGAAGGGGGAAAGGAGGGGGTGGACGGGAGAGGAGAAATCAAGACAGGTCTTATGGAAAAAACGGGGTTAGGGGGCAAGAGTTCGAGAAGGTCTCACATCCCTTTTCAGCCCTACATTTTCCCTCCCTAAGGACTGAGGAAAAAAAGAATTCCGAAAAGGGGATGAAGTAAGATAAAAAAAGGATTTACCCGGGGCTCGTTCTACACTTAGTATCGTTGAGTGGGTGAAGGGGAGATTTAATCGCGAATAGTAGCCCGAGCAATTCTTTTGAGGGGGCGGCTTGGGATTTGTATGAGGTATCCGGAACTATCTTCTGGATGGTCTTCTTGGATACCCTTTATGAGGTATCCAGCGGCAGGGACCTAGGTCATCATTGGGGAAAAATGAAAAGGAACATAGTTCTATCCTTAGAAGGAACTCGCTGAAGGCTAGAGACAAGTGGGGAGGAAATCATCACGACCGGTCGAGAGTAGCTAGGGAATTTCCAAGCGAGGGATGCCGTACTTTGGGAGTTCTGGGATAAAAGGTCCAAAGGGAGGGGAAGGGGAACCGCAAAAGGGGGAATTGAGGGAGAAAGGAGTGTGGGACCTTCTTGGGGGAAGGCTTCACAGATGGCCCTCAAGGAAAGGCGGAGGGGAAATCAGAGGGAAAATTGGGGATGGAAGGAGGGGGTATGGGGAAGGTATCGGGGGGGGGTCTGCTGGAAGGCGGCTCGATATCTGGTAGCGTCCGACTCGGAATTTCTGAAGGAATCAACAGCCGGGGGAAGGGGGGAAGAGATCGAGTAATTAAAGTCATAAAAAAAAACAGAAAAAAAATGATCCCCTGTAAAGGAGGGATTATTCCTCCCTCAGCGGTCCACGCTGACGGACTAAAACAGCAAAATCGGAAAAAAAGGGGATCAGAAAAAAAAGACGGAGTAGTGGAGAGATAACCAAGAGCGTAACAGAAAATCAAGTGTCAAACGGCAATTTACCGTCATCGACGCCGAAAGGACATACGAAGGAGGGGAGGCTTACAAAGTACTTCGGCTCTGAACAAGAACTCTCGTCGCGGGAAGGTTCTGGTAGGGAAGTCCGACCTAAAAAAAAAGGCTTATAAGATTCGGCCAGCGAAACAACAGGCCATGCCCCAGCTCAAAAAAAGGATGGCATCCTTTTAACATCGTGGTAGAAAGAAAAAAAACCTCAGGGAAAAAAAAAGTGAAGGAACAAAAAGAAGGAACTGCAATCGACATCAGCCATTCCCCTCCCACTAAACGGGTTCCAGGAAAAGAAAGGGGTCCGGGGGGGTCGTTACCTGTTAGAAGAACACAGACTAAGACTAGAACGCCGAACTCTTAATCTTTAAGTGGAGTTACGAATTGACAAGGTCAACGTTCAGATTCGATCGATTCAATGGGGATCAAGATGCCACTTTCCAGGCGGTCACTTCCACAAGGGGTACGAAAAAGAAAGATTAAGAAGCAAATAGAAAGTGGGAGGCCCTCGATATTCATCCTGCTAGATTATATAGAAATTCATAGAGATTCGAAAAGGGAAGAGAGAACCCGAAGACCCCCCGATGTGCCGTAGCGCCTATTGACAAACGGTCAACAGAGGAAATCACGGGAGGAAAGACACCGGGGGGGAAAAAGGGAGGGAAGAAGGTGTAAGGAGAAGGGCTCAGCGAGGGTGAAAATCCTGACGGACGAGAATGAAGAGTCGCAAAAATAGGGTTGGGGGAAAAGTGGAAAATTAGGCTTTTTCACTAGAGCCATTCGAATTCCGCCATTGCCTCTTCCCACTGGAATAAGAAAAAAATTAGGGGGTAGGCCGACCGAAGACCAGTCCAATATATTCCACGGAAAAAAAGAAAAAGTAGCTAGGTTCAACCCACGGGATAGCCTGAAACCCCCATCCTCCGTGCCAGCAAATGGTAGGAAATTAGGGGGTTTCAGAATCCTGATTACAAAGTGCCCGCTTTCGCGAAAAGACCCGGAGGGGTGGGGAAAAAACTGGGGAAAGCCTAGCAAACAAGTTACATTTCTGCTAACTCGCCGCGGCAAGGAGAGGGCGGGAAATGAGAAAAATCAATTGGGACCCTAGGGTCGGGGCAAGTTGGCTAAAAAATCCAGGAGGATGAGTGAGAAAAGAAGCATGCAGCCCGGAACAATGGGGGCAGAGTTAAGCAGAAGGCGATGAGCATAAGATGTGTCGTGCGGGGAACAACCTGCCACTCGGGGGCAAAGTTGAATAGCGCGCACGGGACAATTGTAAAATAGGGTCCCGTCCAAAAAGGAAAGCGAGGACGAGGATCATGGAACGATTGCTGGCAGGAGGGACCTGCGGAAAGGGAACAAAGCCTCCAGAGCTTGGCCTCCGTTACACGGGCAATCAGGTGAGATGGAAGAATAACATTCGAGGAGAGGAGTTCGAATTTTCTCTAATGGAAGCCCTCATCCCGCAGGAATGGGAAATGAAGCGGATAGTTTGAAGGGGTCCTTAGGAAAGGAGAGAAAAACAAGGCTGAAATGTGGGAGGAGGGACTATAATGCAAAAGGGAGAGGGACTTCTGGGGCCATGCCATAAGCTTGAGGGGCGAATATTACTTAGTTAAATGCTGTTCTTGGAGCAAGAAGAGGAGCGGAAGAATCAGCGGGGAAGCGGGTCGTAACGGAAAAAAGATCATGTTGCTATTAAGCGGGTTAAACCAAGCGGAATCAAAGGGCGCCTTAGCAGAAAACAAGGTGAAGCATCATAGACTCTCAAAAACGGGGGGTATAGGGGGCAAGGGGGGTCTGGGGGAGGAACTAAGAGTTCTGGGGCTGGTAAATGTAATTCGAATCTCTTTCTGCGCTGATACGAGGAGGTCCGGAGAGGACGCGTATGATTCCACCGGGGGGTTAGGGGGGGGCGAAAGCTAAGATCTCCTGGGTGTCTCACTCTTCAAAGTAAAACGCGCAGGATTGAGGAATTCTGGGAAAGGAGGGCGTCTAAGAATATAATGCATTCTAAATAGTGGGGCCGCAGCCTTAGCCGGAAGAGGGCCAGAAGCTCGTAAAAACAGGAGACCTGTCAGTTGAAAGAGGTCCTTTCGATGAACTTCGGGTTCGAAAAACGCCGGTCTGACAAAGAGGAGGCCCAAGAGTAAGAGTCGCTGCCCGAAGGGTGAAAAACGTCTTAGTATGTGAATGTCCGAGGAAACGAGCGAGAAGGGAAGGAAGAGAGGGACAGGAGGGTGGAAGATAGTGCACGTCTGGCCGCAAGGCGAGGTTAAACAGGGACACTGGAAAGGCTGAACTGGGAGAAAGAACCACAATCGTCTTCGACGGTTTAACAGCACAAAAATCGCGAAAGGCAGAAGGATCTTGATCGAGTTACCGGGAACCCCTAGGGAAACGGGCAGGTTGAAGGTTGTAAAAAGAAGAACCGTCTCCGCAGAAATTTTAGAATTTGTGATTCTGGGGGAACTAGTAACAAGAACTATGAGCAAGGGGGAAAGACATTCGTGAAAAAAATGTGTAAGCTTAAAACGTATACTTAGAGCACCGCACAGGGAGTGGAGGGTCCTAGGAAGGGGGGGGGTAAACAGGCTCTAAAAGGGTATGGGGTTGGGGGGAACCCAATTGAAACTGACGGGGCAGGCGGTTAAGGGGGGGAGGGGGCGCAGCAAAGAAACTTAGAGCAGACCAGGGGCAAGGGCTCTCGTCCTTGCGAAAAGGGGACGTCACCTTTCCTTCCCCGACCAAAGAAGCAGGAAAAAAGGGCACGGGGAGAATTCCGTCTCACAGGGTAAACTCGCGCGCTTTGCGGGCACTGCGTAGCAGTGGCTTGAAGGAGGGGGTGAGGAGAGACGGTAGGAAGGAGCAATGCGGGGGGGGGAAAGTGTGCGCAAGTTGAGAGATCAAAAAGGAAAATGGCAAAGCGCGTGAGGGATGGACACAGGTGGGAGGGAGAAACAAACGGGCGAACGTGGGTTGAGAAAGAAGCAAGTAAAAGGGAAAAAACTCGGGCAAAAAGGATCAACGAGGTCGATATCGATAAAGAAGAGGGAAGGGGAGATGAAAGCCGCAAGAGTCCAGTTGCGGAGGAACCGAAAGTTGGGGAAGGTCCGTGCTCCCGAAAAAAACTATCCCAGAGGGAAGAGGATTTACCTGTGAAGGAAGTGCATAAAAAAAAGGGGTCCTGAATTGACAGGGGGACTGGGGGGGGGAGGAGGGACTTTTACATAAATATTAAAGCTTACCGGGTTTAGGTTGAGTCGGGTGAAGGGGGTGGGGAGCAGGTCGTCAAAAGCGAAACGATAAGAAAGGAGATCATCTTCTGACGAGGAAATGCGAAAAAAAGCTAAACAACCTGAAAGTCCTTGACTATAGAGGAGGGAGAAGGTTTGAAGGGGAATCAAAATGTCCGGGGGATGGTTCCGGGCCAGCGGGGGAATCGCCTTACCGGACAAAAAACAAACAGGTCCTTGGACGAAAGGGTGCGAAAGGAGCAAAAAGAAAGACCCAGGCGGCGAAAAAGGACATTTCACGGCAGGTTCTCGTGACAGGATGGCCCGGGAAAGACAGGAGAGGGACATAATAAAGGGGGACAAAAAAAGTCAGAAAATTCGAGGAAGGCGGGGCGATTGTATCATTTCAAGGGCCGGTCCTGAGTCGGAAACGAGGGGGGGGGGAAGCCAAAAAACACGGGGGGGTCAACCAATTTTCAAGGGGGAAAGATTTTCTCTGTTTTCCGCCTACAAAGGGGGGGAGGGGAGGAACCGGAAAAAGGAGGCAAAAAAACAGGAACGGGGGGAAAGCCTCTCAATTTTACTTTGGGGACCGGGGGGACGGAGGCACAGAAGAAGGAGCAGGAAGTGTAGGACAGCGCGAGGGAAGAGGGAGCTTAGAGGACTAGGTCCGTGGGTAGGCTTCAGGTACGCGCATGTATCGTCCGCGGGGCCTGTCAGGACAGTCCACAGAGGGTTGGAAAGGGGTTAAGGGTGGGCAAAACATCACGTTTCGCCCTACAAGATACTGATAGAGAAGGTGGATGAAAGAATTGGACACCTTTCAGAGATCGACACTCCCTGAAATCCACACCGAATATTAATGGTAGTTCCAAAGAGAAAAAACGGAGAGAAGATTCAGGTCAACGTCAAAGGACTAAGGAAGTACCATTATCAAAGGTTACATCCTTTATCCGAGAAGAAAATTAAGGGGTTAATCAGGTAGGGGGGTTAAGGTTTAACATTGGGGAAAAATTCTGTTTCGAGTTGAAGTCGCCAATGGGCCCATAAAGCAGGACAACGCTAAAGTTTGAAAAAAACCGAAACCAATAGATAACAAAATCAGAGCTAAGCAGGAGAGAGAACAACCATCAACTACAGCCTCAGCAAAAAAAAAAGGCCCCCAGCAAACCAAGTACAAGTAAAGGTTCATCGCGTCAAAAACAAAGGGAACCTCTGGTGAAATCGCACATTAGATCTAGGCGGGGTCATCAAAATCCCACACGTCTTTCAAATGGGCGCTCAAGAAAACGGACAGAAAAATTAGAGGAGGGGGCCCGGTTCCGAACGAGGGGGAAAACGGTTGGAAAGGGAGTCGTCTTTCTTCCAGGGCCAGAACCTGATCGGGCGTGATCAGAAACGCCCGGGGATTAAGGCGCTGAAAAACCGGGGGGTCGGGGTTTCTTCTTCCCGTGAAACTCGTTAATTGAAGGATCGGAAAAAGAAGGTCGGAGGACGAAATGGGAGGACACAGCATTGAAATGGCTGGTTAATGAAACTCTGAGCACGGGAAAGAACTTGGAAGGGAAGCAGGAAAAAAAAGGAAAAAGGATCCAAAAGTGGTCCTCCTGTAAAGGGGCACAACAGACTAAAAGTTACAAGGCTGAGTCGGGTCCAGAAATGGGGGGAGCCGCCGAAGTCAATCAGAGAAAGACGGCTGGGAAAGTGAGGCGGGGGAAGCAAGCGCTACCATAAACAGCGGTTCGCTTGGACCCCAATTCACAGAAAAAGATGGAACGCCCGTTAAGTCGCGCAAAAGAAAAGGGCGTGTCGAAGAGGACTGTCGTGTGCGGAGATAAGAGCAAGGGTGCAAGAAGGAATTCGACTCCGGGTGCGTCCCGAGGATCATTCGGTGAGTATCAGAAGAAAGAGGATAAGGCACGATCTAAAAGTTCTGCGAAGACCAGGAACATCTCTCTCCAAACGGAGGAGGGAATATATCTGTTTTCTCTCACGGGGTCAAACTCAGGGCCTGCACCGAAAAAAGTGGGACTGTTTGACTCTCAATTAGGACGGTTCGACGGGTAACTCCGAGATCGCATTCCCGCGGGGGCACCAGGCCGGATCAGAAAACTTCAAGACACCCAAGCAAGTCCTCTTCGACAAAAGCTTCGTTCAAGCGGTCGACGTCCCGGAAAAGGGCGTGAGATCTCAGGACTAAAAGAGTTTCGCGAAAGGGCAGACGGGAAGGAACCAAGGAACAATTTCATGTGCCGAAGGAAACGGGCATCGCGCAGAAAAAACTGTAAGGGAAGCTTTAAAAATCCACTATAAAAGAGGAAATTTCTTGGGGAAGCAAAGGAAAAAGGGGGAAGGAACACGAGTGGAGGATGTCTCAGGTTCCTGGCCGTAAAAGGAGGGAAGCATCGTCCCTCGAGTCAAGGGAGGAGGGGGACCAAAACCTCGAGGTTGGAAAAAACTTGCGAGCAAAAAAAAAACCCCTCCACGTGAGAAGCTTAAACCGAGACTCAATGGGAAAGCAAGGGCACGCAATGAAAAAGCGGAGAGGGAAAAAATGTATCACCAGACATCAACGGCTGGGAAAGGGCCCAAGTAATAAACAAATGAAAGGAAGCGACTGACCGGCGGGACCGCCGGATTGAAAATCTGGGGTCCATGGGGCGAAAGCCTTACGAAGAAAAGGCAATGGGCGACACGGCAGGGAAGGGGACGCCCCTTATAGGTCCATAAGAGCCAGAGCGAGGTGGGTGTGGTCCTGAGGGATGGGGGTGTGAAAAAGCTCTCCCATGGGTGGTGCACGCTAGGGGGGTAGGGCATCGGGTGCGGGGCAGCTTTTGCTGCAAGAAGAATGACCGAAGACCGAGAAGGGAATTGGGGACCGGGGAAATCTGCATAACCCACGGACCATGGGAGCACGAATGAAGAAGGGGGAAACGAGCGGACTGGTGATCTTCTGAGAAAGGTCCTGAGCATCCTGGTTGGACAAGGAAAGGGTAAGTTTCATGGGTAAGCTTGGGGGCAATCAGGCTCAAAAGACTTCAAGTCTTTGTTTCGAGCGTTGATCTGGACAGGTGGGAGAAGAGCAGTAAGAGGGGAAAGCAAATTGAAGGGGGGCGGGGACAATGAATGAAACCCAAGCGAACGTTTTAGCTGGCGGACGTTTGGCAGTTGACGGAGATTACGACGTACCGTCACTCGCGAGAGACGTAACATTAGCCTACAAAAAATGAAGGGGAAAAGGTCCAAAGCAAAGTAGATCGGGGTTCAAGCACCTAACGTACATGGGAAGGGGTCTCCCCGTTGAAACATCCCAACCGTAAGACCCCTTTACCAGGAAATTTAAGGAAATGGGAAGGCTGTGAACTCACAAGATTTACCCCCATTCTGGAAAACACTCTGCATCGGCCTTTGTAATTGGATGACGAGGGTTGCTGGAATTGAAGCGGCACGAAAGCGCGAAGAGCGATGCCGCGTCGTAGGGAAGACACATGAAATCTATGGCGTCAACGACGGCGACTAGGGAAGGTACTTAGAGGGAAGTGTGGGGGGAACCTGGAAAGAGGCCATCAAGGGCTCGCGACGGAAAGGAGCAAGTTCCGCAAATTCTGGGAGGAGCCTGGGATCTAACCACCTAAAAGGGAAATCTGAAGGAAAATTTCGAACGGCAAATGTTAGCTGAGCGGACCGCAATCCGAAATAATACCACGGACAGGGAGAAATTACACAGTTCAGAGCTCTCAGGGAACGAATGGAGCCGCCGAGAGTTGACCCCATCTCTGCAGGGGATCCGCCAAGCTCGAAGAGGGGGGAACACACACAAAGGCCCAAAACAAAACGATGAAATACCAATGTTTCCCAAGATCGTTAAAGCCCAGGAAAAGGCGGGAACCAAATCTTGTGCGAAAACCCAGCAACGCGGTCCGTCCGCATCAAGCCATTCAAAAAGAAAGAGGGGGGTCAGGAACGTGACTTGGGAAGGGAAGGAACGTGCGCGAGGGGAAAAGACCGCGTAGTTTTGCATCCGAAAAAATAGGGAGGGATTACAGAGAGGAAAAGGTCGGCTGAAAGTCCGCTTTCACGTCCTGAGGAAAAAAAGGCGGGGCGCAGTAAACAGCCGCCAAGAAGCAAGGAACTAGCGGATAAAGGGTGCTTCCTGAAGCAGCGGCAGAGAGGAAGCTCAAACCAACCCGGAAACGATAATTACCACGCTCCATCAGGCAAATTTGGGAAAGCAAGGGGAAAAATTCCCAGAAAGCAGGAAGAGAGAAAAGAAGACGCATGCTTCCTAAAGAATTTGGGGGGAACAGGAAAGTTAGAAAATGGAGAATGACAGCAGAGGCAGCCTTGAAAAACGGTATGGTGCTGGGTCTTGCCCGAAAGGCGACAAGGAAGACCAAATAGATCGGGACCCCTAAAAAAGTTTATATGCTTTTAAAAAGCAGCCATCCAACACCTCTCACCGAAACCAGCAGTGCAGACCAGGAAGTGTCCGAATCCGTTGAGCTCGAATCTCGGGAAAGTTAAAAAAAATTTCTCGAAACCTCTTGGGGACCAGGTGAAGAGGCAAACATAGACCGACGAGTCGATCCCGAAAAACGGGAGGGAAATGGAACTTGGGGGGTCCGCCGGGGGTAAAGGTTTGTACAGTGGATCCCAGATCGTTATGAACTGGGGAAAAACGGGCATCAAAGAATGGGAAACGCGGGGTCGATCGTCCGGTCCGCGTTAAAAAAAGCGGGGGGGGGCAATGGGGATTCTCGAATAAATTGGCGCAGGGAGGGGACGAAGTTAGCAAAAACCATGAGCGCCTTCTCTGAGGAAAGGGGGACGATGATTGGAGGGGGAAAGGAAAGAAATTCAGAAAAAAAACCATCCTAAGATCTTTGGGTCAAGAAGTCCCGGCAAGCGACTCCAAGAATTCCATAGGGCATCCGAGGGAACCAAAGGGATCTTATCGTGGCGTCAGAAGCAAGGAATCAGAAAGCGCCAGGGAAGTCTTCAAATTAAATTCGGAGAAATTAAGTGAGCAAACCGCGTAAAAAGTGGATCTTGACGAACGGCAGGCTGTCCATCACGGAAAGTTAAGGCTTGGGCCCCCTAGAGTTCGGAAGGGTTAGTTATCATTCTATAACTTATCTAGGAGGGGAGGCTGAAGGAATTGCTGAGTAACTTTGATGGGGAAAAGAAAGAGGGAGGATCAGTTCCAGCAGAGCTTCAAAAGCTCATCGGCGGCAAGGGGACGTGGAACGGTCACCAACAACAACTTAGAAGATTAAAGGGGGAAAAAAAAAACAACCCTGGGTCGAAAGGAAAGCCGCGATGAGGGAGGAAGATGAGAGCGATGCTGTTTGGACAGCACTCGCACCGATCTTTTCGAACGGGTGCACTCAGGAGGAAGTAAGCTAAGATGGGGAAAAAAGGGAGCGAAGTGCGAAAGTCAAAGGCCAGGGAAGGCTTCAGAAATCTGGCAAAAGACCCCGTAGAGAGTTCGCGCCTTGAAGAAGAGAACCGAAGAGCTGGTTCGCTCTGGCACGAAGTCCTAAAAAGGGCGAATTTCAAGGGGCGGGAGGGGGAAACAAGAGAGAAACAGATTCTGAAAATGAGGGGATACGAATGGAAAAGGGGTAAATTTGGGCGGGTTAGTCGCTGCCCACCGACCACGAAGAAGTCGTGGAAAAAAAAGAAAATCAAGAGGGGAGGAAGATGAAAGGATCAGGGGGGGGGAAGACAGGGAAAGGACCCCTGCGATTAAAGGGATTCGGAGATGAAATTTCACAAGAGCGTGTCCAGAAGGCAGAAAAAAACAATAGGGAGAAAACCCTATTTAACGCAATTAGCACGCAAAGGGAGAAACCGGGTCACAACCGGAATGGGAAACTCGGGCGAAAACCGCAAAGGTTACGATAGGGGAAATCCACCATGAAAAAGGTCCGCAGGATATGAAAAAATCGGTTGGTGAAAAAGCCTGGCTAAAAGAACCGTAACAGGATCTGAGCTCTATCATTGATGGGGAATCTAGGGCAAATGGTTGTAATGCTTGGTGTAATTGGGGGTATTTTCAAGTCGGTGAAAGTTGGGGAAAATGGCTATACGGTGTTGGGCAGGTAAGCTTTTTCTTGTAGGGGTATCTTGAATAGAGGCTATATCTGCAGATGGGAGAGGGCAGGGGGTTCTACTGGTCAACCTACTGACAAATGTGCATAAAAAAAAGAAAGGGCCAAGAAGGGGATTCAAATCCCGGGACTTACGGCAAGAAGGGACCTGCGAGCGCATTCGCGGCGTAAGCTTTGTCAAAGGGGGAGGAAAGGGTAAGCTAAGAAACGGACGGGGGGATTGTGAGTTAGAAGGGGGGAGACGCAGGGTGAGAACGCTGCGGAGTTTAGGAGTCGAGGCAGAGGGGGTAATGGGGAACGGGGCATAGGGTTGCAAAAAGTCATAAAGATGGGGGGGGGAAGTTCACTAAAAAGTGTCGAGAAAAGACAGGTTCCTCAGCCGAAACTCCTGGGAAACCTGGTGCGATCGAAGCAAAACATCTTACTCTGTTCCGCGGGACTTTCAAAGGAGAATCCGGAGATTGAAGGACTCCAAAAAAATCTCCACGGAAATGACCAAAAAGGAGGGGAAAAGCGGGGGATGAAGACGCTTCAATGGAAACGGCGTTTGCAATTGAAAAAGAAAGGGTTGTAACCGCCAGAAATAAAAATCCTTGGGGATGCATCTGGCTGAAAGAAAAGCAGGTTTGAGCTCTGCCGAAGAGAAAACGATAAAGGCGGCCGGAAAAAACGCAAAAGGGACCGCACCTCTGAGGCTTTTTCCGGAAAGGGGGAAAATCGATTAATTAAAATGGTGTCAGAACAGTACCAGGGGGATTTCCGAAAAGGAAGGAAAAAGGGGTTGAAGGGACTGGTGCGCACAAAAAAGGAGGGAGGATAAAAAAAAAAGGGCCCATTCGCCAGAAAAATTTTTACGGAACTGACAATGTTGCAAGGACCCGAAAAAGGAGCGAGGGGGAATTTGCGCACCAAAATAAAGAAGCGATGCGGGGGAAAGGCACCGGAACTCTCCTCCCCGGTGCTGACCATGCATGAACAAAGTCTGAGAGATTCACAAAAGGAATGTAACCGAAAAGCGAAACAGGGTAGGCCATGGTCCCGGAATCTTTTCCAGAGGGCTCCTACAATCTGGGGTTGAAGAAAAGCCGGGTAAGTATTAAGTCAGCAATTCAAAGAAAAAAAAGGTCCATTCAACGTATCTGGGGAGTCCCGAAGGAACGTTAAGTAATCAAAGGGGATCAAAAAGTCTTGTAAATTCCGATCGGGAGCTTACTACTGGAGAAAAAGACACGGAAAGCGCCACGCTTGAAGGGAAGGCGGATGCCGCAAGGGAAAATTTCTAACAGAGAAAGGAAGTGTCTCCCAAAGGACGTGAGGGGGGAGACTTCCTCACCTCGAAAACTCTGGGAAAAAATAAGACTGTGGGCTCCGAAAAAAAAGCTGGCGGGTTTGACGTAATCGTAGATAATCCACCCGTGGACACTATTCAGAAAATGGAGGGGCAATAAAAGAAACCTGGGGGAGCCATGAAAAGTACCCTTGTCCACTTTACAGGGATGACTAAAATCGAACCGGAGAACCGATGAATTCGGTGAACATGGGATTTCTGAAAAACTCAAACGGAGCTAGAAAGGAGTGCTCTTGCCCGAACCAAAGCGAAAGCGAGATGCCAGAAAGCTAGGGCAAAATAAAACGTATCCGAAGGAAAACCCAATCATACCGAGGAAAATCTCCCAACAGCAATGGGGAAAGGCTGAAAAGTGGGGGAGGGAAACCAGGAAAGGCGCGCTGCCAACGACTCTTTACGGGGACGAAATGATTCTCCGACCAAAAAGGGGGGGCTCACAGAGGGCAAGAAGGAAAAGCTGAATTTCGTAAAAATGAACGGGCCCCGGTTTACCGGGAAGGAGGGGTGGATTTGGGAGGGTGATAAACAGGGTGGGGAACAGCAGAAGCTCAATGCGGGGAGGTTTTAAGTGTGAAAAACGCAGAGTGAGAAAGGACTACGCACGCTGGGTAATTGTGGGGAAAGGGTCATTGCAAGTCGACCGAGAAAAAGGGAACCACAAGAATGGGGAAAAAAAAAAAGGAATTCAAAATCACCATCTTCTCCTGGGGAAGAAGGCAGGATAACGGAAAGAGGGGACATAATAACCTGAGGGGACCGGGGAGAGACCAAGATATTCTTGCAAGCGCAAAAAAAAAGGAACACTTACGGGGGTAGGGGCCGCGAAGCCTAAAAAAAGAAAAACCTGGTTCAAACCATCTCCTAAAAAAAAGAAAACTTCATCGGGGGGATGTCGTAGGAAAGGATCTAAAAGAAGAACGGGCCCACAATCCTGTTCGTCTAACGGAAAGGGAACTATAACAGTTTCCAAGTAAGCCCCTCCATGACGTGAAAAGAACTGCTTGTACAAAGGGGGATTAAGGTTCGAGGAAACGAGAGGGAGGAGGGGCCAGGAAAAGTCAAATTCAGATCGCAGGCGTACGGCTAAGGGGATGTGGGGGGGGATAGTCACGAAGAATCACGACTCACAGGGCCAAGAATCTGCAGGTTCTAAGTCTCCAGGGAACATCATCTAGAAAAAAAAAAAGTTAGGGGAGAGATATATTATGGGACCTACCAGTTTTCGAAGTAAGGAACGCTATTGGGCTGCAGACGTATGGGAAAGAGAAAAATGAGGATCTTTCTACCGGGGAGCGAGTACGAATAATGCACAGCCGGGTAAACTCTTGTGTTGCTATCAAGGAGCGCCAAAAAAAAACAGAGGATTAGAAAAGGACGGGGGCGGTCTGATGCCTTCTATAAGAACTTTCAGAGGTTTCCAAAACCGGGGCAGCGAAAAGAGGAGGTTCGCGAGAACCGAAACCCCTTCTCATTGCAGGTGCTTAAGCAGATCTGCTGGCTGGATCTGATGGCCAAACGCGGAGAGCCCAGTAGAGAAAAAAAAGCAAAGCGTAAGGAAAAGGGGGGGGAAAATTTGGCTTTTAGCTCTGCCTACCGGGAGGGAAGATTTCAAAGTCCGCGGAAAGTCGGGAGGAGAAACGGGGGAAAGGTGGGGGGAAAAAAGGAGTGGAAGTCGGGACAGCCCTTCGAGTTAGCACGTGCCCCACGGGCCACGGAAAAAAAGACGTGTCAAAGGGAGCCGTCCAACATGGTCTGAACAGGGAAAAAAAAAATGGTCCCGTGAGGCGGTAGTTCCAGAATTTATCACCTTTCATAGATTTCTCATTACAAAAGCGACGGAATGGCCAAGTACTGTGACGATATGTAAAACTGACCGGTATTTGCAGCCGGGAAGAAAGAAAGGTGGACGAAATGGCAAAAAGGAGAAAAGGAAAACGCAGAGAAAAGCCGACGGGGGCGCAGGAAAAAAAACCTTCAGTGGAAAAAGATGGGGCCATGGGAGGGGGGGACCAATTTTGGTTTTTTCAAGGATACCATTGGTTAGAGAGGTTGGGGAGAGATTGGGGATGGGAACGCGGGAAGGAAACGGCAGAAGCAAAGACAGAAGCGAGAGACGGGGCTAGGTCGGGAGGGCGAAAAAAAGACACGTTATCACAGCAATGGTTCAAAGAAGTAAGGAACCGTTCAAGGACCAGGGAGAGTCCGAGGAGGGAACCGCAAGGGGAGACACGCTTACGGGGTTCATTTCGAAGAAAAAAGGGGGTAAAAACGAGGTAGCCGGGGCGCATAGTCGCCCGGTGGAGGAAAGAGGGGAAAAAGAGTACGGGAGAGCAATCTAAGAATTTATAAGAAGAAAGCTGCAGAATGCGGAGGTGAGGTTAGACCGAGGAAAAAGGAGGGAAAGGGGTCAAAAGAAGGGACAAAATTTACGTTAAATCCGTATGAGGGAAGCATTTGGGAGAAAAAAACTCCGGAGCGCACAGAAAGGGAAAGGAGGTCCGGAAAAACCAAAAAGAAAACCGATGAAAGATTCACGGTCAGCCCCCACTCGCGAACTGGAACGCAGTATGGATAGGAAAAGAAAAAAGAGCCACGTAAAGTCCCGCTGCCTACAAGGGAGGGGAGAAAGGAAAATGGGCGTGAAGGACCTAGAAACAATGGGACATTCGGTTAGGGGGCGAGAAAATATTATCTTAACCGTGGAAATGAGGTTTTGGGGCGGAAGAGGGGCTAGTGGAATAAGAGAAGCAGGGGGGGAAGGACGAGGAATTCGAAAAGATCCAGCTTATTGGCGCACAGCTGCGCGAGGTTCCTGGAAGGGAAGAGCTGCTGACTGAAAAAAAATCGAAAAAGCAAGGGTTTAAAACCGCTCAGAAAGAAAAGGGAAGGTCAGTGAGAGGGAAGAGGGATCTCAGCAAAACAAAGGAAGATAGGATGAAAAAAGGACATTTTAAGGTAAGACTCGGCCAAGGGCCCGGAAATAATGAAAAAAAAGGGGAAGAGGGTCGCTGACACCAGAAGAGAGGATCGCACTTAGAGAGGGAGGTACGCATACTGAGGGGAATCCTAAAAGGGACAGCAATCAAACTTCTCGAGCTGCTCACAAGAAGGCCCACGAAATTATAAGGGGAAAACGGAAGGAAGATTGGACGAAGAAACAGGGCAAAGCCACACAGGTCTGGGAAGCTGCACCCACCGGACAAAGAAAAGGGAATCTTCAACATAAACTCGGTTCAAGGAGAAATAGTTTTTAGAAGAAAGTTGAGAAATCATTCACAAGTTCCGTCGGCAAAAAAGTCTGTCTTGAATACGGAAAAAAAATCGCTGAATCTGTTTTCGGAGGAGGAAGAATTTCAAGAAGAAGGCGCCGAGCGGCGAGGGTCATTAAGAAAGTTAGCATGACACAGTACACAAGTATGAAAGCAGGGAAAAACTTCAGACTTGTGCAGCATTGTAAAGAGCAACATCAGAGAGAGAAAGGAATTGAGTACCTATCGCGATCTCCAAATGGGAAGGCTAACCTTGCGGGAAGGAGATTAGGACACAAAAGGAGGCCTGCGTCAAACGAAAAGTTGTCCAAATCGTACGAGGACAAACCTAGGGAGCAGGGAAGAAAAGGAAGTCCAGGCAACCGTCCTTCTCATGCATGGGGGAAATTTAAGGTTTGGGGGTAGGTTCGAAGGGACGAGGGAGGACAAGGAAATCGGAACACTGTCACGTCCGTATCCGCAAGGAAAGGGGCTTGGAAAGGAACGAACGAAGCAATAGAAAGAAAAATATAGAGCACAATCAAACTGGTGTAGCCTGGAGAAAAACATCCGAAAACAAAGATCCAACAGGGGAAAGAGAAGAAAAAAGGGCGTTCAGCGCGTCACCGGGAATTCCTGTACCGCCCGACGAATGGTGAGGTAAGGAGAAAAAGAAAGAGAATGTCAATTGGGTCTCGAAAATCCGGTAAAATAAAAAAGGGGGGCAGCAGAGGGGGGGTTAAAGGGGAAATTGATAGATTGATGCGGGGAAAACCACCGGGCGCACTGTGTGAAAAATGGAGGAAGAGATTTCAATACCTAGGGGGTGTCTAGGGGCCGGCAGCGGTAAAGGGGCCGTGTGGATACTTGCCCTTGTAAAGATCGCAGGAAGGGGAAAAAAAATGGTGAGTCAAGATGGTTGAGCTGAAAGGGGGAAAGGGAGTTCGAAAAACCAGGGGAGACATCCTCTCGAGGAAAGACGGTACCGACCAGAAAAACATAGGCAATCAAAGAAGAATGTAGAAAAAGAGCCAGGACCCGGTCGGTGGAGAAGAAAGAACCTCCCGAAGGCAAACAGCGGGGACCGTCCGGCACAAATAAGGGAGGGCCTTAGAAAGGCTGAGTAACCCCGAGAGGAGATCGGGTCACTGCGCAGGGTCGAGAGAAGGAAAAGGGGGCGGGGACTAAAAAGACGCCCTGCAGGAGCGGATGGGTGTTTGGGGTTATTTAATATAGGACAACACTGGGGGGTCTTTGGCCCTGAGATCATGGTAATGGAGGCTCGTGAGACCAAGTCAGAAGATGGAAGACAATAGACTTGTGACAGGAAAAAAACCTGACGGGAATTCAGAGAGGGTCGGCCTTAACATAACAGGGTCGAGAAAATCAGACCTCTCAAACAACGGGATTCAGGAAAGGGTGCCGGAAGGGGTTAGCCGCGCGGAGAACCAGGATTCGGCAGCTTCGACCTGTTCACCAGGACTACTCGCAAAGGAGCGAAAAAAAAAAGTCAGGATGAGTCACAAAGCGCGAGGGCGAACGCTTCGGGAAAAAAGCCGAACGATCCACTGAAAGTCTGAGGAGACGTAAGGGGAAGAAAATTAGCATGGATCGTGAACGCCTGCCGGAAGTTGCCAAAAATTGTGGAAGGGGGGGGGGGAAAAGGAACAACACGGAGAAAAGGAAGGACGTAAAACTGGTAGCGAAACATTTCTTCGGGAGAGAACGCTCCAAAAAAAACGGCGGGGGGGAGCTGGGAAAGGGGATGCCCTGAAAAAAAATGGGAGGAAAGAGGGAAAAGGGGGACCAACGAGCTAGGGAGTCCCGGTTTCAGGTTCCTCGGAAGAAGGAAGCATCAAAAAAAGAAGAAGAGATATTGGGGAGGGAATAGTTTTCTGCCCGGGAACTCCTGCGGGGTTTCAAGGGATGGAAAAAACACTTAAGGAAGATAGGCCAAACGCTACACCTGGGATGAAAGAAATTGGCCAGTCGGGGGGAGGTGAAACCAAACCAGTTCCAAACAATCTGATCCAAGATTTAAACAATGGGAGAAAGTTCGGAAGGTCCGGGGGAAAATTGTTGACCAAAGAAATAACAGCCGCACGGGGAAATTGAATGAGGGGAGGGGGAAACCGCAAGGAGTTACATTAACCACGTCGGGAGGAAAGGGGGGACGATGGTCGAAAAGAAGAAGGAGGGGAAATGCTGGGGGAGGGGTAGGGTTGTGTTCGCTTATGTTGGTGGTGGATCCAGTTTATGCCAATGGGTAGAAGGGGGCGCGAGTTCGTGCAAGAAAAACCTGAAGGCACAGTGGGGAGTTTCAGGGAAGGACTAAAAAGGGGGGGAAATGTTCAAAAAAAAATTGTGGCAAAAGCCCAAGGGGCGGGAGACTGAATCGAAAGGCGGAAGGAGGAACAGATGGCAGGCGACCGCGCGCTTGTCATGGAGGAACAAGTGAGTTGAACTAATGGGACGCGGTCGTAGGCACGGAGGGGGGTTTGAAGGGGAGTTGTCATTGGATCCGAAAAGCATAAGAGGGAGAAAACTAGCCGAGGAAGGCTAGGGAAACACAAAAAGTTAAACGGAACTGGGGAAAAGTTTGGACAGAAGTCAAGAGTCGAAGTCCACGGAGGGGTAGCGAGAAAGGAACGAATGAAGTTGGTAAATTGATCGAGAAGACCTATTGGGGAAAAGCTCCGGACACGCGAGAGAAGTAACTTGGAGGGAAGGAGACCCGGAAAAGAGGAAAAGGGGTACTCCTGGAACCGCGTGCTTTTTGAAAGGGGGGGATTGAAGGGGGGGCAGCGGGGGGGTGGAAGAAGAGGGGGGGGACTTGGAAAAAAAAGGAGATGAAGGGGGGGCGGATGCATCGTTGGCTATGTGGTTGGAATGCATTCCGATGAAAAAGCTCCGTAGGGGGAAAATCACAAGGCAAGCTCTGGGAACCGCGGCGCGAGACCGGAACGAGATCGATCTATGGTGTCCTCAAATAGCCCTGGGGGGAAGGTACTTAAAATAGCCATCAAAAGAATGAAAAGTACGAAAAACTTACCATGGGGTGATAGAAAAACAACAAAACGAGTAAAAAGAGAGAGAGACCATCGGCCCCAGATCATTTTCCGGAAGAGTTCTCGCCAAACCCGTCAACTACTCCACCAGAAAGGGGGGTCTCCCAGAAAGGAATTCATAGAATGAGGGAGTCCCCAGGAAAGGGCGTTGCCATGGAGTCCGGAATAAAAGGAGGAGAAAGGACCGTCACGAACGGGGTCCCACACAACGAGCCAAGTGGGAAAAGGTGAGAGGTTTGAATCTCAAGTACAACAGGCCATAGAAGGGGAGGGGAACCCATCTGGGGGGAAGAAGGGGGGAGGAAATAGGAAGATCATAAAAAAAAAAAGCAGTCAAAGTTAAGCTACAGTTACCGTTTTAAGAGGGGAAGGGGCCTTCATTCAAAACAAAGACCGCTTGGGAAAGGGCGAGTGGTTCCTTTGTTTATGGGGATGTTACGAATTAAAGGGGGGAAGAAGGGGGGCTTGGGTCCCGGGAAATGGGGGAAAAAAAAAGGTAAAGGGGAATGATCCACAATTTCCTCTTCTGGTCAAACGTCCTAGGAAAGAAAGAAACTCTGTGAGAACAACCCGCAAAGCAGAGATGGAGGATAAAGGAGCTGCAGAATTGCTCTTCTCTCAAAAAACCACTAAAAATCCCGAATGGGGCGCCAGAGCGGGGGGGGAGGCAAAACACTTTCATCGACCTCAACTGAGGGCCCTGAACGACTCTCCCAGAAAGAAGGTTTCAAGGGGGAAAAAGAAGGGGGGCCAAGGGGGCAACGGAAGTCGCACGTCGTGTCCATTCCAACTGAATGAAAATGGGGAAAAAAAGGGACCAGGGGGAAGAAATTTTGCCCCCGCCCAATGACGGTAACTGCAAGAGGGTCTGACCTGGGGGAAAAAAAGGTCCTGAAGCCAATAAACAAAAAAAATGGAAAAAAACGGGGGATAGAAGGGAGAAAAAAGCATCCGCAAGACCACATAGCATGTCCACCAAGCGAAAGGGAAGGGATCAGGTCCAGCATACTCGGGAAAGACTCGTGAAGGGGAGGAGACCAGAAAGGGTCAGTCAGAAACCTCACAACGTCGGCACTTGGCAGAATCGGGGCCAGAAAAAAAAGAAAGATTGCTGAAGACGTAAAAGGGAACAGGTGGAAGAGTGGGGACAGGGTAGAGGTCCAGATCGTGGAGAAGAAGGGGGTGGTCAGCCGGACAGCCCGAATTTAAGTCGTGGCCGAGGGAAGGGAAGGCGTGACCTTCAAACGGGTGTTGCCAGGGGGGTTGATTCAGCACCTTGAAGGGGGGGGGGTCGAGGGGGGGAAACTAAAAATGGCACTCTGGAAAAGGTGCTTGGATGGATTAAAGAGGAGGAAAAAGGCATGGAAGGAGGGAAAAGAGTCCTCCAGAGTTTTCAAGCATGGGACGACGAAGGGAAATAGGGAAAGTTGAAAAAAGGAAAAGAGGGAAGGAGAATCACCGCCCAACCTGGTTTATCACTCCAGGAAAGGAACTTCAAAAAATCATGGGAAGGACTTCTACTAAAGAGTAAACAAAGGAAGCTGGAGTCGTAACGTCAGCTTTCAAGAGGAAGTTCTCAAAAATATCACACCTGGGGGAGTTTAAAAGGACTGTCTTCGTGGGTGGGAAGCGGGCGATGAGACACGATCGAGGACGGAGGGAACTGAGGAAGAATTCGAAACGTAAGACGGGGAAAGAAAAAGAAATGTTAGATAGCTGGTGAAGTCGAACCGATAAGCGTCGCGGAGGGGTGCCAGAAAACGGGTCTGCAAGTCAATCTCCTCAAGAAAAAAAAAAGAAAAACCACAACGTATGAGAGTAAAAGGTAGCCAGGCGAGCACGGGAGGTGAGATTTTCCTCTGAAGGGGATTCGGAAAGCTTGTCCCCAGAGGAAGGAGGGGAAAGGGTAAAAAAAGAGAAGTCGAGCCGCTTATGCTGCATGAGACCGCTCGAATGCCCCCGGAAGGACCGAGAGAAAATGGGGAAGTCCTGTCATGGTTTAAACTTCCCCGGCGAGCAAGTGAAAAGCGGGGGTTTCGCAACCCGAGGGAAGAGAGGGGGAGCGAAGTTAAAGGGAATTCCCCTTGATCCATGTGAACTGAGCTTGAAAGAAAAGGAAAACCGTCGCTGAAAAGGGAGGGACTTGAGAAACGCAGAATCCTCGGGAAAGTGTAATTTTTTTATTAGCTGCAACCGTAAATCTTGAGTGGAGAAAGGTCCTGAAATGACGAATCTCAGAAGAAGAAAGGGGAAAGAAAAAAAAAGTTGGTGAGTGTGGAAGTAAATTTTCGGTGACGACAAAGAGGTGACATTGCAGGGGGGGAAAAACGTGCTGCAGGCTTGATGATATGAAAAGGGAGGCGAAAAAAGGTTCACGGTAACCACTCAATGGCTTTCGGAACCTGGAGCCAGTTTCGGTTGAAGGAAAAGCTAGGAAAGCCAAGTAGGGTTTGGGAAAGTCCAAAAACCACTACTTGGGGGGGGGTTGGGTGGGGGGGGGGGGTGGGTGTAGGGGAGCTTGAAAAAGGGCCCTGAAAGAGTGTGAAAGTGGGGGGGAGAGGAAAAAGATGCGCGCTACAAACAATACAAGTTCCTCAGCCTCGAAGACAGTTAACTGGGAGATATAATCGAAGCTGAAAAAAGGCTGAAGGGAGGGGTGTGGAAAGCGGATGATGGTCGCCTTCCTCCAAGGGGGGATGGGAAGAGCATTGGGTGGGAGTTTTGCGAGGTAGAGCAAAGGCCGCCGCGAGCGGAGTTCCAAATTGGGAGACTCGAACCCAAGGACCAGGCAACAGCCGTCACAGTTCCGGAGATTGACCGATTCCGGAAAAAAAAGTGACTTCCCAAAGGGGAGGGAACCTTAGATAACCTGGGGAACAGACGGCGTCCGCTCATTCGGACAAAAGGGTTTGGAAATGGGTAGCTCGTGGGGCGGACTCGGGAGGGGGGGGGGTCCTAAGTGGGACAGTGATAGCCTCTGAAAAGGGGTAAAAAAAAAAAGAACTGCTTGACAGGCACGTGGAAACTGCGAAAAGTTGCTAGGCAGGTGGGACTTGAAATGCAAAGGAAAGTCTGAGCAATGAGAATCCGTAAAGAGAGAGAAGGACCTGTGAAGAGCAAAGAGAATATTACTGGGATCCCTTTCCGAAAAGCACCTTCTTGAACATTAGGAGACCCGTCGACCAAAAGACGGAGAGCAGAGGTATAAAGGGGGATGGAGATTTAAGACGGTTGCGTGTCAAAAGGAGGGGGGACTTGTCAGGGGGAAGGGTAGGAAGGAGTTAGGAAAGGGGGTGGTCGGGGGAATGACTGCGGTGTGAGCGCTTCCGAAAAAATCTTAAAAAGTGCAAGGACCCATGCGGAACTCAAAGAGAGAGGGACAGTGGGGAAGAAGAGCAGGATTCTATTTGTCCATCTCAAATCTCAAAAGGTAAGGGGATGTTATTCCGAAAAGTGACCTCAGGAAAACGTTCCGGGGAACTCCAATCTCAAACAACTAGGATGGAAGAGAGATCCCCATGACATCCATGATTTTTCCGTAACGGGAAGGGGTTTCAAGGGAAAAAAACTCAAAACTATATAAAGGACAGGGGGGTCTGAAAAAGTAGAGAAATGGGAAAACAGGGGGCCAAGAGACTCGTTGGCGTGGCAAGAAGGATCGGAAAAAAATACTCTTCCGTCGAGGGAAGAACGAAAGATGAAGGAAAAAGAGAAAAACGATCCATTTGAACACACGGAAGCTTTTTAAACTCTTTTTAGAAAACGCCCAAAGTGGGGTAAGAGGTGAAGCTAAACTGAAGGAAAAAGACCTTAGAAAAAAAGGAAACCAAAAGCGGTTCCGGTCCGCTCTTTTACAAAAAGGGACGATCGTGGGAACAGGACAGAGGAAGGGGAGGGGGAGAGCGTAAAAGTTCAAGCGCGCTCTTAACAGTTTGTCGCTGAGGAAAAGACCTGAAGTCAGAGCTTTGGGAGGAGAAGAAATGATAGGGAAAAATGAGAAGGCGACTCCGGGCATCACGTAAAGTGATCGAAGGGGGCAAAAAAGGCGCCGCGAAGGAGAGGGGGAGAAGCCCAAAAGAATTCTTCCTGCATAAAAGCGCCTCCCCTGAAGAAAAACGACCAAAAAGGCCAAAGCTTCAAGGAGAAAGGAGGAAAAAAAACAAGAAAACCGCATGGCTGACGCCGTGGGGCACCATTCTCAAAGAAGCCAAGGGAAAAATAGATACAGAACTAGAAAGAGGATTGGTAAAAGGGAGATAACAGGTCAGTCGGTTTGGCAAAAAGGGCCGTAATAAACCCGAAGACGGAGAGACTGGGATGCCCGAAAACCAGCAGCCAAGGAAAAGAAAGCTATGGCATCAACTGGTATGGCCGGGAACCACATAATGGAATGCCAGGAAGTGAGGGGGGAAACAAGAAAAGCATAGATCCCTCGTCATCGCTGGTCACCCTTCAAAAATTTCCGGAAATTGGGGGGGGAGTCAAGGCGGGGGTCAAGGGCCTCAACAAGTCTTTCACTTCGCGAAAAAAAGGCAAGCCAGGGGAAAATGGCGGGGTCGGTTTGAAAGGGGGGGGGGAAAAGGGTTGTTAAATGCAGAGCGTGTATTAACTTGTCCCCTGAAATCAGCCCCGGGCCGAAGTCGGGAAGGGGGGGGGGGGGGGGAGGGGGAGAGAAAGATTGGTTTGGGCGGCCGCCTTCAAGCTTAGAACTCGGGGTTAAGGTAGAAAAGGAAAGTAGACAGCAGGCAGGTGGCCCGAATCTTAAAAAAAAAATTAACAAACAAAAAGCTTCCAAAAGGTGCTTGGGAAAGGAGGTGAAGGAAAAGGGGGGAACCGGAACAAACAAATCGTGGGCTCCGGTACAAGTAAAACCCACGAAAATGGCAGAAGGGGGGGAAGGGAGAAAGGAAGCCAGAATCGGTCTGGCAACTAATCAGGCCCGAATGGAAGAAGGGGGAGGAAAAAGGAATCTGAGTGGGGGGGGGGGGGGATGAAGTCGTCTGGGCCGAACCCGCGCTGGCCAAAATCGGGGCTTTCGGCTAAGAAAAAACCCTATAGAGTTGCAAGGAGGGGGGGAAAGTAGGAAGCAACTGAAAGGGTGGCGAAGGACTTGCGTTCGAGTTTTAGGGGTAGAACGGGTTGAGAGGGGGAGAAAAGTTGAAGGAATTCTAAATCTGGGGAAGTACACGTTTGTGCTAAAGTCTCAAATTAAAGGGGCGGGGGGAAAATGCAAACGAAACATTAAAAAAGAGGGAACGAGAAGAGGACGGAAAGGGAGGCGACCCAACTTTCTCACCGCAGAAGTCTAAAAAAAAAGGGAGGATAAAAGGTGAGAAAAATGGGGAAAGAGGGAAGGAGGATGGGAGTGAAACAAGAACTGAGTCGGGCTTAGCCTGTTCACCTACTCGAAGGAGGAGCTTGGGGGGAAAAAGAAGGGAGTGCAGAGTAATGCAGAAAGGGGACCAAGAAGAATTGGGAGAACCTTCAAAAAACCGACCCGTCCTGCCATTTCAGAAGAAAACAGCGGCGTCAAACGGAATTCTTTAGACGGGGGACTCAGGGAGTTCAGCCCAGACAAATTTTGTGGACGCTCTGGTGGAAAGGAAACTTGTCAGGAACAACAGTGGGGGGAGGAAGAGGTAAAGAAGGGGGCTAGGGATTCGCGACAATATCCCTGCTCCAAAAAAAAATAACTCCTAAATCCAACAGGGGGACCATGTTTAAAGAGTCCGGCTGAAACAACGATCTGGAGAAATTCAGAGTAAGCCCTGCAGGAAATAAGAGAAACCAGCTTGTTCAAGTTCGTGGGGGTGAAGGAGGTTTATTGACGGGAAAGTGGGGGGATCACGGGAAGTAGGGCCGCTTGCAGGGGGGGAAAAGGGCATTTAAGGTCAAAAACATAGTCATAGTTAAAGACACAGAGCAGAGGGGTCGATTTCCGTCTGTTTCACCCTTACAACAGATGGAAAGGGTACAACAGGGGAACTCGGAGATTGGAGAAAGGGGAAACAGAGGACCGATTTCCCCTTGAGCAATTGGGTGGGGTGGGGAGGGAGACAGGAGGGCGTGGCAACTGGAGGGCCGAAGAAGGAGGGGGACGCGATAACCTGAGCATAAAAAAAAAAATCACGGGGGGGGCAATTTTGGGGGGGGGGGGTCCGTAGTGCTGGTGTGTTCGAGGAAAGATCCCGGGGCAAGACTTGGTGGGCAGGGAGTTCGAAAGGGCTCCCCCGGGAACCGGCCTTTCGATAGCTTCCTTCGGACCGCAGTCTCGGAAAAGTGGCGCCGAGGGAGCCCAAGGAAAATTTAAGACAAGACGTACAAAGCCAGACGGGCAGACTTCCTCGTTTCAAAAGTCCGAAGGGAAGATTAGATGGGGTGGGGGGTTGGGGGGGGGGGTGGGGGTTGGGGGGGGGGGGGTGGGTTTGTGGGGGGGGGTCAACAAATAAGAATTCTCTGTGAAAGGGGCCGTCAGGAGGGCTTAATTTTACAAAAAGAAATTGAGGCTAAGGATCTCCTGGACGACAATGCGTTTGAGTGAGGAAGTGATACGGGATCGGTAGGTTGAAGAGAAAGACTAGGGGATTGTTGTTTTTTTCTTGGAGGCTTTCGAAAGGGGATTTATACTGGTCATCGGAAGGAGAAAGGCAGAAGGGTGAGGAAAGAATAAAGGGGGAGCCGTACCTTTGGGCGAAGGACTCGAGGAGCGCGAGAAGGGAAAGATCATAAGAGAGAATTTACACGATAGACCGGCGAAACTTTGTGAAATGAGGGCTGTGTAGAAAAGCACACGCTCCAAATGGAACTCGAGGCTGGGGGAGGGATGGGGGTGGGGAAAGGTTAGGGGGAGCCAGCTTACACGATTGTGTACCCCCAATATGCTAGGAAAGCTAAGTGATGCAAAAATTACAGGGGGAAGGTTGAAAAAGGCGGTAAGCAGGGGGGTTCCGTCCTCGCGTGGACGAAGAAAAATCCATAGTCGAAGACCGTCGGCAGGGGGACGTAAAAAAGAAAGCAAAGGGAAGGGGTTAAAGAAGGATACAGGGAGAGGATTATTTCCTGGCAATGGCGTTTCCGCGCTTAGACGATAATGAAAGTGAAAGCCAAAGATCGGGGAGGGTGGTGATCTAGGAACAAAATAAGAAGGAAGGAGGGAGGACCAGAAAAAAGGTTCCGAGGGCAGTGCTCGGCCTTCATCGGGACCAAGAAGGGGGGGGGCAGGTAAATAAGAAAAGGTATGCCATAGAGAAAGGAAAAAGGAAATCGCACCGCGGGGTGCGGTTAAGGTAGAGGGCATGGATCAGTATACTCGGCCGCGACAAGGGGAGAAGCTCGGAGGGGTCGCGAAAAAAAGAAAGTCTCAGGACAACGAAGAAAAGAAGGGCAAAAAGGCACCAAAACCAACACGAACACTGGAATCTTTTTCAGAACAACCCCCATCCCAAAAAAAGAAGGGAAAACGCATCCCGTCCAAAGCAGCTTCCACCCGAGAAGGGTCCAAATGCAGGACCGTTTGGTCTTGACAACCGAGAAAGGTCAGTCCGCTCGGCGGTGTAATTCCACGGAAAAACAAAGGAACTCAGGGGGCGGGGAAGTTAGGGAAAAAAGTGAAAGTTCTGGAAATGAGAGACCGATCAAATGTCCGGAGTAAGGCATTTGAAAGATTGGAAAAAATCTTGGGGAAACGTCCGGGGGGGGGAAAGGAGGAGAAAAGGATCAAAGACGAAAGCAGATAAACGATCGGAGAAGCTCAATGAAAAAAAACCTGCAAAAAGGCCCCCGGAGAAATCGCCGAAAAAAATGGAAAGGGCGCCTACTGCGAATTTCAACGCTCCCTCACTGAGAAACCCTCAAGGGGGCCGCCAAGGAGAGGACGAGTCGCAATAAAAAGGGAGAGGCCGAGCACGCCGGGAAAAACCGTCCTCGCCCAAAGGGATTGGGGGGGGTCGGTGAAGAAGGTCAGGTTTGAGAAAAAGAAAACCAATGGAACAGGGACCCACGCTGAGGAAAAGCCTACCCTCACTCGGGGGGATTTAGGGGGAAAAACGCAATCCAATAAAAATGAGACTAATGGCACCAATCAAAAAAGGGTTATAAAAAACACACGAAGAAACCCCCGAGGGGGGGAAAATTCGAAAAAGAGAGTTGATCAATGGTTCGTCGCGTAAACCCAGGGAAAACTAAGTTTGAGGGGGAGGACCTGACAAAGGGTGTAGAGCAGTTCATTCCAACACAAACTTCTTTAAAAGGGCGCCCCGGCAAAGGTACAAGGGGGGGTTGAGAGAAAGGGCCGGTGGTTCACGAAGGTCGTTTTCTGTTGGGGAGCTCCAGGGAGGGGGGGGAATGAGCCAGGGGCGCAGAAGGGGGTGGGAAGGGCTTGAATCGATGAGCAGACCGATGTGTTCGTTTGCTTCCTTACAGCCGAAGGAAAAGATATGGGGGGATGGGATAGAAGCCTTGAAGACGAGGTGCGGGGGAAAAAGGACCGGGGGAGAAACACTCACGGTAAAACATAGCCGGTGCTTGTCTCAGGAAAAGAGGAGAACATTGGGACGAAGAGGGGAACAGTGCTTGAAAGAGACAGACTGAAAAAAGGGAAAAATAAACACTGTGGCAAGGAAAAAATTTGGGAGAAAAAAAAAACTCTGGGAAAAGACTGGAAGAAGAGAGTCAAGGAGAGAAGCAGCCGAGATTGACAGGTCAGGACCGCTTCCGTAGAAGTCGAGAAAGGTGGGGGGAACTTACGAAACACCAAAAGGAGTCTCGGAAGGTCGAGGGACCTGAACGAAAGCCTCAGAATGGGGAGAAAGGATCTACGCACTTCGGAGTTCGATTGGGAAAAAGCGGGCATGCCGAGGTGCTGCAGAATCAGGAGACGCCTCGGGAAGGGGGGATACCCGTGGTGTCAGAATTTGTAGAAGGCACGAAAAGGAGAGGGAAACGAAGCGGACATTCATGCCAACCCAGGTCCAAAGGAGAAAAAAAAGAAAAAAGAAAAAAAAGAGAGAAAAAAAAAATAAAAGAAAAAAGAAAAAAAAAAAAAAGAAAAAAGAAAAAAAAAAAAAAAGGGGGAGAAAAAAATGAATATCGCTCACAAAAGGGGGAGGGGGAATATGGAAGGCCAGTCAAGAGGAAGACTAGAAAAGGGATTGAATCGTGCCTTTGCCGCGGTTACTTCCTGTTCACCACGACTCGAAAAGGAGAGAATCTTTACGGAAAATAATTAAAGAAAAAAATCATTAAAGGGGAAAAAGGGGCCGCGCTCCGCTTCCCTAACGCTAAAAAGACCACCCTACTGCAGTAAAAGAGTCCACTGCAAAAGGAGGAATCTTCGATTTCGTCGGAGGGGAACTAAGAGGGGACCCATCGACATTGTGGCGGGGTTCCCTTGAAGAATCGCACCGAGAAGGTGTCGAATCGGAAGAAATTGATAGAGGGAGTCGAGAAGGCCTGAAGGGGGGAAATCTTGAGGGGATACGCAACAAGCGGCCCTATTGTAAAATTTGGGAGGGGGGGATCGCTTCAAAAGGGGGTAGGGATTTAGGGGGCCTTGAGGAAGAAAAGAAAAAAGTAAAGCATCGGCAAAAAGATAGACGGCAGGTTTCAGTGATTTTGGAATAGGAAAGCACCGGAGGAGGGGTGAAGGCTGAAAATCACAACGTTCACATACCGAGGAGGGGGTACGAAGAGTCGACAAGCAGGATAGATTTAGAAAATCACTCAAGGAGGAGACGAAGCCCGGTCCCTGGATAACGTGAGGGGGAACGGTAAAACCGGCAGTATTTTTGGGATCAGGTGAAAAAAAAAAAACAGCTGAAATGAGCGCCGGAAGCAGGGGGACTGGAGTGAAAGGATGGCTCGCTAAAACCCGTAACTAGGGCAATCTCGGAAAGGAAGGTAAGACTGCATGAAACCGGAAGGATTCGCAGGTTCGGCACTTGCTGGTTTCCGGTCTAGAAGGTTGCTGAAGGGGGTTCAAAAAGAGAGAAAATTATTCCGATATCTTAGGTGTTGAGGTGAAAGTGTGCTAAACGTGCGAAGGGGAGAAGGCAAATAGGGGAAACACTACGGACTGGCATGGCTAAGAAAATGAGAAAAACGGGAAATTCACTGAGAAAAGATCAAGGAGAGCGAAAGACTCGGGCCTTTACTTCCTTGTCTTAAGGAAGACACCAAAAGAAGCTCCTGGACGTGGGGGGGGAGGACTTACAAAAAAGGGGGAAGGATGATGGAGGGGGACTAAGAGAACCGGACGTGCTGGGGGTTTGGAGGGGTCCTCTCGTGGAAGAGGAAGGTGTAGAGAAAACATGAAGAAGCCTAGAACTGCATGGAGCTAAAACTTAGGAACCAAAGAATCAGACGGGTGCCTAAAGAATGGTCGAATGGTGGGGGGGTGCGAAGGGTTGAGGAATCTAGTTGAAGCGAGACGGGGAAAATGGCTGGGATAAAAAATCCAAGTGAGGGACGCTAAAACAGCCAAGAACCTGGCTGACGACGGGGGGATTTTCGAAAAACCATGCAAGGAGCGAAAGCTCTGGTGGGGGGAGGGTCCGGGGACTTTTCCACTTCTGGGGGTCACAGGTTGTTTGGGAGAGGGGACCCCGACAGTAGTCAGAGGTATGAAAAAGAAAGAAAGGGGAGGACACGTTTGGGAGAGCTGGAATGGACAGTGTGCTAGTGCGGCGCTCGTAGGGAGGGCTCGTCTGCGAAGAAGACATCACGGAACTGAGTGGGGGGTTCCTTTGACCATCTCTGAATTCTATGGTGCGCGAACTCCTGAAAAAGGGTTAAGGAAGAGGAAAAAAAATTCACGGAGGGGGAGGTCCCTTAAGAGCAAAAACAACGAGGAGAAGGTAAATAGATCCGCCTCACAAGAGGATTTACGGTAAAATTTTCTCCAGGAAAGTGGTCCGAAAAAACATTTAAAAATAAGAGGAGAGACTTACAGGACGCGGAAATCTCAGCATCCCCTCTGTGCGGTGGGAAACATATTCTGGAAAATCAAAGGAAGAACCATGTCAGAAGGTTACTGCAAAATCACACACCCATTCCCAACATAAAAACGAGGGGGAGAAAAACGGCAAGCTGGCCCGGAACGCCACAGAAGGGGTTCCACCAAATGGTGAAAAAAACCAGCCGGACCCTCGTCTTCAAGCATCCATTCACCAGCAAGGGGAAGCCAATTTAAAAAGAGGACGGGGAGACCTCAAAAGTCCGTCCGGTCCCGCGGGGTAACGCGGTGAGGGGGCGGCTGGAATGATCCTAAAAAAGAGCGCGGGAAGTATTCCAAGAAACGGGAAAAGAGAAAGGAGTCAGGGCAAGTAAAAATTTGATGAATTCTGGGGGGAAAACGTCCAGGAAAAGGGGATCCGCGGGTCATAAAGAAACGAAAGAAAGAGGGAGAGGCTAAGGACATTCTTGAACCTTGCATCACGTTCGAAAAACACAAATGACTCGAAAAAGGGGAACTTCCCAGGGAAGGGGGACTGGAAGAGAATTTTTGAAAAAAAAGCTCGAGCAAACACCTCACCTGTGTTCCGCAATGAAACGGGGAAAAGTTTCAAAAAGAACTCATCTGAGCGGGGCCGTGAAGAGGACAAGAACGGAAGCCTGAATTCGCCCTGATTTATTAAATTCGGGGGTAAGGGTGCCAACCTCAGGGAAAAAGAAAAAGCCCCTCCTTATTGCTTGAGTGCCCGCAATAGCGTTCCAAAAAGGGGGGGGTAGAAAGGGATGTCCCCCATCAAACATTGGTCTGGACGGGCTCAGAAACACAGAAAGGAGACCCTGGCCCCCAGCCAGGATTTGAACACTGCAGAGGTCAAGGTTCAAACAAAGAATCACAAGCCCTGGAAACTTCGAGAAGGGTCCGGGGGTTGGAAGCCAAAAGGGTGTCAATTACTCCAAGAGGAACAAGAGTCAAGGGAAAGAATGGAAAGAAACAAAACGAACGACGGGGCATGGTTGTGACTGCCGATTCCCAAGGGGTTAAAGGGAAAAACTATCAAGAAGAAAAGAGACATTGGGGACGGGGAAAAAAATTGGGGTCGGAAAGATGCGACAGATTGGCGAGTTGCCGGGCCACTTCCAAAGGAAAAAAGCACGCGGGGAAAAAAAACGTGGGAAAGGGCCGGAAACTCAAAGGGAACCCAAAAAAGGTAGCTCCACCTCCACTGTTAAACAGACTGGCTGGGAAGGAAGGACCTCTTCTTGAAAGAAGTCAGGAGGGAAGAAGGAAAAATCTTTGGGAAGAGGTGGCACTCAAAAGGGTACAAGCATCCGCTTGATGCGTAGACATCATGACTTCCGCGCCGCATCGGGATTTTAGGAAAAGAAGCCGAAAACTTTGGAAAAACCAAGCAGTAGGGGAGGGGTGGGATAATTATTCAAGGAGAACAAGACTCCAAAGAAGAGGGGGTCAACACTGCAAAGAGGGGGGGAAGGGCTGGGCCCGGTTGCTCGCGTCTATACTCTGCCATAGGGCTGGGGGTTTGGGAAGACTGGAGGGCAGGGTTGAAAGAGAAAACCCAAGGGGGGCGAGGGATGATGCTCAAGCAGAAGCCGGGAACTAGACGCGTGCGTACTAGGGAAAGAGAGTATCCTGGGGAAGAGTCGAAAAAAGGAAGAGGACAAGGAACGTTCTCAATCCCTTCTAAAACAGGGAGGAACAAAAGGAAAAAAAACGAAAGGGAGGATTCAAAAAATAAAGGGGGTTCGCGGGAGCCGCCCGATTAAATAGGGTTAATCTTCTGGAATGATTGTCAGGAAGGCGTTTCGTGAAAAAGGGTTCACAAAATGCATTGAAGGGGGGCTAAATTAAGGATTCAGAAAGAGGGGGATGTCGGACGGTCAACTCGAAGCGCTCCTTGTGCAAACTTCAGAAACGGAACGCAAAAAAATTGCAGGGGAAGGGAAGAAAACGTCGAAAGGGGAAGGGATGATCGGGACCCTGATAGGCGTCCCCCGCCCGAGGTGGGCAGAGCGGGGTAAAAAAAGCATTCCAAGAAAAAATTGGAGGGAATCAGGAAGAATCTTAAAGGAACCCGGGGAGCCCGGAGTGGAGAACGCGAAAGCTGGATGCCCGAGTAAAATTTTGTGGAGGAGAGGGGGCACCAGGAAGGAGGAAAATCTCCCGGGAAAATCAATAAGAAAATGGAGAAAAAAATGCCCTTCAATTGAGTGGAAGAAAGTTAAGGGAAGCACTCCGTACAAAATAACTGAGTCCCGCGAAGGGGGAAGGCTGGTTGAAGCCACCCACCACATCGGAGTCATCTATGGAAAGAGAGAAATGCAAGGTTACTCCCGGGAAAAAAAGGCAGAAAGATCGGGCCTAAAAACTTTAACCCCCGTCGGAACCCATGGCAAATTCTTGGGGAAAGCTTTGACCGGTGACCGGCGAACCGAAAGGGGGGAAAAAATAAGAGAGACTAGGGACAGCTCTCTACACCCGAAGATCGGGGAAACATCGGGAAGAATGTGTAAGAGGAAAGGAGACCGTCTGATCTCTGGTTCAAGCACGGCTTTTGGTAGGAGGGGGTGTTGAGATTTTGGCGGGCAACTGAAAAAACCTGGATGTTGCCAGAAGAGATTTGGAATTAAAAAAAGGAAGGTTCGGAGGAGAAAAGAGGACGGTCGGCATTTGGGGGGAGGGATTGTCGGAAAGAAGGTAAAAAACTGACGAAAAGCCACCATGAAAAACGGGACATTCGCAAGGGGTGCACAGTACTCCGCACGTCGTTCAGCTCAAAGGAGGAAAACCTTAAGGGGGAAAAAGTTGGGGGGAAGTAATCGGAGAAATTTAGGGGGAGGGGGATGATGGAAGGGGAATAGAGTAATATTCTCCCACGCTCTGTTTAGTGTCGTTCGTTAGCGGCATGTGGGGGTAGAAAGGGAAGGCTTCGGGGATCCTCGAAAAAGAAAGGGAGTTCGGGAAAATTCTCCCTGCTGCGAGAGTGTGTCCATCGGACCGGTGGGTCACGAAGGAAGTCCAGCAAGATTGTGACTGAAGTCCGAGGTCGACGGGAAAGCGGGAAAAAAAATCAGAGAGGGAGAAAAGAGAAAAGTAAAGTTCGCGCGGAACGCGAGCCCGGCTAGTGAAACGTGTTCATGAGTCGTGGTTCTACAAGAAGACCAAACGTAAGGGAAGAACTCGGGGGGAAGGGACCGGGGGGGAGGGACGGCTGGGGAAAACGAAAACAATCTTGGTGGAAAACCGCCATGCGGGCGGTGCGGCGAAAAGTATCCAAGATGGGAATTGGATGCGTGGGGGGGGGAGCGTTGTATTCTGAAAGGGCAAGAACAGGGGAGGGGAGGGCCGGCACTAGCCACATGGTCAACTCCCCATTAGAGGAAAGAAAAAAGGGAGGCGGTCAAAAAGGAATTGCATGCAAAAACCTTTAGGTTAGGGACCGGTCTGGTGGACCTCTGCTGGAACCTATAACATTGGCCGGCGTCAAGGGAGGGGAAAGATCCGAAGGGAGGAGGAAATCCAAAGAAGAGGGGACCTTAAAGAATGGGATTCAGCGCGTACCCGCGGGCCCTGAAAGATCCGCAGGGAGTTCTTTGGGAGGAGGGGGCAACCAGAGATCAGGGGGGAGGGGAAAAGGACTCTATCCACAGCGTTTACCATAGAAGGGCAGGGTGAAAGGAAGGTCAAAACATGCTAAGACGGAAAAGGATCCACACTAGTCCATGCCCAAAAAAAGAGGGGAGTCCAATTTTCCACCAACGGAAGAGAGGGGCTTTTTCGAAACCGAGACCTCATGGGGAAAAAATCTGCATGAAAAAAAACTGACCCGCAAAACAACGGCGGCAACCACATGTCCCCCACTTCACGGTTGCAAAGAAAATTTTCCGGGTCAAACAGAACAGAAAAGAAGTCAAAGGTTGAAAGCAACAGGCTCTAAGAAAGCGTAATCGTGGGCGGCGCTCACGTGAAGACTTCATCGGGGTGCAAGGGAGATTAAAAAGCCGGAGGACCGGTCATGGGCTGGCCTTCGGGAGGCAACCTTCCGATAAAAGTCGCAAGGAAAAAAGAAAATTGTAGCAAAGCAGAAAAAAATTTCGGAG
>Ga0179593_1660525_pt1 | contig 34037 bp, 56 predicted proteins | sample CZODoug2_1_08_16_FD_185931 | JGI IMG/M metagenome (GOLD analysis project Ga0179593, IMG submission 185931) | Vadose zone soil fungal communities from Angelo Coast Range Reserve, California, USA - CZODoug2_1_08_16fungal (PacBio error correction) | ecosystem: Environmental > Terrestrial > Soil >...
GGCGTGTGGCGGAAAAAACCAGGGCCTATGAGGGAGAGACGGGGCCCAAGGTCGCGAGGGGAAGGAAGAGAAAACGGGCCCGCCATTTGGGCAAACAGCGTCGACTGATCCTTGTCTAACTGTGGGTGAAGAAAAACACTACACCTGGCCCCTCAAACTGCGTCGGACCCCGGGCCGATCGTCAAAAAGAGCCCGCACTCCAATGAAAAAAGGTTGCCCCGCTAAAGCGAAACGGCCTTGGGCCCTGTGAAAGGGGACTCCGACAGGCCTACTCCGAAAAAGCCGGAAGCCTCGGGCCCCGGGTCCCGGGCCTGGCCGCCAAACCATGCCACCTTTCACCCGAGAAAGGGGTTTGCGACCTTCGAGAAGGGGGCCCCGACAGGGGACGGCCCGGCCGCGAGGGTCGAGGAGGACAGTTTACCTGAGAGGTGGCGGTGCGGACGGGGCCGCACGGGGTCTTGCCGGGTGCTCTCGGAAGGGGGAAGGGCGGAAATCGCCCTGGCAGGTCGCAAACTGGCCCACAACCTTGCCCCCCAGGATGGCCTTCGTGCTGGTCATAGAGGAAGAAAACGTCACCCGCCCTTTGCAACCCGCCTGGGGGGGGGGGCCGGTCTGGGGGCATGGATGGCTATCGAGGTGGCACTTCCAGGGAGGGATTTGGGGCCACGGGAGGAGGAAAGTTTGTGACTGGAAACATGGCCTCTTAAGGAAATTGCCCAACGGGCCCTGTTTGGTGGGGGGGAAAAGTATCCCGGCGGGCCTCGGAACCTGTCCTAGGGCGGAAGGACGCCCCTTAGGGCGTTTGCTAACAGGGGGTTGAAGTTACTACAATCCTCGCGACCCTCGGGGGGTGCCCGGGGAAGGGGCCCCCACCGTGTGCCGTGCAAAAAAAGGGGCCGAGTGGGGAAGGCCGTGCCAGACGAAAGGGGGGAAACGCTAAAAACCCAAACTTCGGGTAAGGGGGGGAAAACGCTTCGCAGGAAGTCGGGCGAGGAGCCCGTGGGCAAAAAGCCAGTTGCAGGGGCTTAAAAAAAAGCAAAACTCTATCCGGGACCACATGCTGTGGCGGGGGGGGGCGGGCCAAAAGGGGCTCGGGAAAGTGCTGGTCCCACGGGTTGGGGGGGGACACTATCCGAACCAGGGAGGGGGGGATAGGAATCGGTTTGGCTGGGAAGAGGACCAAAAAATGCGCCTTTTCAATGGTCCCCTAATAGGGTATTCTGGAGAAAAAGCTGGGGCGAAGGGGCATGACGATGGGTGCAAAGTAATTGCCTTCCCGGCGTCCCGCGGGCACCGGCCAGCCCGGTGACAACCCCGTCCACGCGGGTCAACAGGAGGGGGGGGGCCCTGTAGAGGGGGCGGGGACACCCTAAACGTCATGTTCTTAAGCCACTGGACGAAGGGGGGACTCCAGAACCTCGGAACCAGGGAAAAAAGGAATAGCAGACCGGGCAAAGAAGGTCCCTTTCTCCACGCCATCTTGCGCCCAGGCCATCAGGAGGTCCCAAGGAAGCACCCAGGTCCACCTTTAGGCGAAGAAACAGGTCGCCCGGATGGGCAAGGGGCCCAACTTCGGCTCAAAAACACCCCTCGCCCCGTAGGCCCGCACAAAAGGCCGTCCCGCCAGGGACGAGGGGGGAACTGATGGGAGAAAGTTGCACAGGGGACACTGAACCGTGACCGGGACAAGTTTTGAACTTAATGCAAGTTGGGTCGCCCGGCCAAAGCGAGAACTGGGATGGCAGGACTCAACCTACGGGGGACAAGTGGGGGAGACCTAAGCTGCGAACAGGACTGAAAAGAAATTCGGTGGGGGGGTCGTTAATTTCGAACATTAACTTCCCAGGGGGAGTATTGGGCAACCCAGGCGGGTGATCTAACATCGATCCTGCGGGGCATGGCGGTTTAAGAGGCCCTTGAACCAGAAGCTTTTCGAGAAGCGGGATCTCCTAAGGTGCGTAAAAGGGGCGTCCTGTGCGAAGAGAGGGCAAAACAGGCGGGGCTTAGTGTCGCCCTGAAGAGCTGGCCTAAAAAGGACAAGGGGAAAAACAACCGTTATCGCCTTCCGGCAGCAACCGTCAAAGACGGGGAATCAACCAACTAATTCCCAAGGAAGCGAACACAAAAACCGCCAACAGCCGTGAAACCAATGGGGCAGCACAAAAAAACCAAAAAATAAGGCTCCTGTAAACAAGCGGCAAAAAAAAGCCTGAGGGGTGCAGATAAGGCTTGAGCCGTCTCCTGAAACCCGCCAAAGGATGGCCACGAAAAAGAATTAAAAAGGTGGAAAAAGTGGGGGAATATTTTGAGGGCTGGGCCCAGCAGGGTGAGGAGGTGCAGGCTGACAGAATTACATACAACCAGAAAAAGAAGAATGGGGTAGTCCCAAGTTTCTTAAAATCGTGGGCCCTGTCGGGAAGGTGACTTACCCACCTGCAATCTTGGGAAGGGGGGACGCGTCCTTTTCATGGGTACAAGTAGCTAGGCTGGGGGGGTGATCAGGGCGGACAGTGGCGAGGCGTTCCCGAACCCCGTGGGTACTTACTAACGGGCCCCTTAGCAAGTTGGGGGCCAGAGTCAACCGCCCTTTTTAGAAAAAACCGACATGCCAAAAAAAACACTGGTTAATAACGTGATGGAGGGGGTCGCGGAATTGGGGGAAATCAATCGAGTCGACCCGGGGGGGGTTTGTTGGGGGCTGAACCGGTCGGAAAAAGGCAGAAGGTGCAAGATCAAGGGGGGACTTGAACGATGAAAAATGGCCGCCACACGAAGGGGCCGTGAGTGGCCGCCAGGTCGGAACAGGCCGACGACGAAAGCTATATTAAAAGGAGGCTGAACCTTGGGGATCCACGGGAGGAAACGCTCGAAACGAAGACTAGGGGAATCAGGGTGCACGACTGGGGACGAGATGCTTGGATCCACCAGGAGAGGGTTTCAGGGAAAACTCCACCTACAAGTAGAAATTTGACCAAGAAATGGGTTTTTACGTGAAAGGTCAAATTGGGCAAAAAGGACTGACCATACAAAGAATTCTCCTAAAGGGGGGGTGAGCCAAGAAGTCCCAAAAACCTAAAACGTATCAAGAAAAGGAGAGGCATACTCTCCATAAAAACAAAAAAAGGGTAAAAATCATACTCTGGCCGGTTGCTAAAGAAAAGGACGGAGCGGTATACCGTTGGGGGTCGAAAACAAGCGCCTTAAAGGGGTAGGTAAGGGAGAGGCAAAGGCAGGTTCCCTTTAAAAGAGGGTGCCTTCACAGAGACGGGTCGGAAAAGGACGTTTATGGGGAAAAAACCAAAACCGTTTCTAAAAAGAAGAGAACACGTGAAAAGGGAAAGGGGAGCAGGGGACTAGCTTTCCTAAAGACTTTAGAAGAAAAACTTTAGTGGCGATTTCAGACATTGTTCCGCCACGAGAAAAGGAAAAAAGGGGGGGGGAAAAAGACTGCCAAGAATAAGGGAAACCGTATGGGTGCAGTCGCAGGACACAGGAAAAAGGAAAAAGTCAAAAAAATAAAAACAACCAGGTCTACGGAAGCACTGTTATGGAAGTATACCCTTGCCATCCAAGGAGGAACACACAGGTGGAGGAGACCATACGGAGACCGGAACATGCGGTGAGAAGTGAGAAGAAACAATGGACTCGTCGACACAAAGGGGGGTCTTTCCCAAGAGAACAAAACGGATGAAAAGGAAGTAAAAGGAGGAAAAGGAGAGCAGGAAGTGGGAAGAAAATGGGCCACCCGGAAGGGCAAAAAAAAAAAAACGTTAAACAATGCAAAGGGGGAGGGGGCTCACATTGAAGGCAAAGTGACAAGAAAAGAAGAAATCCCTCCAAGAAGAGAATGAAAGGGACCAACAAAACAACAACAAAAAGACACCAAAAGGGCAATGTGAACGAAAAGTGGGAGGATACGTCCTAAAAAACACGGATACGGAAAGGAAGAGTAAAAAAACGGGATGCTTCTAGAAAGAGGGGAAGACCCAAAAAAGGTCAAAGATGGGTGGGCGGGGGGAATCGGGAAATCGGCTAAAAAACTAGGTTTCCAAAGGACGACCCGGGAGAAGCTGCAAACGGGGGGCAAAGACTGCAGCCGAGAAACAGACAAAAAAATAATGAAAAAAGGGTCCGCACAGGACGCTAAAGACGGGGAAAATTGGGGATAGCCTCATGAAGGGAGAGGAAATTCCGTAGGATTAAAGCCGTCCCGGCAGAGAAATTGTTTCGGAACTCAAGAAAAAAAAAAGGGAGAACGTCCCTCTGGAGGGAGAAGCCGCAAAAGAAAGAAGTAGGAGGGAACTTGTGAGACTTGGTCAAAAAAATAGGAAAGATTTTGGGGGGGGGAACGTACAGGGAAAAAAGTTAGCTAAAAAAACTGGAAAAAAGGGAAAAAGAAGGTTAAAAAAGGCGGGAAATGCAGGGGAGCCGTCCCGGGAAGCCGTCAAACAGAAAAAGGAACACTCCCAATGGGTGAAGATTACACGGGACCCAGGGGGAGGAAACCGAACTGGAAAGGGGGGGGGGGTTCCAAGCCCGAAAGTGAAAAGGAGGCGCATCGGGTTGAAAGTGGGAATGCTGCCAGTCGAAGGAATGTAATCCAAGGGGGGAAAGAATCGGGAAGTGGGCGACGCCTAAAGAAACGGGCTTCGGAGGGATAGATGAAGAGTCCCTAGACACTTTCGGGAGGACTTCCGCCTAAAAAAGGGGAAGAAACAAATAAGGACCGAAAAGCTCCTTTTGTACAGGGAAAACAGAAGGTCGCCAAAAACAGTCGGGAAGACGTCTGCCAAGTTGGGAAAGAAAAACCATAAAACTCCATGAAGGACCGAGGGGAAAAGGGGTCTGGAAAGGAGGGGGTTCATAAACACCTATAAAAAAAAAACAGCCCCCGAACCTGAAATGGGGGACTTGGAAAAAAAACCGCACCCAGGGGGAAAAAAAGGAACCAGAAAAAAAAGCTGAAAAAGCCGAAAAAAAAAGAGGGCTATCAAAGGAGAACCTTCGGAGTATCTCAAAAAAAAACCACCAGTCCGACTGAAAAACGAGGACATCGGGGGAGACCTGGGAAAAAACAAAGGGAAACAGGGAGGAAAGATTCAGAACTTCAAGAAACCCCTTTGGAAAAAAAACCAAAGGGTTCAAAGGGGAGGCCGGCTCGGAGGGGGGGGACTTGAATAGAACAGACCTCAAAAAGGACTCCGGTGCGGGGGAAGAAAAACCACCGGGAAAAGGATACGCAAGGGCTCACTATCCCACCAAAAAAAAGGAGTGGAGAACCTAAATCCAAAAGGGAAACCACCCCCGGAAAGGGACGAACCTGTAGCCAAAACCAAACGATAGAACCAACTCCGAAAATGCAGCGGGGGAGAAGAGAAACACCATTCGCAAAAACATCTGGGTTCGGGGGGAAAAAAGTTGAAGGGAACCAGGAGAATTCCGGCCAAGACGTCTAGGGAAACGAACGGACTAAGTTGGAAGGGAAAAGGAGGACCAAGACAGGGCCCTCCATGGCAAAGAGAGTACTCTGGACCGAAGGGACAGGGAAACAGGGTCCAGGGCCTCCGAAAGGGGACTCCACGGGGAGAGGGGGATTGGGGGGGTGGTTGGAGAAAGCACCGAACCTTGAAAGGGAAGAGAGGAGTCAATAGGAAAAAAAAGGGTTTGTTCGAAGAAGGAAAAGTGCAAAAAAAGAAAAGAAAAAAAAAAGGTACCAAAGGAAAGTGCGGGTCGGGGGGGAAAAGAATTCCAAGAAAACTGAGGTTGAGGGGAACACAGAAGGGTTTCGACTATGAAAAAAAAAGGGACTTCTTGCAAAGCTAAGAGGGAGAAAAAAGAAAAAAGTCTAAGAGAAAAGTTTGTGGAACACCAAAGAAAGAACCAGCCCCTTAGAAGGAAAAAAAAAAGGGGTTGGAAGGGGGTGCGGCCACGGGGGTAAGGAAGAAGACGGGGGAAGTGGAGGGGTGAGGGAAGGGAAGGAAAAAAAAGAGGGGGAAAAACCGCTCAAGAAAAAACCCTGCTTGAAAGGGCTCCGAATACCCAAAAAAAGGAAAACGAAAGTCACGACCACCAGGGGCCGAAAAGAAGAAGCTTTTGAGCCTTGGGAAAAAAATCCGACGCAGGGGTCCAGCCAAGACCCCGAAGTCCCTTCATCAAGGAGGACCAAAAAAGGCCAAAGCACTCCCCGGGAGGGGGGTTCTATTTAGTGGCTACGGGGATCGGAGGCCGATGTAGAGAGGGGAAGGTGTTCTGGAGTCTGACTGTAAAGGGGGGGAAAGGCTTGAAATATACAGGCTTAAAAAAATTGGATCGAAGGACAGAAAAATGGGTGGGAAAGGAAAAAGCTTAAAAGGGGAGGGGGGGTTGGGAGAGACGTTTGAAGCCCCAGAAAAGAAACCAAAAGGTGGGAACCGGGAAGGTGGGGGGGAAACCGGTCGTGGAGAAGAAGGTGCAATTGGAACTTTCCGACTTTGGGGAAGGGGGGGTGCCAAAAGAAAAAAGGGGAACCGCGGTTGGGGGGGGGTGATAGAAAAAGACGCAAAGGACCCGAAAGGGGGTCCAGAAAAGGATGGCTGAACGAAAATATGAAACCGGGGAAAGGTTCGAAAAAAAAAGGTGGGGAAGGGTCCAGACCGTAAAAAGGGTTAAAAAAGAACGGAAAATGGGGGGGGAGTTTCCAAAAAAAGCAGGAGGGAAGTTGGACTAGGAACCTACCAAGGAGGGGACCGAGAAACGAGGTCGGTTCCAATACCCGGTCGAGTGGGAAACCTGAAGGGGGTTAAAGAGAACGCAAAAAAGACACCTCTGGGGCGGAAGGTCACATAGCGAGGGGTTTGAAATGCACTGACCGGGGACTTCAAACGTAAATAAAGGTGAGAAAAAATATCATTTTTAAAAGAAAATGTAAGTGGCCAAGGGGAAGAAAGTAGTTAATATTTCTGGGAAGGAATGGAGGGTCACTAAAAAGGGACCTAAGGTTTCAAAAAAGGGGGAAAACTCAAAAAGTTAACAAGGGAACTGTCAAAAAAAGTGAAAAAAAAAAAAGAAAAAAAAAACTTGAAAAGGGAGCGCGGTAGGGGGAAAAACTTAATCGCTAAAAAGGAGCTCCGAAACCCCCAAGGAATCCGGAGCGGGAAAAAATGGGAAAAGACAAAAGGCGGGGAAAAAAAAAAAAAAAAGAGGGTCAAGAAAAAAAACATCGATCAGGAAGGAAACCGCCAGTCCCGAGGAATCAAAACGAAAAAAAAAAAAACTTTAAGACACCCCTGAGGTCTAAAAAGGATAGGTCGGAACTTGGCTGATTTCTCAGGACCAAAAGGTATTGGGAAAAGAACACGGGCCCTAAGAAGTGTGAAATGGAAGGTTAAGAAAAAAGTTTTAAAAAAGGGGGAGCCAAGGGCAGTCACCGAGGTAACGAAGGGGGGACCATTGAAGGACAAAGAGAAACTGGAGGTTTTAAAAGAGGAAAAGGCGCAAGGACGGACTACCAAAAGCCAGAGAGGGTGGAGAGGAAAAGAATAAAAACAGTTTAGGTTGGGGAAAATTGGGGGAAAAGGGAAAACGGGCCTGAAGGGGAAAAAGGCGAAAGGAAAAAATTTCTAAGAGGGAAAATCTACTGCGAAAAGTTAGAAAGGGAAAAAAAAAAAAGCTAATCTCAGAGTTTGGAGGGCGCTAATTTTCAGAGAGAAGGGGGGTGGGAAAAAGGGGAAGGAAAATCAAAAAAAGACGATTTCACCGCACGGGGCTGGAAAAAATCTCAAAAATGCAAACGAAAAAAGAAGCTAACCGGGAGCCAGAAAACAAACAAAAAATCAGGCAACTAAAAAAAAAGGTTCCCGGAAACTGACGAAAAAAAACCTCGGAAGAAAAAAACCCGTACGAACGGACGACACGTATACCCCTCAGTCAACCCCGAAGGGAAAAATCAAAAAGTGTCCCTGGGGGGGGGGTGGGGGTGCCGGGGAAAAAAAAAAAAGAGGGGTAAGGGCGTAGAATGAAGGAAAAAGGACTGGGGACCAAAAACCCTTTGGGGGGGGAAGGTCTATGGTCTGGGAAAAAAAAAAAGAAAAAGACCCACAATTCTTAAAGTTGGGAAGGAATAAAAAGTGAAGAATAGTAGAAATTCAGACTAGAGAAAACAAAAAAAAAACCCCCTGGTGGGGGAAAAAACAAGAAAAAAGTCAACAAAAAAAAAAACTTCAGGCTGGGGAGGAGGGGGAAACTCCGCAGGAAAAGCCAAATGAAATAACAGTGAAAGGTCGGAGAAGTCCGAAAAGAACAAAAAGAACTGGTTGTTTTAAAAGAAAACCTTTGAAAAAGAAGAGTACGGAACGGTGGAACACGCATATTTGAAAAAAAAAGGGGCGCCCAAAAAAGACTGGGGGTACTCAGGCCGAATGAGACACAGAACTCAGAGGAGCGAAGGGTGGCCATTTCAACCAGAGAAAAAAGGGATACGACAGTAAGGAGTCTTGGTAAAACTCACAAAAGACCAGGGGAGATCCGTTGGTTCAAGGTTCATAAAAAAAAACAGAAAAAAAGTAGTACGTGAAAAAAACAAGAGTTTGTAGGCCAAAGTAAAAATAAAGGGGAAGAAAAAATCCCAAAAAGCTGGAGAGAAAGCTCAAGGGGTCCCCCCCAGACAAAAAAGAAAACTCCCTCAGCTAACGAAAAGGAACGGGAGAATCTCTAGTAAACAAGAGGATTAGGAGCCAAAAGAACCTTTCAGGGAAAAGGTTGGGAAGAATCCAAAGGAAAAAGCTCGTGGTATAGGAAAAGGCCCAGAGGGACAGGAACGCCTGGGGGGAGAAGAGCCAGGGGAGAACGGACCCTTCCTGCGACGAAAAAAGAAACCTGACAGTAGTAGTTTGAAAGAAGTTTAAAATAAGACGGAAGGTTCGGGACCGGGGGGTCAAAAAACGGGAAAAAACCGTGAAAAAAAAAAGACCAGAAAAGAGGAGAAACTGAGGAGGGGGGGGGGGGGGGTTTGCCAAGAAGGGAACGGTTGAAAAACAAGATGAAGAGAAAAAAAACAGGGAAAAGGATCCGAAAAAAAGCAATCAGGAGGCCAAAGAAGAAGAGGGGCGGGGAAACCAGGGGGAAAGACCTTGGAAGGGGGAAACCTTGTCGAGAAACCAACATCTGTTACCTCCAGGCACAAAAACCGGGATCACAAGGGAACAGAAAACACAGAAAAGGAACCCCTGGAAAGGGGGGAAGCAAAAAAAAAAAAAAAACCTCCTGAAAAAAAAATTTTAGTCAAATGGAAGAAGGGGTAAAAACTTCGAAAAAAAAAAAAAACGAAGTCCAAAAAAGGAAGGCCTCGCAAACTGCCCAAAAAAAAAAAAAAAACACCAATTGAAGGGGCCTACCTTGAGGGAAGTAAAGGAAGGGAAAATTAAGAAATCAAGGAAAAGTTAGGGGAAAACTACCCCCAAGGTTTTTGGTGGTTAAGTGCTAAAAAGGAGGGAAACAAAAAACTTAAAAAAAGCCTCAGAGAAGAAAAAGGGAGAGCCCTTCCTCGGGAAGGAAAGATAGTCAGTACCAAAGAATGTACTCCAGCGAAGGAGAACCCAGGAAGAAGGACGCAACAAAAAAGCTCCTAGAAGTAAAGAGCCAACACCAAGAAACCCACAAAAATGACAGGAGGCATAAAAAAGGACTGGAAAAGAACGTAATAGCCAGAAGAAATTCTTGCGGAAATGGTAGAACGTGAGGTAAAAACTCCAATGTTTAAACACCAACACGCCAACGAAAAAAGGTGCCTAGGAAATTCATGATGAAGACTTTGGTAAAAAAAGGTGTGCCCAGCGTGAAAACTTTCGACAGAAGTTCAAGGAAAGTACAAAAGAAATGACAGGGGACGCCGGAAACGTGTAAAAAAAAAAAAATTACGGACGGGTTCGTACAGGTTTTGACAAGGTTGGAGAATGTTCGGGGGGAAGAGAACAAGAAGGGACTATTGGACCAAGAAAAGATTTTCACTGAAAAAAAAACCTCAGTTGGAACTAGGAAGGGAGACCTGGGGAAGAATTTTTAAAAAAGACCAGGAATATAAAAAAAAAGACTGTATGACGTTAGAGGGGTGAAGAGAGGAAAAAAACGACAAAAAAAGTGGAAACGTGGGAAAAAAACTAAAAGCACCAAGGAGGACATGGAAAAATAGAATATCTGACCCAAAGAACAAAAGATATTAAGAAAAAAAACTCAGGGCTGCAAGAAACGAAGGGAACCTACTGGGAAGCAAGAGACCAAGGTTTGAACATCAAGAAAAAACCAGGAACCAAAAAAAAAAACAGGGGAATGTCGAAAGGGGGATTCAAAAGCTGTGACACCTAAAAAAAAAAGACAGCGAGAAAATCCTAGGCAACCAAAAAAGGAAAAGACTTGGGGGAGGGGGGGGTTTAGAGGAAGAACACCTCTTCAGGTGAAAGATCAAAGGGGGACAAAAAAAGTGAAGTGAGGTAAAGAACCAGGGGGGAAATAGAGAATGCCCGGGTAAAAAAAAAACCGAAAAAACGCGAGACGAAGTTAATATCAACAAAAAGAGGCCAGGGGAAAGAAATCCGGGAAAAAGGACCCGAACAAAAAGGACATGGTTTGCCGCCGACCACATCATGAAAAAGAAGACATAGGCGGGGGAAGGTAAAACCTAAAAAAGCATAAAAAAGACCGGGGGTTGGGGGACAAAATTAAGAAAAAAAAGCCAGGAAAGCGTGGGGGGAAGAAAAGCAAGATAGAAAAAGCAAAAAAAAAAAAAGAAAAAAGTCCCGAAAAAAAAAAAGGAACCCGTGAAAAGGGGAGACTCCTCGAGCCAAATGTCCCTGCTCCGACTGAAAAGGTAATGACAAAATTGGGGGGGGGGGGGCGCAAAGAATGAGGGTAGGAGACCGGGAGAGGTTGAGAACCTACCTTACCGAACAGATCTGGAAGAAGGTTCATGAAACTTCCCTGGAAAGCGTCCGGGGGTAAGAAAAAGGAGACCCATGAAAAAAAAAGAAAGGGACGACAAAGAACTCAAAAAAGGAAATCTAGAAGTGGGCCAAAAGGACATACCACGAAAAAAAAAAAAAACTGCCCAAAATACAAAAGAGACAGTCAAAAAAAGGGGGGGAAATTGGGGGTTGAGGTAACGTTGGGCACGGGGGGGACTGGGGAAACGCATGCCCCATCTCAAAGAATGTTGGGAGGGGAAAACCTCTGAAATGTGGAAGAAGTCTACCAAAAACCATCAGAAAGATCCCGGGGTATCAGTCAGGAAGGAGGGAGAAAGGGGAATCAAGAACTAAGCCTAGTAGACACCGATCGGGGGGGACCCGAAACATAAGGGAACGATACCTATTGGTGGGAAACTAAAGAGGGTGGACAAAAGTTAGGGGGGACTACTGTTGATGGATTTGGGCTGAGAGAAGAACGGGAGCTAAAGGGGGGGAAAACGTAAAGGGGTCCTTAGGAGGTCTCGAAGGGACACGGGGACCAAAAATTAAATTGCTGTGAGAAAATCGCAACGAAAATCCAAGAAACAAAATCCTGCGTATTTGGCAGCAAACGGGGGGGGGAGGACGTGGCTGAAGAGGAAGGTCCCGAGGGAAGTTTGGGAAGGAGGCCTCCCAACAACAAGGCATCCAGTGGGGGAAAGAGTGATAGGCGGGTCCTCCCAAAGGGGAGGGGGATGAAACAAAAAAGTCCCGGAAAGGTTGAAAACTCCCTCAAAACGAACTGGTCCGGGGGGGGGGGGTTGGGTATGAGGGGACCTTTCCTAAGGAATACTGAAGTGGGTCCGGGAGGAAAACGCGAAAGTCGGGGGGGGGGGGGGAAGCCGGGGCGATCCCCACCCTTCGCATAAAGAAAATTGGTGGGGGGGGGGGAGGGGCCAGGGCAGGGGCGGGAATGTTGGGAGACCCAAAAGAAGGGAGGGGGTCTGCGAGCGGAATGAATTTGACCAGATCAGGGAAGTGAAGGTCGGAAGATACAGGGACTGCCAACATTGGGAAGCGTCCAGGAACCCCTTTGAAAAACTTAAAAACCGACGATTCACTACGAAAACTCGGCGAAGGGAAAAAAAGAAAGGCGGGAAAAAAATTCAGAAAAGGATGGAGAGAATCACAAGAAGAAACCCCCAAAACCCTCAGGGAGACAAGGGGGGGGGGCAGTCCAGAGCCCAGGGGGGGCCGGGGGGGAAAGGGAAAAAGGGGAAAAGTTCGCAAAAGGGACCCGTCCCAGAGGTACAGAAGAAAAAAAAGGGGCCCTGGGAAGAGGGGGGGTTGGAAAGGGAAAGGAAAGTAAAAAAAAATTTGCAAAACACCATGTTACTGAGGAAAGAAAAGGGGGTGGGGGGGTGGAATGCAGAAAATGCCATGGGAGCAGAAATTAAAAACCAATAAGGGGCTGATCGAGAGGGAGTTCCGGGGAGGGGGCTTGGGGCTGAAAAAAGACAAAATTTAGAAAAGGGTGGATTCTTTGAAAAGAGGGGGGAGGTAATCGGGAAGGGAGCTCAAAGTAGAGGGTTTCCGAAGCGCAAAACTGGGGGGGTTCTGGGCCTTGGCAAAAAACCCTGGAGGGAGGCTGACTTCGGAAAGGTGACTCGTTCAAGGGCTGCACGATGGCGCCGAAAAAGTCACGACCCCAAAGGAAAGTTACTTATTTTCCCCCCTCGGATACCAACCTCTAATCAGAATGCCGAAACTTCCCCTCCAAAGGAGAAAGGAGAAAAGGACCTGGTGGGGTTTGAATTTGTTTTGGTCGTTTCTAAACATTTTATGGAAGACAACAAAGGCTCCGGGAGGTTCAGGGGGGACCTGTGCCGAGGGGAAAAATTAACCATTCCTGGGGAATGCCTTGGGGGGTTGGAGGGCTAGGTTCAAGGAGAAAGGTTGGGGTAAAAGAGGAAAAACCATGGAACATTGGGACAACGACTAAGTCAAAAGAGAAACCCACTGGGGGTTAGAACGGGGTGAAATTGTCCGGAGAAAAGTCCAAAGGGGGAGAAAAAAGGGAACGGGGGAGGGGGCGAAAGTGGCACACAACAAAGGACGTCGCTTGAGAAAAGGGGGAACAAATGAAACAGGAGGTTCTAAGAAAGAAAAATTGGAAAAGGGAAACGGAGGGGACCTTTAAAGAAAAAAAGTGTCTAGGAGAGAAAGACCAGCGAGGCCGCAACGGGTAGTGTAAACGAATGAAAAAAAAAGACCGGGAAAAAAAACGACACAAAAGGGAAAAGGTTACAGTCTGGACACTGGTTACGGAGTGAACAAGGGCCTTCCAAGCAGAAAGGAGAAGGAAAGTAGAACGGGGGGAGTCCGAAAAAGTCGGAAAGAAAAGAAAACTTAAGTGAAAGGGTCATCAGAAAAAAACACCGAGGGAAGGGGTCAGGGGGCGTATCTGGATCCTGGGGGGAGTGGAAAAAAGAGACCTTATACGAGGGGGGAGAAAAGGAGGAGGGACACAACTTCAAAGTTCTGGTAAAGGGAAAGTACAAAAAAGTCAAGGACCAGGGTAGGCCAAGGAAAGGGGAGACTCGGGAGACCAGAAAAAAGAGGTCGGGAAGAAAGATTGTGGAAAAAAAGAAGCCTAGGGTTGTGGGGGGGCGCAAAGTAAGAAAGGAAAGGGGGGCGGAAGGCCCAGCGAGTACGTCCGGGGGGTTGGGGATGGGAAAAAAAAGGGCACGCAAAAGGAGGGGAAAGGCAATGAGAAAAAGGGAATCAACAAGGGAGCAAAAAATCTAAGGAAAAAAACTCACAAAGTGGCGAAGGGGGGAACTTTCCACGAAACACAAGGGGCACTGAAAGGAGGACTCAAGAGAGCCCAGGTAAAAAGTTAAGGCCACGGCGGGGCAATCCTTCAACAAACATGTAAAAACGAAGGAAACTTTTGACAAGGGGAAGGTTCCGAGGAAAAAAAATCTCGGCCGCAATCAACCCAGAAAAAAAACATTTCGAAAGGGCTGGGAAGGGAGAAGTCAAAAAGGTCAAACGGATGCCATAATGGTCTGTCGGGACCAGTTAGGAACTGAGGAACAGTACCCTTTAAAGGCCGAAAGGTTGTAATCGGAAGGGAAGGGCTGGAATTTGGCGAAGACGCAGAATGGGTCCGACCGAAAATCCTAAGAAAAAGGGCCCCAGTCAAAAAAATAGGGACGAAAAATCTACCACGGGGAAAAAGGAAACCGCGGGGAGGGAGATCCACCATAGACATCGACCTTGACAGGGAAAGGAAACAGAAAAACGAAAGGGGGGGTCGAAAGAACAAAACGGAGAAAGAGAGAAGAAAAAACCGTCAAAAAAAAATAGTCATCACAGCAAAAAAACCGAAGGAGGGCTTCAAGGGTCCGCGGAGAACCATGAAAAAGGGGGGGATTAAATCGAAACAAACGTACCGTTTAAAAAAACTGAAAACGCCCAAGCGGCGAACCAGGAAACAGACTGGCAAGGGGTGGGGGAGGGGGGCCCGGCTATGGGCCTAAGAAGTTGGGGAGTCAAGGCCTGGCAAAAAAACTGGGGAGGAGGATTTATCTACAATGATGTCGGAGACGGGTTGAGAAAAATGAAGAAAATCCTAACCTTAGGGAAAAAAAATTCGGGGAAGAAGAAGTTCCGACGAAAAAGGGTGGAGTTAACAGGGCAGAAAGCCGGAGGAAATTTTAATCAGGGGAAAAGGATCCCAGAAAGACCTAGGATCTTGGGACATTTCCGAAAAGGATAGGGGCAAAGAATCCAAAAAGCCGTCGGACAAAGGGGGGGGTCCGGGGAGGGGAAAAGGACTCCCAAGGGGAAACAGGGACACCCCGAGACCGGAAACCACCGCCCAGAAAAAGAACCGGGGGGTTTGTGAAAAAAAAAAAATCGAAGGAACCTTCTTAACGGAGGAGTACCAAAGCCTAGAAAGCTTAAGGAAAAAAAAACGTGGACGGGGGGAAAAGAAAAACTTCAAAAAAGAGGAGGGCGTTGGGAGGACCAGACATTCACGGGGGGGGAGGTACAACTGAACAAATGTAGAACCAGCCAAGGGATCACCGGGAAGACAAAAGAAAAAAAAACCTAGGAGAAGGCTTACAAAATAGGTGGGGGCCTAACGCCGAAAGTGAAAGGGCCATAGAATTCCAAAAACAGAAAGGATCGGAGGTGAACCATCGGGTTTATCTAAAAAGTGAAAAGGAAAAACTCTGCAAAAGAAGCTCAGAGGGAAGGGAAAAACCCTTAAAAAAAACTGTCAAACCTGAAAAATCGCCACAGGAACCAAGAGTCCCAGGACCAGACCCTTAAAGCCCGAGAAACAGCAAAAAAGACCCTGAACAGCTGACCACAAGGAAAAGTATTGTGGGGGAAAGGGGGGGGGGGGGGGGGGGGGGGAGACGGCCCTATGAGGAGGCCTTAGGAAGTCTTGTGAAAAATGAAAACGACCAACTAAAAAAATCCGGGAAAAAGGGTGGAGGGGAGGAAAAGGGTGGGGAAAGCATAGACCGTCCCCAGGAATCAAGGTAGAAAAAAAAGCACAAAGAGGGGAAAAAACTCGAGGAGAAAAAAAGGGAATCAAAGGAAAGGGGTTTACAAGAAAGAAGCCGGAAAACGGAAGTGGGGGGCTGGGGAAGTCCCAGGTCTAGAGGAGAAGGTCCTTCAGGGAAACGTTAAGAAGGAGGCCGGGGGACCTACTTGGAGAGCCTCAAAGCCCAAAAGCGAAAAAGTTCCAAGGAGAGCCGAAAGAAAGACGAATAGGCAGGAGGGGGACTTAAAATCTCCGAAGGTCGGAAAAAGACAAAAAAGGAACACCAGCAATGGGTCCGACAGCTTTGAAAGGGCGGGGGGAGGGAGGGAAGGGGTAGTCGTTCTGGCTAAAAAAAAAAGTCCCGGGGGGGGAGGTTATCGTGAGGGGAATGGGGAGTCTACGAAGGGGGCCAAGGGGGACCTGAAAGGGCTTGGGGGGAGGAGTTTTTGGGCTCTTAAGCAACTGGAGGGGGCCATTTAAGAGGAAGCTCGGGTAGAGCAGGGAGAATTGCCGGGAACACTTTGGGTAAGGTCTCCACCAAGAATTTGGGGAACGTGTCTAAGGGGGGGAAACGTCCAAGGGAGGACGCCCCAGGGAGGGGAGGGTGCGACGTTAGGGGGGCTAAACCTACTGGAACACCTTGAAAAGCCCTGGGGGCCTGGGTCTAAGGTTACGGGACTACAATGTGCTCTCTGTGGACCGCAAGGAGGGGGGCGATCAAAAAAAGAAAATAGAAGTTATGGGATTGACAGTTGGAAGTGATCACCCAAAGAGAGAAAAGGTTTGGGAAGAACCCGTGAAGAAAGGACTGGGAGGTTGTAAAGGGAGATCAGAAAGAAAGTCTGAGCAACGGGGCGGGGGGAAAAACTGTGAGAAAACAACGGCTGGAAAAGAGGGGGGGACCTTGAATTTCATCAAGGCAGGAAGGGAGAGGACCCGAGTTACAAGGACCCAACAGGCAAGCAAAAGACGTTCTGGGAGACCTACTTTCCGAATAAAGAAAAGGGGAGTCCAACTGGAAGAGGGGAGAGAAAGGCTTCAAGTGAAGGCATAAAAATCGAATCGGAACGGAACTCATTCGGAAATCTGGAAAAAGAAGGAACTAAGAGAAGGGGGGGGGAACAGGGAAGGGCTGGGAAAGAAAGAGTGAAGGGGTAAAAATTTGGAAAAAGGGGGGGGTTCTCGGGGGGTCCCCAGGATTTGAAGAAAGTAAAAAAGTTGAAATTCAGGACCTTCGGAGGATAGTGGAAAAATCAGAGGAACCCGAGAGGGCGGGATGAAACCGCTTGAGATGGTATTAACCAGGGGGAGGGCCAAGCCGGGGAATCGGGAAAAAAGTCAAGAGTGTGGATTTTTAGCCGTAAGGGGGGGATAACTGAGGTGAGCGTGCAGAGAGAGGAGAGGTACCAGGGTCCCCTTGCGCGGGGAGGGGGTCCAAGTCAACAAAAGCGGGAAAAAAAAACTCCTCAGAAGAAAAACCCTCAAGAACCCCCGTTCCAAGGCAAACCTCTAAAAAAAGCCACTAAAAAAAAAACTCGGCAAGAAAAGGGCAGAATCGTACTGCCTTCCAAACAACCACTGGGAAGGTACGAATTGTTCGTAGGGGGGTGCTGAGGGATTGAGGCCTAAGGTACTTAACCAGGGACGGTCACAGACGTCCGGAACTTAAAAAAGGGTGTGGTAAGGGCAATCAGGTGTGAAGGGAAGACTTCTAACGGGTGGAAGGAAGTCAGGGGCGGAGGCGGTGCCAAAACCCCGGGGGGGAATAAGTAGCAAAGACTGGAAACCAACTCCCCGGAGCGACCGAATATAAAAACTTTTTCCGACGGGAAGGGAATTGAGGAAAAGTCAAGAACTTCGAAAAGGGGGGTGTTTACGACCGGTTTTGTGGGCCCAACCGAAAAAGGGGGAAAAAAGAAACAATACAAAAACCTTGGGGAAAAAAAACTTGTGAATCCCCACTACAAAAGAGGGAACCGAAAAAAGAAAAAAAAGGAAACCTTTGAGGGAACTACCGAAACCAGAAAAAGTTTGTCAAAGGGACCATTAGACCTGGGGAAAAAGCCATGGGGAAACGAAGCATGGCAAAGGGGGGGTACAGAAAAAAAAATAGCCTGGAACTCAAAATATCTAAAAAAAGTTGACTCAAAAAAAAAAGAACGACCGTCCCACGAGGAGGCAAGAAATCGAGGAACAACAGGAAATTAGGTATAAAAATAATCTAAAGAAGAGAGGAAGAGCTGGGGTAGGTAACGGCCTAACCCGGGGGGGGCGTATGTGAGGAAACCCGTCGTTTGGAGAAGGGGGGCAGTAAAAAAAGAAACTCACGCAGGGAAAGAAACGGGGGACACCCTGTCTCAAAAACCGGAAGGCAAAAGGAGGGACAGAGATACTCCCTTGAGGATCCGACCAACGGTCGGGGAGATTGTGATGGGGGTGAAGAAGGCCAAAAAAAAAAAAGTACAGGAAAAAGGTCCCCGGTCCACTTAGGAACCCCCCTTAGAAGACCAAACAGGAAAGGAAGGAGCTACAAAGGAGGTAGAAGGTTTGGGCAGAGTATCGAGAGAAAGGCTTTGAAAAAAGTTAGGGGAACTAGAACACTAGGGGGTCCCAGAATTCCACACCCCAGAAACTAACACAGAACAGCGCCCCCCGGGGAAAACCAAAAATGGGGAAAGGAAAGTCAAAGCTACCAAGGCGCCACATGAAAACTGCCAACCCTCCACCCCGAGGGAGGTCCGGAAGGACCCCCTCCCACAAAAAAAGTGAAAGACCTGTCGTGAGAATGCGGGAGGGGATGCTTTATCCTTCGACGGCTGGCAAGAACCCGAATAAAAGGGGGGGGTGAGAGGGGGGGCTGAGTGGGGGAACTTAGATTCGGTCAAGTGGTTGCCAAGAAACGTTGCGAAAAAAAACCCAGTCCACCTAGAGGGTCAGGGTCCCAAGAAAAGTTCAAAAGTCAGGGAAAAAAAGGTAAAGGAAAGGAGAAAAATAAACCTCTAGGTCCGAAGGGATCCAAATCCAAGTCCTTGAGATCAATCAAAAACGGGGGATAATCAGAAAGTACCTAGAGAAGGGGGGAGACCTAAAAACTCATAGGACTTGTTGACGTTCAGAAAAAATGGGGGGGAAAAAAGACGGGGGGGGAAATCAGAAAAAAAAAGTCCAGGGAAGACATTGTGAACTGGGCTTTTAGGTGGGCCAGAAGGGGCAGGAGAAAAAGGGACACCAGGGTACGGGACGGAGGATCCTCAACCTGAAGAGGAGTGGGGGAACCTAAAGCCAGGGCAGAAGTTGAAGGACTGCAAGGACAGACTTCAGTCCAACAAAAAAGTTGTCAAGGAGTTGCGCCTTCACGGGGCATGCAAAAAGACAAAAACAGGGACCGGGCCGGCGCAGAAGGGGGGGGGGGGGCCGGGAAGCCTGAGGGGGAAAGGGGGGGGGGAAGGGGACAGCGGGAGACCCAATTGGGTCAGGAGGGGGAAGGTACCTGGCTTGGACTAAAAAAAGAAGGGAAGAGGACCAGGGGAAAAATGCGATAAATAACAAACGATACGTTCAAACAGAACTCGGGAAATCGGTCCCAGCAAGAAAACAGCAAAGGGGAAAAGCCTTAAAAAATAGCTTGAAAAGGCTAAGGGAAAAAAATGAATTCAAGGAGGGAAACACTAAGGGAACCATACCCAAAGGTCCCGGGTATGCCTTGGCCGGCCCCACCTGATGGCCGGGGGAACCTGGAGAAGGGAACACCAATAGGAGTACCACACCTAAAACACAGGCTAACGCTTGTGTCCGGGTCCACAAAACCTGAGAGAGGGCTGAAAAAAACAAAAAGGTCCAAGGAACCCGAAAAAAAAGAAGACCAGGCCTGACTTTCAAATGGAAAGAGGACGCCTTCAGATGACGTAAAAAAAAAAATCCTCGGAGGGGGAATTCACCCCTCAAGAAAAAAACCTACATGAAAATAGGGGGGCATGGGGGTAAAAAAAAGGGTTGAAAAAAACAGTCAGACAAAAAAAAAAAAAAAAAGTCCGAGTAGTCAGCCATCCGGGAGAAGGGAGGATCCTCTAAGGAGAGTTCCTACAAAGGATTCAGTCTCGGGGAAAATGGTGTTGGGGGAGGGGGGGGGAAAAGGACCTTTCCACGTTCTGCGTAGGCCTGTGGGGAGGGAGGGAGGGGGGATTGGAGAAAAAAGGGCCCTGAAACACAAAATCCTTGCGGGAAGGGGAGAAAAACGGGGGGGCTTGGACCAGGTAAGGCTCACCCAGTCGAACAAAGACGGAACGGGGGGAAAAACTCCGGGCAAGACCCTCCCAAGGCCGGAGCAAAACAAATTATAGAAAAGAAAAGGAGTTGCGTGGGAAAAGAGAGAAAGGGTTGGCAAAATTTGGGAAAAGTGTGCGCAGTGCAGGACATGATGGTACACCGGGGGGGGAGCCTAAAACGGAAACGGGAATCTACAAAATGCGGAGGGTCAGGGGGGCCGGCCCCTTTAAAAAAAAGGAAAATCAAGAAAGGGGATACAAAAGGCCCCAAAAAAACAGTAAACCCAATGCAGGGGGGGGCGACAAGCTGGGAAAGTCCCAAGAGGGAAAAGGAAATAGGGGAGTTTCTGAAACTAAGCCCCCGGGGAAGAGGGAGGGGGAGAACTCGGAAAGGAAAGTCTTGTGGACCTGGAATAAATGAAAAAAAAAAGGACCAACCAGCTACCTTCGGGTTCGGGGTAGGATAAGAAAAACCCGCCTTCAAAACAACAAAAAAAAGGAAGGGGGGGGGGACACCAAGGGGAAATAAGCTTTGCGAAGGGGGGGGGGGTCTACCAGGTTCGGCCTGGCCGGAGGACTTGGGGGGGACCAACAGGATAGGGGTGGAAAGTAGTTCTGGCAAAAAAGAGTGTGGAGCCGAATGGTGGATAAAAAAGGGGGTCCAGAAAGACTCACACTTTTTTGGAGGGTAAAACCCAAAAGTGTCCAAGGAACCGCCCTTAAAGGGGCCGGGGCCAAGTGTTCGGGGGAAAAAAACTGGAAAAAGGGTCCGGGGCACGAAAATAGAAAAGCCTTTCAAAGCGGGAGGGGAAACTGGGGAAGGTTGCCCCATAAGGGGGGGGGGCCGGAAAAAGCCAACTTCAGGGTCTACGGGGAGGGAGGGAGAACTTGAAAAAAGGGGATTTCAAAAAGTTTCAAAGAAAATGAGGCGGGAGGGGGGGAGGGACGAAAAGGATTGTGGCAAAAAATTTAACGGCCTGCCGGCCTAACAAAGAGGGACCTTGGGGAGAAGTTTCAAAACCTAACTGGGGGGAAGTCCGGAAAAAAGGGACCTAACGACCTGTAACCGACTTTAAGATGAAGAAAAATTCACGAACAACTCGGGAATCCCTTCTAAACCAGGACACGAGGGAAACAAAAAAAGCCGTCAGATCCAACGGGAAAGGGGAAAACTTGCCCAGAGATTCGGGAAGGAGAGTCACAGGGAAAGAACCACAAAGTTTCACCCGAGGGGGGACCTGATTGGGAAAAGGGGGGCCAGAAAAAAAGTTTTGAAAGGGTTGGACAACGTTTGAAACGCGGGAGGGGGTTAAAAAAAAATCAGAAGGGACGGCCAAAGAAAAGGGACGAAAGTGGGATTGATCATATCGAGGAGGGGAGGGGTGTAAGGAGGAGACTGAAGTAGGATGCCGGCTGAGGGTAAAAAGGGCCTGAAGGTAGAATTGGTGGTAGGCTGGATCACAATCCACTCTGGTAAAAGGTGTCGAAGGGAAGACGGCAGGGGGGGGAAGGGGAAAGAAGTCAAAAACACCGCTGGCCAGGCCAAACAGGTGACCAAAAGGGAAGTTCGGAAAACAGAACCCGGGGAGCCGGAGGGAAGGAAAAGATCGCCGGGAAAAGAAAACCCTAAAGAGAAGGTTAAGGGGGCCGAAACAACTTTTAGAGGAGGGAAGACTAAGGACTCTGAGAAAGTAAATTGGACCGAAAAAAAAAAAGCCTTCCCCACTTTCCCGGAGGGGAAAAAGGGTTTTAGGGAAGTTGGTGCTGAAAAATGGGGGGGGAGGCTTACTGGGAGTTGACCTTTTCAAAAGCTACACGGTACAGGGACCTTTCAAAGTTAACAGAAAGGGGTTGAGAGGGGGGAACCTTAAAAACGTTACAAGGGAGACTTTGGAAAATTGAAAGGGGAAAAAACTTGAGGGACAAAGGGGGGCTACGAAGGGGGCCGTTCAGGAAGAAAAACTTAGAAAGGGGAAAGCATAAAATTAAGAGGGGGCCCCACACCGGAGAAACCCAAGGGGTTTTAGGGGAAATCAGGAAGGGGCCTGGTTGGGGGGGGGCGTCAGAAAGGTGCCACTGGAAAAGAAAGGAAAACGGGGCGCAAAGAAAAAAGACGGGTGAAGGAAAAAGGGGGGGGGGGCAAACGGATGCACTTTGAACGGCAAAAAAACCAAGCCAAGGGGTCTCCTTAGCAAAGTTCTGGAATCCAAGAAAAAAAACGGGGGGTGTCAAAACGTTGAAAAAAAAAAAAAAAATCCGGGGGGCTAAAAAGCCAATGAAAAAACCACACCCACTGAACCACATCAAAACCAAATCACCGAAACTGGAGGGGCCCGTGGAAGAAAAAGGCTCAAAAAAGATTAAGGAAAGAAAAACGCTCAAAAAGAGCCCCGAGATCAAACAACACAAGGATGAAATCCAAGGAAAACTTTAGAAAATGTGAGAACTCCACAAGAAAAAAAAAGAGAAAATAGTTGGTCTATGGAGAAAAAAGGGAAACAGTGGGGGATGGGGGAAGACTCACAGTCCAAAAAAAGGAAAAAGGGGTTTGACGGGAACCCGGCAACAGCGACCGCACGAAAAAAAAGAGGATTTAGGGAATCAGAGGAAGGACTACAGGTCGAAGGTCCAAGGGACAACACAGGGGGGTTGGCAAAAAGGGGGGCTTCCAAGGTACGTACAAAAAAAATAATTCCTTAAAAGGAAAAAAGGGGTCGCCACCAAACCAAGGACCGACCTGGGCCCATGGATGCAAGGGAAAAGGAAGAAAAAAAAAAAAATTGGACTATGGACTAGGCTTGTGAAAGGAAAAAAAAAATGAAGGGGGGAAGCCCCCAACCGGTGTTAGGGAAAGAAAAAAAAAAAACTTCCAAAAGGAGCAAAAAAAGAAAGTAGAAGAAGCTCAAAAGGGAGGGGGGGGACAGCACAAAAAAAGCCCAACGTGTGAAAAGGTGGAAAAGGAAAAAGGGGGAAAAACTTCCTAAAAGCACGAACCAGGAAAAAGAAAGATCCAGAAGAAAAAAAAAAAAAACACCCCAAAAAAAAACGTCGAAGGGAAGAAGTCGGGGGAACGCGATCCTAGGAAGGGGACAGGAAAAATCGGAGGGGGCCAACAAAAGACCCCAAAAATGGGCACTGGAAGTCTTGGATGCAGGGGAAAGTCAAACTTCAAAAAGGGCTTTTAAAAGAAGCTCAATGTTTCCAAAAAAAAAGAGGCTAGAAAAGATCTCCAAGATCCAAGAAAAAATAGCAGGAACTCCAAGGGACAAGGGCAAGGGACTTAGAAACTTACACAGGGATATGGAGACCCCCAAAAAAACTTTTCGAGACAGCCAATCAAGGGCAAAGAAAGGGAAAGTAAAATCTGAAAAAAAAGAAGAAAACACCCACAGGAACCCCTGGGGGAACACGTGCGCGAACTTGAAAGGGTTTTCTGGACCGGCGCCCAACTGGAAGAGGACACAGAGGATGAAACAGCACCGAAAGGCCCGGAAAAAAAGAGCTTAAACGGGTTCTTGAAAAAAGGACTTTCAGATAGAAAAGGGGGGAATCAAGGATAAGGGCTTTACTGCCCCAGTGCCGTCGAAGCCCTTAAAAAAAAAAAAAAAAAAAATCGAAGAAGGGTTCAAAATAAAACGGGGTTGAAAGCCAATCGCAAAGGGGGGGGGTCAGAAGGAAACCCGAAGCCGAAAAAAAAGGTACCCGCGCCGTTTGACCGAAAGGGAAACTTAAAAACAGGCCGTCCAAGTCTGAGGTCATAGAAAAAGGGTCATACAGCAAGGGGAAAAAAAAAAGACCAAAACCAGGACAAAGGGAGAAGGGGGAACCATGGGGGACGGTTGGAAATCTAAAAAGAAAAGAGAATCGAATACGGGTTAATTGAAGAGAAAAGGTCAATTTGAAGAAAAAAAAGGAAAGTAAACAAAAGGGGAGGTCCCAACGACCGAAAAGAAAGGGACAGATCATGAAGAGAAAAAGAAGAGCCCCAACCCTCTCAAAAAAATTCCCAAAAAGGTGGGCGAAAAAAAAAAAACCACCTTAAAACGGGGGGGCACCAGGACCAGGGAAAAAAAAGGTTGGAAGGGGAAGAGGAGAAAAAAAACCAATGGAAAAACACGTGAAAAAAAAACAGGGCTGAAAAAAAAAAAAAGGGGTGCCGCAAAAAGTAAAAAACCGAAAGAAAATAAATCAAAGCCCCAAAGGACGTCCCGCAAACATAAAGGTCAAAAAAAATTGAAAAAACGCCAGAACAAAAATTCAAGGTGGAGAAAAAAGTGCCAACAGGAAGCAAAATCCCTCAAACCTCAGAAAAAAAAGACGAAGAAAATCAAAAGGGTGAAAAAGGGGGGGGGGGGCCAGGGGACCCAATCCGAAAACCTAGATACACGACGTGAAACTAAAATCAAGGGGAAGAAGAAACCTAAAGGAACCAAACCTCCCAAGGAAATTACCAGAAAAAGACCATAGTATATATAGGACAATTGTGCTCACTTAAAAGGAATATGCTGAAAACGTTCCGGGGAAAAGGGGGAAGGGAAAAACTGAAAAAAAAAAAGCATCGAAAAGGGGTTAAAGAGAGGGAAACTTCAAGAAGAACACTACTCAACGGGAAAAAGAGATCACATTCGTCCCAAAAAAAAAAAACGACGAGGGAAAACTGTAGAAGAACCTGAACAACTAAAAAAAAGAAAAAGAACCTTTGTGGGGAAAGAAAGCTCTCAACGAAAAAAAAAACTATTGAGAGGATTGAAAAGGGGGAGGGGTTCTGAAAAAAATGAGAGGAGTAGGAGTAACTCCGTGAAGGAAAAAAATAGGTGATCGAGGAAACGGCCGAAGGAAAAGTCCAAAAAAAAGTGTTCAAGGGAAAAAGCCCACTCCAGGGGGGTCCTGGGGGGAAAAGCAGAAAAGGAATCAGGAAAGGGGGTCCCAGAATGGATGGAAGGGGAATCCGAACAAGGAAGATTGGAAAAAAAAAACGAGACAGCCGAAAAAACTGTAGGACACCCATAAACCAGCCAAGAGTGGCAATGAGAAAGAAGGAAGGGGCTGGCTCCCATGGGGGGAGTGAGGGGGGGGAGGTGGGGCGGGGCTCCCGAAAGGAAAAAAACGGGAAAAAACTGGGAAAAAAAAGGGCATGACACGGTCAGGATTGGGTTTAATCCACAAAGGCCAAAGGGGAGCCTGGGGGACTGCGAGGGGGGGGCGAACAAACTTCAAAAAATAAGGCCATAACTCAAAGCAAAGCTCAAACGGGGAAAATGGGAAAGGGCCGGGAAGGGAAGGGGGCGAGGACCCCACAAAAAGGAGGAAAAAGGGGGTGAAAGAAAGAAAAAGTGGGAACTTCAGACCGCCCGGGGGCACCAAGAAAACCCGGGGAGAGTGTGAAAAAAAGGAAAAAAATAAAATAAAGAAAAAAACAACCCAGGGAAAAGAGGGTAAAAAAAAAAAGTCCCAAGGGAACGGGAGACTAAAAAAACGGAAATCAAGAAAGGCACTGAAAAAATCCGGCAAAAGGTTGCCTCCGGAATCCAATGACAAATAAAAGGGAAAAAAAAAGGGTAGAAAAACAGAAAAAAGGCACGGCCCGGAAACCTGGGGGGGAGGGGGGAACGGTGAAAATGTTTGAAAAGGCACAACAAAAATTCTGGGAAAAAAGGGGGAGGTGAAGGGAAAATGACCAAAGAAGCCCATACCTGAAAATTTTGGGGGGGAAGAAGATGAAAGGAAACATGACAGGTGAATACCGACCCGTCAAGAAAAAAAAACTGGAAGGGAAAAGGTAAAAAAAAATGCAATAGAATCCCACAGGCCACCCTACGTCCAAACGAGGAAGGCCGAATTTCGGAACCATAAAAAAAAAAAAACTGCAAAGCCCAACCCTTCTAAGGAGACCGTCAGCACATAACAAAATTTCCAAAGGGGTAGACAAAAAATTCAAAAATCGAATGGCGTCCCAAAAAAAAAAAACCTGGAAAATGGTCGGAGGGGGGAAAGTCGCCCGGGGGAGTCACCTTAAAACCAAAAATCCAAGTTTCAAAGGACGAGGGGGAGGGAAGAACATTAAGGGAACAAACAAAAAAAAAAAAGTCCTCTGACAGTTAAAAAAAAAAAAAAAAAAAACGGGGGCCAGGGGGGAGCAGAAGGCCGAAAGAAAAAAAAAAAAAAATAGGGCCAGTCAACTGAAGAGTAAAGAAGAAATGCAGGGGACTTTAGGTTGAAAAAAAAAGGGGGGACTGGGGGGGTGCTGAAGTCGGACGAGACCAGCTGAAAAAAGGGGGGATGTCGGGAAGAAAGAGGGGAATAAAATGAAGAGGGTCTCGAAAAAAAAAAAAAATGGCGGGGAAAGAGCTCTCGGAAAAAGAAAAAACAACGGAACCTTAAGGGGTCGCCCCAGGAAAAGGGCCCTGAAAAAAAGGAAAAGTGCGAAAAGGACCTTCTAATCAAAAGCCTCCGGGATAGAGAAGAACACGATTTAAAGGGAAGAGGGTTTTCCACCACCTCCCGTGTTTGGGAAAACCACACCGGAGTGGGAAAACTAGGGGGAAGAAAGAAGGCTCCGGCGGAAAAAAACCCATTTTGGGATAAGGAAATTTCTGACAAAAAAAACGGGACACGTGGGGGAAAAATTTTGTAGGAAAGGGTGGCGAGGGGAGGAAAGAAAAAACACTTTCGAAAAGGTGTCAAGGAAAGGAAACTGGAAGATACCGCAGGGGCGGGGAAGAAATGCTGACCCAAAAGGAAAATAAAGGAGGTCCGGGGGAAAACGGGATGAAGGTGGGGGAAGGGAAGCCGGGGGGGCGAAAAAGACACCCCAAAACAACCAAAGAAAAAGTGGAAACGTAAAAAATTGCAAAAAAAAATGCAGGGGACTTCGCCTGGAAAAAAAAAAAAACTACAAAAGAAACGAAAAACTTGTGTCATGAAAAATGTTCTGGCTAGTGGGAAGAAATACAGGCGAAAGATACCGAGGGTGGGAAAAAAAAAAAAAAAGGAAGGGAGTCTACGGGGAACCAAGCGTAGAGTTACGAAGGGACTTAAACCCCACCAAAAACGTTGGAAGGACTGGGAAAAAAAAAACCCACTTCGAAAAAAGACCCCACTCCAAAAAAAAAAAAGGAAAGGAAGGATGAACGCGAGCAAAGCCCTGGAAAAACAAGACTGTGGAAATTCATTCGGACGGGGACGGAAGTTCCCAGGAAAGACCAAGACTCAGATCAACTCAACTGAATGGCCCAAAAGAAGGGAATTCCTAACGACGCGTAAAAAAAAAATAAATCCCGGAAGGAGGAAAAGGAGGTCAAAATGTCATCAAAAAAAAAAAAAAATTATTAGGGGATTCCGGAAATAAAAAAAAGGGGAAAAAAAGGGCTTAAGAGAATTCATACAACGGGAAGAGCTTATAAAGTCATGAAAAAAAGTTCTGGGGGACGATGGCAAAAAAAGTCGGCATAAAGGTCGGGAACGTACAAAAAAAGGCCTAACGGCAAAAAAACCGGGAAAGGGCCTTCAGTGAAGGCCTCAGAAGGGAAAAAGGCTTAGGTGGCGTCTGGGGGGCTTGTAAAAAAGGGATAAATTAAAAAGGAAAGAAGGTTGGAACTGTCCATGAAATCCAGGGGGGAACACCTGGAAAAAGGGTCCAGCCCAAAAGACTTCCCAACCATTGAAAAGGGACTGAAGCATATGCACATTAGCTAAAGGAGAAAAGAAATTAAGGAAAGAAAAAAAATACGGAAGAAAGTTCGTTCAAAGACAAAAAATGGTGGGAATGGTAAATGAAAAGGGGGAGTACCACACCAGGGGCTTAGAAAAAAAAAAAAGGCTAAAAGGGCCAAGAAACCGATCACCCCCAAAAAAAGGTATACAAAAAAAAGAAAACGGAGGGTTCAAGAAACCAAAAACCAAAGGGAAAAAAAGCCCGTAAAAAACCCAGGGTTGGGGAAAGAAAAGTTCCAAGAACAAAAAGACTCTAAGAAAGCCAGAAAATCCGACAACCATGAGAAAAGAAAAAAAAGACTGAAAGATACTTCCGGAAAAAATCAAAACGAGGGATGGGAGGTGAGATAATTGAGAGTCGCAATTCCAGGGGTACGGGGGGGGGTTCTGGGGAATGGGAAAGGTCTAAGCGATAGACCCCTGAAAGTGTTGGCCTGAAAGACAATGAAAGGAAGAAAACTTGAAAAGAAAAGGAGGAAAATTCCCATAAAAAAAAAAAGAAAACCTTCAAATTACAAAGAAGAAAATCAGAAAGAAAAAGAAGCTTCAGAAAAGACTCCAGAAACTCAAGAAAGTCGAAAAACGACAAAAACCTAAGGGAAAAGAGGAGAACAAAAGCAGGCAGCGAAGAAAAAAAAATGTTTTCGGAAAAACTGAACTGGCCACAAAGCCAGACCCTGAAAGACCCAAATAAGTGAAAAGGGGGGTCAAATTGGGGCTGGATCAGGGAACCGAGGCCTTCAAAGAGGGAAAAAAAAAAATTACCTGCTGGGTACAAGGAATTTGCAGGGATTTCTGGCAAAGAAAATTCACAACATTCTAACCGGGGGGGGGGAAAGGGGGTTCTCCATACTTGGGAAATTGTTCGAGAGTAAGTAAAAAAGGGCTTGCGTTCAAAAAAGGGGAAAGAAAAACCTCAAAGGGGGGAGACATCCAAAAAAAAAGACCTTTGGCGATCTAATGCAAAAAAAAAAAAAAATTTGTGAAAAAGGACTCCAAATCCGTGGAATAAGAAAAAAAAAAAGAGTAGAAAAACCTGAAGAAAAAAAACCGTAAACGCCCTTGAAAAGAAGGAGGCAAAAGGGATCCTGGGCAAAAAAATTTTCCAAAAAAAAAAGGAAAATGTTCGAAAAGCCCCGAATATAAGTCGCACCAGACGGACAGGAAAAAAAAAGGGCCCAAAAATCGAAAAAACCCCCATCGAAAAAAAAAACACCAGGGGGGCCAACCAAAAAATGCGTGAAACGCCAACCGGGGGAAAAGCCCAAAGCGGGGGGCTAAGGCCAGGGGATTCTCACAAAAAAAAAAAAAGCCAAAAAAAAAAACCTCCCCCTCACAAAAGGAAAAATACAAACTCAAACCACACGTTTGGAGGGGGATTCTCTGAAAAAGGAGGTTGAAAAAATACCAAACCCAGTCGGAGGGGGAATATGTAAAAGGAAAGGCAACAGGGGGGAAACGAAACGTGGGGACAACCAGGAGAAAAAAAGAAAAAAATAAAAAAAAAAGAAATAGCAAAAAGGGAATCCCTTTTGTGAATACCTTTGCCAAAAAAAAAAAAAAAAAAAAACACCAAAAAAAGGGAAAAGGAAAGAAAACCGTTGAGAAAAACAAATCCACAAAAGAAGGCTAGCCCAGAAGAAAGAGGTTTAATCGAAGGGAAGAAAGAAAACCTCGAGGGGAAAAAACAAGTTTGAATCAGAAAAGTTTAAACCCATTCCATTGGGAAAAAGCCCTTGAAAAACGATAAAAGAAAAACGTTCGTTCCCCAAAAAAAAAAACCTTACGGGAAAGGACAGAAGTGAAAGACAGAACTCCATAAAGACACCAGGAAGGTGTCATGGGGGGCCAGACAGGCCCGAATGCTCAGGGGCCCGGAGGTTCGTAGAATTCACAAAACCTCCTATCGGTAAAAAGACAACCCAACAAAACTTAGAGCGCCATTGAAGGGGAGAAAAAAGGGTGGTGAAAAGCGTGGAACCTTCGATCTAAAGCAACAAGCGAAAAAGACCCGCCCCAAAGAAAAAAACACCCACTTAAACCACGATCGCCCTGAAAAAAAACCAGGAAGAAAACAAGAACGAGGGGGGGAACCAGGAAAAAAGTACTTTTGGAAGAAGCAACTCGTGGAGGGAAAATTCCTGTTGCCCCAGCCCATCGAAAAAAGGATTTAAAAATGGGGGGGGGAAGAAGGGGAAAGGTCCCAAAGGGGGAAAAAAAGAAAAAGGAAAACCTGTGTAAAAAAACTCAGGAGCCCACGGCAAAAGTTGTTCACAAGAGGAAACGGGAAGGGAAACCTCCTAGAAAACTAAAGCAAGAAAAAATCAATGGGCAAAAGGTCCCGGGAAAAAAAGAAAAAAAAAAAAGACACCCATAACAACCCAAAATCTGGTGAGAAAGCTAGCGGGAGAAAATCTACGGAAAAAAAAAAAAGCAAGGGACCCCTCTGCGGGTATAATGGAGAACGGGAAGGAAAAGACGTGAAAAAGAAGGCCCAAGGAAAAAAAAGAGTAGGTGAAAAAAATCAGCGGGGCTGGGGAAAAACAAACTGCCCAACCCATGAAAAAAAAAACTTGACAAAAATTTCAGAGAAAAGACGCAACCTCGTCCGCGGAAGTGGAAAAGAAGAGGACGTGTTGCGCGGGGGGGCCAAAGAAATTGCCAAAGTTGAAGGGGACTCGAAGCCCAAAAAAAAAGATGTTTGGAGGAAACCCGGGGAAGCTCGGAAAGGGTAAAGAGTCCAAAAAAGGGAAACCCGGAGGTTTGGAAACGGCAGAAAGAGCTCACTTGAAAAAAGTAAATAATGTAAAAAAAGATTTATCGGTAAAAAAGCAGGAAAAATGTTCCGGAGGGGGGAAAAAAATGCCTGCCGGACTAGGAAAAGGTTAGACAAGATAGGAAAAAAAAAAGTCTGCAAGGGGGGAACCTTTAGGGATCATTACAGGGACAAAAAACACCGAGGAGGGGGGGGAGGTTTAAGGAAACAATTTGGGGAGGCTGAGTCCCGGAAAGGCCAAGGACCAAAGGTTCGGGGAGGGGGGATCTTGGAAAAGAGGAACCAGTGCCCAAGTCCAAAAAATTTGAAAAAAGGAAGCTTGGGAACAGTCAGAGGGGGCCCAAAGGGGGGGGGGAAAACTGCAAAACTATCCCGGAAAAAAAACGTCTGAGTCGGGGAAAAGGCCTCGGACCCAAAAAGCCGAACGACAAGGGAAAGACCATCCAAAAACCTAAAAAAACAACAATCAAGGAAAAAAAAAGGGTCCAGCCCAAGAAAAAGAGGAAGGTCAGCCGTAAAAAAGGGGAGTCCATAAAAAAAAACGGGGAAACACCCACCCCCCAGGAAAAAAATTCGAAAAGATGCGAACGCGGAAATGGACCTGAAGGGGAAAGCACAGGAGCACGAAGGAAAAAAAAAAAAAAATCACAAAGGGGGAACTTAGTAGAAATCCAGGAGGAAAAAGGGAAAGTGCAGTATAAGGTGTAGGCCTGACAAAGGGCGAATGAGAAAAAAAATGGGGGCACACGAGGTCGGGGGGAAACCTCCTGGAAGGGGATATGACCCGGGAAAAAAGCTTGCAGGGAACGGTTAAAAACGAAAGGCAGCTACTTCCGAAAAGGATCTGGGGGGGGATGATCCGAAAGATGAGGCCTGAGCAAAGGGGGTTCGACTTAAGGGGTCGCCAATGGGGAGCTAAGAGGGGGAAAAACTATGGGGGACCCAAGTCGTCCAAAGGAAGTTAAAAAAAAACGTCAAAAGGATGACCACACCTCATCAGGAAAAAAAAAAAAAGGCGTTAACAAGGGGGGCGCAAAAAATCCAGGGATAAGAAGCCCTCACTGAGAGGTCTTCCGCAAAACAAAAACCGTCCAAAAAAAGAAAAAGGGAAAAAAACCGGTGAAAAAAAAAAAAAAGCCCTGGGGGGGGTTTGGAGCTTGGAAAAAAAGGAGGAAGGGGGAAGGGGTACCATGAGGGGAGAACAAAACCGGTCCAAAAACGTTAAAGGGGGACAAAGGCACAAAAACTTTGGAGAGGGGAAAAGGACTTGAAAATGACCTCTGGGTGGGGGGAAAAAGAATGGGGGAAAGTTCAGGGGGAAAGAACTTGGGGGGGAGAGATACAACCCATGAAAAAGAAGATTGGCCCGCACTGAAAAAACAAGTGGAGAACCGCAGAGGAAAAACAAGGTTTGCCCTTTCCAGGGAAAAAAAGAAGAAAAATGTTTCAGGGGGACCTGGAAAAAGCCGGGGGGGGTCCAGAGAGAGGGGGCGGAAAAACCAAACAGGAGAAAGGAAGGTACGGGAAAAGTCCTTCAAAAAGGAAAACTGTTGAAAAAAAAAAGGGTGGGTGAAAAAAAAGGGAGAATCGAAAAGAAACTGGGCGAAAGGGAAAGGGCAAAACGTCAACCGGGGAAAAAAATCACGTCCACTGGGGGAAAAGAAACGCCCCTTAATTCCAAAAAACAAAAAAAGAAAAACAATCTCAAAAAAACAAAAAGAAAACACATCCGGAAGGAACAAAAGGAAAAAAAAAAAAAGAGAAACCAAAAAGGACTGAGGGCCCTAATGGGAAGAATCCTTCCAGGAGGGGGGGTCGCAAGCCGGGCACCTAGCTCAAAAGACCTAGCATAAATCTCCAAAAAAATGTAGGGAGTGCTCACGTCTAAAGGGGTCGGAACCCAAGAAAGGGTTCGTACGGAAAAGGGGAGGCCAAGAACCCATTTTAAAAGGGGCAAAAAAAAAAAAAAAAAAAAAAAAACTTGGGGGGGGAAATCGAGAAAAATTGGGGGGGGGAAAAAAGTGAACAAAAAGCCCCGAAAAAGGTATAGGGGGAACCTCAAGAAATTAGGTTGCCCAAGGCGGGAAAAAACTTTTGGAACGGGCCGGATTGGGGCGGCTGAAGGGGTTTTGAAGGGAAGAACGGCAAGGTGTTTAAAAAAAAGAAAAAAGGGAAAAAACAGCTAGGGGGAAAACCGGGGGGAAAAGGGGATCAGGTTGGGAGAAAAAAACCGAAAAAGTCAGACAAGGGAACTTATAGAACCTTCAAAAACTGAGGGAAAAAAAAAAGTTGTTTAACCCCGGACGTGCAAGGGTCCAAAAAAAAAACTTGGAAAACGTAACTTCCAAAAACCGGGGGTGGGGGAAAGAACTCCTCAAAAGAAAAAAACACCAAAGAACCCAAAAAGGGGGGGTATCCGGTTCAAAAAGAAACTGGAAGCAAATTGGGGAAAAAAATGTGGGAAAAAAAAGGTTCCAAAGCCAGCTCCCGCAGAAAAAAAAGAAGCACCATCCTACAAAAAAAAAAAAAAAGGCCCAAAAAAAAAAAGGGAAAAAACCTGACCGTAAGAGAAAGAGGAATCAAAAAAAGGTCTTACAGGGATGTCAGCAAAAAAAGGGAACCAAAAAGGGGGGAAAAGGAAAGTTCAGTCCAAAAAAAAAAAGGTTAAATTGGAGAACCTCTTGGAAAAAGAAACGTGGGCAAGAAAAAGGACCCGCCAACAATTTAAAAGGAACCATACGGAGACACAAATCTCCCAAGAACCCCAAGGGGATCGGGAAGAAAAAGCTAAAAACAAAAAAAAACGAACCGTCCAAAGGAACCAAAGGGCGGACAGAAGAAAAAAAAAGAAAGGTTTCGAAGCCCAATAAAAAAAAAAAAGGGGTCAAGAGGGGGCTAAAAAAAAGAACCTCGTGAAGGGGTTCCCATGGGGGAAAGAAAAAAGCTTAAAAAAAGGGGGAGTAACGCGGAAAGAGCCCAAAAAAGAGGTGACAACCAATGTCGGAACTGCAGAGGGGAAGCTTCAAAGGTAAATTCAAATAGTTAAGGTTACCACTTTAAAAAGGGGGGGAGTTGAAACGGGGGAAGACGAGAAAAGTGAAGGAAAAAAGAGTAAAGGAGGACATGGGAAACATCACAGAGAAAAAAAAAAGCCGACAAGGAAAAAGCCCACGGGAAAAAGGGGGTTGGCGAACAAGCGCCATTCAAACGGTGGGCAAAAAACTAGTAAGGGAGCCGCTCAAAAGTGTGTTTAAAAAAGGGAAAAAAGGGAGCGGCCGGCAGGAGGTTTTCAATTACGGAAGTTCCACGACAACCCTGGGAAGGGGGGACATGGGGGGAAAAAAAACGGCGAGAAGGGAATCAAATACCGTCCGTTCGTAAAAAAAGAAGGGGCCTTGGAAAATTCCACGACCCAAGCAAAAGAACCTCAAAAGGGGAAAGAACCTGAAAATCAAACAAAAAAGAAAAGGGGAAGGAATCAAAGGAAGAGAGTGGTGAGGCGAAAAGTCAGTCAAAAAAAGAAAGACAGCGGCTGGGGAAGCACTTTGTTTAGAGAAACACAACTTGGAAAAAAGAGGCCAGGGGGGGGGGAAGAACTGGGACCCGAATAAGAGAAAAAAGTGATTGATCCCCTTGGAAAAGGGAAAAAAAAAATTCTAAAAACTTCGTGGGGGGGAAAAAAAAAAAGAGTTCTGGGTTCCAAAGACCGAGACCGAGGACCAAAAGGAAATGAGTGACAGAAGAGACCCCACCCTCAAAAAAAGGGACCCCAAAACCGCCCAGTGGAAAAAAAAGCCCCCAAA
>Ga0179593_1364456_pt1 | contig 34031 bp, 31 predicted proteins | sample CZODoug2_1_08_16_FD_185931 | JGI IMG/M metagenome (GOLD analysis project Ga0179593, IMG submission 185931) | Vadose zone soil fungal communities from Angelo Coast Range Reserve, California, USA - CZODoug2_1_08_16fungal (PacBio error correction) | ecosystem: Environmental > Terrestrial > Soil >...
TCAAGAAAGGAAGGACATGATCCATAGGTGCACGGCAAAAAAACAAGGGGAAAATCTCGAAAGTTCGCTCAATCGGGTGGGAAATAAAAGAATCAAAAGACTTTAAACCTTAGTACAGAAGTCGCATACAGAAAGAAGAAACGTAAAAATTCTCCGCGACGAGGGGCGTTACGAGTTCAAGTACTCAGACAGAAGTGAAAGGGTGTTGAGTTCGGAACTGGAGCAGCAGTAAGCCCCCATCAACGAATGGTTGCTGTCGACATCACTCAAGTAAGAAGAGAGAATGAAGAGGGGGGGTCGTCATTCCATAACGGGCGGAGGGGGGGGGGGGCCTTGGGTGACGGGGGGGTTAGGCGAAGTAAAGCCTTCTTGACCATGGATTATCGAATGGGCTCTGACTATTAATCCCAATTCTTCAACGTCGAGGGAACTAATGGAGGGGACAGCAGGGCATCGCACGAAATTGACGGTCCTGAGCTCGTAACGGATGCTTCGGAGGCATAAACTTCGTACAGCTGGGTGGACAGAGAAAAAAAGTCGGGGAGAATTTCCAAAAGTCCAACCCTGCGGCGCAAAGGCGAAAGGCGCGCAGGTAAGGGGGTCGTGATACACGACAGTTAACGGAAGTAAGGACTTCTGCATGAACGAGGCCGGGATCCCTAAGGAATTCAGTAAACGACACGTCCGCTCCAGGCACGTTAGTATCCAAAGGAAAGGGAGCTGGGAATAAAGACGGGGCTACGAGAGTGTAACCTTCGAATGGACACACCCTGACCGAGTCTTCGCAAGTAAAGTGAGTGAGTTGCGGATGACCTCAAAGGTCGCCAGGCCAGGGTGGGAAAGAGTAAAGTTCATGACCCATAGGGGATGCCCGGAGGATTTTAAAGTAGTCTGTAGATATGAGAGTTCAAAGGGAAGCGTGCTTAAAGGGCAATCAGTAAAACTATGGGTTCATACAGTACGGACCGGAGGGGCGGCCAAAAAAAACACGCCGGATGGACGTAACGTGAGGTTAAAGAGTCTATCTACGAAAGTTAAATTTTCATGGGCTGTCTTGGCCAAATTTCGGAATTCCAACGCTTTTGCGAGGGGTGTAGTCCGTTAAACAGGATATTGGGGTTCGTGGGAGCGCTGTGCGGGGGGGGGGGAGGCAAAACAGTCTTTATCGGACTCGTCAAGAGTGTGGAAAGGGGAGACATTTATTCCGTCAACGGGAAAAGGAGGCTCCAAAAGACTGAGAAAACTGGGCAGTCTACAGATAGCTGATATAAGATTCGTCCAAAAAAGAGAGGATGGCTGGGGCCTTGTCACCCACCTCTTCAACACCCTCTGAAGGGAACACGTCGAGGTTTCGTGAGGGGACAGGAAGGAGCAAAAGATACCGAAGAGGAACATGGAAACCACTGAGGAAGAATACTCAAAGAGAGAAGTCCGATAACGATTGGCGCATGCATACCGGTCTACTATTGAGAGGGAATACAAGAGATCGTGGTGTTACGAGAAAAAACGATTCTGGGACGAAAAAGTCGCCTCCAGAGAAATGAAAAAATACGTTGTGAAAAAAAGTCGTGAATCACATGAGTGGAGACCAGGATGGTTTAAAGGTCAGTAGCAACTTTCGAGGGGATACCAATGGGGCTGGGGGGCAATTTATACTTCACGGGCAACTTGGGTGGGAGGGCTATAGAAAAAATGATTCTCTCGACACAAGGGAAGGGAAGGAGAGGCTACGCTTAATTTCAAATAGGGGGACTGACAAGGCACGCGAGCCCGGCTGCCAAAATGCAAGTGGAAGCCATCATTCTGGATTCGTTGGGAGACAGGGAACTTGGCAAACGGTAAAACAAATTCAACTTGACCGAAAAAGGAGAAAGGGCCTTGCTGGGGGTTTCAAAAAAAGAAGTCTCCGACAAAGCCCGCGCGACGGCTAAACCGAGGTCGGCGTAAGAAAGGAGTAAAAAGGCGGGCGCCCATTTGAAGCTGTCTCTGGCGGAGGCCCAAACAAGAGAGAAAGGGCGAAGATAAACTTCTGAGGATACAGGGACACCGGGGGAACCGACGGGGTCCGGAGTTTCGAAGCTGTGCAGCTGGTTAGTTCACAGGAGAAAGGTTAAACATGGATCGTGATATCGAGTGGTCAAACTAGAAGGGGAGTCTTTTCATGCAATACTCAAGGATCCAAAAGGAAGGTATTGTTCCTAAATATTTCTGAAGGAAAGCGCACGGGGCTTGGCTTAAATCATGAAGGGCATCCAAGTGGTCACCAGACGCGCAAAACAGCCATGACGACTCATACGGCGTCTTGGGGGGGAGTAGAGATAAAAAAAAAACAAAACAAGAAAAAAACGGAAACTGTGGGCGTGACGATGGAAAAAGGAATGGGTTCCTCCGAAGTTTGACGAGGGCCGGACGCTGGTCGTAAATCCTACCCAGATCGTTCCTAAAAGAAGTTCGAGAGGTAAAAGTTGCAAAACGCAATCCGTGGGGGGTTTCGATTTCGGAGCGAAAGGGAAGAGGAGGACGCTAGGACAAAGGCACAGGGTTAAAAGCCAAGCTTTGGGGACCATTACACCTACAAAGAAGTGGCTATCAGGGAGAAAAAATTAGCCAGACCACTCAGCTGATGCGACCCCAGGACGGGCAACCCTTGGTAGTGGACGGAAAGAGAGATAACAACCACGGAAAGAGAGAGATGACCGGTAGAAAGGCAACAGTTCATGTATCAACAGAGTTAAGTCTGGATGGACTCATGGGGGGGGGACCATAGTGCGCCGAACGCTTGTTCAATTCGATGAGGGCAGCAAAGGGGGAAGGTTACCAAAATCCAGGATTGGCGGGGGTGCGCCAAGGCGTGATTATCATCTCCTCCGGTAGGAAAGGAAAACATGAGGGTGCGTTCGGCGGGACCCACCCCTTGAAACTGCTCGAAGAAAAGGGAATGTGTCATAAAAGAAAAGTGGGAAATTCAAGCAAACCCGCCATCGTTCGGCGGGGCAGATGGACACCGGCTTAAATGCGTCACGCAACAGTTAGGTAGGGGGGGAGAATTTCAAGGACTAGAGCAGCACGAGCGTCAGTCAATGAGTGTCTGTACTAAAAACAACGTGATAGGGGGGGGAAGATGTAATCCGGCACAAACCACGGTGCTAAAATTCCTTACTCAATGGAAAGGGAGAGAGGGAGATCATGTCCTAAGGGCAAGGTAAGGAAAGTCGGTTAACGTGTTATCAAAACCGACCAACCGTCTACCATCCCAACTACACCCGATGCACAAAAAAAACAAAAAGCCCGGCGCAAAAAAAACTCCATTTTGACCCCGTGAGTCGGTGGAACGAGAGGAAATTGAGAGGGGGGGTCGTTCGGGGGAAAAAGGGGAACAGAGGCCCCTACGCCACAAAGAAGCTGGCGCGCAGGGGGGCTAAGAAGAACCCCCCTCCGAAGGTCAGGGGAGGGGAAAAAAGACATCTGTTGCGAAGAGACATGAAGGAGCAACTAAACATCTTCAGTTTTGGGCCGAAACCAAGGTGAGGGTTTGGGGGGGGGGGGGGGGGCCCTTCCAGATCAGGTCAAAAAACCGCCGTTTGAAAAAGGTGCAGACAGGCACAATAGAAAAACTGAGGTGGTCAAGAAAAAGGGGCGGACCACCGGAGGTCTATCCCTCGGCTGGGAGAAGAAAAAATTGGAAATGAATCGCATCACCTCGAACCACCAAATATGACCGGGGGAAGTACAAGACACCTAACCAACAAAAGGGGGGGAACCATGGGAAAGCTTCTCTTAATTAACACAAGCGGGATCCGCAAGGGTTCAGGGACATTGGCAACGTCTTTCAAAATGATCGGATCCGTGGTGGAAGCAGCGGACTCGCTAGTTGTGAAAAAAAACTATCTAACTTTAAATACAGAGAACGACGGGTACAGGGCGGAAATGCCGAAAAAGGACTGCAGTCCAAGCAATGCGGTTTGCCAAGGGTTGCTGTGCATGATGACTTGTCTTTAGAGGTTTGAAAGCACCAGACTGACACAGAAAATACCACTAATAACGAGTGAACGGGTGGGAATGGAGGGGAGTAATCTAGGACACGGCAGAAGAGCCGGTAGTTACTGACAACTTGGATCGAGACGCCGATTGAGGGGGGGCCATAGTAAACGCGTTTTTTCGGGCGAATACTTGTCAAAAAGAAAACTACTCAAGAAATCGAGTAAAAAAAAAGTACCAGGCTGGAAGAGTGAGAAAGTCGTGATGTGGGAAGATCGGGAAAAGGGGGAGGGGGACCCACAAAGAAATGGATATCTAACAGGCCGAAAAATAAGAAAGACGTAAAAAATCGAGAAAAAGGGGATAAACTAGTTGAAAATGCTAATCAGAAGCAATTCTCAAAAAAGGTGGTAGAATAGCGATTAAGCTTCAAAATAGCAAGACAGCATCAATCGAAGTGAAAATGGTGACCGGACCCGCAACTGACGACTCCGGAAAATAAACAATCGACAGAATTTAAAACCCGCACGGGGGGCCTTCGAAAAAGACCGACGCATTCTACCATACTAGTGGGAACACGGGGGTGTAGGGTACATAAATTTGCATGGGACAAAATAAAGGCTCTAAAAATTCTGGGAGACTAGCGGTCGAATATGACATCAATGTTGTCTTAAAATATTTGAGGGGAGTCGATGCGTGGCTTTGAGAGTCTCAGGTTCCTACTGTCGGTAAGCTGAATAAAGGTTAGGGCCGATAAAGAGTCATGGGATCCTCCCTACCGAGTCTTTCCTCTTCTGGGTAAGAAGGGCGGCCTCGGGACTAGAGCGGAAGTCCTCTAACTGACGCACTATTCAGGGAGAAAAAAAGGACGACTAGTATATCAAGCCGAGCGGCCGTCGTCGAGCTGGTAGTTATTCGATACAGGAGGGCCTGATATACGAAAAAAGGACGTTTGTAGTACCAAAGCGGTTATAAGGACGCCTGCAAGGGGGAAAACAAGGCAGTAGAAAGAGGAGGGCCTTTCTTTCTTCGGCTAGGCAGACGCCGCGCACGGACAAGAGCCGGGGAAGAATTGGTGCTTAATCGAGCCACAAGTCAGGGGGAAAGGAGGTCGGAACGGTGGTCAGAAAGGTGGGTTTTCCCCCCTCGAAAAAAAGCACACAAAACGTCAACCTCTCCGCCCGGTAAGGGGGAAGGAAGGCCCGCCCCAAGTCAAAATCGGCTGACCTGTCATAAACAATCTTACGGGGAAGAGCACCCGATCGCGAAAGTCGCGCTTGACGTTGCTCGGAAGAACGAGAAAAAAGTTTACAAACTGCCTAACTGCGTCAACGGGAGGTAGCGGACCTGGTATATGAACTTGAAAGGAGGCTTAAAATGAAAAGCTGACAAGTTTCTCAGAGGCATTGCAAAAGGAGAGCAAAGGGTAGAGAGAGTAATGAAACAAAGGTGGTCTTTAGTGAACTCGTGAATCCTGCCGAGGATTTCAGTACAACAATAAAAAAGGCAATTCCGAGAGCACGAGGTGACACGGACCCACGGGGGAAAAACTAGAGAAACTTGCAGCTCACTCGCATACCGGAACTCTGAGAACTTGACACGGGGGGTCATGTAACAAACTTCAGAACCATAAAAGGGGGGAGAGGGGCCGTCGACCGCGTTATTCGGAAAGAGTTTACAAGGGGGGGGTGAGTTATTCCTGTTAAAGCTCATCGTAAAGAGGAAAGTAGGCTGTCGGACGAAGAAAAAAACGATTGTTCCTGGGAGGGGGGGTTCAGTCATCCGGAGGGCGGGGGACGGTGGAAAAAAGGCATGAAAACCTTACTGTAAATGCAAGACGATGGTGAGATCCTTCGAGGTGCGCGATGGGGGGGGGCTAGGGTCCCCACCCCTCAGTTAAAAGGGGGTCGTTAAGGAAAATCTAAAGGCTGCCGCAGCGAGCTACCATGATTTCTTCTTACCCTTCAGGAGAATGGGAAGAGGGGTACAGAAAAACTAATTACACCGTAGAAAGAGAAGCTTCCCATCAAACGACGTACAAAAAAGTTGAATATCGATTCTTCTGTTGGTCATCAGAAGGAGAAGTAAGGGGCTGAACGCGAAGGGTCCTCGATTCGGAGTCGGCAGAAAATCAGCAGACGGCTGGAGGTATAAAATAAGGTGAGAGGCCGATCGAGGAAGAGAAGTAGAATGGGAAGCTAGCCGACCGCATCGACCTCAGAACATTCACCTTATATTAGTGGCGATTGTTCGCCAGAAGGGAAGATCTGGGACATGGACAAAAAGGTTCACGCTCTGCTGGTCCCAACAGTCGGTAATGGCGAGGGGGAGGGGGGACAGTAACAACAAACTTTCTGTCACCGGGTGGGGCCAAAAAGGGAGAGGGGGGGATTGTCATCTCGTGAGGGAAACAAAAAAATTGAAAAGACCGGCATCGTGGCCGGAGGCTCGCTGGACAAGAACAAAGGGGAGGAAGGGTGCACACGTTATCAATCTTCTTAGGCCATTACATTTCTGTGGGGGGGGGGGGGGGTGGGGGGGTATCTGTCTTGGGATAGACGGAAAAGGGGGGGGTTAAATTTCCCATTCGTGGAACGGTGTATTCCCACCCATAAGAACTGTAAGGGTAACCGCGTTAACCGGGGGGGTAAAAAAACGTGGTCGTGCAAATACTGTGATGAGGTCGCCGAAAACCGAGAAAACGCAATTCAGCCCTTCACAGAGTCGGCGTCCAGGGCTGACCAGAGAAGCTAAGACCTAGACGATCCCAAAAGCACAAAAAACCCTCTAATGCCACAGCTAAAGTTTGCAGGGAGTGTCCATCGTTTACTCAAATTACCGACAGAGGGCTTCACTTAGGCACGCAAGGTTAGCTGCCCCAGAAAAAATCAAGATACGATTGGCCAGGAACCCTGCAGCTCATTTAGTGAAAATCTACATAGCAGGTGTTTTGTAAAAAGGAGCGTGTTCACACGGACTCCTACCGCGCCTAGAAAGGTGGGCGGGAACTTGAACACGATCGATACCGTCGGTGGTAGGAAAACTGAGTCACTTTGCGAAGGGGGGGAGAACCAAATGGGGCGAAAAATCAAAGTTCAGTTTATAATTAGAGGAGGAAAAATGATGCCCCTCCATCTTCAGTGTGCCGTCTATCTGTGCGTGACGGAGAAAGGGAGGGTGTCAACAATTCGGCTGCAGGGAAACCTTTCAGTTGTAAGCGGAATCAGGAGGGTTAAAGGATTTGAACAGTATCAAAGGTACCAAAACTTAAACTGTGTGGGGCACCTAAAAAACATGCTATGGTCGGCGAAGAGGGGGGAGAGCCGCTCGCGATTCCTACCTGTCCTGAGGACGGTGCTGAAAAAGGAATTGTCTTACATTCGGCCACTCAGGTTAGGGCTTGGGAAAAGTCGAAGACGAAGAAAAATCAAAAGGCGCCGAAGTCGGGCATCCGACCGTGGTCAAATGAAGGGGGGTGGAAAAGCCGGAGGTACTTTTTTGAAGGGGGGATGGAAACCCATGAAGGGGGGCGACGGGTCGGGATACCAATCATGGTGTCAACCGTCAAACGCGTGGCAAAGAAATCTCCAAGGAGAAGATGTAGGGGTTAGGAGAACTTCTGTCGAGGACAATCGCTTGGAAGTGACATGCGAGGAGAAAATATGGTTGCCGCCGAGCAAGAAGAACGCAAAGAGGGACTGAATACCCGGCGTTCTTAGATCGTTAAGCATTTTGACACCTGTTGCGAATCCGGGGAACAAGAAGGTTGTGTGGGGGCCCCGCCGATTGTAGATTGGGGACAGGAGGTTCGTGATTTACAGAGAACAATTTTAAAGGGGCCCGATGAAGAAAATGTGAACAAAAGAAGTTCTATCTGAGGACAAAAGTTTTGGTGGTAAGAGGGAATCGCCAAGGCAAGGATACGCATCCTCAATGTTGCAGAAGGAGGAGGGGAATTTAAGCCCTGTGCCATTAAACGCAAGGGGGGAGGAAGACATCTCAGGCGTAAAGGGCGAATCGAATGATCCTCCGGAAACACCCGAAGGGCAAAGAACCTGGGTTTGCGTCATCCTCTCCCAAAAGAAGATTAGGAGGGGATATATATTCAGTCGGAAAAGACCCAGGGGCTTGCCCTTAGAGAATAAATTTATCGTCGTAGTGTCTATCTCCGAAGAAAAAAAAGAAGAACGATCTCTTCACGGCGAAGGAATGTCAGCCAAATGGCAGGGGGGGGATGTTAGCGCGTGGCGTGAAACGACTGCAAAGCTGCGATGTGATCATCTCTCGAAAAAAATCCACAGTGAACCGGATTGGGAGTAGGACCAGAGAAACCCATTGAAAAGGCTCACCTTTCTTTTCTCATAGGGCAGATCGTGAAGACGTGGAGAAATGACACGACACGGCGAATCCAAGCGAAATAAAGGCTGACCAGCGTAACGGACTCAGATGTTTACTTGCTGGATCAAGAAAAATGCATGAAGGGACTCCCTCATCAGCGGAACAGACATCTGGAGGGAGGGGCGTGCTCTACCGTGATGGAGTAATTTCAAGAAAGAAAAGGCAGACAGAAGAGACGCCCTCAGGAGACGGTCGAGAAGAACCAACCGGTCACTCAGAATCATGGGGTGAAAAAAAAGAAAAACGTGAAGGGAGTTGGGAAAACCAAGGGAGGGGGATTGCAACAACAGAGGAAAAGAGAGCCAGTTAAACCCCCTACCGCAGGCCACACAGGGACAGCCAAAAAGCATTTGACCAGGTCCCGAAGGAGCCAGGGATTCAGGGGCGGCAGTACGGAACGTTACACACGACCAATCTCAAATAGGGAGGGGGGGGGGGGAAAACCGAAGCAGCCGGGAGCAGAAAACCCCGAACGAAGGCCTGTAAGGCCCGTCAGAAGGGGGACTTCTACAGGCATGAGCACAGACATCGTCAGGGAGGCCGCACAGGGGGGGGAAAAAGTTGTCCAGGTTAATGTTTGCAAGGGGGAGGACGGCCTGTTGTAACCATCGTTTCTTGCTCACGACAGTCACGATCGTAAGTGGTACAAGAGAGCAGGCGGACGGACCCACCGCGTGAACATTCAATCTATCTATCGCGAAAGAAAGGTGGGCAAGTAGAATCCAAGTCATAAGCAGCCGCGCGGCACCGCACAGATTTCCCGTAATCACTCAAAACCACAAAGAAAAGAAGCCCTTGGGTTTATCACCTTGAGGGAACAGCAGCGAGCTGTATCCGCAGCTGTGAAGGAAATTCGAGCCAAACGTAAGATGGGAGAGGCGCGGAGGAGCCGACTTTGTACAGGGTGGGAGAAAATGAAGAAGCCGCGGGAGTGTGAAAAAAAAAAAGCACATCGTCCTAGGGTGCCCAGGGATGCATGGCGACAAGCGTTGAGCTCTTCAGGCCGCGCAACCTGGGTAGTCTCGGAAACCGTGTTTTGGGACGAATGGTGGAGAAGTGACAATTATCGAGTTTAGGATTCAAGGCACGACTCAGGCGCGGGACATCACGAAAAGATCGTAAAGAGTGTAATTTGGGTCGGGCAATCTCGGGGAAACAAGTTCAGCCAGCACGTCTTCTTGGACGAACCCTTGGGAGAGGGGGGAACAGATGTATCGGGGGGGTACACCACAATGAGCATTTCGTGGGGAGCGAATAATAGCACTGGACGATCCGACACAGGCGCGTTCAAAAAGTTTAAGGTGAGCCCAGATACAGTGATCGTTGTGCACGCTACAAAAACCACGGCCAGAAAGGGAAACAAGACAACCGCTGGCCAGCTATCAGAAGACGGAGCGAGGGAAATCCGAGAACGGGAGGAAACGAGTTTGATCAGAAGAGAGAAATAAAGGCAACTTGTCTAATCGGCGCATCAATCGGCACCTCCGAGGCCGGGTCTTCAAGCTCGGGGGGCGTTGGCCCCAGCAAAGAACGCGAGACAATGAACAAGAGACCTTCTTTTCAACAACTTGACGAAGGAGGTAACTTCCACGAAGAGCCTATCTAAAAGAAAGAATGGGTAAAAAGCAGTGTTCGAAAGGAAGAAAGTGTTCAAGATGAAGACAGCTTGTTCACGGGGGTTCACAGAAGCTTTGGCGAAGGAGCGCATTCCCTTCAGGTGGCAATCCGCGTTTGCGAAATGCCGATTGTACTTTTCAGATGTTTTCACGATCCTGTCCTAAGCGACGTCTCACTCGATCGGTCAAGAATAAGGGAGCTTAAGGGGGCGGGCCTCCAGGCCGTGCCAGAGGGGAGGACGGCCTTCCGCAGGAGGACTCTTCTACGAAAAGAAGAAGGCAAGAGAACGGAGAGCTTCCTCTATGCCACACGGGCGAGAGAAAACCCATCCTTACTGGAGGGGGAAATCTAGGAGTTCAAGTAACGAAAAGGAGTTGTACGATTCGACCATTCTTTTACTCTGGGTCAAACCGCGGGAGAATAAGGTCAAGGCAGCAAGCCCGTGAAGTAACTCGAGAGGACCTCTTGTAGAGGGCTTCTACAACGGCATCAGGAAGGGCGAAATGGAAGTTAATAATTTTTTATCATAGGGAAATGACACATCTGAAGTCAGGCACTCGATTAGGGGAATTTTTTCAGAATGATTCCCCCCCGAAAAACCAACAAGTCAAAAACACGAAGGACGAAGTATGAAAGCTACCCAATAAGGGATCGACTTCCTGCAGAACATCGTTTTAGGAAAATTCTACATAGGATAGTCATAGCTCCCAGGGAAAAAGAGAACGCCAGGGAAAAGAGAAGAGACTCGGAACGCTGTCTCCGGCCAAAACGAGGTATAAGGAAGTATTTCTTTGCTAAAGGAGGGGAGTCAGGAACCAAGGGAGGGCAAGGTTTCCTCAAGTCGTAGCGAGCTTTCGGGGGGAAAAGAACCGGGGGCCTGGCAAGGGGGACACATAGGGCTCACTGGGTAGTTGCATCAACAAAAAAACAAGATTATGAAGGTAGAGATGGAATAAAAGAAAAAAGAGCAGGGGGTTACGGCAAGAAGTGCACAGGTATACACTGCGGATCAATCGGAACAAGAATCAGTCTAGGTTATGTTAACTTTCTCAGTACAAACGGCGGTAGAAGGCACGCGTTGACTATTTCGGCGATAGACTTGAAAGGGGGGGCCCGGGGGGATCACTCATCGGATAGAGAGGGAGGGTTCTTACATGAAACGGGGTGTTCGCATGAATAGAGAAGATCATTGGGGGAATGAGAAAAGGTGCAATTAGTGAAGGGTTGGGTGTTTCCTAGGGAAAAACAGGTATGACAAAGGGAGAGTTACGACGTGAGGACCTGCGCTCTGACGATTAAATCATTTCCCAGAGCCGTCAGCTGCGCTGCCGCAGCATCAAGGATAAGTCTGCGAAGCGATTCTCGGCACTTGTCTTTCTGAGGGGGACCAAGGGAAAGGCGCGGTCTTAACGTTGTAAAAACTTCAGGGTACGATCACCAAAGCAACTGGGGCTAGCGCAGAAGCAAACCAGCGCATACTGTCGGCCGAAAGACGGAAGGGGTGATAAGGTTTTCTTCGTGGGGACAGAGATCATGTCACGTACAAATGCAAAAAGGGGACTCAGGCGGCCGTAAAGGCCAGCAGAGTCTCATATGCAAAGAGAACGGGAATATCAAGACAGAACTTTCATCGGGTCGGCCTGCAAAAGGCGAGCTGAAAAATGAAAAAAACCAAACCAGCAGACACTCCATAGAAGCACCGTTAAGAGGTGAGGAGGGCATGAGAGGACGAAAGGGAAAAATCCATTTGGACCGAGTCGCGAAAGCGGTCATGGGGGAACAAAGGATGCCCGCGTCTGTTGTGTCCTTGTAAAAAAAAAGGAAGGGGAACGAAAGGCCGGCTCACCTGGGTTTTGCAATCCAGGTAGGGGGGCTGTCTCTATTCGGCAGTGGGCGGTCACAAACCCACACCCGCAGCGCCAGGGGCAGGATTGGCGGAGGACAATCAGCAGGGGCTCCGGTGTATTTTGGGGGCAGGTCAACATCTTAAAAACCCCTTGTCAATACGATTGGGACACGTGGGGGGCGGTCCTTAGCGGCCGATGGGTGTGAGGTGTCAAGTAAGTACGGTGGTGAGGAGGGAACAAAAAAGATACTATCTTTATAACTAGGGTACAGGGTGTGAGCTCTATGGCTTGCACGGAAAAAGGGGGGATTGAGTATTCTCACTAAAACGAGAACTGGGTGTCGCCCAAGAGAGATCGTCGATCCAATTTCGGACAATCTCTTTTGCGGAAAAAAAGGGGGGCGGAGAGGACATCGGCTGAAACGAGAACAACTCTAAGTCACCACAACGCGACGAGTGGTAAGCTGGGAAGAATCTCTTATTGACTGGAAAAGATACCGACGCGTACATATAGACAAACCTGCAGTCAAAACAAAGGGGGCGAGGGGGACGGCCCCCGGGCGCGGATATATAGAAACGATGGGGGGGAAAGGATAAACTCTTCTCATTTAGGGACGCGGACGAATACGTTGGTGTTCAGAAGGAGTGCGAGGAGAAAACTTGCGAAAGTTAAAGTCTGCAGGACGACGAAGCGGAACTAAGCGTTGGAAGGAACTTTAATCGGGGGATGGCGGATACCAGGTGAATATGACTTTAACGAAGAAAATGGGGCGGGTAAAAGTGGATTTACTTCCAACGGGAAAATCGGGGCCGGGATAGTGCCTGAGATAAAATGAAATGAGCTCTTAAAAGTGCTTCATTCGCTCAAACGTTCGAGGAAAAGCAATGGGGTGACACGGAGAAGACCGGATGACCTCCCACATTTCTTTGATAAAGGAATCAGGGAGGTTAGATCGGGCGGTGAAACTGAATTATCGTGACGGGTTTACACAGGAATGGTGTAGCCGCAAACATGACTGGGTGGCTTCAGCCCATTCGGGGATGAGCAAAAACGCTCCTAGGGCCGACTGCAAAACCGGAGGGGGTGGATGCCTCGACCAGCTGATCCCGCGGGGAGGTCTAGGAGAGGACACCCCGGCCTTTTCAGAAGAAAGAAGTCTGAAACGAAGGACAGGGGAAAAGGACGGGGGGCAAATATCTGGCGCAAGAGGGGTAACAGGGGGGGGAAAAAGCTGATTGTGGTACACCATTGTCGTGGCCTTTCGGGGGGGAAAAAGTACATAACATAGACGTACATCGTTCATTGGCACATGATAATCAGGATAAACGGAAGGGTGGTTTGAGGGTCCTACGAACTAATCGACGTTCTGAGTCCCTGTGCGGGGGGGGGGCGGACGATCTGCTTATCCTTCAGTGCAGAACCAGACGGCCCTAACTGCCAGGATGAGTTAAAGATCCTTACGGTGAACTATCGGTAATCAAGTTTGGCCCGAGCAGTAAAGGTTTGCGTTGACGATGGAAAAAGGGGGGAGTGCCCCTTTACGAGGGGAAGGACGCTGGTCGGGGGTTCGACAAGAGAACGATGTGATAACAGCAAATGTGGGAAGGAGCAGGTGGTCAAGGGGAAAATACTGGAAAGTCAAATCCGAACGGTGTCAGATTAGAGAGAAACATCAGGAAAAAGTTGGGGGAGCAAGACGCTTCGCAGTGGAACGCCAATCATTTCATACATTACCAAAGGGGGGCTACGATCGCCGCAGCAAGTTTGGGCATCTCATCGACAAAAAGGGAAAAAGACCATACTCTCCCTGAGCGGAAACCTCACCGGGCAAAACCAGGGGTGTAAAGAGATCAGGCAACAATATTGAGGAATAAAGGGGGGAAACCGCCAAGGGAGTGCCCGGTGTGGGCTCAATCAGAGTGGTAGGGGAGGAGTGCTGCAGGTTCGAAAAGTGTGGTTGGGTTGTTTGTGTGTGGTGTGGGATGACCCGAGATGCGGCAGAAACTTGCTGGATTAGCAAACGGGAAAACCATGGTTCTTGGAAAAAAAAAGAAAAAAGGAGGTGGCAGGGAAACTGCGCAACGCGTAAATTGCTGCAAGGCGCAGCGTCTAAGGATGCGAAAAGAATCGCAATCAAGTGAAAAAGTGGCTTTCTGGCAGGACCCAATCAATGCTCGAAAAAGAGGGGGAATAGGCAAGCGGTGGTAACCATCTAAGGGGTAGTGAAAAGGAAAAAGACCAGCGGCCTCTCAGCGGCTTCTCGGACAATTTGGACAGAGGGGACCGCATTTCAAAGCGTGTTAAGGGAAAAAAAAAAAGGGTAAAACGGAGGGGATGAACCGAGCGCCGCAAGTCGGCAGAGGGAGGGAATCGGAGGATTTTTTGGGGGGAACGGGGCGCGTGTCACATCAAGGTGGGCCTCCTCAAAGACAAGGAAGCACAGGAGAAAAGTGAGTGAGTCCTTCTACAATGCCTTCCTCCTTCTCGCTCAATAAACTGAACGGGGTCATGCCAACCGTTGGATATCAACAAGGGAAGCTCTCACGAAAAGGGGGGAAGAAGAAGGGGATTCCACCCTTTACCAATCCAACATTTTTGGACCTTGGAAGAAAAAGAGGATCAAGAATTGTATTTCTTTCCGAAAAGATCAGCTTGCCTCCTCCATCGACGCATAAAGAGGATTCTAAGCCTGGTAAGACACTGAACTTCGCACACCAACCATCCATTAAAAGAAAAGACGTTGTTGCTCATCGCTTTGCGTAGCGAAACAATAGGGGAAAGGGGGGGAAAAAGCAAAAAGGAGAGGTGTACCTTTGCAAGGCGAAAGAGGGAAAAGGCATGGTTGTTCATTAAAAAGACGTTTAGGAGAACTGACGGGAGTATCACCAAAGGGGGTGTCTGCATCCTTCGACAATTTCCTGACTTAGGAGAAGGAAAACCTCGAAGGTGGAATTCCCTCACATTGGAGAGAGTCAGAGAAAAAAATAGAACGTATCACATCCAAACATTTAAGATGTTGATGGGGGAGAAACGTAATTAAGCTCCCTGGGTTACCGGAGACCCCGAGGGTGATCAGTGGTTCTTCGCCAGGGGTCGCGACCTCCCCCTGGGAAATGCGACCCAGGGGAGGAGAAATTAAATAACGTTAGAAGCAGAATTGGATGAGTCCATTGGGCCAACGTCTGAAGGTCCGACCGCGCGTGCCGATTCTAACAAGTGTTGACAAACTACTCGAGAGGTGTGAAAAACGCTAATCTTAAGACGGCCACGACATGGAAAGCCGAGAAGAGCAAAACGTTTCTCCTGCGGATCCACGGTGCATAAGAGGGGGACAACTGGGCCGAAGTGGTTGAGTGGCAGTATCTCTTGTAGGGAGCAGGGGGGGCAATACAACTCTGATTTCAACAAAACAGTCGATGAATTGAGTTTCTTTGGCCGACGGGCCTCGCGGCAGGTCACATGGGACTAAACCCTTTGGAAGAACCATGAGGAAACGAAAACGTATGTATCTTTTGAATGGGACTAATGAAAAGGGGGAGAAGTTGGGGTCTTCTAAATACTGGATCACCGTGAAAGAGCAACCTCCTCTTCAAAAGACAGGTTCGGTTGGGATAACAAGAAGGGATAGGCCGCTAGAAAACAAACCGCCATCAGCATGTAAAACAAAAAAAATCAGGCTCTGGTTTATCGAAGGAGAACGAAAATCACCCATCGAAATTGGAAGAAAGAAGACGTTTGAAATCCCGCAGAACTCACAGGGACCCGTCCCGAAAACACGTCCATAGCACCGGAGGACGAACAATCTGGGAGGGCTGTGTGGGTGACCGGAAACCAGACTTTGACTAACGAAGACAATGAACCATCGAAAACTAAGGGCACAATTTAAGCACGGCCTTGTAGGTCACAGGGCCTCCTCGCCGGAGAGAACTTTGTACCTCAAGGAGGGAAAAGGGTGCCCTTACCAGCTTTTAAAGGGGGGGGGGTCAAATGGCTCTTTGCGTCTATCAGGCCCTCAACTCACAACTAGGGGTGCGGTCCGAATTGGCTTACGTGGGAAGGAGAGTCATCGGCTACGGGGGAAACGACGTTCGACGCACAGGGATCCAATGTCCGGGGCTTCCTTTGGGGGGGAGAAAACTCACCGATCGGGTCGATGCGCAATCAAAGAGCCTGGTCCCGTATCGGAGGATCTTAAGGGGAAGAGAGTAAAGCATAAGAAAATAAAGCAAATAAAATCACAAAACAAATCTGTCCAAATAAAATTCGGTCGTCTTAGGGGGGAGGCAGAGTGGGGGAAAAGAGCTCATGATTGAAGGGGAGGACCATAGTTGTCTGTCCAACAGCTGTTAAAATGAGAGCCTTCTGGAAAAAAGGCCATTGAGAGATACCGCAAGGCAGCCTTTCTCAGTGCTGCTGCGGAAGAACGCACGCGCCGGCCTCACGGAATAATGGGTTCATCCTCAGAATCTCAGAAAAACGACGATGAGGCAATTGGGTCAGAATGTCAGTTCCAGATCAAGGCCAACAGAACTCTCCTAACTATTATGGACGAACCACAGATCTGCAGAACAAGGGAGGAAAAAAGCTCAATACGAATCGTTAGGGCTGCCTCGGTGACCGTACGATGATCCCGGGGGAAGGAGAAAACAACTTTTACAGAGCAGCGGACGACTCTTCACGACGGGTCGACGACCCGAGTCACGGGATTCTGGGCGACTGTCTTCGGACCCTCAAGGGAAGTAGGGAAGTTATCAGAAGTTTCGCAGAGTCTGACGCCTGGGTGTGAAGGGGGAAGGCACTCTCTGAACGCCGTTGGGTGTTGCAAATAAAAAACACTAAAGAAGATGAAATAACGGCATGGAACAAGGGGAAGGCAGGAACACAGGGGGAAATAATCTCTCAAGAAAGAACGGGTGCGAAATCGGGAAGACTAAAAAGCTGGACTTTATTTAAAAAAGGGGACCAGACATGACACGAGGACCTTCTTTTAACAGCGAACCGGATTGACGATTGGGGAACTGGGACCTTGGACACGGGGTTTGTTTCGCCGCGGAAGAACTAGCGAGTTTTGGAAGAAAAGTAGCATGAAATTCCTTGAATCTGGGTAAAAGAAGGAATTAAATACGGGACGGAGGGGGGTGAAGGGGTTTACTTTTAGCCGAGGAAAACCCTTCACGACAAGTTTGATCGAAAGGTAAGAAGGGGCTGGAGGCACCAATTCGTCCAAACGGGGAGGAGGGAGGATTCCTATCAAAAGAACGAGAAAGCTGTCGCAGCGAGGCTCGGCCTTGAACTGCTACCACTGGCTCGACTTCAGGAACACGCAGGTAAACAAGAAAAAATGAATGGGAGGAAACCGTCAAAATTCTACCAAAGAAAGACCGACGGCAGGGAAAAGTATTGAATGTTGAGGGGGTTTGGGGAATGGAGAAGTGGCTACGGTAAAGTCAGTGTACTTCTGAGTCCCCGGGGGATTCATATTAGGAAGAAATTCAGAAGACCGAGCGGCACCCCTTTACTGTAGGTAAAAAAGAATTCGTCGGGTGGCCGAGCGATGAAAAACGTTCAAAGAAGGAAAGGGGGGTAGACCGGTGAGACCTCAGAGAAGACCAAAGAGGCATGTCACCGTAAGGTGAGTAGGACAGGTAGTCAAGAAGCCATTGGCCAACCATCGCGAAGCGGTCAGCCCCCGAGATGGAGGGTCCAGCTTCATGGCTGGGGGGATATGTAAAACTTGAAAGGAAAGGGAGACCGTGAGGACACCGGGCAAAGCAGTTATGGGGGAAAATTCATAAAAGTAGTCAGTGCGGGTCCCCACACACCTCCTAATTGGCCAAAGCCCGCATCAGTGGCCGAAGGGCTATTCGACAGAACGGTATTTTCGGGGTCGGAGACAGTCGTCTCATTTGAAGTCGCGTTGAATATCTTTATATGCGGCCATGAGAAATGGTTTGTCCCACCAGAACTGGGTGATAGCAGCAAAAAAAAGATCAAGGATCGTTGACCCAGAAGAAAGGGATTTTTGATGGGAAAATGTCAGAGGTCAATTAAGTGTCCAAACAACGAGAAGTTGGTGGGTTCAGATAAGAGGTCGTCAATTGCTAAACGAACCAGGGGGGAAAGGGAACCAGCAGGATGAGAAGCACTGACCGTGTTCAGGGAAATCGAACTCAAACTCGGGGCAGAACAGGCGTGGTGCAAGGGGGCCCTGGCAAAAGATACCGAGCTATCTGGCAAGAAGCAACTTCGGAACACGGCCAGGTTGAAAACTCACAATACACGAAGAAAAATGTTCATCCCCCGAAAAGGTAGGAGGACGAGTAGCGGTGGTTCAAGCAAAGCTAAGTAGGCGGGGGGGGGGGGGTGCCAATTTCTGACGGCTAACTCCTGCGCCTCTAACATAAGACTTCAAAGGGGCCTTATAAAATCTGTCGGATAAAAGGGGGTTGAACTGAAGGACACAGGGGGATGTAAAAGATTGGGGGGACGGGGAAAGGGGGTGATCAAGAATCTGGCTGGGTGAGAAGGGCGGGGAGGCGTGAGGTGATGATACTAGAAAGTTGCTTCCGCGAGAAGAAAGCTGACGGGGGTAGGAGTGTGAAAAAAACAAGTCCCGTCGAGCCGGCTTACCAGACCACCTTTCAGGGGATCTGAACATAAATAAATTTTTATCAAGAAAAAGGCAAGTTGAAGCGGACCTTCAGACAAAACTTTAAACACACGGGTAAGAGGTCCAAACATAAAGATGTCGTGATAATTCAGCCGTATGCGCAATCATCGAGACGAGGGAAGATGGCAGCTTCTTTGGGAATGAAAAATGCAGTGTCAAAAGTAAAAACGTTAAGAGTTAGCCTGTACTGGCACAAAAGAGAAGGCGACTTGCAGAGGAATTCTGTACCTACGGCGGGGCAAGACCGACGGTAAAAATGACGGGTCCTCCGGCTTGAATGTGGGCAGAGGGGGAGGTTTTTACCCATTGTCGAGAGTGCTAAGGGTTTCACAGTAAACGACAAAGGGAAGAGTAGAGTTGCACAGGAGAGAAAGGGGAAAGGGAAACGGGTAGTCGGAAAGATCTGCGTGAGTCCGGCTGGGAGGACATACTGAATTCACGTATCACGTGCCGGGGCCAGGGGGCAGCAATAAGCCGCCAGGGTTAGAAGAAACCGGGAAGTTGAAAGTGCAATTAGGTGATAACCAGTACACCTTGTGCAGGAGGAGGAAAGGGTGAAACTGGACCTCCGATTGGAAAGGTCCGTCCGGGCGTGATTGGCAATCTACGATTAAACTATTCTGAAAGAGGAGGTCCAGTTTTTAGAAGCAGGTTTTCAAGGGATCTGGGCTGCCTAAAAGCAAAGAACTTTCAAAAAAACTGGTTGGCGATTTAGAAAACCCGAGCAGGATAAGGTTGCGGGAAAGAAGGCTCGGTTTTACAAAAAAAAGCCAAGAAACGTTACCATTACACGGAAATTGGCGGGAATAAGAAACGGGACAATCTAGATAGGCGACAAAATAAAACTAAAAGCTCCAGTAGAGAACCCTGGCACGCAAAGGGGGATGCGACGGACCCATGATCATAAAAACCACTAGAGAGGGGGAAAATATTATATGTCCGGCGAAAAAGAAAAGCTTGAAAAACGTGGGGGGGGCGACATCATCTTAAAGAAGGGCGTTGCTCATTGGGGGCGCCACCGATAGCGCCGAAAAAGAGTAGAAGTCAAAAGCAACACTTTGCCGGATGTTCCCATCCCTCGCTGGAGGGGAAACGGCGAAGCTAATTTGACCGCAGGAGTATCTCTCAGGTCAGTCGAAAGGAGAGTGGGGGGAGGGCGCCCCACCCCAACCACAACGCCATTCCCCAAACGGGGGAGGGGGAAAAAAGTCTTTCATCGCAAATCGGTGGTATCGAGCGGGAATGGAAACGCAAGGCCCTTCCAGGGAAGGAACAATATACGGAGTTAAACGTATCACGCAACATTTGGTAGGGAGGGGATCAAAAAGAAAGGAGAAAAAGGACGGAGGCGTCACGTCAGAAATCTGACGGTTGTGTCAGACGGTCGGAGAACGGGGGGGAAAAAGACGGTGCTTCGGAGTCCGAATCCGCATCCCCGGTCAGCTATCTAAAAAAAACCACCTAAAGGGACTTTGAATACGATAAAACAGTCCCGGGATCCTGGAGACATTGGCCACCTACCAATGACCTATTAAAAGTTAGAGTGGGTAATGAAAGGCGTGATTATCACCCGTCAAGGAGAGCCAATGGGGGGGCCTAAAACGCGGACACACACGTGGAAGAAATTCTGCTGGATCAGTGAAAAACCCGGATCGGTGAATAATCTTTCAGAGTGAGTCCTCAATCGCACAAGGGGCCTCCTCCAGAAAAAGAGGAAAATCAGGGGCTCCCCTAGGGGAAAGAAAACTGGGGGCCGAGAATCAACCAAACTGTCAGGGGTATGAATTTAAAGGAGGGTTTCTCTAGAAAATGATACAAAACAATCTAGGATGTTTTAGACGGACAAAAAATTGAAAGGTACCTTTTGAAAAGGACAATGGGATTAAGGAACAAACTTTTCTAAAAAAATGAAAAACAACCGAAGGATGCCGCAAAAAAATGAAATTTTGTCGTAAATACGGAACCGGAAGGGAAGGGCGGAAAAACTCCCGAGAGAGGGGTGGGCACCCGGTTAATAAAAACAAGGTCGGCAGAAGCTCAGAAGTCAACAAAAAAACAGGGGGGCCCGTGAAGTCACTATTGGGGTCCTACAAACACCTCCATTGTATCCCATGAGAAGGGGGAAAGTATAAGAACAGAGGTAAGACCGAAAAGTTATTCAAGGTTCCATTTAAAACGTCTTGGGGAATTCGAGGGACTCGGGTGAGTAACGAAGTTAGGAAGGGTGAATCTGAAACGATCTGGGGGTATAAACAAGGGATTCGTGAAGGCGTAAAATCCATAGGCCACGATGAATTCCAAAAGTTTGCTAGGAAAGGGTAGACTCTCAGGGGTAACTACACGCCAACGTGTGTCTTGGGACAGGAAGTGGTGGGGAAGAGGAGGGCAAAAAGGGGTTCTTATCTGGGCAAGGGCTCCGAGATTGTCACGTACACTAAGTGGAGAATTGTTTTAAGGGCCGCTCACTATCGGGACTCAGAGCCAGCAGCCCCGGTACAATTACCAGAGCTTTTACTACCCGAAGGCAAGGATTTTGGGGGGGAGGGGAAATCTTATCATTGCGGAGGGTTTCGGGCTTGAGAACCGGTGACGAGAGACTCTGGAAGATTTTAAAGAAAACGGTATAAGGAATCTGGGTGCCGTCTATCACCGGCAGGCGCATGGGACAAAAACCGGAAAAAATCATTTGCTATCTACAGACCGAGAAACCAAGAACAATACGGGAGGAAGAGGACGGTTTGTCAAAAAATCATCAGAACGAGACTGTGTCGAATCAGGGATTCAAGGCTTAAACGGGGATGGGCAAAAGGTTCAAGTTGGGGTGAAGGACCCTCAGCGACTCTAACATTAAAAAAGAAACCAGAGGGAAGGCCAGTGGAAACCCTGGAATACTAAAAAAGGCTTTCAAGTGAAGGAAATTATACCATACTAGAACGTTGGTTATCAGCGGTCATCCTCTGGGCCATGACCAATTTTTAAAAAAAGGGCTTGGGAAATGACAGGTAGGATCACCAAAAAGAAGAGGTGCGGGGGGCCAGGGGCGGATTGGGGGGTCATCGTGAAAAAAAGTTTCTACGTTCCGAAAACGGAAAAACGAAATCCTACCCATGAGGCTTCCTGGAGGGTTAGCCTCTCAATGGCAGCGAAAGCATCAGGCTGAAAGGCTAAAAAAAGCCTCAGAGGGGGGTCTCGGGAAGCGAATGCAGGAAGGAAACGCTAAGCATAATGACAAAAACAAAAAAAAATAGGGGATATAACAAAATCCGTCTGACGTATTCTGTGCTGTGTAAGGGACGTCGAAAAGGAGAAGGTTGAATTCTACAAAAAGAAAAGTTGAGAGGCCGACCTCTGTTGGAAGCACCTGCAGTGGTCAGCAAAAATCCAGTGAGCCAACTCGAGCTCGGGGGAGGTAGGCCAACGCAGCAAAAATCGCCGGTAAGAGGGTGCTTCATCAAAATCAGCGCTCACGCAGGTGAGAGGTAAGAAAATTTGGCAGGGTACCTCAAAGTCACACAAAACGTCACCCTAAAGCAACGGTAGGGAAATGGGGAGCCGAACTATCCAAAGACTAGTTTCGATGTACAAAGGCCACATACGATCGCGTGCTGCTTGGGGCAAACAGGGGAAAACAAAAGGTAAAAGAGAGAGAGGCCAGGGAAATCGTCCAAACATGGGGCGGGGAAGAACCCAGTGAAAACGTAAAGTATGTGGGGCGAATATACATGAAAACCCCCGCGAAGATCGAAAGAGTTAGAGAAAGATTGAGGTCTTCATTCGCGAGAAAAAGTCCGTGACCAGGTTCCTTTTCCTGAAGGGGACGTGTCGCATGCCTTCCTTGTAACTACGGGACCACACTAGGGAGGGAGGGGGAAAGAGTAAATACTGAGAACGAGGGGGGCCGAAGGACAATTTTCACTAATATCGAAACTGGGCGCTCAATCGGGAAATAATCTCTTATAACGGATCGGTGGGGGAAACTACGTCGCAAGAAGATCCAGAAACCGTCGGGGAAATAAAAGAAGGGGGGGGGGGGGGGGACTATTACTTATCTTGGACACGGGGGGTGGGTAGTGAGGCCAGAGTCAGCACACGGTTGCGTTCAAGAAAGAAAAGATGTTGAATGTACAGGAAGATACTGATCTGGTGAACTTCAAGGAAAACAGGGGCAGAAAGGGTGCCGTGGTCTTTTAACCAGAGACATCAAAGGAGAAAAGGGGCGATCGATTTGGATCGCGGCTGGGGAGAACCTAGGGGGAATCTTCCCAAGGGAGATGGCCGGACTCTGAGCTGGCCGCTGCATCAGAAGGAAAGGAAAGCTGAAAAGGGAAGAGTCAAGGATTTCTGCTACAAAAAGGCCGCCTCGTAGGAGCTGTTGAAGCATGGTCGAATAACAACTAAAAAGTCAGGTCCCAAAGAAGAAAGAGGACAGCAAAGATGGTGATATCTATGTTGGAGTGGGACAAGAGAAAGGAAGCTCTCAATCCGCCAAAGTCCAAGAAATGCGGAAAGAGGAGCGATCCGGCACGGGAATGGGAGCGGACCTGGATGCCGAGAAGCGGAAGAAGTTCCGGCAGAAGAGAGGCGACGAAGAATAGTAACAAGGGCGCAGATTAACCGAACGCATCGACAAATCCAATCGGGAAGAGCACGTGATGGTTGGGAGGGTCGGAAAAAAAAAGGGAAGGGCAGCTAAGAGGGGGGAAATGCCCAGAGGGACAAAACCACGCGGGCTTGTCCAAGTAGTCGGGGTAGAGGTAAGGGCACCCGTGAAGCAAGTGCTTTCCCTGGGGTTGGGGTGCCAAGGTCAAAGAGTGTGGGGTCCGAGAGGTAGTGTCGGGGCCAAAAAACCCGCAAGAGGGGGACACGCCGGGCAGGTGGCTTATACGTAAAGGGTCGACGTCGACGGGGAAGGTGAGATCAAAACCGTCAGCGTCTTCAAGTTCTCGAGGGGAGGGGAAAGTGGGATTTGGTCGGGGTAAGAGCGGAAATGGTGTAGGGTTGGTCCATTCTCTTGTGGCCGTTGGGATAGCGGCCCCCCAGAACTTTATCAGGGATCAAAAGAACCGATTTGTAAAGGGGAATAGGAGTGCTAGACACGTTTAATGGGGGGGGGGGGGGGGAAAGAAAAAGGGTGTCATCCTAAAAAATAAGTGCGCATTAAGAAAATCACGTAGGAGATCAAGTTGTTCTGCAACAAGAACGCGGAGAGGAATGACAGGTGGTCCTCTATAGAAAACTCCTGCGAAACTAAGAAAATCGGAACAGGAAGAAGTGGTTCGTGCGTGCAAAACAGGGGGGGAATGGCAAAAGGTACTCAAGCGATAACAGGGGCAATTAACAAACAAAGGAGAAAAAACGCAACGGGGGGAGAGAAAGTGCCAACGAGGCGATCCGAAGGAACGATGCTCCCGTCGAAAATGGTGAACAAGAGACTTTGGGGGTTCAAAAAAGCGCGCTTCCGTGGGGTTGAAAAAAGTACTGAGCCGTCCAGCCTCTGAAAAAAGAGACGTTAAAGGAAACTTGTAATCACAGGAAAGACCGGCTGGGGGGTATAACATGAAGGCACTGGGAGAAGGGGGATAAAAGGGGGGGCGGGGGGAACAAGGGATCAAGGGGGTCGGGGGCAGGGGGGATAGATGGGGGGGGGTGTTGTGGGCGGAGAGAATACAGGGATGAGCTCTTCAGGGGCGCCGAGACAGACGCGGGAAATCATGGTCACCCATAAAGAGAGAAGGCTGCAAAATTCTGGGGACGAAATCAGATGCACTATAAAAAGAAAGGGGTGGAAAAAAAAGGGAACGGAAACACTTGACTGTAAAGTAACACAAGGGAAACGTGTGACGAAAAACACTATGGAGTTCATTCATTTCGATGATAAAAAGTGCGAACTGGAAGGCCGGGGTCTGCGCTGGCAGTGTCTAAAAAGAGGGGAGGCCCCCTCTATTGTGGGGGGGTTCAAGGGGGAGGGGGGAAAAACACAGCCAAGCTACCTTTTCGAAAGAAAAATCAAATTCTTCTACTTCGAAATACCTCACAAAATGATCGTTGCGCAAAGAGGGGTGTCCTGGAGGGGTGGGACCAAAGGTCAGGATTTGCGCAGGTAGGTTGATGACGGAAAAGGGCATAAATCGCCTTCATCTGTAAGTGGCAATGATCACGAAAATGATCCCATAATGTATGGAAAAGGGGGTATAATCGAGGAATCAGGCTAGAGGGAGGGGGGGGAGGGTAGGCTATTTTCAAAGGGGCCTCACGGGTCAGGTTCATAACACTAACATATCCAGGAGGACACGACAGACGTTGAGCGCCGGGGCAATGAAGGATCCCTAACTGAACAAATGTTGGGCGGGGAACGAGGGAAAAGCAGGTTACAATCTTCCCAACTAATGGGACAATTTCCGGAACGATTTTAGTGTGATTACGGAAAGGCAAGATGATGACCTGGTCGAGGGCGGGTTCAAGGGAGCGGGGGACGAACGCAAAAAATCGGTAAAGTTTTCTAGGACTTCTGACCAAGAGAGGATACAGAAGCAATGGAGTACGAAGAAAGGGAAGGGCAAAGCTGCTGGGGAACAAATGAAAAGGGAAAAGGTCTGGAAAGGAAGACGTTCAGCAACGGGAGGCGACCATAGACAAATTAGCCATACAACCAACGTTGAGTCCCCGAAAAAAGGGGGACAATCGATCGTTTTGTACTGCAGAGGAAAACAAAAAGAAAAAGGGTTAGGAAAAAAGGAAAAGAGAGCACGTCGACAAACACATGGCTTTCCCTTTGATTGGACAGAGCGAGAGGCGGAGGGAGATTTCTACTAATAATATTCACGGCGATTAGTCAAGGGTCTGGTCATAACACTGCAGGGGAGGAGAACTTCGACGCGTACTTGAAGACAATTGAAGGATATCCTGTCGGACAGGGGTACGACTAAAAGAACCAGGTGGAACATTATTTTCTGTCGGCCCATATCCCCTTAAACTGCACAGAAAAAGGGGATGGGGGAAATGGAAGATAAGTGGGGAACAGAAAGGTGGTAAAATTAAACTAAAACGGCCGGCCAGACAAATTAGCAGAAGAACAGTTTGCCATCTTAAAGCACAGGGTACGTGTCTGGGAACAGTACGAGCGGCCGAGGGGGGCGTAGGTCAAGAAACTATGTATCTCAATTCTTCAACGGAAGGAAAGGTAGAGGTAAAAAAACTCCCAAAAAGGCATCTAAGGGGAGAGAATTAGTCAGGGGCGAAAATAATACTTCCATGTCCTGGAAAGAAAAGGGTCAATACGCCTATTCCGGGCTATTATCCCACCTAAAACTGCGTGATGAGGCAATCGAACTATCAAAATGGGGTACCCAAGGCCAACCGGGTGAAGCCCGGCGACAAACAAAACAGTTTTACCCTAGGGAGGGGAACGGACATAAATTTATTTGTCTAAAAAAGGTATCAAGGGAGGGTCCCTAAGCCAAGAGAACGAAAATTGGGGGAGGGCGCACCAAGGGGGGGAAACACTGAACTGAAAAGAAACAACCCGCTCCTATTCCATGTAGGCCCTTAGGGGATTGGTCTCAAAAGACCATGAGGACTTATTCAGGTTGGAGGAAGACAACTTTTGAGGGTGGACCGTTTTAAAACCCCAAAATATTCCGGGGGGAACAACATACAAGAAGTTCTTGAACCCCCGAGAGGCAAATGGGGAAAGTTGGGGGGGAGTCCGGAGAGACTGGGAACCAGGAGTACCAAAGGGGAGTCGAAGAGCCGAGCTAGCCGCCTCACAGTTTTCAGGAAGAGCCATCACGTAAAGCTAAAACGAAAACCACCAAAAGAGGGGACATTGTAATTCACTCCCATTACCAAACGAAACCAAAACCTCCCCCATTTTATCACATTCTCCAGGGAAAGTGCAACAAAAAAGACGACAGCCTGGAGAGGGAATCAAAGAGGGTGTCAGAGGCGCGGATCGGAGAAGGGAAGTTCAGTTGGGGGGAAACTACGCTCGTTTGGTGTAAACACCGAGTCAGAGGAATAAAAATGGAGCTGAGGACACTGGGAAGGTCAGGAGAAAAATCTGGATGTGCTATATACCAAAAAAGTGAGAAGAAATCGCACCTTTAGGGGTGCGAGGGTTGGAGAAATAAATCATTGCTATGGGCATCACTGCAGAGGCACAGAACGAAGAACTCGTCGGAGGAAATTCGTTTGGTACGAAGGGCCAATCTCGAAACTTTCAGCGGCTCTTGAAGAGAAAACAGGGTATCATAAAGGGATGGGGATAGGGGGGGAGTACACATTGAAGCAATGTCCGCGTTGTTCTCTGAAAGGATGCACCGGGGCGGAAGAGGGGATATCTTACCAAAAAAAGAGGAAGAGGAAGCGATACATTTATAGGGGTGGGAAAAAAACACGGAAAATGGATCAAGGGAAAGAATATCCATTCTACATACCTCCATCACCAGCCTCCATAAAGGTATGAACGAAAAGAGTGAGCCCGCGCACGACGACGCCTTTTCGGAAAAGGTAAGAAAAAAAAAATCCGGAAGTCTTTCGTCTCGGCGTTGTGTGGAAGGGGGGGACAAAGCCAATTACTCTCATAAAAATTACCCAGAGACGTTGCTTTGCAACAACCCTTAGCACTGGAGTTTCTGAATGGCCGCTCTCCTAAGTACGCAACGGGGGGAAACCAGAAAGAGGAATCACTCTTTGGAATACAAAACTTGAGGCGAGGTGGCCTTCTGTTGTCTCGGATCGGAAAGGCCAAACCTCAATACGGAGGAAGGCACGTTTATGTCGTGGCGTAGTGCAATTCCACGTTCAAATTTCGCAGTGCACCGAGGAAAGAGGGGCCGACTTCCGAGGAATCTTCCTTCTATGAAGGAAAACAGGAACGTAGGCCTGCCTGGCAGATGAGGACTTGCCGGCTTAATCGGGGAGGGAAGAAAAGGCAGAATCCCGATAACGTCCAACTCACTATGCCAAACACGACTAAAAGCGATTCCATCCTTCTTCAAAGTGAAGGGTCTTTTCTCCTGTTATTAGAGCTTCTCCAACGTGGGGAAAAGTGTGTGGTAATGAGAAAAGGGGGGTCATCCCGGTTACGGAATCTCTAGACAGTCAGACTTGGAAGAAAAAAGCAGAGCGTCGTAATGGACCTGGGCTAGGCTCGACCAGCCGGGACCTCCTCAATGAAAGAATGGTGTGAGAGCGAACCGAAAAGATGACTGAACTAACGAAGGGAGTCCGACCTTTTCGGAGCTGGGCCTCTTCCGAAAGGAACCAAAAAGCATCCGACGCCATTGAGGAACAGAACCAGAAGAAAGGGGAAGACCTTAGAAGCAATCGGTTTCGATACCTACAGCACAGAAAGATCGCGAAGGCGGAGTGTCTTTCTCAAGGGCCGACTTCAAAAGCAAGGGGAAGGCTGTCAGAACCGGAACGGGGCAGGAGGGGAGGACAAGAAAAAGGTCCTTCGTAGTATTTATGGGGGAGGGAATATGGAGTACATGAAAAAGTAACCCCGGTTCATAAGTCAGTTGGGGGGGATTGAGCCGAAAGGGGAGAAGGGTTGAAAATTTTGGTCCTTGCAGGACCTAGGTCTCATGCGTTAGTTAATAAAAAAAAAAAAAACAACACAGAGGTAGAAGGAAAGAGAGGGAGAGAAATACAATTCCGCGCAGAGAAGGAAAAGGAAAATTGTGTTCAAGGGGGAACTTTTCTGGGCGCAATCGTGCCATACGACACTCGTGAAGAGGGTTAAGTAACGAAGACTGCGCCACATAGAACGACGACAAGGGCGTCGAGGCTACCTGCGTGGACTATGGGGTAAGTCTCTAAAGGCAAGGGGTGGAGTTCACCCTGGAAAACGATCAAGAGGGAAAAAGGCGATCAGGGGGGGATTAAGCGGGGGAAAGGAGTTTCTGCAGGAGATACGGTTGATCTCATTAGACAGCGGGATGGAGTGGGGAGTGGGGGAAAACGGTAAGAACACAACTATGCCAAGGAAGATCGTAGTTGATCGAGGAGCGGGGCGGCGGAGGGAGCAAAAAAATGAGGCCCCGGCGAAGGTGGTCCCGCGGAGAGGGGGGGAAGGGAAGGAAAGAAGAGTGGGAGAAATAAGGGAGGGGATATGATATGTAAACGGAGAAGATAGAGAAGGGGTGGGGGGTTGAGGAAAGAGGGGACGCCTCTCCAGGCTGCGCAGAACTGCGAAAGGCCTCGGTGGTGGACTTCTTAACAAGTCAGAGGTCATAAAGAGGGGTGGGGAATAGAAAAAATTAAAAGGTGCCGAGGAACGTAAAAACTGTCTATCTGAAGAAAAATAGAATACCGAGAAGGGGACGACACTCTATGTTGATATGATTTTGGTGGTTGGTCATAGAGGCGCGTAAATGAAGGTCTGCATTAGAGCCTGTAGTCCTCGAGCGGCCGACAGGATTTAATTGCAAACTGTCAATCGGAACTTAGACAATGAGAATTGGCAATAGGAGTCTTAAGAGAGGGTGCAGACCTTCATTATTCAAAGGCGAGAGGGGGAAACAAAAGAAGAGGGGACGCTCCCGGGAAGAAACGTAGATGGGGAGAAATTACAGGAAAGTCCAAGCCATTGTGACACCGCGAGAATCAGAAGTCCCAAGGGGGAAACGAATCGAAAAAGGTAGTCTGGTTATAGATGAGGCATTCATTGAAAAAGGAGGGGCCGGTGATTTCCCGGTGTGGGGGGAACAAGCATGTAGATGTGGTTCTAGAGTCTGGGGAGGGGAGGAACAAAAGGCCGATATGAAAAAAGGAATCGGTTCAGTTCATGCTCCATTTCTCCGTGAGAATGGTTATCAAAACCTCGGGGAAGTCTCAGAGTTTCGGGCGGGGGATGGAGTTCTTTGCCTAGGTGTTAGGGTGTTCCCAGGCGCGTGTTTTGGATAGGAACCAAAGAAGTGCGGGATCAGGACAGTTTAAGCAGCGGGGAGTGCCTTCTTCCACTGGATAGATGACTAGGACGAAACTCTAAAAAAATGGAGGAACAAAAGTAAGAGCGAGAATAAATTGTAGGGCCAAGGAATTCCCGTCAAAACGAGAATGAACTCTTCTGCAAAAACAGCTGAAAAACGCGACTGGAATTGTGGGACTGTAGTGGGGAAAAGGGCAAAGAGAACGAATGCAAGCCCCCCAAATTGGTGTTGGGGTGGCGTAGCGGGCGGAAAGGGGCAAAAAGAAGAGGACGAAGATAAGAAGGGGAGGAATGCAGAACCGTCTTCTCATGTAGGGAAGCGAAAGAGGTGGGGTTTTAACAAACAGAGGGGAGAGTCAGGAAACACACTGGCGGAAGGGGCCCCAAAACACAACCCAGTCTCCAGTAACGCGAAGATAAACTCCATTTAAACTTGAATCACATGAGGCGATCTGTGAAAGCCACTGGCGAAGGGAAAAGGGGGAGGGGGGAACAAGTTATGGGATGAAAGGGGGGGCTTTTTTTGAAATAGCTGGGGGGAAAAGCCGTGATGAGAAAGCTGCCCAAGGGGAGAGGCCTAGCTGAGTGACAGGGGGGGCGAAGCGTGGAACAAACAAGGACCAGCGATCCTTCTAACCGCACAAAGGGAGGGGTGTCAGAATCTTCGTTTTAACAGAACTTCTTTTAAAAAAAGGCCTGTCAGCTTCAGGGGGGCAAACGTCAGACGTGGAAGAAAACCGGGAACTATGTAGGGGGAGAAGGACTGCCGAGAATCCGAGAGGACTTAATCACAAGCAGGAATTTTTCCATCGCAAGGCATTTTGCTTACAGTCTTTCAAAAGTGAGACGTCGGGAGGGCCACAAAAAAGGCATAGGGAAAGAACAATTCGAGAAGCGGTCACCAGACCGACGTGGTCAAATGAGTTTGAAGAAAAGGCGGAAAGGTCAGAGGGGATTTGGACACCAATGTAGAGAAGGTGCGCAAGGGAGTGATAAACGCACAGTTAAGAACTCGCTCGAGTTATTAAAGGGGAATCTCATGAGCCGTGGGGGGGCGGGATTATTTTTGACCTACTAAATAGGATTCTCTTCTCAAAGGCTGGGGCGGGTACGTCTGCGGCACGAAAGGAAGAACGGACCTCCTCTAACTAAATCAGAGGTCTAAGAGAAAAAGATCACCGACGCAAAACATCGGGGGGTAATTAAAAGGGGTGTCCCCCGAACGACCCTTTGTGGGCGTGAAGAAAAAAAAGAAGAAGAACTTCCCTGACGTGATTAAAATCTGGGTGAGGTGGGTAAAATAGAAACGAGCCACGAGAGACGGGAAAAGATTTTTCGGGCGTGGGCAGGCTGGCCAGCAAGCAGTTGAAGGGTGTAGGATCCAAACAAGAGACAGAGAAGAAATGTGAGACAGTAACGCGACTCAGGGTCAATCCAAAGGGGTCTTTAAAATTCCACAGGGGAAAAAAAAGGGAGACCAAATCTCCTCAATCAACTGTCTTGCTCATAGAGGGGAGAAAAAATTATCCATAAAAAAAAAGCTTACTAAAAGAAAAAGAGTCAATCAAGGGGAAGGACGAATCTCTCAAAAAGAAAGACAACAATGGATATAGAAAAGATAGGGAAATCAGGGGAAAAGTTCTTTCCGGAGTGGCAGCAGACGTTATCTGGGAGTAGGGCTCATTTTGTCTCCAGCATATTCGCCGAAACGAGTTAGTTGATCCATGTTGGGGCCGGTGTGAATTGTCCCAGAAAGAAAGGGTGGTGAAACTGTGCGTCGCCAGGAAAAAAAATGCGATAAGGCCGGGTATACGGAAAAACAGGGTAAGGAATTCTGAGCCAGAAAAAGGTAAATGACTCGAAAAGGCTTTGAAGAAGGGGCGATCGTGGGAAAGAAATTCTTAACCTTCACCAACGGTCCTGAGGAAACAATTCAGGCTACAGGCCACCAGGTTCCCATCGTAAGCAACCGGAGTTCGGGATAACGAATTTCATTAGGACAGGGAGCTCCTACGTGGCCTATTCCGAGTCTTGCGAACGGCGGCAACGGGTAGCTTATTCCGCATTAAAAAAGACCAGGCCCATAGAGGATACACAATAAGATGTAGTCAGAAAAAAACATAAATCATTTACCGGAAAAAGAAAAGAAAAACCCTGACGTGACGGAGAGTTTAGAAACAACTGTCAACGAACCGTCGCACATCGCCAGACCATTTTCACCTACAAGCACACCTGGTTACAAGAGCAAACGCAATTGGTGACCCGGGGTCGGTTGAAAAGGGGCGTCCAGTTTATTAGGGGTAAAAAAAGTCGCCGCGGGAAGTCCGCCATTAACGCTCAAAAATGAGGGCGGGGGGGCTCCCGCCTTGGGGAACATTCCTTGGGAGCAGCAAAAAAACACGCCTCAAACGTAGGAAGGAAAGACTTGGGTGCGTCATCGACAAATGCGGCATCAACTCGTGGGGCCACAGGTGAAGGGTGGACCGGGCCAACGTACCCCTGTGATTGGAGGAGGGGGGGGGCGAAAAAAACTCCAAACACACGATTCGCGACTGTGGACGGGCAACGATCGCACGGGCATTTTAAGGACCACCGGGAGGACCGCGAGAAGCCAAGGGGGGGGGGACGACCACACTTCCCTCAGAAACAGAAGCCACCCAGTACCCGAACCTTAAAGTTTAAACCACCTACAGAGGGGGGTATCCAAATTCGCAAAGCAAGGGAAGTCGAAAAAAAAGTGAAGCAGGACATGGGAACAGTTCCATTGGACACCAGTCGGTAATGTTCAGGCGCTGAATCAGACGGTCGGGATTGGAAAAAGAGAACAGGAGGAGCAAACGGGGGAAAAAACACCCTAAGGGAAAGGTACTGAAAGAGCCTTGGATGACAGCCATCTGGGTACTCTTGAGGGGTCTCCGCGAAAGGAGAAGCAAAAAGAGTGCAAAATGGGGCGATTGCATGAAGCATGGGGGGAAGATACTTTGCAAGAACACGCTCCGATGTGCAAGGGAAAAAACCTCAGTCGAAGGGAAGAAGAGGTGGCAGTGGCCCCGGGAAGGGGAACTCAGGGGGACACCGGGGTCAGACAAAATGAGAACAGGAAGAAGGGGACAAAATTTATCTCTTCCGGGAAGGGGGGGATATTTTTCTACTCATGAGGCAAGGTGGTAAGGGTGGGTCGAAGCCAAGGGGGCAGAACAAGAACCTTCATGAAGAGGGTTACATTTGAGAAAAAAGATATCTGGTTTGGGGCGCGCTGAAAAAAGTCTGAAAGCGACGAACCCCTCAAAAGTTTCCTCTATCTCAAGAATCGAAAGAACCAATACCTACAGGATAGACTGGAAAGAACAAAACTTGGGGGGGCCAGTACCGCAAAACAAACTCCCCCGGACAACAGGGTCGACGAATCGTGCCCGGAAAGCTTCGTGCAAGACGAGGCTGGGGGGGGGGAAAGGACAAGAAGGGAAAACGACAATTACAAGCTAATTCGGTGGCAACAACAAAAAAAAATGACCTTGAGGTAGGGAACCGGGGGGGCCTAGCACAGACTAACGTTGAACCGCAGACTTTCTTGTACATCCGAAAAAGTTTGGCCCTTACCGAGTTTACGAGGAGGGGGGAGGGCTGTATAATTGAGATAAGGAACTACTCAAGGACGGTGCGGAGAGGATGGAGGCGGTTCTTGGCGGTCTGACGACGGTTACTAAGGGTTCGCTGGCGCACTAGAGCGGACGACTCGGCCGATAAAAAATCTGTCGGGGGATGAATCCAGGAAAGACACTTCCAAGCTGACGGGGAAAAGAAAAGGAAGGCACTACGCAATGAAGAAGTCAACATACGTCACTGGTCGAAAACGAAAAAACTCGATATCAAACAAGCAAAGGCTGGGCAGGGAAGTCAGAGTTGTTGAATGGCGCCGTCAAAGGCGTTTCGGGGTGGTTCTACATTGAAAGGGAAAAGCTCTGGTCCAACAGAGGGGGAGACGATTATTTTTCCAATAAACCTTTAATATCCTCTGGAGAACCGTCTCGACTTGGCTGAAACCGCCGCAAAACCGGAAGAGGATTGGTGAACGCTTCCGCAACGCACAGGAAGGTCGCATCCATCTTAGCCCTTTGGGGGGAACGCTGTTCGAGGAAGCACCTAAAAGCACCAAGACCGCCCGGTATTGAAAAGAAACCCAAGATAAAAGGGAGAAAGGTCATGAAAACGTTTCGGTCATGAAATACGATAGGCCTATTGGGCGAAAAACACTGGAGAACCAGCAACTAAAACCCGGGTAAAAGAATAAGGAAGAAAGACTCTTCAACCTTTCGCAAGGAGGAAGGGTCGGAGATATGTTTGGGCCCCCCCCCCCAAAACCCCCCCCGGGCGAAGAGGTTTACAAACAATCAAAGGGTTTCGACAAGAAAGGCGGATGAGGGGGAGCGCATTGAAAAGAGAGTCCGGAACTGGGGTGTCTTCAAGTGGAGCCATACGGCCTGTATTGCTCAGACTAAAAAAAAAAAACAAAGGGACTAAGAGGGGAAGGGAAAAGAAAAGAAGGAACCGAGGTGGCACTGAAGGAACCACGGAAACGAGATCGCAT
>Ga0179593_1452024_pt1 | contig 34021 bp, 33 predicted proteins | sample CZODoug2_1_08_16_FD_185931 | JGI IMG/M metagenome (GOLD analysis project Ga0179593, IMG submission 185931) | Vadose zone soil fungal communities from Angelo Coast Range Reserve, California, USA - CZODoug2_1_08_16fungal (PacBio error correction) | ecosystem: Environmental > Terrestrial > Soil >...
ATTCCTTAAAAGGGAGGGTACGAACTCAAAAACGTCTGGAATGACCGTCGGTACCTACAATCCGTCGAGACCTGGACTACACGGGGGGACGGAGCCTGGGAAAAGAGCCGGCTAATAGGGGGGGGAGGAGAAAAGAAAGAGGAGAAGAACTTGAAGAAGGCCGGAGGTTGGAGGTTCTGTGGGGGGGGAGCAAGACAAACTGAAAACGCGCAAGAGGAGAAGAAGGGGATGACCTGCAAGGGGGGAGAAAAACATTGAGGTCAAGGAGCGATAAGACCACTCATCAAAAACCATTCCGGATAGCTAGAGAAAAACTGCAAAGAATCCGCATGGGGGTCTTTGTAGAAGAAGAGGAAAAACAAAGTACAAACCAACCACAGGTGGAATACAATCACCGGGCCTAGTTCTAAACTGACTTTGAGGGAAAGCAGGTGGGGGGGGAAGCGATCTCAACCTGCCCATTAGAAAATGAAGCCCGAGCAACCCGCGGGATGGCCGAAAGAGGCAGCAGAGAGGAGAGGTGGAATCAGGGGGAGATTCATCCCAAGAGCTACCAAACAATCTACTAGGAGGAAAGGGAACGGCTTCGATGCGACGCAACAATGATGGGCACGATATAAAACCTCCCTCTCTAAACCGTCCATTCTGAAGGGACCCTAGCACCTCTGAAGGGTCGAACTCAAAAAGGCGCTTCTAAAGGAATCGATCAAAGAAGGAAGTGAGAGGAGTCGGTGGTATGCTCGCAATTGTTAAGGGTTGAAAATTTAAACTCAAGAAAGCTATAATGTCTGGTCTCGGGAAAGGCCCCATCTTGAAAAAAAAATCGTACGGGGCATCCGATTCATCATCGAGAAGCTGAACCGTAAGGGGGAAAAAGGGAAGGATGGGATCTCTTCAACCGGATTAAACCTCTCGAAAATAAGAGGCTCTGCATACCTTCACCACAAATGAGTGTAAAGGGGGTACACATGGGGTAAACTTAGGAGTCTTTCCCAGTGTGGGGTGTTGCTACCGAGAAAAAAGGGCTTGCCGTAGCCGCGCGGGGAGGGTAGGTGGAAAAGTTAAAGGACGAAGATCAGATGGAGAGTAAGGAGGAGTATTCCCGAACTCGGGTCAATCTCCCAGATTCAAGTGCCCCTTGAAGCCGGCGTTAACGTCAGGCAACCAGACTGCCCGAGAGCAGGAAAACCGTGATCAGGGAAAGAGGGACGGCGGATAAGGAAAGTTTAAAGACTCGAGCAGCGAAACGAATAAAGCGCGCGCGCTGAAGAAAGCGCCTTATGAAAAAAGGGAAGCCAAGATTTCCTGGGAAAAAAAAGGCCACTAAAGAAGGGGTTGGGGTGGGAAGGAGGCCGCCGGGAGGGTAATCCCAAAGTAGATGGAAAAAGCGAAGACGGCTACCAAAAAAACAAATAATAAAAAAAAAACCTCAGGCGAAAAAAAGCAAAATCGCAACGGCCAAAGACGAAAAGCGTCCTCTAATGTCGCCCATGAAAAACTACTGGCACCAAAGAAAAAAAAAAGGCAGCCAACTGGGAAAAAGTGCTATAGGAAAGCGAAAGGACTGCATTCATCCCTCACAAAAAGAAGCGCTTAAAAAGCCATACCAACTAAGGAGAAGGTCAAGAAAGGTCGCTTGGAGGAACGCCAGAGAGGGGGCAAACGGGTTTGGGTGGGACGGTCGCCAGGCGCCGGTGGATAAAACCATAACAAATAACTATGAAACGAGAATCAAAACAACAAGGGGGGAAAGATACAGTTACCGGGATAAAAAGAAGGTCTGAGAAGGGCAAGTAACCGGGGATGAGGCGGCAATCGCGAAAAGCCGGAAAGTTCAGAACAGCTAGGCGTGGATGCTGAGCTGTTCAAAGAGTGGGAGAAAGAATGGAGGAATGGAGAGATTGAAAAGTAATGTTAACCAGCAGCTGCAAAGGGGGGGGGGTTGCAGGAGGGCCAAGTAGAGCACCAAAAAAAAAAAGTTCCAAATAGTAAAGGATACTCATGATCCTGGTTTCTGAGTTCGCAATCGCCGACGGGTCGAAAATAAACGGAAGGGTATAAAAAAAAAAGCGCTCGCGAGCTCAAATTCAGATAAGGGGAAACGGAAATTCTTCCACCAGACCTAGGGACTCTCTTCTACCTTTGAGCGGGTGTGCATTAAAGAGAGGATCCTGATCTTCCGAAAAGTGACTTCCTAAAAAACAGCAGGTGATCGAGGAGGTGTCTAGTGAGCTTGGCTTCAAAAAAAACTAAGTTCGCAGCCTGACTGGGAGAAAACTTAAATAGTCTTTCAGGGGGGCCGAATCTCCAAAAAAAGGGAAGTTCACGAGGAACACGGCAGGGAGGGGAACCAAGGAGGGGACCTAAGTTCATGGTTGAACCAAACCGGAGGCCCAGCATCGAAAACCCAAGAGCGTAGACAAAACGAAAAAAAAAAAAACCAGACCCTAGCAGGGAGAATGTCAAACAAAAGCCACGAAGGGGGGGGTAACTTTGACCCAGGGGCCAAGGCCTCTGGGCGGCCGAACAATCTTGAGAAGATTTAAAAAACTTCCGCCGGGTGATGGAAGTAACGACTACCGGGAGGAAAGGATGTACGATGTTAGCTGATTACGAGGCGCCAATGATGCATCTTCGAAGAAAAGGTTGACGTGAAAAAAAACCAGACGTAGAAAAAAAAAAAAGCGGACGGATCTGGCACGATCTCAAAGGGAGCACCACTGCATCAAGAGCACATCCACTCCGATAGACCAACTATGCTATCGGGTACGTACGCGAGAAAAAATCGCGAAAATCAAAGCCGCGACATACCAGGGGCGGACCTTCAGGGGGCCTCGCTCTAGGTTATATCGTGAGGGCATGTTGGAGTAAAGAAGACCAAATTGCGAGAAGTTGGACTTCCTCACCCAGAGAAAGACTTAGGAGAGAACATACCCAGGGATCTAGGAAGGACCACAAAAACTGAAAGACTCAGTCGGATTCGTCCGAAGAGACGGAACGCGTTGTTCTCGTTCCAATCCTCGAAATTGGCGAAAAAAGATATCGGAAATCCGCAGCACGGGTCACCTTCGAGAACTCTATTGCGCCTAGGGAAAACAGTATGTCCGATGTGTGCGCCGAAAAGTTGAAGCGGGGAAAGGTTGTGAAGGTAGTAAAAAAACCCCGGGGAGAAAAATCAAAGACTATTCGGTGGGGGATTCCACACGCAACCGGAATCAAAACGAAAAAGCGGGTCCAGGGGAAAAAAGACCGTACTGAAGCGCACGTGCCGAGCACCTGGCCCGAACATGCCTTCGGGGCAAAAAAATAGGGGTACTGGGAAATCAGGGATTTCGCTAAAGCCCTCCACAATGCACCAGAAAAAGTCAGTCAAGGGATGGGAGCGCGCAAAAAATCGCACGACACAACCTAGAGAAGGGTCGGAAAATTCCTATCCCGAACTCTTCACCAGGGTCAAGATCCTGCGAGAAGGTCGCCTAGCAAGTGTACAGGCAACAAAAAAAAAGGGCGGCGAAGGACAAGCTTCAGTCAAAAAAGCACCACGCCGTGGGACGACCATGACTATTGGTGTTACGGGGAAATTGCTCGGGGTAAGACTGATTCGACCAAAAGAAACGCGACAAGAGGGGGGGCCTCGGCTAAATATATATGAAAATGGGACTCGCCGGTCAAGACTTGTGGGCTAATCGGGGTGGAGGGCATTTTACGAGCTCGGACGAGCTCCTCAGAAAGGGGAAAAAAGAGCCAGTGGCCTACAAAATGGTTGTTGACCGAGGGCGAAAAGTGGAACGCCAGGTGCTGACTACGTCAAAGAAACGAGATGACATTGCCGAAGGGCCTCGAAGAAAAGCTAGGCGAAAGAAATTTCAAGGAAGAACGGGGATCAAGCATGTGTGAAAGAGAAAAAAAAGAGGGAAAAGGAGCCGCTTTCTCCGGAGGGAAGGGAAAGATTGGTGAGAACTGTTCTCGCCCAGGAATGGTGATGGGCTTGCGCGCAACAACGGAAAGATTAAAATGCAGCCATCACCGAACCTCACTGTGAAAACCGACAGATCGGAAAAGCAGGGAAGGAGACCACCTGAAATACATGGGCACCAGAGAGTACTGTATCGAATCACGGGCAGCCGAAGAGGGATGACGGACGAAACAAGAGGCCGTAGTCGCTGAAAAAAAAAAAAAACTAAACGGTGAAGTCCGAAAAATCGCCGAAAAAAAGAGCAAAAAAAAAACCAAAACACTATAAGTACGGAAAAAAGACCACGGTGCGGCGCCCTACGTGATGAGCGCATGCTGGTGAGACGATTACCCCACAAGTCCGCCGAAACAAGGAGATCGCCAAAATACGAAGTAAAAATTACGGAAAGGCAACCGAGAAGGGGAGATGGCGCTACCCCAAGGAAAGCGATGCCAATCGGGAAAGTCAGGGGCAAAAACCCGCCTTCAGAAAGAGGGCCAATCCAAACCATCAGGGGGGACGGGCGGCGGGTCAGCGAGCGACAACCGAAGAAATGGGGTGTCGCTTAAGAATTAATGGCATGAGACGCCAAGCTCTTAAGGTGATCAGAGAAAGAAAACTAGGAGTGGACGAGTACGGCACGTGATCGGAAACACTGGTCCGCGCAAGGAGGGGGGGACGGTTCGACTACGCTCTACTAAAATTTGTTGAGAGATTGCTGGAGGGGGCACGCAACAGCACTGAGAAATACAACATTCAAAAATTCTCCGGGAATGATTCCGGAAAATGATTACATTTGACGTATAAGAAGGACCGAAAACCTGGTAAACAACTCAAATCCCGGAGGCGAGAAGGGGGAGGGGGGCCTGTGGGCGCTCGATCAGACCCTAAGTGAAAAAAAAAGTCTGGCAATCGCTGGGGATTGGGCGAACTAAGGCACAACAAGTACAAAAACGACGTCTGAGGGGAAGGAGGACCGGGACTGTACACGGCAATACGAGGCTTTTAGAAAAAATGGGCTGCTCGAAGTAATTCGTCCAAACGGTAGGGTGGGTCAAAGGTAAGAAAACCGCGAGTTGGGGAAGAAGAAGAAAAAAAAGGCGAGGCGAGGGGGTGCACGAACCAGGTTTCCAATGCATAAGATCGGGTAAGAAAAGTGACTAGAAGAAGCAATCAAGATTCGAGGCGATTCGAAACGAAAGGAAAGACGAACTCAGAACCAGCATAAGCACAGAAGTCGAACTTCAAAAACCAATGGGAGGGCGGCCGAGGATCGGTGGGGTCTCAAAGGGCGGGTTGGGGCCTCGCTGTCAACTTACTTCCAGTCGTCTGGGGGGGAGCGTATCGGGGGGGAAGCCCCAAAAGGGTGTTGGCAGGGGGACGTAATCTTGACCTGAAGAAGGAAAACATGAGCACAAAGATTCAGGGGAGAATAGCGGTTAAAAGACTTACGAACGCTGCAAAAGACGGAAAAGTGGGCGGCATGCATCTCTCGGCGGGCTGCCAAGCGAAGGCCTACTTAGGGGAGGGGGGGGACTGAGAACCGCGGCACCTGCAAAAAAGATAAAACCTCGGGGGGGAGAATCATGGGTAAGGACACTATAAAGGAAAACGAAACACCAAGGACGAAGACAACGGGAACCTGCGTCAAAAAACCAGAAGAGGGCCACGTAAGGGGGGTCCCGCCAATAGGGAAGGCCAGAGGTTGGTGCGCGCCCGGCGGGCCGATAGGGATCAGGAAAAAAAAAAAACGGAGGAGTTACGGGGTCTCCCAAAAAACGGGAAAGGGGAAAGGGCCGGGCAAATTGCAACTACCACACACCTGGTAACAAAAGACCTAGCGTGAAAAAGGGGCATGCGTGCGATGACGTGGAAGAAAGGGGGGCCCTAGGGCCATGCACAGCTCCCAGAAAGAAAGTCTCAGATCCAAGACCCGAGAGCCACGGAAGGGAGGAAGGGACTGCACCCAAAGTAAGCCCAGCTGAAAGGTTGACTGCCTTAGCTCTATTGAAAAAAGTGGTAAACAGCCAGGAGACAGAGGGGGGTGGGGGGGGGAGCGGCCAATTAGCGGGTAAAACAGAGCGAGAGCGAAGAGATAAAAACTCAATCTTCGCTCGCCGACCAAAAATGACACATCCAACAAAAAAAAGTTCAGGGCTTTACCAAAATGAAAAATCTCACCGTGGGTTCACTTGGCGGCGCTGCAACCTGAAAAAGGAGACCTAACCTTTGGAAAAAAGTCAGAATGAACTTTGTGAAGAAGACCTAGATCTGCGGAAGGAACAAAGAACTGTTCCATCTAGAGGCTAGCAAGACAGGGGATCGGGGACCCTTTGAGGGCTTGGAAGCATCGAGGGAAAGAGCCGAAGTAGGGAAACGAAAAGGGAATCCGCCATAAAGGTGGAAATAGACTTGGGAAGAGCAAGGATAGCAAACAACCCGCTGAAAAAAGGACCCTAGGGAAGACGAAAACCGGAAACTGCTCAGGGCTTAATAAACAGGGAGACTGAAAAAGGTTCTCAACTAGTCAGGGGGGAGCTTCCATAAGCTAAAGCTCCAAATGACAATTAAAAAAAACACGTTCTAGGGTGACCGTCTCTGAGGAGGTAACCTCGGGGCGAGCATGCATCAGGCCGCTGGGGTATACCGGGGTAACACGCGTCAGGCAAGGAAGAGGTTGGTAGGGGGGGGCGTGCCGGAGAGCACCGACCACCAGCCGGTGTCGAAATCAAAACTGGAGGCAGTCCGGAGTGGAAGCGATGCGGGAATGTACGAAGAGGGCGGAGCACTCCGATATCGCTTTGAGACCAGCAAGAGCGGGAGGAGAAAAGGGAGGCAGGGGGAAAGCGGGCCCGAAGGGGACACACCCCGAAACTATTCGGAAAAGGGGAAAAAGTTGGGGAACCAAGAAAATAGATTTGAGGGGGTCCATAAGGCTAAGCAGGGGGAAGGGAAAGAGAGCACCTCAGGTATGCTAACGCGTTTAGCTTGAAAGGAAGTGCACGAGGAGGTCGTGAACTCGATGCTCAGGGGGAAGAAACTGAAAGGGAGGACCAGGGGGTCAGAACCATGAAAGGAGAACGAGCCGCCAATTCTCGGTCTACAATTCGAAAAGGGGTGAGATCAAAGGTAAAAAGGCAGTCGGCATCGGGGGGACCGCTTTAAAAAAGAAAGAGGAGAGGACATGGAACGGGGGAAGAACAGAGCGGCGCGCGGGGGCGCAACGTCCAAATCTGCCCTACCCAAGACTTTTGCTAAACCCCCAAAAATGGGTGGGGAAATCAGAAAGGTAAGGGGGGAAAAAAAAAAATACATGTTTGGGAAAAACCGGTTATGGGGCCGTTTCTCGAAAAGCAGGAGTTAAAAGCAACCAGGGAAGGGACCGGATTACTTCCTCCTCATGTCTTCCTGGGAAAGAAAACTGTACGCCGGGGGGAAACTGGAAAAAGGGGGGAGCACTGCTAGGGAAAAGGGTGCGGCCAGACCAAGAGCTCAAGCTCCCCGCGGACTGCCGTCAAAAAAAAGGGAAATGCGCAAAAACCCAATCGAGCACGGGGGAGAATAAAACAACGAGAAAAGCCAGCCGCGATGCGAGAGGGGAAATGGAAATCCACGTAACGCAGGAGACAAAATTAATATAACGGACGGACGAAAACAGCTGCTAAATGGGAAAAGACTAGAGGAAGGGATCGGAGGGAAATGGGGGAAGCTCAAGCCGGCTGTCGGGGAAGTAGGGCGGGTGGGCGAACTAAGAAATGATGATCGAAACAATGGAGGAGCTATAAAAACCGGCGTAAAAAAATGAGGTCGGCCCGAGACTATTGTGGATGGAATCTGCCAATAGATCCAGGGGGGGAGACTATTAATAGAGGATCCAATCGTCACAAAACATCGTTAAACTAAATACTAAGAGGCGATGAAGGCAGTGGAAGGCGGGTCAAGGAGAAGGAGGAAGTGGCCGGGAAAAGGGGGGGGGGGTGATTATGCGAAACCGCCCCCATAGCTATATGCTGGGAATGGAGTTGTTAGATGAAAAACCAAATATAATCGAGCGTAAGAGGAACAAAGGGGCGCGGCCGGAGCTCGAGACAAAAATGAGTTGCCTTAATTGAGTAATGGGAAAGCCAGTCAGACACCGCGTTCGCAGGAAAGGATGAGGCGCACGAAAAAGACACGGGCAAAAAAAACATCGGATGCAAAAGGTCCTGTCAAGTAGAATCGCACAAGTTCCGACCCATCCCAGCGAAAGGGGATAAAAGGTCAAAGGACCAACCAGGCGGCCGTAGTAAAAGCTCTGCCAGACAAAGGTCCGTAAAAAGTAACGGCCAGGAAAAGCATGGGGCAAGTACTAGGAGGAAGCCAAACAAAGGGGTTGGAGCTGGCCTTCAAAAGAACAATTGGGGGACGGGCTGCGGTCTCGGGCCGCGAAACTGAGTACACAGTAGGAAAAAAAAAAAGTAGAGAAAGACCTAGACGGGAAGGGCGCGCAACTTCAGCGCTCCGGCGCTAAATAGGGAGCTGAGCATTCGCAAACACGTATGCGCGACCCGGAAAAAGAGATCGTCGAGAAAAGTTTCACGCGAGAACGGGGGGTGAACGTCCGGCTGGGAAAAAGCTTACACGTCAGGGAGCCTTTGGTTTGTCTTCAAACGGGAGCGCGGAAAAGAAAAAAAGGAAGTCAATGACAGCCGAAGAAAGGGACAGGGCGCCAGAGGAAGCTCGCCTCTGCTAAAGAGAGGTCTGGTTCAGGTTGAAAAATTGAGCGGCGGACTGCATGGGAGGGGGCGGCCGCAATGCATACTCACACCCAGAGAAAGCCAGCGAAAAAAAAGAAAGGCCCTGCACCGCGCGCAAGGGAAGAACGACCGACCAAATCCAGCACGGAAAAAAAAAGCGGGGAATAGTCAACGCATGAGATCGATTTATATGAGATCCTTAGGGGAACGCTGGCGAAGGGGGAAGAAGGCACCGAAAAAGGCAAGACCCACAGACCAGATCGACGTGAAGGAAAGCAACAAGCCGGAAAGTAGCCTTCGTCAAACCCGTCGGAGACGATCCAAGGAGGGAAGAAACTACGTGCGAAAAAAGCGGGCTCGAGAACGAACCCGTCAAAAACTCAAAGGCGAGACCTCTCCAAGAGGAAATCAGACCCAAACCGAACGGAGAAAGGAGAGGGCGCCTAGGAGCGGCAGAAGCGCTTAAAAAAAAAAAAACAGAAAACAGACCAAATATACCCATACAGATGCATAGCAAAAAAGGGGGGGAAGGTCAGGGGAGAGAAAGTACGAAAACGAGCCCCGTCTGGCAAGGGAAAAAAAACCAAAACCCACAAGAAAAAAAAAAACCCAACAACGTTAAAAAACAACCGTGTTACTGCGGAAGTAAAAGAGAAATAGGAAAGAACTGTGGAAGGAAGAGTCTCGCAAAAAAATCATTCGTAGCGGCCCTATAAACGCACTATAATTTACCGGGAGCGAAGGTGTAAGGGAGGACTTGGTGAAGAAAGCGGAGAAGAACCCACGTCCTAATGGTGAGAAATGTTCTACGAATTGGGGCAACTGGAAGAGACTAAGAAAAAAGGGGAAAAGCTCTAAAAACAACCTGGAGGCGCAGGTAAAGGGGGAGCTCTGAAAAAAAACCGGCAGAAGGTTTGGAGGAGGAAGATTAACCACAAGAACCACGTCAAGAGCATGCCGGCGCCGTCAGGTTAGACCAAATAACTGTACTCGGGAGAGAGACTTACCAGTAGAAGGGAGGGATGCGGGGAGTCTCACGGAAAAGGGGGGCTGCCTGCGGGAAAAGAAAACCCGAGAAAGTCGAAACAACGACAGCCTGCGAGGGGAAACGCTTTGGAAACGAATGCACTGGTCGAAAAAAATATGAGCAGTAGGGTCCATCAGGGAGGGGGAAAAATAGGACAAGAGAGAGACTCGCAACAAGGAAGGAACTATTCTCACCTCCTACACACCGGAGTGCTAGCAAACCTGGTTTCCCTAGGAGGAGGGAAAAACGCAGGGTTATCGGAGGGGAGGGGGTAAGAGTGAAAGCCGAAGCGAGGATAGAGGGGAGGCGAATGGGGGGGAGGGGGGAGGGTGAAAGAAGCGAAAGGAGTCGGGGGAGGAGGAAGGATAAGGGGGAAGGGGAAAGGGGCGAAAGGGGGGGGAGACAGAGAGGGAGGTGATGAGAGGAGAAATGGGAGGTGTCTTTTCCTCCATCCCTTGTTTGGGGAGAAGGGTGCCAGAAAGAAGAAGGGAGTGGAGAGGGATGACCGCGCTCCCCTCTGCTTCAAAAGACTTCAGTTCAAAGGGCCAGTCCTCTAGTAAGAAGGAGAAGAAGACCTAAAGGGGGCGGACTTCATCAAGGCGCGCACGTTGGAGGTTAGCCCTGCTCCTTAAAAAGATCATGAAAAAAAAGGAAACAAAAAAAGGAGGTCAGGACCCTGGTTAAAAAAGCGTCTGAAAAAGAAAGGCAACCGGGGGGGTTTTGAGCCGCGGTCGGAAAGAAGAGAAGGGGGCAAACAGGCTCGAGGAAAAAAGAATGAATCAGGGCCGGGCGTGAAAAGAAACCATCCAGGAAGAAAGGGCGGAGGAAAAAAAAAGACAGGCAGCGGGGATAAAAGCAAGAACAAATAATGGCGACAATTCCCGAGCGATTATACTGAGGAAAAAGAAAAAATATCGAAGGAGGAGGGAAAAAGGGAAAGCCACAAAGAACCGCAGCACGGCTCTCTCTGGCGAGCAAATTGGCCAAAAAACAAATTTCAGGTGGAAAAGCAAGAAGGAGAGGCCTTTTCGGAGGGGGGGGGGAAGGTCGGACGGAAAGAAAGGGGATAAAAAAAAGGAAAAACACCGAGAGCGGGGAACGTTAGTAAGGTTAAACCGGACTCCCAGAGGGAGGGAGACACAGGGAAAGCTCCCAAGAGGGGGAAAAGAAGTCATGTTACTGGGAAAGGACCTAAAGCAATTCCGGAAAACCAAAAAAAGGCACACCGAGGTGCAGCTGGCACCGTTCTCGGACCCGAATGGCAAGACAAAATCAAAAAAAGACTGAAGTACATATGAAAACCGAGAAACATGGGACCTTAATGCGTCAGCTCCACTTCGGGGTGCGAAAGGGCCGGGAGTTCGGGGAAGGGAGGGAAAAGCCGTCGAAACAGTTTGGGGAAAAACAGCCGTCCAGAAGGATCATGACCATAGACGGAAAGTCCGATTACTCTCAAATTGGGTGCCTATCTTTCTATAGGATATGATGAGAAGAGGGAAGGAAGGACCGTCATCAAAAAAACCCGGCTCCGGCAAAAACAACTTCGACCGTCTAAGAACATCCGCGCATTAAGACTGGCCGGCCAACATCTAAGAAAACGGAGGGTCACGACCAAGAAGGAGCGTTGAGAGGAAACGCTTCTCAGGTAAAAAATACGGCGGGGATTGACGAAAGAGTGGCGTTACCGAGACGAGCGGCTACAGGGAGCGGAAAAGAGGGGGTGTGCAGGGGATTGGGGCCAAAGTAGAAAAACGTCCCACCATCACTTAGATACCCAGGAACAGGTGAAAGAGAAAAGGGGAGTGAAATGCGCCCTCGGGAGGTGCGGGGCACCGCCGTAGGAAGGGGAAATTCAACCAAGTGCTAGACCATAAGCAAGCCCCTCAACACAAACTAGGTCGCAAAGAAAAGGGACACCAATCCGGAAAAAGGGCTACGGAAGGCTCTGCGTAACCTGGGCCGCGAGGAAAGAGCGGCTCGGTCATTTGCAGACGCAGAAGATCGTGGGGCGAACGCACTGTCCCTCAGGGGAAAGGCCACGATCCTGAGTCGGGCAGGTGTGGAAACCATGGAAATCTCAACAGTTGACAAGAAGGAAAAGGTCTGGGGCCTCAGGACCACAGTCTGCGAAAAAGGACCAAAAAAAAAAAGAAAGAACCGAGCCAGAGCAGCGCGAACCCTCAGCCCCGAGCAAAAAATTCAAAAAAACCCACCGTAAGGGTTGAAAGGGAAGCAGGTGTCTGGAGCAATTGGGGGAGACGGCTGACGCGCGCTGGCGGCCAGCCGCCAAACAGGCAGCTGGATTGAAGGGCATTCAAACGAAGTTCAAGATGAACCGCGGTCGAAACCTTAAAGTTACGGGAGAGATGGTCAGACAAGAAAACGGCAAAGCCGCAGACGGGAGAACGCAAGGAGCAAAAGAAAAAGGCGCTGAAAAAAAACCAAAAAAAAATAGCGCAAAAGACGCGAGAACCGCAAACAATAGCCGGCCGCTAAACCAGGGAGTAAGAGCGAGAAGCGGCGATGGGGAGGAGCTTCGAAGCCGGAAGAGGGGGAGGAGTAGTCGACCAGCGGGGTGCGAAAAAAACTGGGAAAAATGTACGGGCTCGAGCCAAAAGACGCTCGTTCTGAAAGAGAAACTCGTTAGGAGGGTGCCGACCAGGCCTCCGGAGCAAAACGGGAAGTGCCTATTATCGGATGGGAAAACAAGTCGTTCGTAAAGCCAAGCACCTCGAAGCGCTAGAAAAAAGGCACCGCGAAAAAAGGGGGGGAACTCTGGGTGAAGGGGTTGGGGGAAAGTAAAAAAAAAACCACGCGCGACAACGGTCAAAAGTCGGGGGGATGAGAGCGAAATAAATCTAAAAAAAAATATCCTGCCCGAGCGACGCGTGCCCGATCCGTACGACGACGTACTTCACGGGAGCCAAGCCTTGGGCCGCAGGGTTGTCGCCTGCTGAGCGTTTAAACGCAGTCTGGCTATCCAAAAAACTGGCCCACTCGGGGAAGAAAAAAAAAACCTCCCCAGGGTCGAAAAATTCGCAAAAGCAGAATAAACCAAGGGCACCCCCGATCGCAAGAAGGGCGAGCCCAGAAAAAAAACTCGGAAGACGATTCCAGAAAAAAATCCCACCGTGTCCGGACCAAAGCAAAAAAAAAAGGGTCGTCGACTGGATCAAACGAAATCGCAGGATCCCTTAGAGTGGCGCGGTAGCAAGGGCTTGAAAAAAAGCTGCTGGAAAGAAAGGCGCGCAGATCCGCGCAATAGTGGGCCCTAGAAAAGGATAGGGGCGGGCATGGCGCGACGCAACTCTCCTGGTGGAATCTTGAGAAGAGAAGGCAAGAGCTCACAAAAACGCAAGCACGGGGGCCCCGGCAAGGAAAAAGAACGGAGTAAGATCGGTGTAAACACGGCAGCCTCCAAAAAGATTGGGGTCGCCACGTCAGAAAAGGTATGCAAAAAAAAGGGCGCGAAAAAAAAGGGGACGCTGCCGAAGAAGATCACGTCAGACCCGCCAAGAGAACTCGAAAAGGGGAAAAAAATGTCGGGGGCGAAGGGACTCAATTAAAGATGCGTTAGAACCTGTTTGAAAAAAAAAAAAAACTGTGTGACCCGGGCATGAGCTCTCAAACGAAAAGAGAGAGATGCCAGAAAGCACAAAAAACTTCAGGCCGCAAAAAAGTGGGCAAATCACCTCAAAGAGGCAAAGACTTCGTCAAAGAACATGGAGGAAAGAGTTACACCAAGAAAGGAAGAAGGCGGGGACTTGATCGGGAAAGGGAAAGCGACCGACTGCGGTGAGAGCCGCCGAGGCCTGAGCGGCAGGGGGGATCAAAAAGAAAAGAAAAAATCAAACCATCCGGAGTTCAAAAAAAAATAACTCCCCAAATCGGAACCTCAAAGAAAAGCGGCAGCGCCGAAGGACTGCGGCGCAGTGGCGAAAACATCTATTAAACGCCTAGGGGGCTCCACAATAGACGGGAACGGGCGATCCTCGCAAAAAAGCGCCGATTCTAATCGAAATCCCCCAGAAACGTCGCGGAGATCCACACTCATCTCTAGGAATCACAAGCCTTCCGGAAGGACCTCGAAAGGAAGATACGTCCAAAAAAAAGTCGGGGACTGAGTCAAAAAGAGAACCCCCGCCAACGGTCGAGGCCTTTACCTGCTACTTGAAGAAAGCAACCTGGGTTAAAGGGGGAAAGGGATAGGCAAAGCAGGCGATCGTGGGGGAAAAGTGTCGCCACTCAAAAAAAGAAAAAAAGGGGGGAAGGTATCGGGGTGAAAAAAAAAACCACCCCACAAAAGTGGGCGCGCAAAAAGCGAAAAAAACCACACCGGAAAAACACCGCATTAAACTTACACTGCGTCGTGGCCGGAGAAAATTCCAGGAAAATTGTACGTCGGAACCGTGAGAAAAAACTCACCTTAGGCGAAAACGCGGGTAAGAGTGACAACGACAGAAAACGGCGCACTGGGCGGTTCGAAAGGCCAAAAACGCGGACGGAACCTTCAAGTAGGAAAAAAAAGTATCACTAAAGGGCTAGACGCGCCGAGACGCGCTACCGGGCTAAGAAAAAAGGGCGCCGATCGTAAAACTGACCAAAGGTTAAAAGCAAAAACCCGCGGAACCGGTCTACGAGCTTGAAATTTGAAAGATAAAAACAAAGGGTGCCAGAAGCACCGCAAGGGAGCGGACTGTCACCAGCGACTGATCCCTCGAACCTTCGAAATCGTCTCGCAAGCAGCACGATCAAGAACCCGGACGCGCTCAGGAAAAAGACATGTCTACGAAAAGGTCCGGGTTGTGGTTCCTCTTCGGTTAGCCGAACCTATGAAGAGGGAGTCATCGAGGGAGCGGTGGGTAATGGAAAAAACGCCCGCGCAAAAGGTGGGTTTAAGGGGTTGCGTGCAAAACTGCATTAACGCAGCATGAAAGGTCGGGGAAAAAGCCGTCAAAAGGAAGGAGGCGCCGCTCCCGAGAACAGGTCTCCGCGTCACAGCGCCCAACCTTACTCAACAGAGTCGGACACAGATCATGGGGCTGCGAAGATCAGCAAAAAAAAAAATAGAAAAACTACGCACGTCAAGAACAACAGGTACACGTGCACCTTCAACCCCGAAGAGGGTTAACCCGAATGGTGGGGGTGGTTGCAGAAAAAAAAAATGATTCAACTCTGGTTATGGATGAGGATGGAATCGAGAATGTCTCAAAGGAAAAACAGCGCTGCTGGGGGATTCAAACCGGAAAAGGCATCGAAGGCAAAAACTACTAGAACCCGGACTTTACCCACCGAAAACTATTAATCAGAAAAAAGAAGGAGAGGGAAAAAGAAATTCATGCAGAACCACCTAAAAAAAATCAAGATCAAGGCCCTTATTTAGCTGCATGTAACCGTGATCAGTTCTGAAAATGAAAGCCCATACTACGCTACCCGCAAAACGCTGGAGAAGAAAAGACCCTGGAAAAAAAAGCAGGATGGGCAAAAGAGAAGGAAGAAGAAATTCCCACATCGATCGAACTCGGTAATCTCCCCCTCTGCCGAGTGATAAAGACGGGACCTAGCCAGAGGCCTCTCGGCGGATACCACCGAACAAAGTATTAGGAAAAAGCCAACTCAAACTGGAATTACAGGGAGGGACAAAGATCCAATCGGTTGGCCCTGGGGAGATAGTCACAGGCCCAACGTCAATGAGTTCATCCTTCGCCGAAAGAAGTGACTGTTTAAAAAGAGAAAGCTAAAAAGGGCCTGCATCCCGCAAAGGCATAAAAGATCTAGAACCAACGGAAAGATAGGGAAACGTGAGAAGGGCGTGACGCTTAATGGTACCTAAGAGGACACTTTGGGAGACTGATCATGAAGGCCCAGTGATAGTCATTGAGTGCCATGACTCAACAAAAGAAGTAACAGGAAGAAAGGACCGCAAGGGACTACCGGGGACTCACCGGCAAAATATAACGAAGAAGTAACACCTAAAAGCCTCAAAAGTTGTGCGAATAAATCAAGCCACGTAAAAAAACAAACCGAGGGGCTTGAAAAGGGGATCGTCACCACGGGCATCAGTGATGAGATAAAGGATTCTAAAGGGAGAACATGTGAACCCGAACACCTGGTTTGCAGGGGGGTCTGTTCCCAGACTCCACCATCGGGGCTGAACTCTAACGAAGGATAGGAGGAGTGGGGGAGCTGGGGCTTCATAGAATCGATGTTCAACATCCGAAGAGGTAGCTTGACCAGACGTAAAGACATGATGAAATCCTGAAAAAAAAAAGTAGCCGCTTCAAAAGTGCGCTGGAAAAAGAAGCGTCGGATGAAAATCCAGAAAAATCTGGGGGGCCATCGCGCGCAGAATGGACTATGGTCACGATCAGCAGCAAGGAAGGGCATAAGAGGAAAAGGAGATGGCAAAAGGGCGTTAGCCACACTGTATCGGGCATGTGGGAAAAAAAAGGAAAAATTCCCTCGGCTCCGGTCAATATTCCTTCTGGAAGAATCAGTGGTATATCAAAGAAGGGGAAAGTCCAATGAAAAGGAGTGCACGCTGCTGCTCAAGGAAAAAAAACGCTTCTCTCCTGAGTCCAGTCTTCCTCTACAACCAAGCTCGCAAAAGAGAGGAAGCTAAGGGCGAACCCAAAATTGACTAGGGTGGGCATAGGTCCTGGACGAGGGGGGTGGTGCCTTAAATAAAAGGCTTTGCTCGAAAAAGTTGGGTCCTCCGACCGAGCAAGGGGTAAACGAACCATGTAGAAGATGATGATAAAAGGCACCACCGAAAAAAGGCGCAGGCTCCAACGTAAAGCAACTGTCAAAAAAAACTAAGCTGTAAAAAAACTCGCACACCAGCCGAAAAAGGCGTCAACTAAAAAGGGACACCAAGCTCGGCGGAAAAGGAGTACGGAACGACGCGAAGACCTCCTGTCGAAATCCGGCGAATCAGATTAAAAAGCAGCGCAGGGGTCTGGAAAAGGGGACGCAGCCGGGCTTGTCGTCGAGCGGTGGAAACATGACAGCGGCGGATAGGGACACTAGCGGAGCAAAAAAACTCCTGAGGAACGAGAAAAACGAAAGAGGTGGAGTGCTCTGCACGCCATTAAAATCCATCTGTTGTCGGGGACGAGGCGCACGATCAACGAAAGTGCGGATAAAGGGGAGAAAAGAGCCTCCGAAAGGGACGGCTTGCCAGCGTGCAGGAGGAAAGTGGTGACGCGGTGGAGGTGGTCTCCCAAAATCAAAAAAAAGACGGGGGGACAAAAAAAAAAAAAAAAACACTGTCTTTGGAGATCCCACAAAACTCAACCTGTAGCAAAAGGAGTGTGATCCGGCAATAATGGCTTCAAAGGATAGGCACCTGGAAAGGAGGACCTTACGGCAATGCGTGGCTGTTAAAAAAGCCGCAGCCTGCTATCCCCCATCCCACTCGGAGGACCCAAGTAAAAAGGCACTTAAAAAAACGAACGCTTCGCGAGACCCACAAATCGCCGGCGACATTTGCCGTAAGAAAACACATCGTCGTTCCGTCTTCGCCCCGTTCGCGGGGAAGGGGGTCCATGTCCAAAAAAACCGGGTTCGAAAAGGGGCTCTAGAGGACGACGCGCAACCGCGCGTTTGTGATAATAGAAGGCAAAGCCATATGGTGTAACCGGGCTTTCCGGATCCGGGGGAGCTGGCAAAGAGGGAGGCCGCAAAGAGAAAAAAAGGCGACGTAGGGGGGGGGGAAGAACTCATATCCAAGAATCAACTCCGAACTTAATCCTTGTTGATGCCTCGTCGGGGCGGGCCTTACCCGAGCGCACATGCCCGAACTTATGAAAAAAAAGAGAAGCTGAACGAATCGGGTTGTGAAACAGGAAAATTACCCTCCTCCGGGGAGGGAAAGTAATCGAGATGGGTCGAGGAATGAAAAGTTTGAAAAGGGCGCGAGAAAAGGGAGAAAGGGAAAACGCTACCAGAAAAAGAGAAGGGAGTGGGTGGAACTGGGGAAAAAATGCGGGTACGACGGTCGAACCGGCAGCTTGCGCAATAGGCGGAACGAGGTGATAATGTTTCTCGATGGGTGGGGCCTCCTCTCTCAAAAATGGGATATAAGGGAAAGAAAAAGAAAAAATCCCCATAAAGGGAAAAAAAGGTTTCACCTCAACTCGACACCTACGGCAAGCTGCAAGGGAAAAAGGAACCTAAGGGCAAGCAACCAACAAGAGATCTCGCTGGCTAACGTGATTGGAGAAGAAAGGGAGGGAGGCCGGGCAGCCGGGCCTTCTTGCGGCAGCCCTCAACAAGATGCACGTCCGAAAAACCTCAAAGCGCCCATCGTACCCGTAGACGAATAAAAACCGGGCGTGCGCCTAAGGGAAGAAAGGCGCAATGCTAAAGGGAACAGACTCCAAGAACCGTATAAAGAAACGTAGCTGAGAGGGATCTCGCCCGGCGCCCCTCCGGAAGAACCACGGCGTAGGAGTTCTCGACGAGAGGCCTTAGGCTTTGACGAAAATACATACCTACGACTAAAGAGGTACTATAACAAAAGAGAAGGCCGGCAGGAGAAGCCAAAAAGGGAAGGTGCGTCGAACTGATCGGCGTAATCAAAAGGAACGCTGATGACATTAACACTGACCTAAAAAGGAAAAAAGACCGGAAAAAAAACTGTGGACGAGTAAAAAAGGGATCACACCCCACTGCGCAAGGGGATCGGGTGTCCGCGACGAAGAGGGATGTGCGCAAGCTAGTGAAGACACTTGGACAAAAGGAAAAGAGGGACTTAGAAAAAGGGGCGCGCAAAAGAAGGAAAAAAACGAAACAGCTCCGCCTACAGAAGAACAGTGCTCACATCAGGGACGTGGAATTTACTCGTCAAAGACTTTCATCAAAAAAAAAAAAAAAAACGGGCAGGAAAGCGCAGAGTCGCGCCTGGTCCGCAAAAGGCCCAACACGTCAAGAAGGGGGGACAGGGTGCGACTACAAAACGTACAACCGCGTCAAAAAAAAAAAATTCCAGGTTCGAAAAAAAAAGGTCCGTCGGAAGAAAAAAGGTTTACGCCCGGCGACCGGAAGAGGGGCCCCTTCGTCAAAAAAAAAAAAACGGGCGAGGGTGAACCGGGATAACCACAAAAACACCAAAGATTCCACCGTCCTGCAAAAAAGCATCAAAAGGGGAGTCCTTTTGTCAAAAAAGGAGTCTCGGCGTCAGAGCGGATAAAAAAAACAGCCCCGGATTATCTCTAGCGCCCCCCGCAACTAACGAAGGCAAAAAAAAGCAGGGGGGGGAGGAGCCTTTATCGCAAAAAAAACGGATTGAGGGTACGGGCGTGTATCTCTGAATAAGGGAAAGATGTCGATCAGGGGAGAGTGAATCGGTGAGGGGAGAGAATCGCCGCGGTGTACCAGTGTGACAAGGCCCGGAAAACGTGTTCGTATCAGAAGCAGTCCTCTAAATCGGAACGGGACGCCAGCGTCATCAAGCCAAGAACGCAGTAACTCAGCCATGTCAACATCAAAACTGCACACAAGGGCGCGCCTCGGCAAAAAAAAAAAACAGGTCGGATACCCAAAGGACAATGAAAAACTCACCCAAGAAGAAAACAAATTGTGGTTGGGTCAGGGGAAAAAGTCCTAGGAAGAAGTGAGACTCTCACGCGCTTACTGCCGATGATCCTTCATTGCAGCGAAGAAAAATTCCGCGAAAAAGCATGTCCCGAAAGGCCTGGTCAAGGGGGAGGAAGTCAGAACCACTCCCAACGCGGTCGATCAAAGGGGAATGAAGAGATGGCAAAAATGCCATCATGGTCAGGGGGCAGACCAGCCCCTAAAAATCATAACAAGGGAGGAAAGCTATAAAAAAAAAAGCGAAACCCGCACGGAGCACTGCGGACGAACGCTGCAAACAGGAGCCACGCTGTGAGAGGGAAAACGGTCATAACGAGTTCCTGGGGGCCAAATCAGCATCCCTAAGGGGGGGGGAGAGCCGTCATTTAAGAAAAAACCGAGAACGTGGGAGAAAAAAGCGCGCTGGACCCAGCGAAATCGGGATTCAAAATGAGAATAAAGGCAGGCACGTCCCAAGCAATAGCGACGTCTGCAGAAAAGAGCCCCTTGTAAGTGCTCAGGCACCGCCACCCTGACACACCTAGTGAGTCATACTTTTAACGGTAAACACGCCTGCAAAATAAGCAACACTAGGAAGACGGCGTCAAGCTCAACCAGACTTTTGCGGGAAGTAAAGGGTACAAAGTCTAGGGACCAGCCTGATCTCTGTTGGTGGTACAAAAAAAGAAAACTCCGAAAATGAGCACGGTAGGAGAAAACGACGGTGCATCTAGGGGAAAAAACAACGAAGATGCACTCATCTGCACGCCAGAGCCGGTCGCCTGGGATGCAAAAACTGCGAAAAAGAAAAAGCGACCAACAAGGACGCGAAAAAAAACCAGGAAAGGAGCACAACAATTCGTGTTGAAAGACAATATTCTCGAAACACAATCACTTGCATCGCAGTTAGGGGAGGCAGGCCCCTGGAGAAAACGAACAGGTGAAGACTCACCGAAAAGGTTCCTGGTGGAATTGCCGACCGGGCCAACCGGGCCTGCATTAAGCATGCCGAATGATGTAAAAAGAGAGGTGCGGAACAAAAAAACGAAGGCGCTGGGAGAAGCCCTTCACTCTCAGTCGTGGAGGAAAGTCAGGCGCGCCTCACCCCGAATCTCCTGGGCGAAGGAAAGGGGAAGGGGATCGGGAGAAAGGCAATACGGCGCGAGGGAGAAAGGGAAAACCGCGAAAAAAAAAGCATTCAACGCTGAGGGGGGTCTGTTCGATCATGAGAGTAACTAACTGCCCTCAGGCCGGGCAGTATAAGCTTCGAGGGAAAAAAGGAATGGTCACCGGGGGAAAAAATCAGGATTACTCGGCCGCGGAACAGCAGGAAGGGTCCAATGGCGGGCTCAGTGACCAGTCCGGATTTAATGAGCTTCCCGGGAACACACCATCGAGTCGCTCATCTCTAAGGGCCACGTTGGATCGACCTCCTCATCCAAAATCTGAAGAAAAAGGGTACGAAACAAAACAAAAAGGGGACACGATAAGGGGGGGGGTGCATCCGGCTATTGTGTTGGGGGATGTAACTTTTTCTCCCTGGCTGTCCTCAAAGGAAAGGAAAAAATTGAGCGAAAAAAAAAACGACATCAGGGGACCCTAGGGAACTCTTTGGAAGAGGGCTGAAAGGGGATGCTAAAGGTACACGCACCGGTGCCAAGCACTCGGGGGGCTTAAAAAAGAAAGGGACTTAAGTCTTGCAAAAAGAAAAATGCAAGCACAAACACGCTGCGCTCCAAACTTCCCTAGCATCCGGCGAATGAATACGGCCCGACCAAACTAATGCTCCTCAGCCGTCAAGGAAATTGTCGAGCCTAGGGGCGCGAGGGAGTGACAGGCAGGTGAAGGAGAGAGCGTAATCTTCGAATTATAAGGTAGACCTTGGGCGGACTTGTGCTAAGATCCTCAAAAAAAAGGACGGCACGGCGAAAAATGGGAGTCTCGGGCAGCCCAGGAAGAACCAGTCTGACGATCAAGCAGCTGTCGGGAAAAATCCGACAGCCGAGTGAGGCCGGGCGCGTGGCGGTTTGGGCGGGGGCCCACCAAAAGTGCACATGTCGGGGGAATGAGAGCGCAAAAAGAGCGCTCTGAGCTCTGGATCGCCCGAGCAGAGAACCGGAGTCAAACGGGGGAATGACTCGCCCTTTCAAAAACGCCCCTTAAAGAAAATGTGTGGGGAAGGGGGCGACGGCAGTCGCTAGAAATCCCAAAAGCCCGTCCACACTCATCCACTCACCCTGGTCTTCACGTCTCGAATGAGCAGACAAGATTGTGCCAAGACTGGACTCTGAAAAAAAGGGGAAGTCTTAGGAATAAAGCCGTGCACCAGGGGAAGTATCGTGTCCGGTCCGGAAACCAGAAAAGTCAGGGACGTACTAGCAGTCGACCTCCCGCTAATTGCAGATCAGCCGTTATTTGGCTTCGAGAAGAGGGAGACGAATCGACGTAAAAAGAAGCGGCGACCATCGCCTCGACTAGGTGAAACTTTCCGGCGTGCAAACGCTGAAACTAAAAGTGTTTTCTTCCAGTGAATCGATGACCAGGACTCCAGCGCCGAAAAAGCGATCCCCTTTTAAAAGGCGATAAAGGAAGAGCTTGGAAACGGGGGCCGGAATCAAATTTTTCGAAAAAAACTTTGACGTCAGAAGTCCTTCTGCCGCAAACTCATGAAAGAAGCCAGTTCATTACAAAAAAGCTGCTGGGGAAAGAGGGGATCGCGGGGAAGGTCTCCTGCACTTTCGAGGAAAAGACTAGTTGGTAGGACCATAAAACCCATATGGGAGTTCGCAAGGGGAGATCAGATCAACAAAAAGGGATGAAAAAAGAGAGGGCAAGGGCGCCAACACAGAACCATGCGCCGCCGCCACAGAAACTCAGACCTAAGCAACTGCAGTAGAAATTCGTAGCATGGAGAACGAGTTCCAAGCCGGAAGAGGAGTCTTCTGAACGTGGACTGTCGAACGGAAAAAGAAAAGGAAGAGGGAAGAGGCCTAAATTCAAAGGGAATCGACAAGCATCGACGGGTCCGGGGTCCACCAATTCCAAGCGCTCGCTTAAAAAACGTCCGAAGCCTCTCGACTTGTCTAAATAAAATGAGGGTAGCATGGGGAATAGGGGAAGACACCCCGAGGCCGAACACAAGTAGCATCAGGCGCGTCAAACACATAACTCGGGGCAGGCCCATAACGCTTCTGACGCCAGTCAGGTCTACGCCAAAGAAAAAGCCGGCGAAAAAGGGAAGAGAACAAAAGGTCTTCGCAGCGAATCGCCAAACCGCGAATTGCGCGTCAAAAAAGGGGGGATCGAACGCCGCTGCCGGAAGAATCAGGACCGGAAAGCAAACCTACTACACAATGGGGAAAAGAGTAAAGGATCGGCAACCTTCGCAAGGCTTGTTCTTTCGAATAGTGACTAAAAGCACGGAAGAAAAAGGGGGAACCTTTGCATATCGATGGGACGTCTTGTCGAAATCAAAAAAAAAAAAGATAAAGTAGCGACTGAGCAAAGAAGGACAAATGGCTCAAAAAGCGAAACGTAACCAATTGGAAGACCACCGTATTAAACTTTAAGCAAAAAAAATTAAAGAGACTTAGGGAGAGAGGGGGAGATTGGGCGCTCGAAAAAACGTCACTCATGGATCTAGGCGTTTCGGGGAAAAAAAGACTCAACACCAACAAGTAACCTCGAAAATCGAAGCGCCCTATTCACGTTCCTTTCTCGGCAGTCTAATCATAAGGAAAGCTACAGGAGACTCGTGCGCCGAAAAACGACTGACGAACGGGAGATACTGAGAAAGAAAATACACCACCTACAACTCAGTCGGGAATAAGAAAACCTGGGTCCAAAAAAAATAAACACAAAAGAACAAATATCTCCGTCTATCCCTAAACAAAAAAAGGAGGGCTGAGGAAAAAATAAGAAAGCGCACCTCTCGGGAAAACCATTCAGGAAATGGGGTTACGAGGAAGGTTCATGAGGGGGGCATGGTATAAGTGGGGGGAAGGAACTTGGATCGGATAGAGGAATGGGGCTCGGGAGACGGTGGTACCGCTCCTAAATCGTATAATGTCAGAACGCAGGAAAAGCGGAGCGCTGCGGGGGATACGGGACTCGAAAAAAAAGAGGGGGAAAGGTTGAAAAGGGAGGAAGTAAGAGCCAAAAATCTAAATCATGGTCCGACCAAAGAAAAAAAAATGGAAAAAACTTGGCAAAGGGAGGCCACTACATCGAATCCCATTAAAAAAAAAGAGGTCAATAAAAGGTCAAACTGCTGGAAAAAGAGAGTAACCGTTGGGGCATCTGACCGAGAATAAGTAAGGGGACTCCATCTGACTGCGTTCCCATTTCATAGAGATCTAGAGAAAAGAATACGCGAAGAGAAAAAGAAGGCCGGGGACACCTTGCGGGGAACCACGCACTGTTAGCGCCGAATAATACGTCTTGCAAGAGACCTAGCAAACCAAAACCGAAAAAATGTTTGCTCAAGGGGGGGAAATTCCAGGCACGAGAGCTCGTTGAGAAAGGAAAAAGCTAACCGCATCAGAAAAAAGGCGAACGCGCTGGCCACGGGAAACGCCCTTATCGAGCCTCGGAAAAAAAACAACGTAAGGAGCTCCGGGGTGGTGGGTAGGCGATCCTGGAAGGGGAAGAATTTAGAATCTGAAAGGGAGGGAAGAGACCTCGCAGAGAGAAAAGACGAACAGAGAGGCAAAACGCGCCACGAAAACGCACACTCTGCCTCTGTAATAGTAGGCACAACGGCTGGTGCAACCCAAGGGAAAAGCCACCCAAAAGGAAGGAAACCTGGGGGAGGGGAAAAGGGGGCGAATCGGTCAAATGCTCAAGAATAAAAAGCAACGAGGGGTTAGAAGAGACTCCTGCCGAGAGGTGGCGACGGAAAGAATCCGTAGCAACGACACAGCCGTCGAGCGCTGTCTACCTATGAAACTATCCTGGAAGCGGGGAAAGATCTCCCAAAGATCGTTAAAATAGGAAGAAAGTCTCAAAAGAAAAAAGGCGCAAACGGGCGGGGTGGAAACACTTCCCAGAAAAGAAAAAAGTCCACTCTATCATAACTCCCGGAGTCCTACTCTTGAATAAGACGCTCAGAAAGAAGGTTCACGAAGGAGGGATCAAGGCATCGGTCTGGTGACGATTACCCCGTCGACGGCATCGCACTGTTTTAAGTGTGGCTAAGCACCGTGCCCAAATCGCAAAAGAAACGATGCCGAGTAAAAAAAGGGGCGGTGCAGCGACTCGAGGTGCGGCTCTCAGTCTGTTAATCGCGCCGCTCTCGTATGGGTTAGTAACCGAAACCAAAAAAGGAGCGAAGGGAGGGAAGTGCGCTTGGCCACCGGAAAGACGCGGACCTGCGAATTCGAGGTATAAGGAAAATTTTCAGACTCTCTACACAGGGGGCGCTGTCGCTATCAGGGAGGGACCTCATCCTTGGGACAAAAAAGAGGGGGGTCGCTGAAAAAAAAAGGAACGCAAGGAGAAAATCCGATTCTGTCGGTTAACACAATTTAAAAAAAGCCGGAGAAAAAAAGTCGACGGAACAGCAGTGATGGTATCAAGAAAGAAAAGGCCTGCTAATGCAGATAAGGGTCCCAATGAGAACTGTAAGGGAAGAAAGAATTAAGGGGGGCGTCGGATCCCCCAAAACAACCATGACAGGATCACGAAAAAACCCCCCCAGAGATTGGGGGGAATGGTGAGGGAAATTTCCCAGGGTGGTTGGGCAGGAGGGCCACGATTAAAAAGTATAATATTTACCCAAACGGCAACTGGGCGAGAGAGGAAAGACATCATTTGAAAGGGGTACGCGTGCGGGGGCGCTGAGACAAAAAACCTGGGGGAAAGTCATTTAGCCTCAACGTGGAAGGAGAACATAAAAAGGCAGCCACAGCTCCTAAAACCACGGCATGAAATTCTTCCAACCTCTCACGAACACCATTCGATTCTCCATAAAAGAGCCAAAATAAATCGAAAATCGGGAAAGGTACGGCCCTGACTAATAACCACGTTCTCGAACGGCCGCCAGGAAAATTCAGACCTTCGTTATCATGGAGGCAATTTCGGATTAGTGAAACCCGGGGAGGGGTGGGTACTGAGAAAGATGACGATTCCTGGTGCTTGCCAAAGTTGAGAGAGCAAACAGAGCCCCGAGCGGGGCCTTCTAGAAAAGAGTTGTGGGAAAGAATGACCGACATGCCCCCTTCCCCTAGAATATGAATAGAACACGGTAGAAGTAAAATAAGGGAGATATCCTAAAAAAAGGGGAAGTGAATCCATGAAAAGGGGCATTTCAAGGCCTTGTTTAGGGGACGGTGGGGGAAGGGAAACGAAAACCGGCCGATGAGGGAATCTCAGAAACAGATGCTCTCTAACAAATCTGGAATTTATCCGGCTCATGAGGGGAAAAACGGATTCAGCGGACCTTGCTTAACCCATCCGGGCCGGCGGGGGGTCGTCAGTCATCTTCGCGACAAAAAGAAAAGAAAAAATAAAAAATATCTTACAAAAAGTAAAGTGAAATGATATGAAAAAATCTCAAGACTCGCGAAGAACCACGATAGTAAGGGGGTTGAAGAACGGTAGAGAGAACCAGTAAACGAAAGACTCAGAGACGCCGGAAAGTTAACTGTGACGAAGGGCACCTCCCCACCGTTGAGTAGGGGTCGGACTCTATGAAGAACAGACCGCGTTGTCGCTCTCCTTACGATGGGACCCAATAGGTTGGGATATTGAGGCAGACATTCGGGGAGGAAACGAGCTGGAGAATCCTATCAGGCCATCGGGAATCTTTGGGCCGAAAAAACAAGAACTGGGGAATACTCGATCCATCCAGGGGGAGGAATCAGGGGGAGACATAGAGTACGCATTTCTCAAAAGGACCTATTGCTAGGCCTCCCTGTGGCGAGCTGGGGATCGAGAGTTTGAATCTCTGTCGAAAAAGGACTAGGCGATGAAAAGAGGAACCCATGGAGAGGGAACTGCCTCGAAAACTCCAACCCGTACGGAAGGGAAATCACGGAAATAAACGCCCGAAGAAAAAGAGAAGGATTGGGAAGAGAAAGAGGGGGGGTAAAGGACCTGAAGCTTGCGCCGGATGGTATTTCGGAAGGAAAAACAAATGGGGAATATTTGGCCTCGCCCTAGACGCTCAGAGATCAAACAACAACAAAAGAAAAAAGATAGTAAAGGAGAAAGCATCGAAACATTTCCACCAAAGCAAAATGGAGGATCAAGGGGGGATACCAGGTCAAAAAGTCAATTTCAAAAAAGAGGAGGGGAGGGGGAATGAACGTGGATAGAGGAGGGGAAGCAGCACTCGGCAGTTGCGGCAGCTCCTATGCGAAAACTAAGCCCTCAAACAATCTTAACTGTGGTCCGTCGACCAGAGAGGGAAGGAATAAAGCAGGGAAAGAATCGAACTCGCAACGCGACGAGCATAAGAACATTCGAGACTAGGAAAAGAGTGAAGGAACCAAGGGGGCCGAAAAGAAAAAAAAAAGGAGACGGGATGCGGAGCCGACCAGGCCCCTCATGACTTCGAAAAAATCGGGGAACCTGCGGATCGCCAGCGCTCGCAAAAAAAGGAAGAATCAGGCGAAAAAAAAAGAGGAGAAAGAACCACAAAAGAGGAGGGGACATGTCTGCGCAAAACCAAAGCGTTTCCCAACAACACAACGGCGGGAAATATGCGAGGAGGAAAAAGCCACGGAGGGCAGGAAATGTTCACGGCAAGGCCGATAGAGCCTGCTGATATAAATAAAGTGGACGGTCTAGGGAAAGCATGAGGGGATCGTGTCGTGACAGGGTAAGGGTAGCGCAGCGCTCTGTTAAAAACTAGGTTCCCTTGACAGGGTGATTTGGGAAAAAGAAGGGTGAGTGCATCAAAGATAGGCAGAGGGAAAAGGGAGAAAAGAAGAGAAATGATGCCTTCAAGGGAGCCCAAGGGCGTGAGAAGTCTCCGTTAAATGAATCTTAAGAAATCATCGAATAAGAAAGGGCTCTCGGAAAAGAAAAAAAAAGTTCATCATCTTCGCGCTTTTTTCGTTAAGTCCACCCAAAAAAAAAGAGAACACAGAATCACCTCGCAGAGGAGCCAAGTTTAACCTGTTAAGGTCCTCTAGAGATAAAACATATTCTTTTAAGCTGACGGGGGTGACTGAAGAGATGCGCAATCTCCAAAGAACACTGGGGGTTGGAGGGTAGCTCGAAAGGCCCAAGTTATTGTGCGGAATGGTGCAGAGTAACGGGGGTAAAGGCGGGGGTCGCCTCGAGCCAACCTGGGGAGATCGGACAAGGGGAGAGAGGGAAGAGAAACCGCTCTCGGAAATCCCCGGCGGGGATGAGCAAAAAACAATGCAAGGGGGGGACGTCTCCCCTAGCCGAGAGGGGAAACCCTAATACTCCATTTGGTTCGCTTCCAGTCTAATGCGTTGGAGAGAAAAGGAGCGGATGGAAGATGAAAAAACCAATCTTCGCAATCTAGTAGTCTCTCTGGGATGTTCCCGAGAAGAGAATGTGTTGCATTTAAGAGGGGGAAGTCAAAGTCAAATATCGTATAAGGGGAGGGAGGTTATGCGGGCGTTTAGAGGGCTCAGGAAAAAAGAAATAAATTGCTTCCGCGACAGAAAGGAACAAGAACGGAGTTAAAGGAGGACTACAGGAAAGGGAAAACGTACATAAAAAGAGCCCGGGCTCTCCCTCAACAGAGAGAGTAAGAGGGAAGGGGAAAGAGAACGGCAAAACGGATTCCATCACCTTCGCCACCCAAGGCTAAGCAACCCAAATGAACAAAGTTTTTGGGGGGGGGAGAAAAAGGAGCGTTCAAGGATCTGTAGCACTGGCTCACCGCTTTCCGACTGGAGATTGGACGAGCGGATGCGGGGGGGGGAGGTAACTGGGGGCCGGAAGCAGCAAGCCACGGATAGACTCTGAAACTGAGGGGACTCCCCAAGAAGCTCTGGGAATGATAAAAGAGAGGGGGAAAAGGGAAATTAGAAACCCACAGGTAAAAAATCCGAAAAGCAACTATTGGAAAATCAAAAATAACCGAAATCTTATGAAAAGCTCGATGAAAAGCGAAAACTAAAAGAAGGGAGAAAACTGCTGAGGAGAGAGGTCCCAGAAGCCCGCGCCCTTATGGACAAAAAGAGAGCATTGGGGAAAAAAAAAAGGGAAGCAAGCGCCTGCTTGGGAAGGACGAAGGGAGGATAATAAAATTGAGATCGAGATCGCGAGTCCAGCAAAGCAGTCTAGGAGCGCTAAAACAGAGAGGAGCCAGACGGCAAAAGAAGCTCAAAAAAGGAGGACCTCTCGAATTCCCGTCGGGGGTGTAATGGACACATACACCGAAAAAGGAAACAGAGGGTTCATAGGAAAGGTCACGCCGAACCTGGTTAACTGTCCTCTCAAGTGAAGGGCAAGTCAAGAACAGGAAAAAACCGAGGAAGCAACAGAGCAACAAAGGAAAATGGTGGAAGGGACGGGAGGTGCGCGGTCTAGAGGTACAAAAATCCGTTTGGGAACGGTTAGAGAGTGCAGGGGACTTTAGAAAATCGAAAAAATGGCGTTACAGATCTCGCAAAAACACGTAGGAGGAAAAAGGGGGCGAGAGGGGGGAGAAGGAGACAAGCGAAAGGCCAGAGCAATCAAAACCGTTAAGCCTAAGAGAGGAGGGTAAAATAGAACGGGAAAAACGGAAGAAAAAAAATGCGTTTGGAGGGACGCTCTCTCTCCCTATTTATGGCAGGCCGCTAGAGATGGGGGACCTTAGGGAAGCACGGTCGGAGGAAAACATTCAGCGGAATTGGAGTGTGAAGAACGGAGACACAGAAAAAAGCGGGGCGAGCGCAGGTAATCTGTTCCCCGGCTTTCTGCTTTCGTGCGCTCCGATAGGGGAGAGAAGGGCAGGGGGTACGCGAAGAAGCGATCGATCGCCCTGTTCTTCGAGCTGACTGTCAAAAACCGTCGCTCGCGAGACTTGGGCCACAGGAAATGCATGTTCTCCGGGGACAAGAGGGGGGGAAGATGGTCTTCAGGAAGAAAGCAACGAATTGCGCGGGGGAGGTGGAAATCGTTCGCTGGTCTGGGGGGGGGAAAACTAAGGGTCAAAAGAATCGGAAGCAGCTTTCCTCTTGAGCACGAAGGAAGGAGTGAGGGGGGGGAGCAAAGGAAAAGGAAGAAAAAACCGAAAAGGAATTCTAGACTAGCCACTGCCGTGCTTGGGGAACGGCATGCCAGCAGTACATCGTGACTCACGAGGAAAAAGGAGTGAAGGAATGAAAGAAGAAAAAAAATCTGCAACGGTGCAATGCTTCAGAAAAAAACTCAGGGGGGACGAACAAAAACCCACGATAGGGGGGGGGAAAATGGGAAGGAAAAGAAGGGTGTGGGGGACGGTCTGAAATTTCGCACCAAGTCGCCAAGTTTCCCTCACTAATCGGTGCTATTGATGACATCGAAAAGGGGCTGCGCAGCGAGACAATGGGAAGAAAGGGAAAAAGGAGAAAGGTTGTGACGGGGACGGGAACCGCGCGGCTCTAATCGCCCGACGTAAAATAAAAACGGACGGGGGGGGGGGGGAAGAAAGAACACAGGACGCGAGGCGGGAAAAACCACCGTCCCCGCCATTCCTCGAGAAGAGGGAAAAGGAAAGGGACGTAAAAAAAAAGTCGCGAACAGCATAGCCTCCTAACACACGGTCGCCTCCTTCAGGGTGACCTCTAGGATAGAGTGAGGGGAGGTGGAATCAACAGTGATGGGATCGTGCGGGAAAAGAGACTAATAACAGGGGGGAGATGGAAAATCTGGTGTCACGTGCGATCTGCACACAGCAAAAGATCTCAATGTTCGCAAACTCGGAGGGGGTGGAGTAGAGGAAGCAAGTCCTCAATCGGAAAAGTGGGCTGACGAATCTTCGCACACACTGTTCAAGGAAAGAAAGTAGAAAAAAATAGAATAGGAAAGGAAAAGGGAGGTAGAAAAAGGCAGACGGCCCTGGTGTGAGCAGGGTACTTGGGTTAATTATGGTCGGGAACACGCCCATCAGAAGGCGGGGGACCTTGATCAAACAAAAAACGCAAAAAAAATGACGAAGACGGGAGGCTGAGGGGGAAGGCCATCGAAGAAGAACAGAAAAAAAGAGGGGGGGGAAAGTGTAGCCCCTGGCCGCCTTCGGCAAAAAAGATTGACAGATGGGCGGAACTTGAGAGCAAGGAAAAAGACTCACTAGAGAACGAACGTCGAAAAAGTGGAAGAGAAGCTGACTAGACGGGGACCTATCCAGGGGGGGGGGGAAATGGGAACTGTCCTAGATTAACAAGGAGGAGTTGAAAAAAAACTAGAAATTTTGAAGGGAAAGCGGCCCGCGAGCCGGGTGCAGGCGGTCAGTAAAGAGAACAGGACTACGCAAGAGATGGGAGATCGCATGGCCGCCTAATGGGGGTAGAAAAACTTTAAGGGTCGGTCGAAGGGGGGGAGGTGGCGTAAGGAGGGCTTGACATTCAGAATCGGAAACTTATTGTTAGCGACTTCGAAAGAGGAGGCATGGGTCAGGAGGGAAGGCAGAAGCGGGGAAGTGTTGGAGGGGAACTGTTTTGCACGTGGCTGATACTACAACTAAATTCACGACACTTTTAGAAGGCCACGCCACTTGGGAGACAGTTGGCGGGCTAAAATCTTTGGTAAACGGAAGGCGGAATGGGAAACAGCCTCTGGGGGGAGAAGAGTAAAAATAGGGGACCTTCGATTGTCCGGTACTCTGCATGCGGCCGGAACACGGTAGGTTCCCTTCGTTAAAAGGGAAACCCAAAAAAACACGAAATATCCTGGGTGAAATAGGAATCAGGCGGGAGGGAAAAAGGGTATAATGCAGGGCTCCCAAAGGCTTGGGAATTGTTTTAAAAACATTTGAGGCGGCGACAATGGGAATTGCTGGGCGCCCGGAATCGAACACAAACATCAGTGGAGAAAAGGGGAAGGGAAAAATGCACCAGGACCTCACCGGTACACCTCAAAGGGGAACTAATCTACGAAAAGATAAATATGCAGACAAGACACCCACCAAAACAAAAAAGAGGTCACGAGGAAGGAAAATGAACAAGCAATCTTTCGGCTTATCGGAGGTAAGCTTAGTCGTCAGCGAGACGAGGGGCACGCAGCAGGAATTAGTCGCAAGGAATCGCGTCTCACGCCGAGGGCAAGGAAAAGTGACTGAGCCCAGGCGTAAAAAAAAAGATAGTCGATCACGAAAAATCCGAACCGGGGAGAAGGAGGAGAGGGATGCGGACGAATGCGGGGGGGACTCGACAGCCAACGCAGAAAAGGGCTCCAAGAAGGAGGCGACGATCTCCTTCTCGATGACGGAGATTCCGCAAAAATACGATAAGTGCAAGACTTCTGGCATCAAAGAACAACGAGGGGGAAAACCTTCTAAACTTAAAAAGAGATTTCGGCGACAAAAAAAAGTCTTGCTACTTATCAGGATCAGGATCCGTAAGCCAACTGCTGGGGGGGACTGGTCTGACACCGTGAATCCACAGAACGGTAAAAAAAGGAAAACATGGGTCCGGGATAGGGGGAAAAGGCAGGAAGTGGGGGGAGAGGAACGATAAAGCGCATCGTCAAGACTGTCATCAGGGAAAGTCGAGCGGAGGGGAGTTAGGAAGGTTCTCGGCATCTTTCTCAAGAATAAAATTCACAAGGGAGGGGGCGGCAGGGGAGAAGAAAAGGAGGCTCATTTAAACGCCCGATTCCGTTCAAGAGGGAACGATTGCAGATCAGGAGAGAGTCGTGGCCTCATACGCAAGCAAGGTGGGGCTGTGGGAGGGAAGAGGAAACAAAAAGCAAAAGGAGGGGTCAACCATGAGACAGGGTCATGCAATCCCTTTTCTGCGGAATAAGAAATAGGCTTAACTCGCGAAGGGGACTTACCCGAATCGGAAAAAAAAACGAAAAAGGGGGAATGGAGGGAAACTAGGAAGAAAAAAAACCGATAGGACCGTTCACAATGCGCGAGTCTCTTTTGAATCTATCAACCTGGTCGAAGAAGATCAGAGCGAGGCCGGGGACACCAGGAGAGACAGAGAAACGAGGAGGATTCTGGGCAGGCCAAAGTCAATCGGAGAGAGCACCTGGCAACAAAAAAAAGGGGATGTCGGAAGGGAAAAGGGAGGTGTTCAGAAGTTAGAGAAGTAAAGGTTCAAAGGAATCTGATCGCATCGAGTAGCGGGAAAAGGGTGGTGATGGGGAGGAACGAGCCGTTTTTGTACGATGCGGAAAACGAAAGCCGAATGGAGAGGAGGGAAGGAGAGGTTCTAGATCAGGAACACAGGGGGGATCGCCCTGCCTCTAACCAAGGGAAAGTTCCTGTCCTAGAGAAATATCGCACAAAAGATATTTCAGGGAGTCGTACTGAAGAAAGCTAAAAACTTTCTCGATCTTCACTGGGAGAAGAGAACAGAGAAGGCAAGACCGGCACCAGGTATGACACCTTTCAGTCATTCAAAAGTAGGAAAACCAAATCTGAGTGGCAGTGGTGGGGGGGGGAAAAAGGGGGAAAGCGTGAAGGAACCTTGGAGGGTCAGGCAGCAACAACTGGAGGGGTCTGGAAAGGTTTTGGGAAAGGCTTGAAGGGGAAAGAAAGGGGGGGAAAGCATAGGAAAAGGAAAAGGCCGGGGCAATGCTGATCAACAAGGGGGGGGAAAGGACACGGGGGGGGGCCGGAGGGGGGCGGGGAAGGGAGAAGGGAATGGAGGACCAAAAAAAGTCCATACTATCTAGATTACTTAGTGAATAGAAATCCGATAGATGAAGATTGATACTAGGGAAGAACCAACTACAAAAAAAAAGAGGGAGATCGAAAGTTCTGGAATGACAAGTAGAGAGGGCGCCGGAGGGGCGATCCGTGGAATCCTCATGTCAGAGGACACCTAAGGAAACTCAGGGGGGGGGGGGAAAAAAGGGGAGCCGACGCCTAAAAAGGTTTGCTATATCAGATAGAGGGAAGAAGGAGTCTGAAGGGGAGCCTCTGACTCAGCGTGCCTCAAACACGGCAATCATCGCCAGTGAGGAACTGAGGAGGGGCGACAAGAGTGGGGGGAAAGGGGAGAGAGGGAATCACCTCAACATAAAGAAAGGGAAGACGACCTTGTCGAACGGACAATCCTTCGATGGGAAGAAGCAAAGTGACAGGGGAAGAAAAGAGGGAACTAAAAGGGGGCGGGCCAGGGGTCGTTTCTGGGGATCTAAAAAATCTGGAAGGGGCTACGAAGGGACAGACAGGAGAAGGGGGAAAGGGTAGAAGGGGGGGAGAATAGGAGGCTCTGACTCCAAACTTAGTAGGACTGGGGGAAAATCTATAGGGTCCAGGCTTCACAAGTCTAAGACACAAGAAGGAGATGCAGGGGGAGGGGGAAAGGGGGAAAAAGTCGAATCGGCTTGCGAGGCAAAACGAAAACGCCCGGAAGGAAGACCAGTTCAGGGGGGAGGGGGGGGGAACGAGGACATCTGGGAAAAATGGTATGTCCTACATCTTAAGAGGGACCGTATTCTGACCCTAGGGGCAGAACAGCAAAGAGGTGGGGCGGGTCTTGCCCTAGAGACCTGGAAAAAGGGGAGACTCACTCTCATCTTTAAAGTCTAACTCGCAAATTCCGCGTGGGGTGCTGAAGGAGGGCCTAGAGGGGGGGGAATGAGCCTGAAAAGCAGTCG
>Ga0179593_1369309_pt1 | contig 33993 bp, 43 predicted proteins | sample CZODoug2_1_08_16_FD_185931 | JGI IMG/M metagenome (GOLD analysis project Ga0179593, IMG submission 185931) | Vadose zone soil fungal communities from Angelo Coast Range Reserve, California, USA - CZODoug2_1_08_16fungal (PacBio error correction) | ecosystem: Environmental > Terrestrial > Soil >...
CTTCGGCACTCTGAAGGATGGGGTTCTTCTCGACGGCGATGGCCGATGGAACCAATTCTCTGTCTCTGTGCAGGCTCAATGTACCACGGGGCTGAAGATTATGGCATCATACCTGCTAGATGGCTCGGGGTACCCTCGATGACCTCGCGATGCTTGATATGCAAAGATCCAGGACCAGGAGCTCCAGCTTCATTTGAAATCCTTGATCTTGTCGAGCCCCCGGGAGCTTCGAAGCTAAGAAGGCTCAGCCCAGGAAGCGACGACCGGTAAGGGCTGACATGATGCGATTCGCTGGGGAGGTTTTTGCTTCGTCGGCAACGTCTGGGGCAAGAGACTAACGTCGCTCCACGGGTGTTGATGAAAAAAACCAGGAGGTGCCATCGTAAACAGGCGCTCCGATTGGTCATGCCCGATCAGCAGGCGCTGAGCTCCCCAGTAGTGGCGAGATCGTGGAGGGGCGTGTCTTTGAGGTGGCGGATAGACAGCTGCGAGCCGAACGGGGAGTCATTGGTGCACTAGCAGCGGGCCTTGAGGGGAAAAGGGCCAATCACCTCTATACTCAGGCCGGAAAGTGACCGGGCGCCGGACGATGGCTTCCACTTCGCGCAGGCCGGAGATGTGACTCAGGAACTGTTTGAAACCTGGTACTGGGGCGCAGTTTTTTGGAACAGCGTTTCGCTCGGAAAGAACTTCGCGAAGGGATGATTTCCGCTTGGGGGTTGAGATCACAGAAACATCGCTTGAAGAAGAGGGGCATCTGTTCTCACAGGGAAGGCGTCATGCCGAGGGCGAGCAAAGGGGGGCTCCGGCAAGGGGAGCTTGGCAGGTCGCGGAGATCCGAGTGCTTCTGGTTGACACTTGATCGGCGCCAATTAGGAGACCCCCCTTTGAGCGCGTCGATTTTGAAAAACCGGATCTCTGACTTTGGTCGGATGTCGCGGAAGGGACCAGCAACGGGGGGGGCGTGTGGAAGCTTCGCGGAGCCCCTGGAGCACAGGGTGCCGGTTCTTGAGTCATCGTCCGTGGCCCCTCCCAGAATTACCACACCCCACCCATTTCAAACAGTAAGAAAAGCAGGATGACGCAAGACCAACAAAACGGGTTCTTCGCGGAGTAGGTTTTCCTCGGGCACCTGTCATAAGAAGCCTCCGCATGGTCTTTAGCGCAAAGGGCAATTCCTGACCTTTCCGCGCCAACAGCACCCACGGATGAACGCACGGGATCAAATGCCTTTCCAGCGTTGCCGGGTATCAGGAGTGGTCTTTGGAGAGGGCGCTTCGATTAAAAGCTCGGAGGTCTCCAGTCAAATCACAGCGGGTTCGACCACCAGGATAAGATTCTGAACGGGGATAAAACCGTGCGGCATCCCCGCGCATCGAGGGAAGCTCGGTAAAGGGGCCTGCAATGACGCCTCGGAGAGCCGTTCAAATTCAAGAAACTCATCCCAAACCCAGGGCCTAGTCCAGGCCACTCTAACCTCCCTCATGAGGCGTAAAAGAATGGGCGGCGGCTGCTCAAAGGGAACCGGGGGCATAAAAGTCTTAGGCTGCGGCAGGGCGACAATACTGAAAGAAAATATCGTTACTTCCTCGTGATGCCGAATGCAAATCTAAATTGTGACAAAGTTTAATCTGCGCCGAAAAAGAGGGGATGCGAGGAGGGAGGACATGACAAAGCACACAAGGGAAGAACAGAACCCTTCTTCTCAAGACCGCTTTGTCGAGGCCATGCTCGTTGAGGCCGCTCCTTGAGAAACACTATTCCAGGAAAACGCAACATGCCGGGAGGGCGGAGAGAAAATGTTTCAGAACCATCAAGGACCCTTGGCAAACGAACCCAAATGTCGTGTCGCCGGTGTCCTCGACCACGCCGTCCAGCGTGAACGCCGGGAGGAGAACTTGCCAAAGAAGGAAAAGGCGTTAAAAAGAAGAACCGAGGGAAGCTCTCATAGCTAGCGGTAGGGATCACTGGGTCCGCTCAACCGGGGCTGAGAAAGGGACTTTCCGGCAAAACGCGATGGTGAGGAAATAACCCCTCCGGTCGAAACGCGCGTTCACCTGCTTGCACGGGGGATCTAAACGCCCGGACAGAAGCAAGGCCTTGGGCGAACCAACTACCCTCGCGAGAGGCCTGGAAAACGTCCCACGCTCCCACTGCCGAGGATCGGAAACGGGACAGACATAAACTTCGAGAGGGCGGGGGAAAAAGAAAGAATGGACGATGGGGACTCAAGAAAACGCTTGCATTAAGTACGATAGTCCGAACACGAAGGCCGCAATACCCCACATCACTATTGTACTACCGCCGACTGCCATTACAACCCTCAAGACGATCGTGGGAAGGGGGTGTTGGGTTGCGAGACCTAACCGACTCACACAAAACATGACTGAAATTAGGACACGTCCTTCATAGACAACCCCGGAGTCCCTCGTCCGGGCTGGTGAGGTCCTGTTCGGAAAAATGAACTGTATCGGTTGCGGCTATAAAGGTCGGTGTTCGGAGTCAACGTAAATTTAACGGGCAGGGCTTAAAAACGTCCACCATGAGGGGGTGGCCGGGTGTGGGAACGCAAGAAGGATCCAGGAGTCGACGTAGGGGTCTGCTCAAATGCAAGGAGGTGGAGCCTGGGACGTTCAGTCGAGTTGCTCTGGTCCGTTGAGTCGCCAAGCAAGGGAGATGAGGGTCCTGGGTCGAGAGGGTCCCTCTGGCCGTAATGAAAAAAACATTCTCTTTTCTCGGATGGGGTGTATAAAGTGCAACATAGAGTGTTGCCGGAAAGTCAGGGGGCAGCCACTGGAGTACTGACTTCCCGCGCCGCGACCATGCGGGGAAGGGGGAAGAATCTTCGGTGCTCCGAACGCCTTGGGAGATGAATTTCTCCGAAACGAGGTACACGCTTGACGAAGTGCACGGGAAGACACAGTGCGAGCAAACTCTGCCCAGGCTTCCTTGAGGCGTGAACAGTAATCAGCCGCCCTTCCAATCAGGAGAAATCTCAGGCTAAACCTCGATCGTTCGGGAGGAAAAAAGCGCCTCGCACCATTACTCGGTACTTCCTCGAAGGAAGGGGAGGTCGGGGTTGGAATGGGTGGTCAACGGCCAGGGGGGGAGGGGAGAGGGCTTCCCCAACTGCCTCGTGGTCGGTCGGCCCCACACAAACCCCTCAAGCTTCCAAAAGGACGGGGGGAAAGGGGGGCAATTAAATCCCCGTTGATTGCCTCCTCTGTCGTGTAATCGGTCTGTACCCTTCCATCATTACGCTCAGCAGAAGGATATGGGGGACGGTGCCGGGCAACGCCTAAGCCACGTATGGACCACGATGAATGTGGAAAGGGCGGGGTGAGGTTAGGGCCTAAACTGGGGACGAGGTAGCTTTGTCTAAGTCGCGCATGGTGCGAATGGAGGACACATTACGCACATGAAATAAGAAGGGGAAGAGCGGGAATAACGAGACCTTAGGGAAGCGCTAAAAGGAAACTAAACGCCTGCTCTGCTCTTCCGACCTTCGGCGTCGACCCGCTGAGAGTAGGGGCACTGGAGACCTAAAACCGGGGGTCAAAGGACGAGGAGAGGAAACTAGCGGGATGAACAAAGAGGGTGCACCGAAAAGTGAACCTGCAAAAACGGTTTGGGGCTTGCGTTCACGTGGTGGATTGTATCGCTGTTGAGATTTTGTTCCAAAAAACAAGAAAAAGTGCGATGTAGGACACTGGCCAGAAGAGATGGCAACCTAGGCGAAGAACGCTTTGTACGCTGAAAGGGGTCCGGGCTCTCCTGTCTGGAGGACTGGGGAAGGGGGGTACTTCGTCAACGCAGAAGGAAAAGAAACGGGTAAGGACAACCAGGAGACCTGCAAGTGATCGGTCTCGACCCCACACGCCGTGTGGGGGCCAAGAGGCAGAGCATCCGCGCACAAAAGAGGGATAGGATCAAGGGGGCTCGACAACGATCACAAAGAAAGGAAAGACAATTTTCCTCGCCGCGGAATATCCGAAAGAAAGGTCCCCCAGCAAACAGAGGAAGATAGAAGACTACGGGAGGAAAAGCTCGGACATACCCCAATCGGAGGAATCGAAACATCCTAAAAGAGACGCCTTTCAAAAAGAGCATGTCTAAATCAAGGAAGAAATTAGGTTAGCGAAGGGGTGATAAAGCAAATAAATAGGAAAAAAAAATTCCATCGGAGAAAGGTCCTCCGAGCTTGAACTGTGCAGCACGCCGACAGGAAAAAGGTGCGTAAAACAAGGCATCCTCTAAAAGGAGCGGGGTAGGTAGGGCCTGCCGGCCCTGTCCAAGGGAGGCAGGTAGGTGATCCGATAAGCGAGGCCAGGGAAGTAACTAATGTCCCAAAAAAGGGGCCCGTTAAAGGATCAACTAAACTCGCTCAGCTCTTCAACATCCGCCACCTCAAGAACGGCCGAAAAAGAAAGCTCGACCACTTCGCAAAGAGCTCGCTCCAGCCGATGAGTCGGGAAGGGAAAAAGAGTACGACGTTATTTGCTGTCTACTAGAAACCGCCCGGGGAATTCGTCGATCAATAAGTCTATATTATGCCCCGTCGTCTATCAAAAACACGTCTGGACGATTCCTCGGTAACCCAAAAAAAGAAGAAAGAAGACCTAAAAAAGGGAGACAAAATCGGTTCCTGGGCATAAAAAAAAGCCTCAACGTGGCAGTCGAAGAAGACATATCAAGCTAGACCTGACCCGCGCCGAACCTGGATCCTCAGATGCCTACTAACGCTCGGACCGTCAACCTAAGAGAGGAAACCACGAGAATGCATGAAAGTGATGTGCCAGGAGTACATGATCCAAAAAAAAGCGCTCTGGGGGGAAAAAAAGGCCGAGGCATCTTGCGAAAGAATGGGGCGATCCCGGAAGGTGGAATAGACTCACCTATAGACTTATAAAAACACAGGAGAGAGGAAAAAGAAGGAGGGGAGGGATCAACACTCTTGTAGGAGAACGACGATGTACGAGGGGTCCAAAAGAGAGGCTGTAAATCCCCCACCCCACCCCACCCCACCACAAACCCCCCCCCCCACCCCACACCCCAACCCCGCCCCACAAAACCCCCGACCCCCCCCGCCACAAAACCAACACCCCCTGCAATGGCATGAAGGGGACCTAGGATGAAAGAGGATCATTCCTCATACATGCAACATGTCATCTTTAGAACCTCAGGAGTCGCCGGAGAATGATCTATGATGAAGGAAAATTCGTTGGGTTCGGAGAGTGCCGTTGATCTGCTCCTTGAGAGGTTGAGCCAAGGGAGTCATGCGAATATAATGACACAAAGGGAGGGGGGGGTATAACAGAGGACGGGAATTCCGTCATACTGTTTTAAGGAATCGTCGCCGACGGTCTTGAAAAAGGAGAGAGAAGGAGTCGAGCGACTAAGAGTTGGAGTTGTGATCTAAGGAAAGAGGGGAGGTGACTCTTATTAGAAGTCCGAAAGATTTCTAGGGGAAGAATCCGAGTCTTTTTCGACCTCGGTGTAGACGTGGCGAGCTAGTGGAAGGCTTCTTGGGCTAGTCTAATAGCTGCGGCCGAACGGGGTCAGGGGGGGGAAGAGGGGCCGGATTTAAATCAGCACCTGGGAGACAACATTCCTAATGTCGTGCGAAGAAGTGAGGAAATCAGGGAAGCTAACGGGAAATAGGAAGGGGCCTTGGATGCAACTGGGAGCTTGTCAGGGAGGGGGGAGCAGCAGTCAATCTCGATAACTGCGACGAGGTTCAGAAAGGAGGGGGGGGTCGATCACCTACGGATAGCATCGTCAGGGGGCAGAAAGAAGCACATGACAGGGGAATCACCGTATTTCGACAGCTAAAAGGGCTTGGAAACCAGAGGACGGAGAATTTGAGCAGGGCGCAGGGGAGGGACGCAGGGAGACCGCAGACGTGCAGGATGACAGGGGGGGGGGGGGTGAATTAGAAAAAATTAGGAGGACCAAGGGTAAATCGAACATCGATTTGAAGACGAGAAGGGTGATCAGCCTAAAGGCGGTGGGAGAGAATTTCCAGAAAAAAGCATTCTGTCATCGAGAGGAACAAGGGGGATCAAACTGTAGAATCTTAACTTCCTTTCCTCGGCAATGGAAATGATGGGACACATCTGCGTGGGTCCACCTCCAACCCCTTTCCGCCAGTCCAGGCTTAAAGGATCGTAATCATTCGAAAAAATGCAAAAAACGATGTCTCTTCATCTCGTTTTTGCAATCTCTTCTTGTCCACCTTTCCCTCCGCCGCTCGAATGGGAATTGGGGGAGGAAGGGGGGGAAAAGAGAAAAATGACGGGCGCAAAACGCTCCAAAAAAAAGGTAGATCTCACCTAGGAAAAAGCGGGCCAATCTTCCTGTTAGTCAGGGGACCCTCTTTGTTGACCCAAAAGAGAATGGGGGGCGCTTTCGTCGAACAAAATCGCGGAGTAGAATAATCCATGAGAAGCCGGCACAAAAAAAAAAGAAAGGAAGCGGAAGCAATGAGCCGGCTCCCGTGACCGCGGTCCAGCGGAAAGAAATGACGCAATAAGCAGGCCGAGAAGGCAAACGCAGAGGACATGGGCAGGGTCCGCAACATGGCTACTCTCTCCACTCAGAAAAGGCCCCAGGCAGGGAAGGACGACAACAAAAACGCCAGCCAGGGATCAAGAGGAGGAAGGATACTAAGTCAAGGGGGAAGATCAACCTCAGGATCAAAAAAGCTGTCGGCGTCGTGAGAAATTCGAGGGGACTAAGGCAAAAGGGGGCAGCGTGGGATCCCCGGGAATTCAGGAAAACTTCTCCGATGGGGAAAAGGCTGGGGAGACTCCCAAGAGCCTGGCAAGGAGGAGAAACGAACTCAAATGAACCAACACCGACAAAAAACACGAAAGCCATCCACTCAGTGACCTGCGGGGGATCGTCGAAGCCCTGCTTGAGGCGAGGCCAAGAGGGAGGAAGGGGACACTAGATTCCGAGTGAAAGAGGAACATCAAGCTGGTGCGGGAGAAGGGGGTGAAACCCTCCTGAAAAGAAAGGGACACCCAAGAGTCTGGGCAGAGGGGATCGCCAGAGGGGGCAGTAATCAATACGGGAAGGAGGAAACTAGTGGCAAAAAAGAGGACACAATGCGGACCGGGGGTCGGACGAGGGCGGACAAGCATGCCCACGGAGACCGAGGCCTGAGGGTGAGACCTCTGAAGGATCGGGGCGAAAAGCTCATTTTCCATGACACCACAAAAAAAAAGTGGGGAGTCTGGGATGTGGCCACTTTGAAAAAACCAATCCTTGAGAAATACCTTACCCGCGGCAGTGGTCCGGGTGAAAGGCATTAGGGATCTACTCTCAACCTAAAAATGATTGGGGGGCTACGAAGACCCCTAGCAACGGATGGAGAAAAATCTCCCCCGAAAAAAAGATCCGAAACTGGGGGGAAACTGAGGGGAAGACCATCCATTGAAGGGCACACAACCCCATAAAAAAACGGTGACTGGTAGAGAAAAGGAACCGAGAAGGGGACATAACGGAGAGACCGTGATACCGGGACTACCCCATCACCGATGATGGGGGACGCTCTCCGAACCCGGGCCCAGGTCCCAAAGAAAAGACAGGTAAAAATTTTTTGGGCGGAAGAGAAACGTTGTAACAAGAAAAAGAGAAAACAAAACAACAAACGGAAGAGGGGGAAGAGGTCAGGAGCTTCTCGACAAAACCAGGGAATCAGGTCCCGAATACTCAGGGGGTGGAGAAAGGCGCGTGAGGGCGAACCAGGAGCGGTTAAAAAAAGAGTTGTTCGGAAGAAAAGAAAGGAATGTAGACTCTGCACAGAGCGGGAGGCAGAAAAGAAAAAAGTAGGTATGGCGGGTGGCAAGACAGGGGGGGGGGAGAGAATGTTCGTAAATAAATCAGGGAGAAAAAGAGCTGAAACGAGTGGAGGCTTCATTCTAAACGGGGCGCCGGGTCGGTGGGGAGTCGAAAAAACGGGAAAAAAGGCTACGAGGAGAGGGGACGGGTCCCTCGGGGAAGAAAACAGGGAGCTTAACTTAGCTTTAGAGTGCTCCAGGATGGGGGTGGGGAGAATTGAAAAGATATTGGGGGACGGGGAAGTCGAAGCAAGAAGGACGAAAATCGTGGGAAAAAAAGTCACCCGTAGCGGGAAGAGCACTCCACTAGAATTCACTAACTGGTAATCTAAAGAGACAAGAAGGCGAAAATTTGACCTAACAGGTCGCCAGGGAAAAGGAAAAAGTTTTGTAGGGAGTCTGTCCGTTAAGTGAAACCCAATCTCCTCCGAAAAAATTCAAAGATCAGAAAGGAAAGAGGGTCGCTGAGGAAAGAGGAAAGCGGGGGGGCGCGGGTAAGTAATCTAAAAAAAAAAGCCTGGAAGAAGAGTCAGAGGGGTGAGAATAATTGCTTGAAAACGTTGGGCAGGGGAATGGGGGGGAGGGACAAAAAGAGGAAAGAGAAAAATCTCCGAAGGGACTTCAGTCAGGGAGACCGCAACAATGAGCAAGGGGGGAAGAAAAGGGGAGATCGCCTCCGCCCCGAGGTCGAGTAAATCTTAACTTACGACCGCAGCATTTCGAGAAGCAGAGATAGGGATGGGGGGCTTCTAATCCAAAAGGAAGGCAGTAAAATACCTTGGCGGGAGGTAAGCCTGGGAAAAGGGGGGCAGGGAGGATGAGTCATTGCTGAAATGGGGAAACATGAACGCCAAATGCTCTCATGGGAATCGAGGGCCGGATAACTGGAGGAAGGAATAACGCTGACTTGCGCTCGAAAAAAGGGGACGAGATCCTTCGCGGCGTTACATATCAAAAAGCGGAGGATTCGTGCACTGGAAAAGCAAGCTTGTCAAACACACGAACAGGAAGAAAGAGTGGAAATTGGGGGGGGAAAAAAAAGGGGCACCGTCTAATCAAGGGAAAGACCTGGGAGGAGAAGCGCGTTCATCCAAGAGCTGTGGGCGCGGAAGGCTGGCAGGTCCGCTCAAACCAGGGCAAAAGGGGGGAGTGGGGAAAATGTGGTTGGGGAAAAAAATCAAGTCGACGAAAAGACTCTTTTTTCAGAAGGCTGGTCTGCGGAGTCAAGAAGCCTTACGGCTTTGAGAAGGGGAAAAGGGGGGGAAGAGCGTCAACATGGGGGGGTTGGGGGGGGGGTGGTGGGGATAACTGAAAAGGGGAATAGAAATGTCAACCGCAGAACTAACAATTTAGAGGGTCAATAGGCGCACTCCACACACTTGACGGGTAGATGACGACAGCAAGAGCAACTGTTCCTTTGGATGAGAAAAGCTTAAGGAAAAAAGGAGAAAAAAAGGGGGACTACTCCGCAGGAAGCCTATCGCAAGAAAGCACGAATCCGCGCCATCTGCTCCAAGCTCAAGGAAAGCCGTCCGGGGGGGGAGCAATAGCTAAGAAAGAGGTCAAAACCAACGTAAGAGGAATATACCTTAAAACTGCTTCAGAGTGTATCGGAGAAAATTGGGGATCCGAAAAAACAAGCTGGAGGACAGACCCATATCTTGAGGGAAGGACTGTACATCAACGACGACAGTGTCCAGGTGAACGACAGAACATCCGAGGGAAAGAGAGCGGAACGCGAGGAAGGACCAGGGGGAAAAGAAAAAAATCCAAAAATAAGAAGTAAGTCCTCAAAGGAAGAGTCCGAAATAAGAAGGCACCGACAATGGAATGAAGGACCAGGCTCAAAATTCAGCTCAGGGAGAAATCGCAGCCAGGAAAACCAAAGAGATAAGAAAAAATACGAAACCTAGCGACCTCAAAGTTCTGTAAAATGAAAGGGAAGGTCGGCAGACGGACGAAGAAGAAGGGGACAATACCTCCGGGAGGAGGTCAGGGAAGAAAGGTCTAAGTAGAGCAGTGATCTATACAGGAAGGCGCTACGAGGCCATAGTCCCCCCAATCATCGAAAAAAGGCACCGCCTTGGAAGCCTAACACAGCTTCAGCGTCAAAGGAATTTATGACAGAGCCGAAAAACAAAAAGTCAAAGGAAGAAGATAGGAAGAGAACGACCCGCAAAAATTGGATAATCGAGGCCTACAAATCCTAGGAGATCTAAAAACACTGAGAAAAAGATAAGGAAGCAATGACTTCACCTACAACATCAAGAAAAGGGGAGGCCGAGTCTTCCTCCTCAGAAACAACCAATGGAAGAAAGGAAGGTTCGAAGCCTCCCAGGAGAGAGAGAACAAAACCAAATTAGGGAAAGGAAAGGAAAAGATGAGAGAAAAACCGGATACTAAAAAAGGCCTGGAGAAAGACTCTAAAATGGGGGGACAGAAGATGGTGGAGGAGAAGGGGAAACTGAATAAAAAAAAAAACGAAGGGCACCAAGCTGAAGAGGCGGACATGACGAGGAACGAAAGGCGAGTTTGACCGAAGAGGGGTTGCGGAGAAAAGGTTTAAGGGAAAAAAAGCCCAGGAAAAAGGGAGGGGGCAGGGTATCGGAGGGGGGAAGAGTGAAAATTGATCTTTCAAAAAACCGGATTAAGAGCGGAGAAAGAACAACTTCGACGACCAATACGATGGGTAGGCGAAAAGGTCTCCCGAGTCTCAGAGCGGGGGGGGGGGGGGGACATGGGAAAAGGCAAAAAATCGCCCGTAGTGAGGCGGAGACGGACCGTCGGGGAGGATAATCTCAAGAGGTGTTATCGAAGAAACGGCTGCAGAAGGAAGAAACCATGAAACAGTCAGATTGGGTCATGCAGAGACCATCTCGAGAACCGGGTGAGGAAAGTGGGAAAAGAGATAAAATGAGGGTGAGGGGGGGGGGGAGAATAGCAGTATCAGACGTGGAGGTGACAAAGGGCAGAAAAAGCGAAAGGGCGTGCAACTGATGACTAAAGGGAACTAGGAGCACAAAAAACCTTTTGACGCAGCGCGGAGGGGACAGGGCCAAGCTCCGAGGGCTATGACAAGACCAGAGGGTAGGATGGGCGGAACCGGTAGGCTGCTTGGGCACAGACATTTCAATCAGGAAAGGCCTAGAAGAGGGGGGAGATTTGTCCCGCCCGAAATTTGGAGGAAAACAAACGAGGAAGAACTTCCATCGGGGAATAGACCTTAAGATGGCAATCTTGTCCAGAATCTGGAAGGCAAAAAGAAATACAGAGGGGAGGGGGGGTACAACAGAAGTGGAGGGCACAAAAAAAAAAATATCGGGATCTCCTTCGTCAACGGACTATTGGGAAAAAAAAGAGAGGTAACGCAGGAGGGGAAAAAAGGGGATCTTTCTCGAAGAACGATGGGGGGAGAAAAAGGACTGGTTTTCGTATGATAAGGAAAAAAGAACCAGGGTCGTTTTGATGTCGCGAAAGAGAGACCCCTGGATCAAAGGGGGGGCACGATCTGGAAAAGATCCTAGAAAAAGGGGAAAAATGTTAAACCCTCGGCGGGAAAGGCCGAGGCATTTAAACCATCCGCCACGCTAAGAGAGACGAATCAAATAAAAAAACGTCAGTGCAAAACGCGGGCAGAGAAGTGAGGGGTTAAACAGAAAAGGCGGGAGGGGGCGCCACAGGGGGAACGAATCCGCCCAGTGACTAGGGATTCGAAACTTCCGCGAAAAACAGGAGCGAACACCCAAAAAGGGATGAACGCCCAGAAAAAGTCCGGGCCACGTGCCGGGGCCACAAAGCACTCTGTGGGGCAAAATAAGATAGGGCAGGAGATCGGACAACAAGCTATTTCTAAAGGAAACAATCTTGAGCGATGTTCAAAAAAGGCGTGGAAATATGAGCCGACAGGAGCTGACCCACGCAGACGGGACCAGCGACAGAGGGAGACACCATCGTAATCAGAGCACGGCCCAAAAGCAAGAATTGCGATTGAAAAAAATAAAAGATCAAAATCATAAGAAAACACTAGAAGGAAAAAAAAAAAACGGCCGACCAAATTCCCTTCTCAAAGTAAACAGGGCTGCGGCGGGGGGCGAGACAGAAAAGAGAAAAAATAGAAGAGAAATCCGGCAGGAGGGAAGTGGGACTTTCGGCAAAAGAGCTTGGAACGCGGTCGTAACGCCCCGGGATGACCGAAAAGGAGAACTCCATGAAACGTCTTTAGCAGAGAGAAACCGCAACGAGACCTCGAAGGGGGAAAAGAGCCAGAAAAAAATACCGCAACCAAGTAAAAAACTGCAAAGAGAGGGAAGGGCTTGTTGTCGAGGGCCCTGGGAGGAGGGGTGGAGATGGGCGGAGATTGCGCATGGGAGTAAGACGATAACGTCCAACTGAAGGAAACCGAGCGTGGAGGGGGGAGGAGGGAGGTCACGTCAGGCCACGCATTGCCCTCGAAAAACAGTCAAAAAAGAAAGAACATTGGAAGGAATCAAAGAAACTAAACTGCAGGTAACCCCGAGGGGAACAGAAGCAGAGGGAAAAGTTCATAATGGGACAAAATGGTCTTGAAAACGAAAAGGGGGCTTGAACCTGCCCTCACAAAGAGGGACGGCTGGACCAAGTTCAATCAGGGAAAAAAAGGAGGGTACGGGGAGTAAATAAAAAAAATGACATTCTGACCGGCCCAAAGCTAGGGCACTTTAAAACAACCACCGAAGGGCTCACCCCGGAAAAAGAAAGGGAAGAAAAGAGCTTCAGGAAGACGACGAAAAACAGGGAAGAGAGGTCAATGGGTGCGCTCAAAAAACCATGAGAAAAGCGAGACAGGGAGCAAGGACAAAAGAGAAACAGGAGGGGGAAGCGAAAGAACGGGGGGAAAATCCTTTGCCGGAATCCGGTCTTAATCTTCGGTGGAAGCAAAACAATACTAAAAGGAGGGTTAACTATGGTCCTCACTAAAACCATCCTGTGATCGGAAAAAACTTTAAGGACAAACCGGGCCGAAAAATGAATAAAAAGAAAACTAGGCCACTTTGGAGAATCGCCCGGTTCAAAATCAGAAGGTAGTACGGATCCAGGGGTGTAAAGAATAACCTTGAGTGATAAGCTCACAACAAACAGTGGAGATAGAGATTAAAAAGTATTGATCGGAAAAAAAAGGGATCCGGAAAGATCGGGGGCGTATACCCCTACGGTGCGGAGGCAGCGTACAAGATGAGTGGGGGGATAGGAGGAACGATCACCGGGTGAAGAACCGTAAAGTAATAAGAAAAAAGGAAGGGGGAGGAAACATCGTGAACAGTCATGTGGGTTAGGGGCAAAAACCGAAGAGGAGGGGAACGAGGAAGGTATAAGTTTCGGGACCCGGAGCGATGGGGGGCTTCAAAAGCTCGGCCCGGAGGGGGAGATAAGAAAGGACGGCTCGAGAAGAAACCCGGAATAGAAGTATAAGGACTGAGGAGGCTAAGAGGTGCTCCAGTAGGGGAGGAAAGGGAAAAGAGAGGGTTTAAGTCATGCAAACGAAGTTGGGAAGAAAACGAGCGTGGGAAAAAGCCCGAGGAGCGGGGGGGGACAGGCGGGAAGGGCAAACTACGGGGCACGGAAAAAACTTGGGGAAGAAATGAAAGGGGACAAAAAGACGTCCAGGGACGCTCCGGGACAAAAATAAGGGAACCCAACCAACCCACCCACACCACCCAAAAAACACCCCCCACCAAAAACACAAAGAAAGGTTTGGAAAGGGGGGGAAAGGAATGGGAAGTAATCGGAGACCTAAAAGAAAAAGGCTGGACAGGAGCATCGTCGCGTTATGACTAAGAAGAGGGACTAAGGGGGTCGAAAGAGAAAAACATGCCTCTAACCAGAAGAAGGGAAATAAAAAAGTTTGGGGGGGGGGGGGGGAACTGGGGTTGCTTTCCGTAAATTGCATGTCGTTTCCAAAAGCAATCAGGGAGCGAGGGGGGAAAGAAAGCAGAGGAACCACTTTGTCAAACATGGGGAAACAGGAAAAAAAAAAACCGGTCGAGCCTGAAAAAAAAAAAGGCCAAATACAAGAGGGGGGGAGAGAAAAGGGAAAACTTAAGGAGCCGATTCGCTAGCATAGAGATGAAAAAAGGAGAAGACGCACTTCTGGAGCAACGAATGAGGCAGGGCCGCAGTGCGGTTGGAAAAAGGGGGGGAATAGGCAAGAGGGATTGGGGGGGCGGCGAAAAGGGTGTCGAGGGGAAAAAGGCTTAGGCCAGGCGAGTCACTGAGTCGAACTCAGAAAGACAAAGGATGGTAGCGATGCAGGATTGACGAATGCGAAAGACTAGAGAACCTTCTCCAGGAAGGAAAGGGGCCGCGACCCTTAAGAAAATTTGATGACACTAAAAAGAGGGTCAAGGACTGGCACAAGATTGGCAAAAAACGTAAAGGGAGGTGGAACCGGCACCACTCAAACGGAACCCTTTGCGAAGATTGGTTCAGGAGAAGGGGGGGGGGTTAGGGCGATTTGGGAATAAGTAGGTCTCCCAAAAAAAGATAGGAGGGCTTATGGGGACAATTTTTGAACTAAGAGTAAAAAAAACTCACGGAAAAGACAGGTGGGGGGGAAAAAGACGCTGGGAGGGACGAATATTCAAGCGCGCATTACTGAGTTGGATAATGGTGTACTGGGGGAAAAGGAAAAAAAGGGAACCGAAGGGGGAGAATCTTCGGGACCTTTAACCGGGATTCACCTTAAATTGGCTCCCTAAGGAGACAGAAGAAGCTGTTCCAGGAAGCGACATCCTCCCACCGAAGAGTTATGATAAAAAAAAGGAAAGAAAAGCAAGAGGAAAATTGAAAAACTTCTATAGCCTCCCATGGTTAGAGCACAAAGAGATATATCCTAACGAGGCGCCCACAAAGAGGCAGGAAACGGGTCCAAAAAGAGGATCGCTCAAGCCGGCTAAAGAATTAAAGAACCCTCTAAAGGGAGTCAATGAAAAAAAGTGGAATCGAGAGGGGGATCCGAAAAAAAAATAGGGCGGACATCAAAGCCAAGATCTGAAGTGGGAAAACAATGGAAAAGGGATGGTGAAAAAAGGAGTCCTGGGGGGGAAAATAACAGGAGGGACGACAGTCAAGGACTCTTCTGAACTAAGGAGACGAAAATTAAAAGCAGAAGAAGGAAACCACGGAAACAAGTAGGCCTGTTCGAGAACGGAGGGGAAAAGAAACTTGAGCTCAGGAAAAAAAAGAGAGGGGGTCAGGGGGGAAAAAAGGAAGAACACTGAATAGGCGCTAAGATTCATCACTCCCCTCAGAACGACCGGAAAACAGGCTAAACTGATAAAAAAAACGACTCCGAAAGCAGATCGGGGAAAGCGGACGAGTGGTCCTGAGAAAGAGGCAGCCAGTCCGCCTGGAGGAGGGCCTCAAAGAAAGCCGTCGAGAGGAGGCAAGGGTCGACGTCGTACGGAGCATAAAACACAGGAAAAGAGCGAAGCAGGGACCCCACCACATCATCGGAGCAATGGGAGAACTAAAAAAAGGGCGTAGGACGACCTTGGAAAGGGAAAAGAAAGGCTACCCCTGGGAGAGAAAAGGAGAAGAATCAAGGCAACCGAACCCGAACCGGTCTGATAAAGATTAACTAAAAAGAAGAGGGGCGAGCAGAAAAGAATCCACGATAAAAAAAAGGGGAGGGCCAAACAGGAAAACCAGTACATGATCACAGAAAAAAGCTGGCAAAAGAGCCTCTTCTGGGCCATCAAAGAAGAGGAAAATAAACAGAGGGGAGCAGACCAGTATTTCGAGAGATCAAGAGAAGAAAAAAACAAAAAAGAGGAAGAAGAAGGGAGCTCTCGAAAGAAGAACGACAAAAACTCTGATTGGTAGGGAAAAGGACGCGGGGCCGATTGGAAAAGAGAGGCCACCTTGAAAAGCATGTCAGGTTACACGAGGCGAGAAAAAAAAAAAGGAACTGCAAAGAGAAGAGATAAGGGCGCTCAGCCGAGGGGTAGGCGAGATGAAAAGACAGGACCGGATAGGCTCTGCGCTGCAAAGGAAAGAGAGAAGGGAGAGGAACCGATTGGCTAAGTCTGGGAGAAGAACTTCCTGAAACAAGACTAACTGTTTGAAAGGGTCCGGCAATTGGACGGAAATTATGGGGGGGGAAAGACTCAAAAGGTCTTGAATTAATAAAGAGGAGGAAAGACGAATCGAAGGTGGAGTGGTCGAACTAAAGAAAGAAAAAAGGGGATGGAAGCGTAGTCAGGAAACCAAGGCAAAAACCTTAAAAAGGTTGGAAAAATCTGCCTGCGAGAGAGGGGGTAAGGTTTCTAAAGAGGGGGGGAATGGGTCTGTGGATTTTCTGTTGGAATACAAAAACAGACGGAAGGGGGATCATGGTAAGGGAGATACCATTTTGCTGCTTGAAGGGGGGAAAACTACGGGCACCGAGCACCAGAGAAAGCTCCAGGGTAAAGGGAACTGAACTCTGCCTGGAAAAGAGCCGCTCATGAGGGGACGATATCGGAACTCTTTACCGATGGGAGGGAACCTTGTCCTTGCAAAAGAGGAGGTCAACAGTTGAAAATCAGACCGGGCAAAAAGAAGAAAAGATGGGAAGAAAGAAAGGGGGTTCGTCAGGAAAAAAAAACACAGAATGCCACATCTTCCAGGTGGAAAAGGGGGACACTCTCACTCGGTCCAGACTTAAAGACGGGTTACACGCTAGGGGGACCACGGCTTCCAGGGAAGTTGCTTGGGGGAATCGTCGCTGAGACTCCTGCAAGAAGAGGATGTGAAAAAACGCAAGAGAACTAGAAGAGGAAACCTGTAACGTGCACAAAATTGGGAGAACTTAACGTCAATCAAAGAATGTGGGAAAGCTGCACGAAAAAAAAAGGACTTTTAGGACGACGGAAAAATAACCTGGTGCAGGAGAATACTGGCGGACGGGATCCTGACGAGGGAAACAGGTTATGCAATAGTCGGAACGAAAAGGGAACCCCTGGTCCCCAAGTCCAGCAAATCCTTATAGGGGTCATGAGGCAGAAAGAAAAAGCCCTTTCAAAAACCTTTGGGAGATCTGGATGAGAGAGACGGAGGAAAAATGTCCTCCGCACGCCAGAAAATGGTCTTGGGAAAAAAAACGGCAGAAAACTTGAAAAAGAAATAGGAGAAAAAACAGGAAAAAAGGGCGCCTCAAAGCCTGCCACAAGGGCACGGGGGGGGTTCCCAAATCTTCACGGGTTAAGAAGGTGGGGTTAAGTAAAAACGTGGGAGATTCAGTTACCCAGGGCAGAATCCCTAAAGATCCTCAGCGGGTAAGCCAAGTGAAGGGGTCATCGCTAGAAGGATCAAGGGAAAGAAAGAAACTGGCTCATCTCACTAGAGCATAAAGGTCAGGGGAACGAAGACAAAGCTTAAGGGGTCAGGGTCAGGTCCTTGACATTTACGGGGAAACAGGGAACTATAAGACAAAGCGTAGGAGTGCAATTGAAGAAAAGAGAAAAACTAAAAGGGACCATGCTCATGAGGTAACTTCCAGAAGTGGGGAAGGCAGAGGACCGGCAACCCGGGGGGCCATCCAACGAACAATCCAGGGGCTGGATGTGTCGGTTCGTCAATCTGGGAAAATAAGGTAAAAAAGCGGGGGAGGAGGGAGAGCAAACCATGTAGGATCATTATGAGAAAGGTTGAAAAAAAAAGTCCTTGGGAAGCTCGGCCAAAAAACTGAAGGAATCCAGGAAATTGCGAGGGGGGGGCGGAGGGACCATGCGCAATGAACAAAAGGGGAAAAAACAAAAGGCAGCATCAACTTCTAAACGGGACCGAGGGGGGGGGAGAAAACGGGAGAAGAGGGGAAGTGGCGGGAGTCATTGGGAAAATCAAGAGAACCTCAATGCCTCACTCTAACAGGCTACGGGAAAGGAGGGGAATTGGGCTAGATAAGGGTGTCAAAAGAAAATAAAGGGAAAAACCAATAGGAACAGCTGGCTCTAGGCTTTGTCAAGAAATACAAAGAGAGTAATCAAGAGCTTCTTATAAAGGGGGCAAAAACGTGAAGAAGACTGAAAAAGAAAGGGTAGGGGTCAATCCCTCATGGCCCGATCAGATGAAAAAAAGGAGGAATCCATTCCGTATCGGACGCGAACGGCGTCGGCAACACTTAAGGTGAAGACACGATGGGGGAACTTTATAAAAAAAGAAATGGAAGGAAAATACCAGAGGACTACTAATGCTACTGAAGTTTGAATACGAACCACACCGGACATCAAAGGGGGGCAAAAGCAACGAAAAGGAGCCCAAAGAGCGAAAGCAATTAAGATCAAGAGAAACATAAAAAGGGATCCGGAAGCTGTACCAGACGAATGTCGTCAGTCTTTCACAAAAAAAAAAGAAAAAGACGTTGGGTACTAAAATGCACTCAAAGGAAGCATACGGGGTGGGTTAAAAAAAGGAAACATTAAACGACGGCACAAAAAGGGTGGCTAAAGAAAGACTCACAACGCACCTGTTAAGGGGTGTACGCCTAACAGAAAGTCCAAAAACGACGGAACGGATCAAGGGTAGATAAGCGAAGGGGGAGGGGAGAATCCAAAAAAAACAACGGGGAAGAAAGAGATTCCACGTAAAAAGACATGTCTCAGGCACCCGAGAATCCACCGGGGGGGCTGGTTGGAAAGGAAAGTTCGGGGAGAGGGAAAACAAAGGAATAGGTGGGGGGGATGAAGGTGGCGGCGATCCAGGTAGGTTGAGTAGACCGAGGGGTGAGGAGAAAAAAGGGGAAGCCATAGAAAAAGAGGTTATGGCGTTAAAAACATAGCGGGATCAGGATGTCGTCAAACGTCGGCCAATCAGGGAGGGAAAGCGAAGTCGCAGAAGATTAAAAAGCGCGGAATTGCGAAGGGAGGAGGGGTCTCCCAAAGGGAATCGCGTCGGGGCAAGGCGTCGTACAGTACCTAAAGGGTACGATTGCAAGGAGGAAAGCTGGTCTAAAGGGGATGGGGGTGATGAGTGGGAAAAGAAGGGTGCCGAAAAAAACTGTAAGCGCAAGACTGGAGAAATAATCGTAATCGAACTAGAAGGGGAAAGAGGGTTTCAGAAAAAAAAAAGTGTATTCTCTGGGAAACGGGCCGCGACGACAGAAAAAATGGTGAATGGCTGGGCCGAAGCCGGGGGGTCTTCAGGAGGGGTTAACGCCGACAAGAGAACGAAGAAAAAGACTGGGGGGCGCGGCCAAAGGACCTTGAGGCGTAAACAAGGTACCTCCGCAAGGCCAAAAGAGGAAACCAAGAAGATGTAAGGAAAAGAGAGGGGAGAGCAAGAAAAGGAGAGAGCAAAAATAGAATCGAAAAGGGTCATCGAGGAGCAGGATGGGAGGTTCCGGGGGGGGTGTCTCAGGGGTGCAAGGTGCGGTTCAAAAATACAAGGAGTCCAGAGAAGGAAGGACGGGACGGCGCAGCTGCCAAAAGTTTTCAACGGAAACATTGCTTAAAGGAGGAAAGAACAAACGCGGAAGGGGAAACGATTGCCAAGAACCTGAAGAGAAAAGGATGTTAGCTCAGCAAGGGAGAAAGATGGGACGGGGCAGGGAGGGGGGAAAAACTCCCAAGGGACAACGCAGGGGAAAAGGGAGGTTAGGGGTGAGATGAGTTAAGGGAGGCCCAAGGTTAGAAAAGGAGTATATTCAAATAAATGGGGCTGAATGAAGAAAATTAGAGGCCAGATCAGAGGCATGCTGGGGAGGAGACAAATGCTTCCGCGAGCAATGGAAGCAGCAACGGAAAGGAATCTCCGTCGAGAATTAAAAAGGAAAAAAAATTCGGCGGTCGAACAAACAGAGGATTCTGCCGGGGGAAGGGACCTCGCGGGGGGCCAAAACAAGGAAGCGAAGGAATCAGTGAAGAAAAAAACTAGCAAAGAAAAGGGAAACGAAGAGGGACCGGAGTGGCAAATCGGATTTCAGCAGGGGTGGGATGAGCGAATTGGGGGGGGTGCTCTGAATTTAGGAAGGGGGGAAGCTCCAAAAAAAAGCTAAAGCAAGGAGTGGGGAAAAAAGGGGAACGCAGAAAAAGAAGTGGGGGAAACCCGAACGGCGAAAACGCGTGGTAACTGAGGAAAGAAAATTCAATGGGAGAGGACGGCGCTGTGGCAGGGGGAATTTGTACTGACGGAAGTCAAGGCAACGAACGGTCATGCAATGATGACCGGGGAACCATATAAAAGGGGCTGAAATAGAGAAAATCAAAAAGAAGGGGCTGGTCCGAGGAAAGCGAAACTCGACCACCAAAAGAGGAGAGAAAGAAACCGGATCAAATAAGTCTCCGAAAAATAGGGTCATACTCAGAGGAAAAGAAGACAGTGAAAAAAAAAATCAAGGTCACTGAGAACCTGATCAAAACGCACTTCGGCCGAAGAAGGACAAGTCCACGATAGCCCATCACGGGAAATGAAAAAAGGAAAAAAGGGGACAGATTAACAAGGAAAAAGGAGAAAGAAGAGGAAAGTGTCAAGAGGATGATAAACCTCGCCCCAAAAAAAGGGCGGAACAGGAAAAAAGGCTCAAAAGTTGAAACATATTGAAAAGTCTGTTAAAAAAAAGAAGTACCGCAAACGAAACATCAGAAAGAAGGGCGAAAGGGCTATCGACCAGGGAGCGAAGCTGGAAAAAATACGGAACGAAAAGAACAGTCGCAGGGGGGGTCGGATCAGGGGGATCGAGGCCAGGTCGTGACAAAAAAAAAAAAATGGCCGGGAGAAATAGACACGAAAAGGAGGGGGAGAGAATAGAGTCGACAGAAAAAAAAAAATAAACGTAAACAAAAAAAGAACAAAAGGAGATCCGGCCGATCGGAGAAGGTGCAGAAAAACACTCAAGCTAAGGTAAGGGGTCTTGAGAAAGGGGAAAAAAATTACCAAAGGGGGAGAGGAACTAAAACAGGGGGGAGGGGGAGGGGGTCAAGAAAGCGTGGGCGCCACCCGAGACGTACCTAATGTCAAAACCACCCAAAAGCAACATATCCGGGGGGAATCCCAAAAAGAAACGAATAGAAGTAAGGGGAAGAGCCAGTCTAGCCAAAGGGAGGGAACGAAAAGAAAAGAGAAAGAAACCAGGGGAGGCCCGCAGCGGGAAATAGAGAGAGAGAAGACTCCACAGGAAAAGTCTAACGAAAAAACAAATGGAAAAAGGAACATAAAAAGACTGATTAAAGAAGAAAGGAAAAGAGGGGGGAAAGGATCCTGCAAGACTTAAAAAGCGAGAGGACTCAGAGGGGAAGGAGTAATAACCAGCCCGGCGAAAGAAAAAAAAAAATTGGGAACAGATTAGTTCTAGATACTACCCTATCTCTCAAAAAAAATAGTTGAGATTTAGATCTAAAAAAAAGAAAAGAAAAAAGGACATGGGGGAGGAGAGAAGAATCAGTTTTACAAAAGAGGAATCGAAAACAAGGGGCAAGGCAGAGGGTAACCCGAAGGAGAAAAGTTCCATCCCGGAAAGAAGAAAAAGGGAGAATCGGGTAGAACCTAGGGAAGAAGGGGGGGAGAAAATATAGGATATTAATGGGAAAACAGAGGGGGGCGAGGTCCTCGGCCTGATAGGAGAAAAGGTCTTGTAACAGGACGAAAGGCTAAGAAAAAATTAAGATACGACCACTTCGGACGAAAGGTGGGTTTTTTTAAAATGAGGGAGCAGGTCGACTGTATTGATAAAAAAGTCTTCTAAAGGGAGGGGGGGGTAGTTTTTATCGACTAAGCAGAAGATGGCTTCACTGGCTACCAGCCCGGGAAGAGATCGTTAAAAAAAAAAAAAAAACGGGATCGGTGGTAGACGAGGGAGAGAGTTGACGGAGGAGGGGAAGATGTGCAGATCTGAGATGAAGAAAGTGGCAGGGGGAAAAAGTGTAGCAAGAGAAAACAGGGGCGGGAAGGGGTCCTAAGGAAAAAAAAATATCAGGCAGAAGGGGAAAGAAAGCGAGGGGGGAGAAAAAAAAGTCACGCCGAGGGCAAGGATTAAAGAGGAGAAAGGGGGGAAATCACAGGGCAGGGGACTTTGGACATCAGAAGAATGAGACTTAAAAATGGTAGGGAAAAAGGAGGGGGGGAGATAAAAGAAAAGAGAAGTAAGAAGCGTCCTTTAAGTCCTTGTAGAAAAAGGCCGATGGCGCCGTCGGGTCATGAAAAGTATGGCAAATAATTACCCCCCGGCTTAAATGGTGAATGGGAGGGACGGGAAGAAAGAGAAAATACGGTGGGGGGCTTGAGGATGGGGGACAAAATGAGTAGTAGAAGAAAACTGTGACGTGCGTGCAAAGCGAGAAGGGGTACGAAATGGCTCGAAGGAGTGGGCGAGGGGACGGATGATTTAAAAGAAGGCGTGGGGATAGGGGACAACTACGAGAAAGGAAAAAGGTCAGGGAAGCTAAAGGCAAAAACAGGTCCTAAAATGGTTCCCCTCGAAAGGAAAGAAGGAAACACCAAACTTTAAAAAAAGCCGCAAAGACAGAAGAAGAGTCAGGGCAGACCAACCAGACAAAAACTCTTAGTAGTAGTACCGTGCAGGGGGACACACGGGAAGCTGCACCTTGGGGGGAAAAAGAAGGAAGGGTCTCATCAAGGGGATTGGGTAAAGCAAAAAACACTGAAAAAAAACAGCGAGAGCCAAAAAACGGGAATGAAACCGATTAAAAAAGAAGGGCACTTTGAAAAAAGGGGTAAAAAAATGGGCAAAAAGGGGGGAAAAAAGAGAAAAAAGGGGACGAAGGCCGCGTGCGTGAAAAGCTGCGATGAGAAAGGCAAGAAAGACTCAAAGGGTGAAAGCCGGGGAAACAAATGACACGGAAAAAAAGCCTTAGCCGAAAAAAAAACTACAAGGGAAGGAGGGAAAGGGCTCCATGCGAGGGGGGAGTCGCGTCAAAAGCCTTCCCTACTGGAAGAAGAGTAGAAGTTTTAGGGAAAAAAGAGCAAGAAGACTAAAGCTCAGAAAAAAATTAAACTGGCCATTACGAAAAAAGAGAACCAAAAAGGGACAGTCTAGAGGGGCAAGTCCAGAAGGGGGAGCGGCGGCTAGAAAGCCCTCCATATCCCTAATACTATCAAAAACACCTCTTTGAGGTCAGTTGAAGTTAAAAAAAATCTGCTAAAAAAAGGGCGTCGGGAGGAAGAGAAAAGTAGGTCAGTACAGTCAGGAGATTAAAACGTCCCAGAAGGAGGAAGCAAACGAGACGAATCGATTTCTCAAAATCCAAAACCAGGACAAAAAAACCATACCGCAAGAAAAAAAAAGGAAGGGTCTCATAAATAAAGGGGGGACGAGGGGGTGGGACAACTCGGTCGGGACGAGGCCGCTCGATGGGAATCATAAACGACTAAAGGGGGGGAAAAAAAACATCTTCAAGACAAAAATATGAATCACCTGGGGGAAATGGGAGGGTTTGCACGCCTCAAGAAGCAGGGGAACGCTAACCCATCGAGTCTGCTCGGAACAAAAGTTGAAAAAAAGAACAACGACGAGAAAAGTACAGGGCGGATAAAGGGGGGGACGAAGGGGACACATGCTTTTAGAAAAGGTTAACGCCAAAAGAAGAAACCCCAAGACGCATGGGGCCGACGGCACGGACGGAAAAAAAGAGGTATTTCACAGCTTCCGCAAAAAAAAAGGGACACTTGATGAAAAGAAAAAAAGAAAAAAGGTCAAGGGAACCTGCTAAGGCAAAGGGATGACAGCTCGACGCGAAAAGAAGCAACTCAAGTCGGAGGAGGAATCAAACCCTGAGGAAAAAAAAAAGCGGAAGGAAGCAACCGTACAAAAAAGCAAAATCTAACTAGAAGATGAAAGCCGACCAAGGACCAGACATCAGATAGAAAAGAAAAGTGTCACACCCCAGAAAGGAACGCGAAAGGGTCAAAGGATCCTTGGAGAGGAAGGAAATGGTAAACCTAAAGGAAAAAGGGGGAAAGAAAAAGAAGAAATACCCATCACCTATTAAATGGTCTAAACTCCTCAGCTTGGAATCTGGAAACAAACTGCTACGTAGAGACTATATCCGAGGAGGTGGAATAGATACACACCAAAAAGAGGGGAGGGAAATAGAGTAGTCCTCATAAGAGAGAAAAAACCGTTCCGTCCAGATCGGGAAAAGGGTTGTGATCTTTCCATGGTGCAATCAGTCACCCATGAAGCGGTATGGAAAAAAATTTCCTAGAAGAAAGGGGAGATATAGAAAAGGGGAATCTACACCGGAGGATTTAAGCCGACAAAAAAGAGGGAGTGCGGGGTAAAGCCAAAGCTGGAATAATTGGAAAGTACCCGTAGGGGCGATCCTTTCGAAAAAGATTTGGGAAGAGGGGGGGAGTCTTCAAATCAAAAAGAGAAGTCTTGAGGAGGAAAAAAAAGCCGGGGGAGAATTCGTGAGACCGCGTCGAGGGGTCACCGCCGTGAAGTCTGAGGCCATCCCGCTGGTAAGGGGATCAAGTAGGTGTGGGGAAGGGAAAAATAGAGGGGGGCACAAGGAAAGAAGCCGCGACTTTTGAGGAGGAATCAAGGAATATAAAAGCATAAAATGCGGTAATGGAAGGAAATACGACGGGGGGGGAGGAACAAGAGCCGGGTCGGCAATTTCCCTCAAGAGGGACCAAAGGACGGGGGGGAGGTAGGGGAAAAAAAAATAAAAGCTCAAAATCACCAAAACCAGGTTGGACGGTCGGGGAAAAGGGAGAAAAAAACTGAAAGGAGGAAAGGCGGACTCTCAAAAGGAACAGCGAATGATCATCTTCGCGGACTACCTGTGGAGAGCGGTAAAATAGAATTCCTCACAAAAAAAAACCAGAAGTACAAACGGGAAAAGAAAGGAAGTTATGTAGGGAAGGGGGGTGCGGTCCTTGGTGTTTATGAGAATCGGGGAAAAAAAAAAAAGAGCAAGCGCTGCCGAGTTCGAACGCCGGCTGCCACAGGACGTCAACAGGAGGGAGGGTACAGCCGGGAACATCCGCGCGACTGGGTCTAAAGTGCTCGAAGGAATGAAAAAAACAGCAGGAAAAAAAAAGGACAAAGAATTAAGGGGGGATTGGACCTTTGACCTAAAAGGAAAATACCCGCATGAAAAAAAAAGGGGGTAAGTTGAAGGAAGGGAAGAAAGGAGATGAGTGGTCAAAATGAGGGACGCCCGCATGGGGATAAATCCCGCCAAAAACTTCGGCAAGCTCGACTAAAAAGGGGCAGGCGTGCAAGGAAAAGGATCTCCTCGGGGAAAAAAAGAACAGCAGGGGGAAAAGTCTCTCGAAACCGGCTCCGCTAAAAAAAGGGGAAAAAAAATGAGGGCCGGAGGCGAAAGGGGGTCGGGAGAACACCAGTTGGAACGACGAACGCAGAGCTTTTAGGAAAAAGGAAGGGGGAACCGGAGGGAAGAGGGGGAACCGGCAGCTTGCCGGATTTGCGGCTCCTCAGTGACACAAAAGGTGAAAAAAGGCCTGTGGAGCGGAAGTTTGGGGAAGGGAACAAAAAAAATGCGAAAGGGGAGGGGACAGAAAAAATGATATTTACAAATAGTTTTGAAAAGCGAAAAGAGGAGGAAGGGAAGCAAGGAAGGGGCGAGGGGGGGAGGAATCGCGTCAAAGCCGAGGTTCAATAATCTTGCCGGAAAGTTCCGAAGGCCAGAGCGGGTGATCCAGGCTTCCAAAGCAAAAACAGACACAAAAAAGAGGACGACAGTCAAGAAAGAAGAAGAGCACCAAAGAAAAGAGAGAAGGCCGCAGTCGGGATCTGAAAAAAAGGGTACAAGGGTCAAAGAGAAACTATCGATCAAGGTCAACAAAATCAAATAGGCCTCTCAGAGGGAGCCAACAAAAGGACGTAACTGTAATCAGGAACCGGTATTAAAAAGGGACGACCGGCAATGCCGACGGCAATAAAAGGAACCCTCTTCTCAAGCTTAAAATGAGTTGTCGGTGTTAAAAAACTAAAAAAAATAAAGGGGGGCGGAACAAAAGAAGCACGTTCGTAGAGAGGGGAAGAGAGTGAAGGGGAAGGGGGGAACGAAGCCGGGAAAGGAAGGTAGCAAAAGGCGCAATCGTAGTAACAATCGAACAATGGAGCGATAACAATCGCAAAACAAGGGGGAAAAAAAGAGAACGGGGAAAGGGAAGCAAGGGGGGTCTAAGGAAAAGGGGTATTAAGCCATCCCGCCGCGGCGAAACCAGAAAAAGTAACACTGAGATGAGAAAAACTAAATCCACACAGAAAAACCAAAAAAAGCAACCAAAAAAAAGCAGAAGCCACACTATCTCGCCAGAACCTGAAAATGGCGGAGAAACAAAAAAAAAAAATCGACATCGGCGGCGCATAGCGAGAGGGGGAGAAAGGAAAAATGGGGATCCGTGAGAATGAAAGAAACATCGATGAGTGGAGGGCCATCCGTCTATACTCAAAAAAGTCTGCGCGTAAGAGGAAAAAACAAAAAAGAAAGGAAGCTAATCAAACGACCACAAGGAAAGGGAGGGGAGACGTCCTTGAAGGAGAAGCTCTAGAACTCCCCGTTGCTCAGAAGATCCAGAAACACAAAAATACGAAAAGGGTAGCGAAAGAGGGGTGATAAAAGGCATAGGGAGAGAAAAACTCTCGAGGTCACATAAAAAGGCAAGACCGGGAGGGGGAAGGATAAACTGAACCTCGGGTACAGGGGAATCGACCATACTCTTTCCATCAGGAGATTCTGGCCATCGCCATCATCTTCGAGATTTTCCCGAGGGAAAAAAAAGAGAGCTCGACAAAAAAAGGGGGGAAGGGAAGGGGTAGAAAGAGATCGAGAAGGACGACTAAAGCAAACGCCCCCTTAGGGGGGATTGAGAGAACGAAAAGGCCTGTCAACGAAGCGGAGAGGCAGCAGCAGAAGCGATCCACATGATTGAAAAGAAAAAAGGAAGGAAGAGGTGAAAAAGGAGGGTGGCAAAAGCTCAAGAGATTTGAAGACATCAGAAGGGGAAAGAAAACCAGGAAGGAGGGACTCGGGGTCTCGATGATAAAATGCTCTTATCTTTGAGACCACTAAGGGAAGAAGCTATCATAGACTGGAACGAAAAAGGAAAGCGGGGGACAGTAAGGATTCGCTGAAAAGGGGGGGGGGGGAAATGAGTCAAGGCAAAAAGGCTTCAGTAGACTAAGACTGTCATACACGGTGTAGTCTAAAAAAAAAGGAGTGAAAGTGAGGCAAAAAGAGGACTGAAACCCATCTCTATCCTCTTTCTCTTTTGGGTGAACCTTAAAGAAGTAGGAGAAAAGAGGGTTAACTGGGGAACGAGCTAGGGGGAACGGCGGGGACTTGGTTGGCGGATGTGGGACTGCGAGCGACGGTTCATGGGCTCAGAAAAATATCCATGGGACTCAAGGCCGAAAAAAAGAGAGAAAGGGCCGAAGGGGGAGCGCGCAAGAGCCTAGGAACCAAAGTCCCCTAAAGGGAAGAGAGGCTGTGAAACTAATAGTGGGAAAGGCGCATTTTCGGCGTGCTTGCACAAAAGGTTCAACTCGGGGAAAAAGCTCAAGTATGTGTTCCGCAAAGAGCAGTGCGAAAAAAATCTCTACACAAAACGTTGGGGAGGGAGGAGGGAGAGGTCCAGGGGGAAGGGAGGTCATAGGGGAGGGGCGAGAGCTCGGGAGGGGGGAACCTGCTTCCGGCATTGAGCTTTAGAAATCCGAGATCGAAGAAGAACTTGACGTAGCAAGTACAAAGGAATAAGGAAATAGAAAAGAAGGAATCGGGAAAAGGGGGAAAATCAATAAACAGAGAGATTGGGGCTATGCAGGAAGGAGATCAGGCAGAGGATGGGAGTAGGGAAATTAAGACCACTCAAAGTGGTGATTGAAAAGAAGGTCATGAAAGGAGACCGGTGCTAGAATTAGGAAAAAAGACTGAAGCGAAGTACTTGAGAAAAAAGACTTGGAGTTGACCAAAAAGAAACCTTCCCAAAGTCGCGCAAAAAAGGAAGAAAGGCAGGACAAAAAAAGTACTGGCAAAAAGCTTTAAGGGGGGGCTCGCGTGAGTGACAAATCAAATATTCTATCTATTCATAAAAAACGGGTGAAAAATAAGCCGCTTCAGGGACGAGGGGGAATGCTAAAATTCACCGCTAAGGAACCACAAGGGAAGGAAAAAAAGAACACAGCACAAATGAAGGGCCAAAAAGGTTTCCGGTGGACATAACTTTTCCATTTTGGGGGTGAACCCTGTAAGGAAGGGAGGGGGAAAACCGAAAGAGGAGGGCTCAAGGGACGAAAGATCAGGGGTCGCCGAAAAATAATGTCAGAAAGAAGAAGAGCTATCCTGGCAGGGACAAAGAGAGGGAAAGTTCGAAATCAATCTGACGCATCTGGTATACGAAGGCCAAGAAAGCGTAGAAAAAGGAGGGGAAACATTGGACGGGCAAAATGCAAGAACTAATCCTACAACTCATAACGGCATGGGCTAAAAAAAAACGTACACTAGAAAAAAGTCCCGTACTCAGGAGGGGCCGTTAAGAAGGAGAGCTCTAAGACACAAGGACATATAAGAGTCGGTAGTCGAAATGACTAACTCGTTCATTGGGGAAGACAACGCTTACTAAAAAAAGGGTCGGAGAAAAAGAGACCAGGGATGAAGACGGAGTCGAAATGGAAAAAGTTCCTGTTGGCGGCAAAACCAACGCAGAAATGGGGCGGCGGAAGACAAACCAATAGAAATAAACAGGGGAAGAAAAAAAAAAAAGGAACCTCCTCAACTTCCACGAACTCAAGCGATAACCCGATTTTGGCGAGGAAAGAGCGTGCGGAAAGATGGAGAAAATTTTAAAGAGAAAAGGGTCCTACTTACAAGCATGGAATTTCAGGGGGGGGGGGGGAAGCTGAAGGAGAAGTTCACACAGGAAAGGTGGGGCCATCGACCCCATAAGAACGGGAGGGCAAATAAAAGAACTGGGCGGAACATGTTCCGGGGAAAGATACAAAAACGGTCCAATAAACCGTCCGGAAACTTGAATATACCCAAAGTAGGCCTAGAAGTAGGCTTGAATAACACCGAGAAGGGAAGGGGGACTGAAATAAAAGGGGGTTCACCCTAGAGTCCAGAAATAAAAGGAGGGGGGGAGGGATTGGAAAAACGTACTTCAAAGCAACACTCGGTCCCCCTCCATGAAAGGGGAACGCATCAAGTGAAAGGAGAAACATGGAAGACTGACTACTTTATTGGAGCAGGTCAAGGCAAAAGAAAAACTCAAGGACGGGGCGACGACAAAAAAAGGCCAAAAGCGAGGGGCCTTGAAGCACGTCAAAAGCGCTCCACATCTGGAACGAGCGCTCAAAAACCGAAAGAGGGACGATCATCTTGGCAAAAAAAAAAAGAAAGGGGAATGGGGGGGAGAGAACTCAAACACCTATCCGAAAACTTCCTGGGATAGGACACACATGGGAACCAACAACAAAAAGATTAGGGAAAAAGCAAACCGGTAAGAAAAAAACCGAAAAGGGGACCGGAAGAAGGTTGGGGAAGAAAAGAAATGTACGGGGGGGGAAAGATAGGGAGCACCAAAAAAAACGGAGGGTAGGATTAAACAAAAACTATCAAAAAAAGGGAAGGAAAAAAAGACGTCCAGGAGGGGGAAAACGGGAAAAAAATCGTACCCAGGAAATAGGTGGGGTGGGTAGTCTTGGGAGGACAGGTCTTGTCTGATAGCCCGAAAAGGCCGGACGTCGACCCATCGGGTTAAGAGGGGGGGGGGTCCCAGACATGAATCAGGGATAAAGATGTCGGTCAAATCAGGGACCGGTCTTCGTCTAGCATAAAGATTGAGGCGAAAGGGGATGACCAGAAGAGAGAGGAGAGGGGGGAGTGTACTAAAAAAGCAGGGAGAGAGGCTTCCTGGCGGGAGGCGGCAAAGAAGACCCCAAAACAGGTACCTAACTGCCGCTTGAAAGCCTTGGGTTGGGTTGCCACGAAAGTCAAAAACAAAAGAGGAAGAGAGAGATCGGAGCCAAAAAGCAAAGCATGATGAGTCAACGCAAAGGAACGGGGACGGCAGAAGAAGAGGTGGCATAGAGGCTCAAAAGCCGGGGAGAGTGTACTCTTATTTTGAGAAGAACAGGGCGCCTGGCACGCTCATCGGGGTAGAGGCAAATGCGTCGGGAGGGGGAAACACTAACTGAAGAAAGGAACAAAATCAGGAGATCGTAGCGTGGAAGGAGAAAGAAAAATTCGGAGGAGGAAAGAAAAAGCGGAAGAGCACGCCCTGAAGGGAAGACCAAAATGTCATAAGGAAGCAATTTGATTGCTAATTGGTGACGGTCCGGGGGGAAGTGGGAAGGAACGCGCAGCTCCAAGCTCGGATAGGGGGCAGGGCGAAAAAAGTGAGAACTAAATTTTCAAGGATCTGAGAAAGGGAGAAAAAATACAACGCCCGCTGCTACCGCGATGATCGAACTTCCAAAAAAGTTCAGAAGGGGAAGGTATATGGGAGGGGAGGGGAAAACGACCCTCAAAGGGACGGAAAACAGCAGGGGAAGGGGAATGGGGGGGCGGGTTTCGGGGGTAAAAAAAAAAGTAATTTAAAGCTGGGGAGAAAGAAGGGGGGTAAATTGAAGAACTTAGATGCACGTCTCCCGAGCGACAGACGCGAGGAGACGAATGCGTCCTCTTCGCGGAACTAATCTAAAAATCAACTAAAAGCTCTTCCATCAGAAATCGCTGGGGGGAAAGAAGGGAAAAGACCGCAGTTGGCAAAGAAGAGAAAAGGGGAGGAAAGGGGATTAATTGGGAAAAAAGAGGCAGAAGAAGGAAGTGGAACCGAAAAGAAAGAAACTTTGCAGCTCCTCGGGATTCATCATTTGAAAAAACTGTTACGAGGTAATTCAAGAAAAAAGAATGCGAAGAGGAAGGGGGACAAGTTGGACCAAAGATAGGCAACCCTCAGTCCGCGAGCGTGGTTTGCACGGAAGAGGGGAGGGGGAAAGGTCCGCTCGCCTGTGAAAGTGAGAGTGGAAAGGGGGGGGACTAAGTCCTCCGAAACATTAAAAGATGAAAGAAAAGAGAGGAGGCAACAAGGACAGGACCTCGAGCGAGAAAGCCACACTAAAGGGTCAGGTACGCAGTGCATCACAGCAGAGAACACCTCCTCTTCGAAGACCGGGGGACCCTTAAAAAGAAAGGAAAAAAAGATTACAGAAGAACTCCTAAAGATCCGCGAATCACCCAAGAAGAAGAATGAGGGGGAAATAAACAGGACAGGGCGCCAATATCAAGCCTGTAATCGGGGAAATCCCGAAAGAAAAAAATAAAGGAAAAATGAAAAGAAATAAATGCAACAGGAGGGAAAAAGGACGGAGGGCATCAGATTGTGATCTAAAGAAAAAAAGATAGGTCCCCCCACCCGACGAGGGGCCGCTTCGGAAGGGAGACGGGGCTGTGAAAGATGGGGGAAGGAAGACCGATACAGTTTCTCAAACAAAACTCGGAGAAGAGGGAAAACAATCCTCTCTGAACCTCTAGATACGCTGTAAGCCATAAAGCTACAATTCAAGTATGACCGGAGGAGAAAGGTAAATGGGAACAAATAAACAACATTAAGATTATTTACATGCAAAGGGACCAAGAGGGCTCGCATATCTTCGGAAGGCGCCCCCGGAAAGGACGCATATCGCCAAGTGGAAAAGAAGACCGAGGAGGGAGAACAAAAAAATAGACAGATTTGGGGGTGGAGCTTCAGGGGAGTGATACGACGATTGATAAGAAAAGGGGGGTTGAGTCAAGATCAATACGAAGGGGAAAAACAAAAAGGGGATACTATCTCCTAAAACGAGCCATGGACCAAAAAAAAGAAAAAAAGCGAATCCATCCAAGCCATTTTGCCTCATACCACATAGGCAGGAGAGAAAGTAATGGGCTTAACAAGATTCAGAATCCGAAAGGGTCGAAAAAGAAGGGAGAATGCTAGAAGAACCCCACTCAGCGAGAATCGGCAACTACAATCCGGGGAAAGGAAAAACCAGTCGTAGGGGGGGAAAAAAGATGAAAATTAAACAGTTCGAACAGGACCAACGAGTCATCTCGGGGGGACAGGGAGGGGGCAAAATACAAAACGCAAAAAACCTATTCATGCCATCCAAAAGTCTCGAACACACAAGAAGGGGGAAGAACGAAAGTGGGTTCGGAGGGCCAGACAAGAAAAGAGAATCAAAACAACGGAGGAGGAGGAAAAGGAGAGGGAAAGAGCTCTAGGAAGAGAAGGAGAGAAAAGTAGGGGTGCTTTCTCGACGAGTCGAATCCCCTACTATGGCGCGAGGTCTTCAGCACATGGGCAGAAAGATGGGATGGAAAGGGACGAAGGAGAAAGAACCCTTGCTGCAAATTGCCAAGAGGGGACCGAGGGTTCGAATCGTCAGAGTCGTAAAAGGGGAGAGGGGGTGAGATCAAAAAGACAGCTGTTCTCTGTCAAAGAAGGCCTGGGAGGCTCATCGAGCACCTGATGCAAGGAAGAGGGGGGATCAAAAGACCAGGAGAGAAAGGACCGGGGGTAGGACAAGGGGGGCTCGGAAAGGAGGATGAGGATGTTTGGGTTGGACATGAGCAGAGGACAGACGTCGTACACGTGTAACCAGACGGGTGGGGGGGAAAATGAAAAAGGCTGGGGAGAAAAGATAGGAAGACGCCCATGAAAGGGAAGCCGTATGTCGAGGTGAAAAGGAAGCAAAGAGCGAGGGGTAACTCTGGCAGGCTGGGGAGGGGGAGGATGCGAAGAGAAGAAGAACGGGAACAGTGGACAGGTAAGGAAAGGCCGGCGAATTGAGGTAAGAAAAGGGATAGGGAAGAAACCGCGAGACGAACGCAGAAATTGACCTTGAACGCAAAATCGTCCCATAGAACAGTAAAAAAAAGGAAGAGGAAGACTAAGGGGAAAAAAGAAAAAAATGAGGGGCGGGGAATGGAAAGAAGGGCAATAAGCGGACTACCCTAGCGAACGAAAAGTGGATGGGCAGAAAACCAGCCTAGCAAACGAGAGGGGGAAACTCTCGTAAACGGGAAGGAAGTTTTATACTATTTTAAGTGGCATCTGAAAGGAAGGGGGAGGTCATGAAGTAGGGCAGCAACTTCGGCTTGTACCCGCCTTCAAAAGAACGATTAGGGGGAGCGATGAGAAAAAACGGAGGATGGTTGAAAGGGAAAGCATACGCCGGAGAAATGTGTAAAGAAAGCGGACGCGAGGGTACGAAGGCGAAAAAACGAACTTGGGGGGTTTGAGGGACCAGCACCGTTCGGTATGTCAAAAATAAAGGGAGAAAAGGAGGTAGGATCGGCCCGGAAAAATCAGATTCAGCTGGTTATTTGCCAAAGCGGAGGGTGAACGCCAGAAGGAAAACAACTGGAAAAAATCCACCAGCCGGAAGGGATAGGCGGGGAAAAAAAAACAAAAACTTTGCAAAAAGTTAAAACGTCTACGTGAAGGGGGCGAGAGGAGGAGGTCCACATGTCCCTCAGAACAATCAAGGGGAGGGTAGGCATACAAAACTCCGCGACACACAGCTCAGAAAAAAAAAGAAACGAACATAGAAGCAAAGGAATTCCGTTGCCCAAGGACGGTGGGACCCCAGAGGGGGTTGCACCAAGGTCTACCCTTACAACCGCTCGGAGAAAATCCATTGCACAGGAAAGGTCAACGGGGAGGAAGGCGAAACTGAGGGGATCCTTAGCCGGAACACAGTACGACCGAATTCCAGCGAAGGGGACGCTAAGGGAGAAGGACCAAAAACGGACCCTATCTTAGAGCTTACCTGAAAGTGCGGTCCACAGCGCTAAAGGAAAAATACAAAAACCAACTATAAAAAGAAAAATCTCAGAACAGCAAGAACCTGCTCAATGAGGGAGACAAGGGGCGGCGGCGGCTCGAAAGCACACGCCATATCCCGCCACGGCAATCCTTAAAGGGCCAGTTCAGAGAATAGAAAAGGGGCGGAGGGGAAAGAACAAAGATGAGAAATGCGACTTCGGAAATGTTGCCAGGGGAAAAGGGGGGCAGCTGGTCGCAAAGTAGTGATGGCTGCGTACCCCAGAGCCAGAAAAACACCTAAACACAGGGACATCAAGGGCCTAAAACTGGCCGCTTCAGCAGATTGGGGACGAGGAAAAAAATGGACGGGAAAGGTAAGAGCCGCTGTTCAACATGG
>Ga0179593_1264540_pt1 | contig 33973 bp, 57 predicted proteins | sample CZODoug2_1_08_16_FD_185931 | JGI IMG/M metagenome (GOLD analysis project Ga0179593, IMG submission 185931) | Vadose zone soil fungal communities from Angelo Coast Range Reserve, California, USA - CZODoug2_1_08_16fungal (PacBio error correction) | ecosystem: Environmental > Terrestrial > Soil >...
CGCACAAGGGGGGGGCGTGATTCAGGGGAGCCGCAAGCCTGGCAGACAGGGGTGGGGAGGACTACAGACCGGGGGTAGCATCTTCAAAAATCGGAGAGCCCGGGGGGGCAGTGCGAAAGGAGGGAGAAAGGGCAGAGTGAAACAGTCCTTTGGGAGGTAAGCTCATGGAGTCTGGAACTCAAGCAGCGCGTCATTTGTAGGGGTCGACAGGGAACGCGGAAGAATGGGGGGCATTTGGGTCTATTGCGCTCTTCGGGAGAAGAAGTGGGGCGTGCTGGTGATACCAACGGTTCTTAATCACTAAATCGAGGAGGAGCGAAAAATGAAAGTGTCGAGTTCACTCTTAGTCGCAGCCGAAGCAACGGGGGAAGTACCCCTCAAAAAAGGAACGTCTGACCGTCGAACGATGTCCGTGCGGCAGATGGAAGGGAACGCTGGAGGTTGGAAAAACCAGAAAGATGGTACTGTCGAGGGACGCTCCAGGATCTAAGAAATCGACACTCCGGAGGAATCCATACCTACCAGAAGAGAATGAAGGGTGGCAGGTATCCCAAGTTAGACACCTCAAGGGGGGGGCCCCTGGCTGCACCGGAAAAGCGCAATCACAGAGGAACGAATAGGGGTTGAAGCAGAGGGTCTCGATGTGATATTTCGGGGACCAGGACCAACGAGGACAGCGTCGAGGAGGGAAGTTTTCAGCTAAGCGGGACAAGCCGTTCGCAGCCGAAGTTGGGAGGAATTGCGGGGAAGGTCCATGGAAGCGGGGAAAAGAGCCTGCGTGACCCCACCCCGAAAGGTGAAGGCTTACTAGCTGGGAAAGCTGGAAGCAACTTGTCGGAAAAGAAGACGACAACCGCACGAAAAAACGCAACAGTAATGCCCGATCCCGTGCTCAAGTCGCAGAAAAAGGAATCAGAGGGGGAGGTCGCCTAGCAAGTAACTTGCCTGACTTGGTTTGGGAAGTCCCAGGTCTAGTAGTTTGGAAGGTGCCAGAGTTGCCGCATAACGTGAGGGAGGGGTAAAACGGGTTTGTCGGCCAATTTGAAAAGCGGAGACCCTCTTCCGGAACAAGAATGCCCGAGCCGCACAATAAGAGGGAGGGAAAGCGAGAAACAACAGTGCATCGCCCAGTCGCAACCAGACTCGATCGGGTCAAGAAAGTGATACTCAAGGTTCTAGCCGCACAGAACCGCAAAATGAGCGCAAAAAGGAGAGCTACAGGGGGATACAGCGATCAGGCGGACAAAGAGAACAGGATAATAAAGCGAGAGACAAAACGGCATCGGAACCTAGCGCAAAGTTGCATTGGGAGAAAAAGTCCCACGACCGAGCCAAGAACAAAGTGAATGATTCACATAAGGCGAAGGCTGCGTTCAAAGGAGGCATTCTTCAGGCCACTAAACCCTTTGAGCTCCAGAGGGCTGGAGGAGGGCAGGGAGTGGGCGTCAAGTCATAGCAAAAGACCGAAAGTCAAACGAAGCTGGGAAGCGTGCAAAGAAAAGGGTAAGAAAAGGTCGAATCTTCAAGGGGGTAATCGCAACTTGATCCGGGGAGGCGAGCATTTCAAAGACTCTAAAGGGCGTGTTGCAGACCAAAAGGGAATAAGGGGTCCTGAGCACCTAGGCGCTGGGATACTGACCGGACCGGATTCGATGTTGCGGTCTGACTGGGAAATCACGAAAAACTTGGAACTTTGTCCGAAAAATCTCACGCGAGCGGTACACTATGAATCAAACCACCAAAAGAAAGTCCAGCATCACCAGCGGGAAAATTAACTAGTGAAGAACTGGAGGGGAGTGTGCAGCAAGATTGGAACAGTCGTTACCGTGTTTAAAAAATGGTCCGCGTTGTCGTAGATCTGAACCGTCAGCTTCTGATATGGGTACGGAGTGGTACGGAACGATGAAAAGCAGTGTGACCTTGAACGGTCCTATGGGGGAGTTTACACATGGTGACTAGGACCAGCCGGGAAGATGAAAAAGAAAGGGAGTGTGCATGGCGAAATAAAACCGGGTGCAACTGCAAAATAACCATTAAATGCGGCCACAGGCCACTTAAACGCGAAAGGAACTCTCACATGCTCCTCGCCCTCAATCGTACAAATGAACTCTATCCTAAAAAACACCGGATGACTTAGAAAAGTGAAATATATGGAAGCGAGGAGACTTGCCTGGGTCGTGGAAGGGGGTTCTGAGGGTGGAACCGAAGTTCAGGCCTTCTGAATGAAGAGGGGATTGCGAAAAAATCCATGGGGAAGATACCTGGCATCCAGCCGCATAAAAAGCAATGAAAAGCCTAGAAACAGCCGTGGTAAACGGACTGCAGTCGAGCAGGCAAACGAGCTAGGGGGGCAGAATGAGAGCGAAGTAGAGTAGTGTCAACGCTTGACGCAAGGGGCAGCCAGAGGCGAGGTGGATTTTACACCATGCTGACAAAAGTTCGGGGGGGGTGGGGGGATGACGTGAGAGGGGAAGAATCTTAAGCAAGTTAAAGTTTTGGTTGAAATCTGGAAATCATACCAAAAATGGCGAATCGAAAAATCAGGCAAGAGAGGCGATTCGGCATCTGAAGAACACGTGTGGATGTCTGAAACTAGACCGCCCTTTCTGACGTATAATCGGCGACTTACCAGGGTAGAAGGATGGCGGGGGAAAATTAAGGAAGAGGGAAGGGGGGCACCTCGGGAGCCTAGGCTGGGGGGAGGGGGGCTCGGGGCGCCACTCATATTAAGCGAGCGAGGGGAATCAGGATGGGAACAAATGACGCCACAACGAATCAAGGACGCACGGTGTAGCGAGACAGCAAGACCAGGAAGAAAATTGGGGGGGAGAAGAAGATCGATAACAGGGGAACGGTGGGGGGCTTGGAGTAGGGTCGTCGTTTGTAACCAATCGCCGGGGAGGGTACAGGTGGCTGAAATGGTACGAGAGGCCTGATATATAGTTACGACTGGACTACGGCCCGCCGTCCGATCCTGGAGATGGGGGCGGGCGGCGGTCGGGAGAGAGGGAATGGGGGGGGGGGACGGGCTGTTCTTCCTACCCTGGCAAGAGCGTCATCCAAGTCGCGAAGAATGATAAGGGGTAACAGTTGATGCGAAGAGGGCGAAGCTGAAGGGTCTCAGGCTGGGTGGGGTTTCTGCAAAAAATGGAAAACGAGGAAGAAAGAAGGGACGGGCAACCGGGGGAAAAATCGAAACGAACGAGAATGCTACTTTAGATAACATCTATGACCTCCTGGGGCCGACAACAGACGAACTGGGGAAAAGTGAAGCGCCTAGATGCGAAAAGGTGTAACATATGATGTAGAGGCTGCAGAGGAGGCGATGCGAGGAAAACGGTAGGTAGGAGGCGGTGAGTGATTCCATCGATATCAAAAATATGTCAAAGAGGGGGGCCTCAGAGGGCCGAGAGGGTGACATGTCCTGCCGGAGACCCTCCCTGGGATTCGTACGCGAAAACTGGGGGACTGGTGTCTTGGACTCGACGGTAAAGAGAGAGAACAATGGATACTAGTCCTGAAAGGGATTCATCTCAGTATCCGATAGTGTAGACAGAGATGGGTTCGAGAGGCAACAAGGGATCCTAGATCCCTACCACCACAGAGTTTGGAAACTTACTGATCAGCCAAAAATGGGGAAGGGGGGGATAAACTTGACTTCTCCTGTTGATTTCAAGCTGCGGTGTATGGTGGAAACGTGCTGACCCGTGATCAACTGTTCAGCGCCGGTCGTTTTGCCACGGACAGCGGGAGCGCGGAAGGGGGCCGCACTCAGGGGGGGGTAATAAAGTGGCGTAGTAGAATGTCGGCCGGGGGGGGGAGGGGGATACCTGGGGGGGACGGGGGGAGTTCTCTCCTGGTGTTCCGGGCGTCTTCCATGGGGGTAAGGGCACACCCAGGAACAACTTGATGCCTCAGAACTCAAATCGGAGTCCCGGGGAGATCCAGGACGGAAGTAAACGAAAGAGAGAAGCAGAGTACAAAGGAGAAAATCAGAAGGGGTCCGCAGGGCTTTAAAGGCAATCAATTCAGCGCTGCAAGGTTGGGGGTTGAAAGAACGGGATGAGGCTGAAAAAGGCATATGACGGAGGGAACATAAGAAAAAAATTCTGAATGTCAACTTCCTCCAAACTCTCGGTCAGAGGGGTCAAACGATGCGTCTTAAGTTCATAAGACACCACTGGAGCCGTTAGCGTAGACGCCCCTAGTTCGCAATATATTTTTATACACTAGAAAATGAAACTTTTAGAAAGCGGGAGGATTGACGGGAAGCACTGGGGGAAAGGTATCACCACTCGTTCCTGCCTTTAAACCTGCTGGGGAGAAAAGGGGGGGAAGTTCTTTGGGGGGCCCACAAGGAGAAAGAGCTCGGAAGAGACATCTCGAGAAACCGCTGCCGTAAAGTAAGAGTAAAAAGGGATACGTATCGGGGGGGGAACAAATAAACAGGGTCCCGGGTCTCTGTCCTTCTTGGGCGGCAAGAGAGAGAGAACATGAAATTGAGAGAGAACATGGGTTCCATCCTGGAACCCGTCCAGGGATCAACTTGAGGGAATTGAATTTCCGCGGATGATTCCAACCTCTTCTATAGGTAAGAAAGGATAGGACCGCAAAAGCACTGAAGGTGTGCGCTGGCGGGGCTGGCATAAAGTAAAAATTGTGGTAAGACGCCACCAGCACTATCATCCCTATAAACCAGAGGGTTATAAGGGTAGGAATGAGAAAACAGCAATCGGCGAAGATGGCTTTGGCAACCCGAATTGATTACTGGCCTATCGGAGGCAAGGGAGTCCGGAAGACGGGTACTAGGAGAAGAAGCGCATAAGTGGCATGGTCCGGCCCCGGTTGGAGAAGGGTTGGTGGGAATAGGAGGACCAATGGTGCGAACAAGCGGGTAAGGTAGGAAGGGGGGGAGAAAAAGGGATCGAAGACTACAGCCCAAAACCTATCTTGTTCAAGAGCCTCCACAAGGGCAGGCCGGCGGAAGGGAGTACGAGAAGGCGTAATAGGGGATGAACGCCACGCTTCGGGAAATTACCGGAAAAAGGGGAGATTCTCCAAACACACACTTCTTAAAAAGAAGAGAGCCGAGAGTGGACCGAAGGAGTGGAGGAAAAGCCAAAGAGTAGACCTATCGAAGATCTTGGAAGAAGAACCGGCCTAGTCGTTTGGGGGAAGTAGCCGAATTTGGGGAAGAAGGGTAGGGGATACCTGTTCAAAACTAAATCGAGGGGAAGAAACTCGTCGAAAATTTAAAACGATTCAAGAAAAAAAACGTGCTCACACTCCTAGGGGATGAGGGTAGATGGGGGGTACACAGGTAGAGATTAATGCCGCGGACTCTTGCTTAAAGAGGGAATGTCTCAGGTAGTAAGACTCAGGGGAGGTTTGTGTTGGTGTTCTCGACGCCGAATATCAATAGGGGAGGGATCCAGGTTCCTTTCAACCTCTTGTTATACGAAGGGGGATGGGAGGGGGAAGTCGGCTGGGGCGGGGGGACTAGAGAAAATATTGGGGGATCGGGAACTGAAACTCAAAAAGCGGCACCGAAAAGGAAGGTAACTTTCTAAAGGGGGCCAACGACTTGAGTACACACGGCGAAGACGGAAAAGAGAAGGACTGGTCAAAATGGCCCAACAAGACGATTGCCGGAATGGCCAAAGTACGGCACAACAACGGTGTCGAGATAAAGGAAGGAGAATCTGGCCAGCCAAAAAACTGGGAGGGGGTGCATCTCTCTACCCTTTACAAAAGAGAGAAAAAACCTAAAAGGGATCAGTATATCATTGAAACACGGTGGTCTTCTTCCGGGATTAGGCAGAATGATCACACGGCAGTACGATCGAAGACCGAAAAGCAAAGGGGGGACACGGAAAAGGCCCGGCTAACGGGTAACGCGGAAGCTTTAGGACACACGGTACGGAAAGGAAGAAAAAAATAGGGGGGATGGGGAAGAGTAGAAAGTCTCGAGTCAAGGGGCGGGGAAGAAAAGATTGCTGGAAAGGTCACCCCAAGCGGGTAAGCCGGGGACCGCAGGACGGAGACGATGGGGACGCGACACTGGGCGGGTAAAGTTAGTGCGCGGCAAAGCCTAGCACCAGGGGTGCGGAGAATACACGGCGGAAGAAACTGATCATACAGGAGTGGTGCCTAGAGGAAAGGAGAGAAACGGCGGAACTGGGAGAAAGGGCAAGGACCAAAGAGGACGAAATGGGGATACAGTGTATCAGGAAGAGGTAAAGAGTGCCTTCGGGAAACCGAACAGAAAGATCTATTAACGGCGCCGCTTCTGGGGGGCCGATGGCAGTAGGGGTGAAGGGAAGAAGGAGGAAGGGGGGTGCGCTAGGGACGGCGGATGTGGGAACCAAAAAGTCGCGATGGTAACTTGCGTACTCAGTCTAAAGGCTCCGTTTTTATTGACCGGGGGGGCGATGGGAAATGGGTCATAGATCACAAGCAATATAACACGCCCCTGACAATTAACAAGATGGCAAGATCTCTCTTTCAAAAACGGTGCGTATAAACGGAGGGGGGCCGACGGAAGCTTCAAAGGCGAAAAAAAAAAGGAAGAAAAAGTTTCAGGGTCGTAGTGACGACACACAGGTACCGAGTTACACGGCATCAGAAGAGAGAACTTGCTCACTTGTTAACCAGTAAAAAAATTTCTCGTGGGAATCCGAGAAGCGTTAGTGATTGAGGATTCACATCAAGGGACGGAAGGGTACATAGCAGTAAACGCCAAGGTCGATTGGACTGGGACCGGAACATTAGGGGTGCGGAACACAGAGACGCACCGCGCGAAAACAACAAAGGGACGTGGCCGCCAAAGATGAAAAGGTGTGTGTGCTGGTCGAGCACACGGGGGGGGCGTCCGGATGCGGGGTCAAAAAAGAGCGGGTGACCACGGTCATAAAAGCAACCAAATGCCCCCGAAAGGCACAGCATCCCAGCAGGAGGGGGGATTGCTTCCGCCCTTCATCAAAGAAAGGTCGCACCAAAAGAAAACGAAAAAGGCGACGGGGTGGTAAAATGTCAATTCAAGCGTTAGGGCTGAAGAAAAACAAGGAAGTGGGGAGGGGGGAAACCGAGCACGGAGTACTCGGGATGGGAGACGGCTGCACCTCTTACCTGTCAATCACACAAGAAATCACCCAAATTTTTGACCGGGGCAAAAAAAAAAATGTGTAAGCCGGTTGGTATAAACGTGCGTCCTTTGAAGAAGGATCATTATCCTCAGGGCCTTGTGTTGGGATTTGTCAGTTTTGTTTTTTGGGGGGTGTTTGTTTGTTGGGTTGAGGTGGTGGTTGTGGGATCTTTGTTTTTTTTCCTTGTTGTTTTTTTTTTGGGTTTGGGGGTTTGGGGTTCGTGTTTTTTTATCGGTGTTATATTGGATTGGGGTCCTTTTTAGTCATGGGTTATTGGTGTTGGGGAGATTGGGTTTGTCAGGTATGGTGGGGGGTGTTATCTTGGTTGTCGGTTGTGATGTTTCGTGTGTCAGTTTGCTGGGGACGGGTGGGATGATGGTTTCTTGAAAATTCCCGCCGGTGGTGCAGGGGGGGGTAAGGGCCTGTTGCTGTTTGCAGTCGAGTAAGGTGATGAGACCTTTTACGCTGTTAGTACTGCCCAGGAGGGGGTGCTAGTTGGATTAAAGCGGGGTTGCCCAGGGGCGCGTATTAAAAATGGGATCGGTGCTCGCCAAGGGGGGTTAGTTCTCGTGCCGGATAGGGCCGTGTAATGGAAGTAAGAACGAAGGGTGGTGAAACGAGTGAGCACTTTGTCAGGCGGGTAGCCAGAGGAGGGGGTGGAGGTAAGACGTTGCAGGATCGCAAGTATTGGTCGTTCGGCCGGGACGTCGGGGAGGAGATATGTGAAAGGGCTAGGAGGGTGAACAGCAAAGGGTTTTATATTTAGCCGACACGGGGGGGTTTCGGGGGGGGGCTCGGCCAGGGGGCGGAAGTCCTTTGGGGGATCGCGACTGGGTCGGGGGGCTCGGCGCAATCGGGGCTGTCGGGTGCTGGGGGGCGATAATAAAATGAGAAGAAAGGCTGGCGAGAACGGACAAAGGACACGGCAGTGTTGACTAAGACCCCGTAGGCAGGTTAGAAAATGGCTACAAGAAAAGTCCTTAGGGTCGCAAGGCCAACTTTGGTTCTACTGGGAGTGCTGAAGGGGACGGGAAGGAGCTCGGGGTGGGTCCGCTGCTAGTGTACGTGCTGTTGGTTGGAGATTGGCTTAACGGGTTCGAGGAGGGCGGGGGGGACGGCACTAGTTGGGAGGTTCTGCAGAGGTGATCGATCACTGCTGTAGAAGTGCTGAGAGGTGAAGGGTGGACTGGTTTAGTGCAAATTGGTGGAAGGATAAAAAAAAAAAAAACCCGAGAAGGTGGGGGGTTGTATCAGCTTTTTCCTTAAGGTGGATGGACCGAAAAAAAGGAGGTGGGCTGGGGACAGTCTGCATGTTGGTGAAGAGATTTGGCAGGAGCAGAAAACTGACGAAAGATGCTCGACAGATCGGGCTAATGAACCACAAATAAAATGGTGAGGTGGGGGGAGGGGGAGAGGTGGGGGTCTAAATTATCCCTTCCTTAACGGGAAAAGGGGGGGATGCTGGGCCGAGGTGGCACTGTTTGGGGATAACGGGAATAAGCAAAAACGCCCACAAGAACCAGAGCACAGAGGTTCTATTGGCGGGACATTCGCGGGATCTGCTCCGGAAAGTGGCTTGGGGTTCTATGGGCACCGAAGCGGGGACACGACGGGGAAGTCCGTCGGGTTTGCGATGTCGTGGTGGCTGTGTAGTGGGGGCAGTTTGCTAAGGGGGGCAGGAGAGTGTATGGGTAAGGGCGGTCAGCTCCATGCGGAACAAAATAGGAAGGTTCAATCATTAATCGCAGAGTGCAGGCGGAGGAAAACGTGTGGGATATATTCTGCGCCGCTGTACATTATGAAATTGGCGCAATCTGTGGGACTCACGAAAAACGTAGTGGACCAGGTGGGGGTGGGTAGTATTTTCAGTTGAGGCTGAACGGAAAATGGGTGTCACAGGATGTCACACCTTGACGCAACGCAGATCAATCTCACACGAAAGCAGAAGGTTAATCGCGGATTCTCACACAACGGAGAAGGGAAGAAAAAAAGGGGAGATAGTGAAGCAGATGACTTGACAGATGGGCGGGAGTGAGCGTTTTCCGGGTGAGGGTGCGACGGCTTCGGACGGGACTCAACTCTTGGGAGCTATGGTAACACTCGCTGGGCGGAACCAATCACAATGATGGGGAATTCACGGTGCGTCCCTCAGACTCCAATGAAACTACCATAGAGAAAGGTTAACGCAAACTCGGGGCAAGAGGGTTCCGGAAACGAACTGAAGAGTCAGTAGAAGCCACGGCGCCTTAACGTCGTGTCCAGTCTGCACCGGGAAGCAAAGGAAAAGGAAGGGACAGATGGTAAAGGACCACAAGTCTGACATCTTGGGGTTTTGAACAGAGGAAAGATCGTTCCGATCTTCGGGGCAGTGCAAAAACGGGTATGAAATGAAAGATCACACCTCCCAGAACGATTCAGCGCGGAGGCCTTCGAAAAAGAAAAGGGGAGGAGGCAGCAGGGCATCTCAAAAATCCCGCAATTATTATGGAAGCGCGACTTCGAAAGTTGAGAGTCGGGGAGGAAAAATTTAAAGAAGAGATACAGAAAGAGTAATCCATTTTTCGGGTGAAGAGGCCCCAATGGGGTGCGAGGCAGGAGAGCATACGGAAGAAGGGGAGAACCTTAACCCACACGACCTTGCGAAAGTCTGGGGACACGGGGAAGAACAACAATAAGCAAGGGAAAAAAAAGAGAACTGATCGACGCAGCTGGGAAAGAGCGGGCCGCGACCACTCCAGTCCAAGTTGAAACCGCATACTGGCGTTGTCTCAGATCGGAGATGGGAAGGGAAGTCTTGGACATGGGACTGGTGGGAACTGATCGTGGACCGTTGTAGCATAGAGGGTTTCGGGCCGAGCATGCTGACATGCCGGTGACGTGGGCACGTCCGTTGGGGGAGGAACGAAGGAAGGCATGGCGGCACACAGTGACGCTGGGAAGGGCAGAGGGTCAAACTAGCACACGCGCATAGGAGGCGTGTGTGGCCCGCGAGGTGTCGGGGGGATGGTAGTAGAGCCAGGAAAGCGTTGACAGAGAAGTCGCTCAAAAGGAGTAAAGCCAGAATGGATCGAGTGCCCGAAGGCCGCAGGGAGGTTCATTTATTCAGCGGCCTTGAAGAACTGAGAGGAGAGGAAAAAGGGGGAGAACACGTAGACAAAGAACAGACACGAGAATACAAAGCGATTGAAGATAGGTCCCTAAGGCTAACGACCAGGCACCAAAGGAAGAACTGAACGATCTATGAGGCAACGAATTAACTGGCATGGGGAGTTAAAAACACAGGGAAGGGCGAAACGGCAGTAGACTCGGGCTGGGGGCTTTCCTTGCCTATTCAAGGGAAGGGAGTTATGCAGCTTAACCTTGCGTGTGCCTACAGAGATAAGCTGAAGGAGAAAAAACAAAACTGCGTAAGTCATAACGTGGGGCGGTATGCGAACGCCGCTTGACCTCCGCGCGGAAAAAGCATCGGAGAAGAAAATGTAGGCTGCAAAGGTCGGCGGCCGACTCCTCCAGTATCCGCGATGCTCAACATGGGAAAAATACTATGTGAGCCGCAAGGGCGGGAAAAAGGACAGGAAACCATCAGGGGCATGTAGCTCTTTCAGAAATTTCGGGCTTAACTTCGCAAAAATAAGGATCATAGGCCGGGAGGGTAGAGTAAAGAGGTGCGATTCCTCGTTAGAAAGGAGAGGGGGACATGAGCCACGTTCTCTCGAAAAGAGGCACGCAAAAAACGGCTACAAGTGGACGTGAGGTTAAGCTCATGTTGGTGTGGGGGTTAACTGACCGGATGGTAAGTCAGAACAGGAAGAGACTATAACTTCACAGACTGTGGCTGAGCCGCTGCAAGTCGTGAGGACGGACTCCCGTCGTGGGAAACGGTACGCAGAACATGGAACGGTGTCAGGGGAAGCAAAAGGAAGAACCTTCAAATGAACCGAGAACAAGCGCCGCGTCCGGGCTTCAGCAGGATGCGAGGCGGAAGAGGTGGTGTGACTGGATTGGAAGATGGAATTCTCAGTCCCCAGGGTGGAAGTGGAGGAAGGGGACAGAGAACCTTTAGGGACTGGGCAATGTACCCTACAGCACACGTCAGAGGGGGTAGTGGCCGGCCGGCAGGGCCCGAGTGGCTAGGAGGGGGCAAAAACGTGAGAACCCGTTTGCCCCGTGCGAAGCTCCCAACTGGCAGAGAAGGAGAGGAGAATTGGAGACACGAACAACACGGTGAATTGGAAAAGATATTCACAGCATCTCTTGTGCGCGTTGAATGGTATTGGAGGGAGATACGGGAGGTGCTCGACTTTGGGAAAAGAATAAACTCACCTGCCGGGGGGTAGGCCACACGGGAAGATGTGGGAACAAAAAAGGAGGGCTGACACCGCCCGACCGGGGGTAGGTCACATCGCTGGTCTTGGGGTGCAGACATCCACCAAATGGGTTTCGACGAGGGAGGTATAGGTATGGCTTGGTGGGGGTCAGCGACTTGCCACGGTGGGGACCTTTTTCCGGAGGGCGGGGGGGGTACGAGGGGGGTGCGTACGGCGGTGTTCCGTGGGCGATTGGGGGAAGAGGCACTGCCGACGGGGCGGTGGGAGGGGTGGACGAGGCGAGTGCGTTGGGTAAACTCTACGGGGTGGAGGAGGGTAGGAAAAAATGCTGGGCGAGGTAGGGTATTTGGAGAGTGGGGAGGGGGGGCGGGTGAGGGGTGGGGAGACACGATGATTGGGGGGGGGGGGGAGAGTGAAGGGGGGGATGCAGGTGGGGGTGAGTGGGAGAGTGGTGGGTGGAGCTAAAATATCCGCCGTGTCTCTGGGGGTCATTTGGCTCTTTTTCCGGGCAAAATGTGGGTGCAAAATCATCCCGCCCTTCTTGTCCACTCTGTGGGAGTGTTAGTTGTTTGTGGGTGTGTTTAGGTGTTGGGTGTGGGTGTAAGGGTTTGTTGGGGGTGGTGGTTGTGCTCGCTGGTAGTGAGGTGAGAATGTAGAGGATTGCGGTGTTTGGGTTGCTTTGTGGGGTAGAGGTTGTGAGGGGTGGGGGGGGAGGGGGAGGGGGTGGTTATGGGGACGGATGGGGGTATTAGCCAAGAATGTTGGGTGGAACTGGGGGGGTCGGGTACAGATTGCAGCCCCTGATGGTGAGATGCTAGTTAATTCCTCTTTGTGGGGGGGGAGAGAGTGAGTTGTGTGGGTGACAGGGGGGGGAGTTGTGGAGGGGTATACTACTTGGGAGTGTGTTGAGGAATGAAAGTCGGGTGGGTTTGTTTGGGGGTGTGTTCATGCGGGTTGGGTTGGTGACCAGCGGAGCTTTGGGATTTTGGGATATCGGGTTTGATGAAGAGGGGGGATACGCCTGGGGGGTGCTGGGGGGAGGACCCGGGGCGGGGTGCTCGGTAACTGAGGGAGGGGGTGGGTTGAGGGGGGCGGGTGGGTGAGGGGGAGGGGTGGATTGGTGGTCGACCCGGGATGTCCCACCAAGGGCAGTAGATGTTTGGGGTCGTACCCCCACGGCGGGATGATGACTTCGGAGGGTCTTGTTGAGAGTGGTTTGGGGGTGGGGGATTCGAGGAGGGGGGGTGTGGCGGACGCTGCGCATATTTGTTCGCGTTTGATGTGGGACGGCAATTGTGGGGTGAGGGTGGCGTTGTAGGCGGGCTGTTTGCCTTGTTTGTTTTTGGGGGCAGGGTTGTTGGGTGTTTATCGATGGTTAAGCGTGTCGAAGAAAGGGTGTTGTTGTGGTGTTGCGGGCATGAGTGGGGGGCAAATGGAGAGGGTGACCGGGGGGTATGGCGGGGGGAGTGGTCTAAGTGGGTGGGGTAGTATAGATAGCGGAGGGCACAAGGTGGGGGGAGAGGGGTTGGTTCCTCAGCCCCCAGGAGGGAGTTAGGTTCTAGGCTAGTGATCGCTTTGTTGGTTGCTGGGGGGCCCCGGGGGGAGCCGGATACTGAGGCGTGGGCTATTGGCACGGCGTGGGCGTCCGGGTGATGAGGCTGAAAGCTATGTGGAGGAGCCCCAGTGAGAGGGGGGAGTAGAGCTGGGGGACGCCGCGCAGGTGGGTCGTGCTTTCGAGGAGGACTGACCTGGAGTAAGGACGGGTGGTGGGGGGGGGGGTTGGTCACGGGGGGCCGCCGGTGTCCACGAAAAAACGTCGATCCCAACTGGTGGATATAATCAAACATGGAAAAGGCTCGGTGCTGCCCACTGGGCGGGACCAGTGGCAGCCGATCCGTCCATTCAAGGGGGTGGTAGGGGGGGCATGGTGGGGGGAGGTACGGGGGGGTGGGAGGGATGGAGGATGTGGGTGCCGGGTGGAATGCGGGGGGAGTGATTGGTTGTGGTGGGGGTCTGTGCTATCCGGGGTGTTTCGTGAAAGGATTTTAAGGTTAGGGGTGGGGCGTGGTGTTTGGGTCTGGGCGAGTAGGTACCTGTAGAGGAGAGAATTTCGTTGGGGTTTTGGTGAGAGTGGGGGGATGTGGTTGTTTTGTAGGGGTTTGATTGAAGAATGGTGGAATTCCCAGTTTGGGGGGTTTGTGATGGTTTTGAGAACCTCGCGGTCAATGTCAATGGTTCTACCGGAAGGGGCGATCCGGTGTCCCCTCCCTCTGTCGCGCGGCCAACTCGGGGTGTGTTGGGGGGGTGGGCGGGAACGGCTCTGGGAGGGGGGAAGGTACGGCTCGAGACAATTGGGTCAGATGGGCGTGTCAGCTCATGGTTGGGTTGAATGGCAGGATAAGGGGGACTACAGTAGTACAGCGGGATGCTCGTGGGAACCGGAAATTTTGGGGTGGGAGGGGGACTCGGTGATTTGGTCAGTGGTGAGGAGGGGAAAGATTGTGGGTGCACACCTTCCGGGCAGGAATTAGTGGCTTGTTTGTCCTCGAGGGTGCGAATTCCCGCTTCGCCGCACGAATACACCCAAGCGCTACAGTAAGACCGGGCACAGATAGGCGAGCCAGGGGAGGCCTCAGGGGGGCCTGCGTGAGTACGGAGGTACCCGCCACCGGCAAGCACGTTGAGCGAGCGGGGGACTTCCGTTCCGGTTTTTTTGGGGTGGGTTGGGGAGTGGTTGTTTGTTTTGATGGGGTGTTAGGTGGTGTAGGGAAATGGTTAATTTGTAACAGTGTTCCCTCACAGGGGTTTTAAGGGATTGGACGGTGGGGGAGAGGGTGTGGGGTTGAACAGTTAATGTTTCGGTGAGGGATCAGGGTAGAGGGTAGGAGGTTGGAGGGGGGGGGTTGTTAGAAGATGTTGGGGTAGGTGGTGCACCCCCCGACGCGTAGCTTATCGGGGTTTGATGGCATTGGCTCTGCCTGACCCCCAACACATGTGCACCGTAGGATCCGATTATAAACCCCTGCCGCGGGGGGGGGGGGGTAGGGGCAACAGTTGGTTGTTTGGCGCGTGATGGGGGATCAACCAAAAAACGCCTAAAAAAAAAAAACAAAAAAAAGGGTTATCGCCTCGCCGTGCAAAGCTGGATGAGTGGACAGTGGGGTTCGGATGCGGACGGGGGTAGGTGATCACACAGGTTTGAGGGGGGGAGGGAAAAGGGTTATGGGTCAAAGACGAGGGTCGCTCGGGCCGTCGTGCTGCGGTCCAGTAGTGGATGCGGTGTGGTCATTCGCGCGAATTGAAAAAGCCGGAAAAAAAGGGAGAAAAAGGGGGGGAAGGACTGGGGGGGGAAGATGGGTGTGTGACTAGGAAACCGCTAGCGCGAACAACCCAAGAAGGGACATTCCTATGGAGCACGGCCCATGAAAAAAAAGGACCTCCAGGGGGGGGGGGGGAAAGCACAAAAGGGGAAGGCCGACCAAATAAAAGTGAACAGACGGGGGAAAGGGAAATGCAGTGGTCGGACAAAGGACGCCCAAAACCATAGGGTCCTGAAGGGTGGTTTGATGGAGGTACTAAGAACGCTGTCTCGCTCGAAGGTAACAGGAAAGAAGGCAAAGACAACCTGAAAAGTGATAAAAATAGACAAAAAGCATTCAACCATATCAGCGTGAGAGCGCAGACGGGAGCGCAAAATATCACGAAAAATGGGGGGGGGAAAGGTTCAAAGAAAAAGAAAAATTGCACATAATACCCCGCCGTGGTGGTTGTGTGGGGGGTGGGGGGGGGGGGGGGGGGGGGGGGGGGGGGGGGGGGGGGGTGGGTGGGTGGTGGGTTGGGGGGGGGGGGGGGGGGGGGTAGGAAATGGTGATGGCGAAAATTCCATCAAGTTTTATTGAAAAGGAACTGAGTAACTAGATCAACCTACGGACGTTCTAGACTGGTGGAATTGAAGGAGGAAAAAAAATTTTAGCAAGAAGAACTATCGACAATAATAGAAAATAAGAGGAAATTGGTGGAGGATAAATCACCTGCAATTCTCCATCTTTAAACTCTCACATCAAAAGCGTATAAAGATAAGAAGAGATATGAGTAAAAAAAATCGGTTCCTATTAAAGAGATTTTTCCTAGAAAAAAGGCTGAAGTTCCACCTTCTATCATTTTGACGTTCTAATGACAGTTAAAATGACACCTAATTGAAGGGAGGAAACGTTTGGAGCCAATAAGCAACAGGAAAAAATGAAAAGAACGGGGACCGGAAATTCAGTAAAAAAGGGCCGATTAGGTGGCGGACTCGTCCCCTATCACTTCAAAATTCCCCAGAAAGGAAAAAACCAAAAAAAAAACCAACAAGGTCCCGAAAAAAGGGGACATGCATAAGGAAAGAGACTTCATGTCTGGGAAAAAAGAGGCGAAAAAAATTCACAGGTCGGAGGAAGTGCACCAAAACAAATACCAGATTACCCTACTTAACCTGAGGTCATGACAAAAAAGGTTGTACTCCCAAAGAGTTGCGGAGAAGGGGCGGAGGGGGGGGGTCACAAGGAAGGGGGCCGATTGATTGGATGTTGTTTTTTCTATCGAAAGGAAACTAAAATAGCCGAAGGGGGCCGAAAAGAGGGGGGGTCACCATAGAGGGAAGGATGGTCGATGGGGAGAGAGGGTACAGCTTCTTTCCAGCCAAAAAATGCTGGAGAGATCTTTCTTTGCTCCATGGAGAAACATCGGGCACAATGGGGTTAGTAAAAGGTGGTAAAGATCACGTGTTTGGGGAAAGTCCTGCAAAAACCGAACTTTTCCCTCAGCGAGCGAGGTGGGGGAGGGAAAGCTCCAGACCGGGGAAAACGGTAGGGGGGGACAGGGGGGGGGGTAGAGGAGCAAGAAGAGAAGACGTCAAAATGTTCGTAGTAGCTAGCAAGAATTTTCTCACTAACTCAGTAACTGGCACAACCGTGTGAGTAGTGATTCCTGGGTTGAAACAGGGGAACCATGGTAGAAGGGGGGGACAACAAAAAAAGGGAAAGGAGGAGGGGGAAAAAAGTCAGGGGCGTTCATAAGAACCGCAAAAGTGCGGGCAGAAAAAGGACCCACCTACTATACGCCTGCATCACATACGGCCCCTGACGGGGATCATATTCCGGGGAAAGGGGGGGTGGGGGCGCGGCATATCGAGGAAAAAAAAAAAGGAGAGAAAAAAAGAGAAGATAGAACCGCAAATAAAAAAAAAAACAACAAAACCATCTTACGAGTGAGGGCACCCCTCACATGAAAATTGGTAGGACAAGAGGGAGGGGAAGAAAAAATGAGGGGAGGGGAAGGACGAGGCCAGAAGGAGGTCATCGCGCAATTTCTCAAATGCTCAAAAAAAGAGGGGGGGGAGAAAAAAGCTGAGAGAAAAAAAAGTGAATCTTGACGCAATGACTTCGGCTAAATTGCTGAAAAAGCTCAGAGAGACGAAAAAGGGGGGGAGAGAAAGAAAGCCAAAGGCTGAAAAATAACCACAAGGTGAACGTGGGGTGATGCCTTGTGAAAGTCGAAAAGAAAGAGGAAACGCCGAAAAGTTGTCCAAAAACCCTCTGTCTGGGAGAGCAGGCTGTGAGCTAAAAACAGGGTGGGAAAGTAAAACTTGAGAAGGGGGAGAGGGTTAGGAGAAAATGGAGAATAAAAGGATGATCATACCAAACTCGAATCTGTCACGAGCTACCATTCCATACGAGGGGGGTGAAGAATCTAGAAATGTGGCAGGGGGAGAAGGGGTCAGAAGGACGACCCTTCCTTCGCTATCACAATGGGAGCAAAAGGTTCATACATCGCCAATTGACGGGGGGCAGGACTAACAGGCGCCTTGCCCAGAGGAAATGGGGGCAGGGTGAAAAACCTTTAGGGGGAGGAGTCCCTGGGTATGCGGGGTAGAAGAGGGGGGGAAAGACGATTGCGAAACTTCCTATGTCACTCCAAAAAAAAAGGCCTGGGCCAGCCTACAGATCATCTTTCCATGTCCAGAATAGGGCCCCATGGGGGGCAGTGGAGGAAAGGGTTAAAGGGGACGGGCAGGGGAGATGGCCCAATAGCTTCAGAGCCGCCCCAAAACACGTCATCGGAAAAGGAAAAAAGGAAACTGGTTAGGACCGGAAATCGGTTCTTCATAAATCCTACCGCAATACAAAGGGGGAAATTTGAAGGGGGGGGGAACCAAAGAACAGACGAGACCTTCAAAAAAGAAGGAAAATGCCCTATGACACGTCTTCGAAGGCCGACAGGGACGGGTGTGGGGGAAACACGGAAGGAAGCGGAGGTCTGCTTCAAGGTCCTCGCGATCCTGACCCAAGCCCTACGTTTGGGAAACAGACCCGATTGGGTTACTAAACGGCCTGGGAAGAAGAAGCAAACCGCCCTCAAAACTTCAATGATGGCCCAGTGGGAAGTCTTAGGGGGAGTAAAGCTGGGAAGCAGGACAACCCGCATTGACGCGTTTCAAAACGGCTTTTGGAAAAATAAAAAAATTGGCAAAACAGGGGCAAAGAAACGCGGTGCTGCAGGTGCCAATCTTCAAAAGACAGGGGGGGTCAAAACGGACTGGAAGGTGCGGGAAAAAGGTGGATTCGCCAAGACGTAAATCGGGGCATTGGTTCCAGAGAAAGAGAATTGATTGAGAGGGTAGCGAAAAACGCAACTCCTCTCGGTGATCATGGCTGGGATAGCACAAACTCAAAAGGAAACGACTGGGAAAGGCATTTGAAAATCCCCTCCGTCCCAAAAAGTGCCGCGGGGGCTCACTGGGGGGGAAGGAAAAAAGTACCTCACAAGACAAAGTGAACAAAAACGTCGGTTTTGCGTAATGAAAAGGTGTTTGTGAAACACAACGATTGACTTGGGGAGGAAAAGGGGTACAATATAGGGAAAGGGACCCCCTTTTCTAAAGAGCTTTGTCAAACGTCTGAACAACCAACACAGTGAAATGGGGAATTAAACTTTGGAAGGCTTTCCACCCTCAAGCGATGTATAAGTTTTGTGATCCCTTAACGAAAAAACGGGGACCGGGGAGGTAAGGGGGGGAAATCCGTAGTTGTTAAAAGGGGGGGAAACGGCGAAAAGAAGGAGGGGGAGGGGGGCAAAACACGGAGAAAGGAAATTCTCTACTAACGGGACAAACGTGGACGTGACAAACTCATGACTGAAAAGGCTTCAAAAAAACCACGAAACAAAAAAGCAGAAACAAAAAGGGAATGGGACGGTAAAAGTAGGGCTCGAATACGCCTGGGCGTGCAGACCCAAAAGGTGGATTTGGTTTGGGGGGGGGGGCTGTCCGAAAAGGCAGAGTAAAAAAAAAGGAGCATCAGATATGGAAGAACAAAGCTGTAAAGGGAAAAAAACTGACGCTGTGAATGTCCCGGAAAACGAAAGCATCGTCCGGGTGGATTAAAAAGGGAACCCTGAAGAATCCCGAAAAAAAAACTCCAAAATAGTCAAAATTTGGAAACCGAAACAAAAAAAACTGCTAGGGAGGACGTGGTAGGAAAGAAACCAAGAAAGGGGCATATGACGGTTCTTAAGAAGAGTGGCTTCTCCAAAAAAAGGGATGCTAGGTTGACAGAAAATGAAAAGGCTAAGGTCATAGCGGCTGAAAAGGAAAAAACCAGGGGACCCCGAAGGAAACATAAAGGTCGAAAAAAAGGAGATAAGGAAAGACCGACACGGGACAAGAATCAACAAGAGCACTCACAAAAAAAATCCTGAGAAACATGGGTGCCGAAAAGGACATCAAAACCAAAAAGCTAAAAGAGGAGACGGGGTCGAGGTGTCCAGTGTACCCGTCGGGGCAAAACTGGAGAAGAGGAAAAAGAGCGGTAATGGGAAAGTGCCAGCGAAACATCCTGTATCGGTCAGTAAAAAAGGAACTACCAACGGCTCGGGGAAGATCGTGCTTTATGAAAAACGAAATTTTCACCACGGCATACCGCATACAAAAGAAAAGAAGAAGCAAACCGGTGAAGCAAAAGTGGGAAGACATGTCTAACGGGCCTCCTCGCTCTGACGTAGTTACGACCGAAAACAGACTGAAAGTAATAACGTAATGCAAACCCATACATGGGGACAGAAAGGGCCGGATACCCCGACACCGCACTAAATGGGTTTTGTGGGGGACCAAAAAATTCCGAAAAAGGAATTAAAAAAATAGAGATTCGTCACTACAGAGAAATCAGCGCCAGTGAAACTACAACCTTCGTCAGCTCTTTATCAAAAAAAAAAGGACGGGACTGGAGGAAACTAAGAAGAAAAGCCTGGCTGGTTCGGGTGAATATGAACTAAGCCAGTCCTCTTGGGCAATTGGGTCGGGCGACAAAACAATGAATAGAGGTGGGGGAGGGTAGCCAACCCTGAGGGGGAAAATATGCTTTTGTCCGGGTGCAAAACAAACGGGGTAGTCCCTTCAGGTGTAAAGTTGAGAACGGGCCTAGGGAGGGATTGAGCCGAAGTACATTCACATTAAAAGCCGTAGCAAAAACCGTCCGGAGAATCGAGGTGGGAGAGGGAGTGAGAAAAAGGAATCCGGAATGGTCGTTATGGGGCCTCTCGAAGGAATTGGATTAGACGAAGGCGAAAAATTTGGCCAACAAACTAAGATCTGGAAAACCCGCCTTCTCAATGGGTAGAACACACCGGACACCGGAAAGGAAAATCAATCACTCGAGAATTGGGGGGGGAGGGAAAAGGGGGGTCGACAAAAAAAGAGCCAGGGATTGTGTCAAATTTAGAGTGGGGGTCATATTTCCGTCGGGAAAAAGAGTCAAAGGGAGGAGGGGCTGCGCAGGAGAAGCCGGTGAAAAAGAACATCTGATAATTGAATGACTGTCGTCCGTTTAAAACAAAGCAGAAGCAATCGGGGCAAGCCGAGCACTGCTGGGCATTTCAAAGAACGTGGTGAAAGGAAAACAACTAGTACTCGGGGGGGAAGTGCATTGATAGGGGCCCAAACTCCAAGGGCGCTGTTCCCTCGTGATGAAAACAAGCGAAGCAAAAGGAAAGAGGAAAGCAGAGGGGAAAAAGGGGGGGGGGAACATTTGGACGGACAAGGGAGAGGGCAAAAGCGTCTCCCAACACTCTTGGGTACACGATGAAAAAAACACAACCTCGAAGAAAGGTGACACTAAAAAAAAAAGCCGGGGAAAAAAAGGACAACGCCCAAGGGTCGTAGGACGGCAATAGGGGGTACCGCCAGCTCGGGGGGGAGGACGGGGGGACTGTGCAGAAGAATTAAATCGAAGGAAGGAAATTTGGGGGGGAGGATAGAAAGAGGGATGCCTACGAACACTCAAAAAAAGCAAGCAAACTTTTCAAAAAAAAAAAGGCCGGGGTCCAGGTGGCCGGAAATCACACAACGTACAGATAACCTAACAGACTCCCACTGCGGGAAAGAAATCAACGAAACCCATGCCGCTAACCCCATAGAACCGAAAAGGCAAGGGAAGGTGAAAACGTAATTTGGGGGATGTTGGGGAGAAAGGAACGCCTAAATCGCAAAAGGGGGGCAGGCTCTCACATCGAAAACTTCAAGCCCGTTACACCTTTCATGAACAACGAAAAAAAAGGGTGCAAAAGGAAGCGTGAGAGAAAAGAGGGAAAGAAAAAGGAGCCCACGGAACAGAATGCAAATGAAACGGTTAGTTTATGGCGGACCTGTAAAAAGGAGGAGGTCGGACACGACGAGACCCAAAGCAATCACAGACCAGGGGAGGGTGGAGAGCCGAAACCAACGAGAAGCAAGTTCGCTGGGGGTGAGGGGAAAATTCCAAAAAAACCCAATTAATTTGTAAAAAATTCCAAATCAAACGTTAGTAACGGGAAAAAAGGAGGGAAAGTAAGCGCAAGAAAAACGCAATAAAAAAGGCGGCACAGGACTTGAACATTGAAAGGAAAAAAGGGAGAGAACCAGAAAAAAAAAGAAAATCACTCCTAAAGAGGCCGGTTGCTCGAAGCCGTGCCTTCTCCCCCAACGGGAAGCCATGCCGAAAAGAGAAAAAGCCAGAAAGAGGCCGGAGGAGAGGCCACAAAACAACTTTGAAAGGTCATACGGACCGTTCCGAAGCGGTAAGACCTTAGGGCGAAGGACGGATACATTAAAAGGCAGCGCATGAAGGAGTGGTTGAAAAAACCAGGAAAAGTCCCGAGGAAAATGGGATAAAGGAAGAAAAAAAGTACCCACTGGCGACGTCCAAAACCAACACTCAGACCGCAAAAAAAACAAACAGCACCAGGGAAGATAGGCAGCAAAAAGGGATCTTACAGTCAACTTGAGCCACGTCTGAAAATTCCAGGGCTAATCGACGGGTTGGCGTCTGTAAAGAAACCCCACGGAAGGGAAACGAAAAAAGAAGATCAATTACCAACAAAAAAGGGTCTCCCAGAGGGGGAAAACGGGCCAAAGGGGGGCGGCGGTGTGGCAAACCGTATTCTATTTTCATTATTCATGTGGTTCCCGGCTTGTAAGGCGTCAACCCGAACCAATAGCAAAAGAAAAGGGGGGGGGGAAGAAAGTAACGGGCGGGCAAAAAGCGGAGGGAAAAAAAAAGTGGCAAATTAGACTCGGTCAAAATGTTACTATGCCTAACTCCACTTCAGTGATACAGAACTCCCCCAAGCCAAAAGTTCAGGTTATTCGGTGGGTAGAATCAGGACGGGGGGGGAGACCTGGTCACTAAGCGGAACAAAAAAACTGGAATATCTCGGTGATGCCAACAAAAATAACAGGGTAGGTCAGGGGAAGGGGGAAGAAGAGCACAAACAAGGAAAACGTGGAAGGGGTCCGGAGTGGTCGAAAAAGATGTTTTTCACTCCACAGCTTCTGTCGAAATTCAAAGGGTTAGTGACTGAAAAAGAAAAGCGGGGGGGAAAAACAGGGGGACGAACCAAAAAAATGAAGCTGAGGAAAAAAAGAGTCGCGAGGACATCAAACGCCCATGAAGGCGTTGAAAAAATAAAACGACGGACCACGGCATATGTAGCAGCCCATACCTGGAACTGGTCATGTTGATGAAGTAGGGGAACGGGGGGAAGCCTCGTGACTATCTAATAGAAAAAAAAAACCACGGAGGGGGAAAAGAGAATAGACGCGCCCTTCAACACTTTACGGAAAACCACCCACTGCATAAGGGCAAAGTAAATGCCTGCTACATGGGGATGACTCGTAGGAGAAGGGACAGCCAAAGCAGGCGGGGCCGGAAAGCGCAAAAGAAGAGGGTAATCGCGCAAGAGTGAACGTCAAAATTCCGGGTCAGCCGGGTTTAAAACTTCTTAAACATCAGACAACAAGGGGGGAAATGGTCCCAGGAACGAGCCTACCGTGCCTAAAATATTTGCAGAAAAGTAAACGACTCTACAAACTAACGGTTATTGCACGGGTAAACCAGTCACCACAGAAAAAAGACAAAAAATGGGAGGGCTGGCAGACCCAGAAATGGCAGATTCCACACGCTTTTGTTGCGCACCTTCTGAGCAAAAAGGGAAAAACGCACGAAAGTTGACTACAAAAAACGGGTTCTCTGGGGGGGGAGCTCATTTTCAAGCTGCTGTTCAGAAACTGACCAAAGAGAAGACAAAAGCAGGGGTTGAAAAAGGGAACGGGGGCCAGCGAGCTTACCCCTGGTTTGCTTGGTGAAGGGGCCAACGAAATTCAAAAAAAACTCACAGAGACAAGGGAAGGGATCGGAGAGCTAACCAACATGAATCAGAACCACGGGGACCTACGGGAAAAAAGGCGCACAAGGGGGGCAACCAGAAATAAAGGGTGCAACCAGGTCAAAAAGACAGTGTCTGACGGCAGAAAAATGGAATGGAGACGCAGAATGGGAAATCGAGGCGCAAGGAGGTTTGGCCGCCCCAGCATGGCCCCTCCGAGCAAAGAATAAAGATCATCTTTTCTGCTGGCAAAAAACTAATATTAGTGGGTCGCGAGGGGAAAAATGAGGCCGGCGTGGGGGGGGAAGGCTCCAACATGCGTAGGTCGCAGCGAATTCCCTCCACGAGAGAATCACCACAAAAAAAAAGGCCAAGGCAGCGGCTCATGGACGAAAACTTTCAAAAAAACACCACGCCCAGAACGATGGGGGGAAGGAATGTACGGGGCAGGGTCCAAAAAGACACCAGGCAGACTAAAGGAGGGGGGGACACCCTGCAGCACGGTATGCCACGGAAGGTCTAGACAACAGAGGGGGGGGTTGACATGGCCGAGAAAAAAAGTTCACCGGGACAAGAAAGCGTTGAGGGGGGCCTGTGATCGAGAACTCCTTTGAACTTACACAGAATTGTGGGGGGAGACTTGGGGCCAGAGGCCGCAAAAGAAAGGCCATCAATATATTAGTGCTTCTTCTGTTCAACTTGTCCGAGAAGTTCATGGGGGAAGAAAGGACGCGGTTACTGTAGAGGGGGGGATGGGCCCAGCGTGGGCCTGCGCTAACTTCACCAGCCCTTTTAAGGGACGACGCAAGGGGTATGATTGAGAGCACCCAAAAGGGAAAGCAAATCGGGGGTTGGAAAAATTTTTCCAAATAACCTGTCTTGTTCGCTCCAAAAAACACTACTCAAACGGAAACGGGGGGGGCATGGAGGGGGAATACTTGTCTTACCAGTCACGTGTCGAAATCTGGGGGGAGTCGAAAAACCAAAACCGGGACAGTCCGAGGGGGAGGGGTCGACAGGTTGTAGGAAACCTTGGAGTCCGACTATAGCAACATGCAACATACCGTGTGTGACGTGTGGCGAGGTTTGGGGGGGTTTACCAGGGATTTGTGGGGAGGGGGGGAGTGGAGAGAAGGGACCGGGGGGGGGGGGGGGAAAAAGAAGAATGCGGTGCGGCTACAAAAAGACAAATAAAACCACCATACGTGGAAAGGGGAACGGTGGGCCGGGTGCACATCCGGCTGTGAACAGTAAGAGGCTGGTGTTGTGGGAGGGCTCAAAATACTCAAGAAAAGGGGGAGGCGGGGGGTCAAAAGTCCTGTGGTTGGGTAAGACAGAAACTTGAAAAGGTCCAAAACGGGGAAGGCAAGGTGGTTTCGTAGGAAGGCAGTAGTCTATACTGGTCCCAACGTGGGGTAAGGAACGAGTAATGGCGGAAGGGACCGAAGAAAAAACCCTCCGAAACCCGCAAATCCAACTTCCCACTCTCTACAGGGGGGTGCGCGACCAAAAATGGGCCGCACCCCCGGGCGGTGAAAGGGGTCAAAAGACTCCCGGGGTGCCTTGAGGTCAAAAAACCTACTGGCGAAAAAGAGGATATGAAGGGACCAGAAGGGGGAAATCGGAAGAGGAAGCTGTCCGCAAGGGGCGGTTTCAGGCGAAAAGCGAGAGGGGAGGAGAGGGGTGAAAAAGAAGACCGATTAATCCCGCAAAACAATGGGGAAGCCCGGGCACAGCGAGTCAAGTTGAAGGAAAAAAAAAAAGAACCGAAACAGCGGGACAATTTATAGTTGGCTAAAGAAAAAGGAGGGAAAGCTTTTGCTTTACCTCAAAACGGGAGGGGGGGGAAAGACAGGCAGAAGAAAAACGGATTCAACTGGCGGGGCACAGTCAGAAAAAAAAGGTAAGCAACAGCGGTCAGGCCTACATCTCAGGGACAGAAAACGAGAAAAGGAGGATGAAGAAAGGGAACGGGACAAACAAAAATGACATCAGTACCAAAACAAAAGCTCCGTGGGGGGGACCTAGGGGGTCGATAAGGAAAAATCAACAAAGGGAGGTGGGTCTATGGACTCAGGGGACAGTTGCCAGAAAGGTCCAAACAGGGAAAAAAAAAGAGGGGCAAATAAGGTCATATTGTTGGGGAGTACATTGTTGTGTTTGTTTGCCAATGAACAAGAGACCACGGCAAAGACAAAGAAAAAGTCGGGGGAGTCAAGTATGGACTTCCCAACCTACAAACTCCGTATTAAAACTGAAAATGTATACGAAAGGGGGACAGCCAAAACCAAAAACGCCCCTCACACAAGGAGCATGGGAAAAAAACCGGATAGTTGGAGAGGGACGGGCCGAGAAAAAGCTTTTCTAATAACGGGACGAAAAAACAACCCCGACGGACGAACGGGACCCACGGGGCATTAAAGCAAGGGGAAACAAAGCAGGTCGGCAAGTCAAAAAACCCAACCAAAGCGAGGGGGGACATGGGGGGGGTTTTTGGGGCCCGCTTCTGGGTCTTAAAAGAGGAAGGAGGGAAACGGGTGTTTGTCAGCTAAAATTAACAGACAAAAAGAGGGTCTAGAACAAACAACAACAACAACCTTCGAGGCTCAGCTCTAATCATTGTTTCTTGGACGATGGAAAATAAAGAGCCAAATCAAGGGAAAAAAAGGGGGTCTCCTTGGTTTCTTAGAGATGGAAAAAAAGGAAAAACGATTTGGGGAGGGGGACAGGCACATTGCTGGTGGGGAGGCAAAAAAGGAGGGAGGTAGTAGGGCCCAAAAAGCGGGGCCAAGGGCATGTTAGTAGACTGGGAGGCGCCCAGAATTATCGGCTGAAACATTCCATTAACCAGTACCCAGGAGGCATCGGGCTCGGGTAGTTTACGCGTACTTCTTGGAGGGAGCCAGGATAGAAGCGTTGTTAGGTAGGGGGCGAACAAAAGACTAAAACGTAAGGATTGTTAGGTAAACTCCGGCGTCAATGTCAAAAAAAAATGACCAAATAGAAAAGGGCGGGGACAATCAGTCCGCAATGGTAAAAAGGGCGCGGCAAGGAAAAGAAATCAATATCAGACTCTTTTGAAGGTGGTTAAAATCCGGGAAAGGAGGGTTATCGGAGATGGGGGGCTGAGATTGGAGAAGGGGCACTCGAGGTACCCGTTCGTATACCACTTCGGGGAGAGGAGACCGTGGAGGTAAGAGAGAAGGAACCACTGAGGGCCCAGGGAATGAAAAAGAATCGGGAACGCACGAATTTTTGTTTATGGATGAAACGCTCATTCGTGAGAAAAGGAGAAGACAGGGTCACGCTGGTCGGTAAAAACCCGAAAAACGAAATTCAGTAATTTTGGCTGTGTAGAGGTGTCGGGCCATTCTGCAGGAGGGCGTGAAGAGGCGGCCAGCAGCGGGGGGCTACGGGGCGAGTGATGCAGAACACTGGGGGGGGCCGCCGGGTCAGCGGTCATTCATCGCAGGTCGACCGTTGGGCGAAAGATAGAGGATGACCGACAGGTCGAAAAAAGAAACCATCAAAACGCCCTCAAGCCTGGGTCTAACAAACTGGACCCCGGAGGCGTCCAGAGGGGTACCGACATGCCGCTTCGACGGGGGGGGGTTCAAAGATGGGGGTCAGGGGGAGTAGAAGAAGTCAGGGGATTGAGTTCAACTCACGTTGGGTCCGAGGATCCTAGGTAAGTAAGAAAAGAACCAGGGCCCTGCCCGGGGGGGAACGGTTGAATGTTTCTGAGGGAAAACAACACACTCCTGGCACGAGTGCAGCCGGAAAAGCGTGGGATGTCCCGAAACCCCATGCAAAAAAAGGGGAAGACCAGAAGCGCGATGGCATGGCAAACTGGGGGTTACGAAAAGAAGTTTGGGGGGGAGGAAGCAGAAAGAGAGGAAAGGGAAATGACATCTCGCCACTCGGAAAAAAAAAAAGTCAACAATCGAATGTCGGGGTACGCCAAGCAAACGGGGGGAGAGGGGCGTGAGACTCAGGGGGGGGGTTCAAAACAAAACGAAAAAAATAGACTGCAGGAAGGGGGAAAGTGTGATGAAGACACGGCAAAACTACAGGTAGAGACAAGGAAAGAACGAAGAAAGACACAAGAAGGTGCCGAGCGGAACAAAGAGTGTCGAGGTGGCACAAGGTAAATCACCCGCAGGGTGGAAGGGTGACCCAATGAAGAAAGGGGGGGTCAACGGGACCGGGGGGGGGGGGGGGGTGGCGGGGGGGGGGGGGGGGTGGGGGGTGTGGGGGGGGGTGGTGGGGGGGGGGGGGGAGGGGGGGGGGGGGTGGGGGGGGGGGGGGGGTGGAAAAAAAGGCGCAGCACCGGAGGCCCAAAAATAAATATCATAGAACTTTGCCTGTCACTAGTATCTAACCAAAACTATAAAAATATATAGAGGCAATTTGGCGGGGGCGAAGCAGGGAAAAAGGGGAAGGGACACCAAATTCGGGGAAAAAGTGGGGACTCACCTATCAACACGAAAAAAAAAAAAAAAAACCAAATGAGGTCTAGAAGCGGGACAGGAGGAGAGAAAAAAACACGCGGGGGAGGGTCGACGTGGGAGAATACTGGTGATTAATGCACCATCCCAGCCCTGAAGATGGCCCGTTAAAAGTAAACCGTGGAGCGGGGAGGTGTTGGGGAGCAAGAGAAAACGAGAAGCGGGAATAGTAATGTCCCGAAGGTCTTTCCGCGCGCCGCGAGCAAACACAATCAAAAAGAAAACCAACTCCAGGCCCGCAGGGAACCTCGAAAAGACACAGTGACCATAGACAACAGAAAGAGGAGACTAAAACAATGGAGGGCGGCCGGCCCAATACCAAGGTCAGTGATGGGACGTTCAGATAAATCCCTCAAGGAAAGACGACCCGGGGAAACAAGGAAAAAAAAGGGGGGGGAATCCACAGAAATGGCCTGTCGCCGCCGCCTTGGGGGGGGTTTGGTTTTTCCGTAAGGCCAGGGGAAATGATTTGTGTTTCACTAAAAGCGGGGTCCAAAAATCCAGGGGAAACCATACAGGGGGGGGTCATCGAGGGGGGAAAAAAATTCGATTTGAAAGGCGGACGATTGAGCCGAAAGGGGTCAGCTGAAAACTGCAACTGGGCTGGTGGGGTAATCACACTTCTGGACAGGAAAGTAGCAGAACACCATCCGGTTGGGGGGGGGGTGAAATGACAAAAGTTGGGGTAGGTCTCAAAAACGGGGGGGCCCAAACACTGAACGAAATGAATGCGAAATCTCTTGAAAGCATAACAACTTCACAGAACGTTTGGGGGAAAGGTAAGCAAAGGGCCAAAAATAAACGTCGGGGGAGGAAGTTAGAGAAGGAATTTCGGGGACAAAGAAAGCTTCCGGGTCAGGGAAAGATGCCACCGGGGATTTGATTGATCGCGCAAAGAAAAAGAGGGGGGGAAAACAAAGGACCTTGAAGCAACGAGGCGAAGGGGAAAGGTCAAAAGGCGTCTTCCACCAAAACCGACATTATGAAGGGGAAACGTCAACCCACTACCATGTCCAATCCATTATCATTCTCAAAACCAGGGAGGTGAAGGAAAGGGAAGGAGGGAAAAGGGGTGAAGGGCCGACGGCTATCTCTCGCAAAAAAAAAAAAAAAGGGAAAGAGAAAAAGAGAAGAGAGAAAGAAAACGCGCCTGTCCAACACAGGCGCGCGAGGGGTAAATAAGGGGGCCTTGGAAGGAACAGGGAAATGCAAAACGGGGGAAGGAGCGGCGGAAACCAGGTGGGGAAACAGCATAAAAGGGTGGAAAGCAAGAAGAGTCAACCAAGTAAGGGTACACGCGCCTTGGTGAAAACTGGAAATGCACGGGTGGGGACAAAAAACAAAGAGGGGTTAAGGGCGAAAAAGACACTGACATAAAAAAAAAATGAATAATGAAAAAGAGGGTCCAAGGAACACTCAGTGGGAAAAACGCATGGACCCAAAAAAAACACCACAAACCTCGAAGAAAAAAAACAAAAAATGGTATGTTCTCATAGAAAAACCACGAAAGGTCTGGGCTGGGATTCCTCCAACGAAGAAACTCATGGAGAGGGCTGGGCAAGGACAAAAAGCGGCGTTTGCACACAACGGGGAGAACAAAAAAAAAAAAAAAAACCCCCTACCCCCACCACATTGGGGTACCAACGAACAGGGGGGGGGGAGGGGAGGCCTCATGGACAGAAGCTTGCTGTCCCAGAAGGCAGAAAAAGGAAGGGAAAGAGACTACTCCGCCACAATTGCCCCCTCCGCTGGTGTGGGGGGTCACAAAAGAAATCAAATAACCAAACGGGAGGTGCAGATGGTCCAAAGCAGGGGGCCGCCAATAAAAAGATCTAAGCCAAGAACGTAAAGATAAGACCTCAAGCAGACTGGAAAAGCAGGGCCGACAGGCTCCGGCAAGCAGGAACAAAAAACTTGTTCCAGGGGAGGGGGAAATCAGTGCTTGATTTCAGTAACGGCCGAAGGACTTTACAAGGCGGGGAGCGATTAAAGCCCTGGCAATGGCAAAAAAAAAGAAAGAAATGATGCAAAAAGAAGAAAGATGAGGCTTCCCCGATAACCACCTCGAGAAATAGGGGGGAAACAGGGGCGGGGAGGGAGGGGAATCTAAGCCAAGGGAAAGTCAAACGAAAAAAGTTCAACTTACCATTCGCAAAACAGCTTCCATTCCCGGGAAGACAAAGGGGAGAACAGGAAAATGAACCACTAAAACACCCAACGCAATCGGGGAAGTAGAAAGACGGGCATGTCGCGGAAGGGGGATCCGGGCTCGAAGTAATACCTGGGGCAGAACGGTGCCCTTTTCCCAAGGAAAAGTAATATACAGCGGTGTGTTTGGGAAAAGGGTGAACAAGGGAAAAGAAGTACTTAAATTGGTTTTTGATCAATCAAAACGGGGAATTATCACAAGAATTGGGACGAAGTAAAAATGACCCGAGTCAGGGAAAAAAAAAGGCCTCTATGAGGGACTTCGACTCTTGTCTCCGCTAGAAATGAAGTGATTAAAAACTAAGAAGCTTGGGGGGGGGGGCATAGACCCCCATGAAAGGTCGTAGGGGGGGAATTTGTAGAGGGGCGGGACGCGTGATTCCCTGAAAAAAAAAAAGCACCCGACGGTTACACTGAATGTCGGTTGAGTGTTCCAGCACCGGAAAGACAGCGGGTGGGGGGGGAGGTGGTGGGGGGGGACCGAAAAAAAGAACTTTCAAAATTTATCAGGGGAAGCAGCCCTCAGGTATCGCTTTTTAAGGTCAGGGTGGGAAGGGGTGATGGTACGTATCCAGAGCCCTGTCCTAAAGAAAGGGGGGGCGGGGTGAGGTTCGACAATACACCCCTGATCACTGGAACATGACCGGCATGGGTCTTTGCATAATGGGGTAGTGAAAAAGGAAAAAAGTCGAAAATCCTAAAGAGAACCAAAGGAGTGTGTGTTGAGTTGCGGAATGCAGTTTGGGGGGGGGGGGGACCCATGGATTGAAAGTTTTGGGGCGTAGGGACGTAGGCAAAGTTTGAGAATCCGAGGAAAAAAATCGACAAACAAAAAACGGACGTTTCCTAGGCGGGCTTCATCGCGAAAAATGGGGGCGTACACGGAAAGGGGGGGGAGTTGCGAAAAGACACTCACGCAACGGGGGGAGGGACTAGGGGTATCAGAAAAGTGGTTGAATCACAAGCACAGGTTGACCACGTCCGAGCTGGCCGAGGTGGGTGCGTAGGTGACATGGTCCGGAAAACCGAAAAACGGGGGTGACCGAACATTAGATCACTACGGAATAATGCTAAAAACAAAATCCACAAAAAGCAGCGCCCCAGGGGGGAAAAAGAGTGGCCGAAGATAATGGGGGGGCAGGGGGGGGACGATCACAAATCCCAGCCGGCAGAGCGGCAAACAGTGGAGGGGCAGAAAGTGAGGGGGGGAGGAGAGTAAACTTCAAATTAAAAACATGGAAGGGGATACCTACCCAAGCACTATAGAGACTTAGATGCCAGAACAGAAGGTGCAACACTGGGGAGATAAAACATCTTCCCGTCAGTGCACTGGGGGGACTTGCCTATCAGGATGAAAGAAAAAACTGAGGGTCAGTGGGACCTCTCACAGCAAAAAATGAGGTAGAGAATCGTGGGAACCTCAAGAACATCTGCGAGGGGATCGATGAAAAGAGAAGTTCTTTCACCGGAAAAAAAAAAGTAACAGAGGAAAAGGGGTAACGGACCATCCCGGTCTATCATTATCTCTTTCTTCGCAAAAGGTGCCCTCCAGGCAGTGTCGAGAAGAAAAAAAAAGGGATAAACAATCTATTAAAAAAGTGGAACACATAACTCTACAAACAGAAACAAAATCGCAAGGCAGACATGGGGTGGCCGAAAAAGGACCTAAAACACGAGAGGAGCTTGAATGGTTCAAACCAAGGGTTCCAGCCTAGGCAACACAAGGGAGGACGTCTGTGAAAAGCTGAGAATTTTGGGGGTGGTCAACGCACTTGTTGAGAAACGAAAAAGTAAAAAAGGTGCCCGGCAAAAAACGAAATTTCGAGGGAGCACCACATAAGACGGAAAATAACAGGGAAAAAATCCGGGGCTGCTTAGTATCCGATTTGACACTCATTTCAGAAATCGGCAAAAAAGAGAAGAAGAGGGGAAGGGGGGGGACCGGCTTCGTGTGCCAAAATGCATTGCACGGCGGGGAGCTTTAATAAAGGATAACGACCGGCAAGGGAAGCAGAAAGGCAATGAAGCACGGGGGAGGAAAAAAAAAAACTTCAGCAATGTGGGAAAAGGTCGATGAAGAACAAAATCGAGTAGTTGTTCACCCCTGCGAACGAAAAGTATCGTTCGGCGACGTTGAAAGAAAGAAAAATGAACCCAAAATGAAAAAAAGGACCCGATCAAAACAAAAACGGGGAAGAGAAATTTGGAACTTGGGTTCAAAAGATGGGAAAAAACGGTCCGACGAATCCGCTTGGGAGGTCAGCGCGGGAAAATCACCATCATCGGATTTGGGTACCCCCACCAAAAACCTGATGGGGTAAAAGAAAGGGAAAAGAAGGAGTGCACGTAAAAAGCAAGGGAGGGGGGGGGGAACGTTCGAATTGAAAAGGACGGGGGCCTTGCCATTCTTCCCATAGCAACGAAAGGCCCATTCGAGGCAGAGGGTGAGGAGTATGTGGCAAGACGAGATTTGGGAAAAAACGCAGAATAGGAAGGATTGGGTGCGGACGCGCTTCAAAGTCGACCAAATAGAATTTCCCAGCAAGGTCCGAAGTGGGTTGGGAAAAAGGGAAACTAAAGAGGGGAGGATCACCTCAGGGTGGGGTCAACTTTTTCGGGGAACACCAGGCAACTGGCCCCTCTGGTTTCTCAAACAAGGAGACACATTTGTTGACCTAGGGGGAGTCCGGGGGGATAGGAAACAGGACTGGGAGGAAAAAAAGTGGCAACGGGCTAATAGCTCTCCTATAATGATGATGGAATCAAGAGGGGGAATTGGGGAGGGGAAGAAAAAAGGCGAACACAAGAGGGGTGTCTAACACTCTTCCCATTCCAGGGGGGAGGGTCAAGAGATGATCTAGAGGGTGGCCTGGGGGAGATTTGAAAATTGGGCGATGGAGTTGGGGGGGGGGGCTTCCCTACTTTATGAAAGGACAAGAGAAATCACGCGAGGTATCGCCGACAGCCCATGGGCTACAAGCGGAAAAGTACGCAGTTGTTTCTACCGGGTGGCAAGTCGATGCTCCTCAGGTCCGAAAAGCCCTGGATAGCAACGAACTCAAGACCATGGGAGAATACACGAAAAAATTGAAAGGCGGCAATAGTACCAAACTCGCCAGGACGTAGACGGGGGAGGTCGGTTTTGACGGATCTTTCTCACCCGTCAGGATCGTACCTACGTTGGGGGTCGGGGGGAAGGACAACTAGAAAAAAAAGCCGGGCAGGAAGGTTGGGTGTAGGAAAAGGGGGGGGGATTCAACCCACTCCGATGTGTACCGCGTCCAAGGAGGGGGAGAGGGATACAGGAAGAGAAAATGAACACGACTGAAGACATAGCTAGAAAATGAAACCTGCCAGATGGGAAAAGAGGAAAGGAATTGGGGGGGGGGATTTTGTGGGGGACGAAGAGAGCGCAAAGGCACCTTACGTATCGTCAACGACACTGAAAACGTCATCCCGTAACAACAATTTCATAATACAACGAACCCGGGTGGTGCAAGCGTGAAAGAAAAAGAAGGGGAAAGACCATAGACGCAAAGAGGAATAAAAAACAGGTGGAGTCCCGAATGAAAAGAGGGCAGGAAAATATTCAAGGTCCAACATTCACCATAATATAGGGCGAAGGAGACAAAGGAAGAAGTCAGAAAGTTTCGGAAATGGAAACAAAGGGGCTGAGGGTGTTTCTATACCCAGCACCTTTAGGGGGGAAAACCGGGAAAAAGAGCGCAGAAAAGAGGGAAAAAGTGGCGGGAAGAACGGAAAGCACACTGAAGTGAAAGATAGCGCGAACCGAAAACACGAGCATCACAACTCCGGCCGGTTTTACATGCAGAAGGGCAATTGACGAAAGGAGAAAGGGGCGTGATCAAAACGATCACACCGAGAAAAAGAAAAGAGAGAGCGCGGGAACAGCGCACTAGGGCCGTCCAACAAGTCGTGGGATGAGATGGCTACCTTGAAGGGGAAGGGGAAAAGGCCTGAGAAAACCGGGAAGGAAGGGGAGATGCCCGTTACGTAATTTCAACCGGCGGACGGAAAAAAAGGGGAGACGTTGGTTCCATCCATTAAAAAGCCCCGATTGAAAGAGCCGAAGTCCAACTGCCGAAAG
>Ga0179593_1583915_pt1 | contig 33931 bp, 28 predicted proteins | sample CZODoug2_1_08_16_FD_185931 | JGI IMG/M metagenome (GOLD analysis project Ga0179593, IMG submission 185931) | Vadose zone soil fungal communities from Angelo Coast Range Reserve, California, USA - CZODoug2_1_08_16fungal (PacBio error correction) | ecosystem: Environmental > Terrestrial > Soil >...
CTCGGCCTGGGATTATTTGATCATAAGAATTCGGATGGGATGGATAAGGGTTATCACCTTTTTCGGGCCTAGAGATGGGCCTATTTCGGCAGAGAATATTTCTCATACTGGGGGCAAAGGGGGAGAGAGAGGACATCGGCTTCGCTTTTTGCTTTTTCAAGGGAAGACGATCTAGTAGGAAGTAGCGGTTTCGCTCCGGAGGGTCGGAAGAAGGACATCTGAAGAATTCGAGCAGGCGGCTAAAATGTGGAGCCTGGTGTCTGGACCGGAAGGGAGAAGGGGTCGAGGGAGAGGGAAAAGTCAGACGTGAGGAGGCTCGTTATTTTTCTTTGCAAACAATAGGGGTCTTGAGAGAAGTAGGAACAAAGGCATGGAGGAAACCGGATCGACGGATCATCAGGAGTAGTCTGTTTTCAGGGTCGTCGAGGAGCCGGTTCGATGCGAAGCCAAAGAACCGTGACACGCAGGACCCACAGTCAAGAGGCTAGGTTTCCTCCTTAAAAACTAGGTGAGAAAAACGAGGGGGCTTCGGTCTGACTCGGTTCATCTCGTAGAAAAAAACTCAGACCAAGGTAAAGGTTTTGGGTGAGTCTACTTTTCCGGGAATGATCGAGATGTCGAACTTTTACACCACAAAAGAGTACGTCAGTTGAGAAAAGAAGGGGAGTAAGATCTCTACTTCCACTAGAGGGTCACTCGTCCGGAAAGAAAAATTCCAAGGCGGGGGGTCAAAAAAAAGGCCGTAGCCAAGGGTGTTTCAAAGCGAGGAAGAGGGGTACGGGACCTACTTACAAAATATGTTTGCGTCCGTCGACCTGAAAGAGAATGAATCCGACCACCTTCAGAATCTTAGACAAGAATCAGGAAGGAGAGGAAATCCGGCGCGCTCTACTTCAGCTTACGTAGGCGTCTGTTACGAAGAACAGAATCTACTGAAGCTCGTCGGGGACAATACTGAAGGAATCTAGTCCGGCACTCCTGCAAGACAACAAAGCCTCAGAGACAGACTTAAGAAGAAACTAAAAAAGCTGGTAGCACCCTCCTATAGAAAACCCAACAAACAGAGATGCGGGAGAGACAGGCGGCTAGACCACCTGAGAATTGAGACAAAAAAAAAGAAGAAAAAGCAGTATCGCCCGTGCGTTGTGCCGTCTTTAGCCAAGATCCTTAAAGGGTCCATGTAAGAGGGATGTCTGGGCCAGAAAGGGGCGAAAGAGATCAGGGGAAATTAAGAAAGAAAGAGAACGAAGACCTCTGCGCTTTCTCGTAATCACTTTGGAGAATGAATGTGTGGATGGATTTAGAGAAGCTAGATGTTACGGTCCCACTAGGATTCTTGGAAAAAGTACCAGGGCTCGAAGCGCCGCATGAAACAGGAGCGGTAGAAGATCGTTTGTTTAAAACCAACCGACTTAGCTGGAACGACTGTGCCGATCAGATGAAAATTAGATAGGTCTGGGGAGGCTTAACTTAGAGTGGGGACCAAGAAAAGGATCTGACGTATTTTTGGGGTGGGGCTAGGAGCCGTATCGTGAAACTGGCCTCCTCCAAAACTGACCAAATATGAAATGGGGGCTAGTGATAGTTGGGGGAGTGAATACCACTCGAGGACACAAGGCCTCAGGGGTCCGACCATCCATCGGCATCAGGAGAAGACTCCATCTTCTTCTTTGGGAAGCTGTTTATCTACGAGAAGCGAGCCCAATAACTCTTACTGCCATGATCCCGATTATCACTATGCGGGTATCGACACGAATTTTCCAGTCTCAGGGAGACTGGCCCTACCAGGAAATGGGAAAAAAAAAAAACCCGACGAGCACGACTAAGGCGGCAATGAAAGAGCATGAGAATATATATTCTACGGTAGAGGAAGGAGTTCCATAAGAATAGTAGCGGGATCCGGAATACGCTAGAAGAAGACTAGGGGCGAATAAGCGGAGTCGCTTATAGAAAACGGATCCCAAACCAGCCTCGTCGAGGCAGGGGAAACTAGACCCGTCTATGCTAAGCTCAAAAAAATCGCTAGATCGGAGACAAAGAGGGGTCTCAACGTAGAGGACGAGAGTAAGAATCCGCTCATACCTCCGAGTTCGGGGAAATCGAGTGCCCATGGGTTTCGTAGAAAAAAGACCTAGTGGAGAAGGTCTTACAGCCTCCGCGACAAGGCGAAAAAAAAAAACATCAATCGACGATGACGTGCCGCAGCGGAGATAGAAAGGTAGAACACCTTCCTCCACATCCAGAGGGGGAATCCAGAACTCCTAAATCTCCTCAAGGAAGGGGGATCCACTCTCGCAAAAAGCGATCAGGAGAGCAGGCTCGAATAGGACCTTCTAAGTAGGGAATAGGGGAAACTATCGCTGCGGGGAAGTAGGAGAGCTGCCTATCACAGACGTCGCTTGGGTTCAAACCGAGGGGAAGAGAAGAAAACTAAGAAGCGGGCAAGGAAGCCAAGGGAGCCCTTTTACCATCAAGAACAAGGGGGGTCCGAAACGGCACTTCAAGGGGAGGACGAGGCAACTACAGGAGGCCTGGAGGGAAAGCTCGCTACTAACGGGCCAGAGTTGTGTCTGGGGTTATTAAAAAGAAATCCTCCTATCGCCGAGAGAGCGCGGGGGTCAAGAGTACACTAACTAGAGGCACTGAAAACTCTGCAAGACCAGGAGAGGATCAGAGGAGGGGAAATACACGTAAGAATAAGGGTAGGCTCTCCTCACGACCTGGGACTACAGATGTCCCACTATCCGGGTGAAAGGGGTTCCTCCAAAGACTTCGGAGAAGGAGCCGGCAAAGACAAACCAAAAACACCCCAAGAAAGAAGCAGAACACCCAGAGGCGGGTGGACTAATTTTTACTGACGTCCCCCTAGGAATTTCTAACGCTCAACATGCCAGGGGAAGGTCTTGAAAAGAACCCAGGAGTGCTCACCTCCCTGGGGTGGGACGAGCAAGAGCATCTTGGGAAAAAATTCAAGAGAAGAAAGGGCTGGACGAAAATATCCCACGAAAACGGGGGGGGGTAGAGAGGGTTGGTCCCCCATGAGCCTGCATGGCGATCGTCCCCTTTCTCCTCGCTGAACTGAAAACCTTGATAAGGAAGGGCCAGCGCCCGTGCGCGACTGCGGGGTACAACGAGAAGCCGCGATGATCAATGCTGAGGAGGGGAAAGCGATCAGCAGCGAGGAAGGAATCCTACGCGAGGGCGACTCGTAGAAAATCAAAGCTTGACCGAAACAGGAAAGAAAAATCGCGGCGCCAGCCACTGTGAAAAAAAACTTGAAACAATCGCGGCTACGGGGTGCGCATGAAGGAAGGACAGCCATCTGGGCGGTTCGCCAAGGCAGCGCTCTCTCGTTTTGGGGGGAGGTTCGTGTCTCTGACGGAAAAAGATGTCGACACCTTGAGCGCCTCTTCTGAGGAAGTGGTTTCCCGAGAGGGAAGGGGGGCAGAAATGAACGAGGGTCGGAAATCTCTGGCTTCTTTACCCGTCTTCTCTTGGTATGAGGGGGTAACCATCGTGAGCCACAAAAAATCAATCGCCCACTAGGCCAGGATTGGGACGAAGTCGAATTCTAACTGACCCCGTGAGACCTTAGGACAGGTTAAGAACGCGGACCTTTGGAGGAGTGTAACGTAAAGGGAAGGGTGAGAAAATGAACGCTGGGGGCTCGGTAATCTCGAACAAGAAAATCATACATGAAAGGTAGAAGTCCCTTGAGGAGCGAAAAAAAACATCCGCCACCCAAAGGCACCGTTTTTAGGCAACGGACCATGCGTGGCTGCGTCTGATCCTAAAGCGGAAAGAGGCAAGCGAAAAATAGCAAAAAGGATGATCTCTTGTAGAAGCAGAGAGGTGCTGTTGACTCTCGACAACCGATCCCGAGGAAACGGTTAGTCTGAGTGTAAGTCAGGGAGGGAAAGGGGGGAGAGGGAGAGCCTCAAGAGGGTCAAAAGCTAGATGTCAAACTACAAACCACCCTTTCAGTAGGACATCACCCCTCGCGAATCAAGGGGAAAAAGAGGGGAATGCGTAAAGGCAGAAGCTTGGAATAATCTCTAAGCAACAAAAAGGGGAAGATATAGATCGATACGAAAGGAGGGCACCTCAGTTAACTACCGGGCTACGAGAGGAGACCGGGGTCCTGAGGCAATGGTCGGGGGGGCGCATGTCTCAGCTAGCGACCCTCATGCTAATTGCGAGGAAAAAAGGGAATAACTAGCACATTTGTGGGACTCAGAAGGAAGTTTTCTAGAGCACATCCCTCTCGCTAAAGGGGCGGGCGAACTCATATCATCTGAACAGAAGGAAGCTTTGTCATGGACTGACCTACCGGAAGGGGGGCCTAGAAGAGAAGAGTCTTTCGAGAACAGGTCCCAGGTGTTTTGCTGGTTGAGGGGGAAACGTACACGGGCCTTCCTCAAAAACATTTCGATCAGGTGTTTCAGCTGACAAAGAGCCTGAGCGTACGAGTGACGTTATCGCTCAAACGGTTCGAAAAGGAGGACTCCGTGCTAAGAGGACTGTCTACTCCGTTATTTAACACGATAGGGAGGGGGGGGAGAGGGGTCGACTAACGATGCAAAAATATGGTTGCAAGGATTTCTACAGCAACAAACTGATCTGATGTGCGAACTCGACACAGGACGGGATAGGATGACTCTCAAAACCAGGGGGGGGTTGGGAACTCTACTTTAAGAGGCCTCTTGCTAAGACCTTTAATGCAGGAAAAAAAGATCAGCGGAACCACCCGGAAGGCTTTCGATTGATTTTCAACAAAAGAAAAAAATCCTCCCTGTCTTAGGCTATTCAAGCCGAAAACGCGATTAAAGGGGAGGGGGAAAGCCAGCCGTCGGCGACAGAAAGAAGGTTAGCGTGCCTTCAGAAATATGATGGCGGACTATATTGACATTGGGGAAGGCGGGGATTGTGCCCTCCTAGGGACTTGGAGCTACTCCCCAGTCCTATATTGATAAGAAGGACGAGGTCTTCGGGTGCTATAGAGGGAGAAGAAACTGCGACACAGGAATTCCAACGGGAGAGGAACTTGAGCAAGGTGGGGATATGGATCTGAGGGGAGCGGGGCGCAAAGGGAAAGAAGCTCCTGCAAGAAGGTAGGGGAAACTATCCTGAAAAAGTAGTAAAAGAGTTACGGTAGGTCAAAGGCTTAACCTGTTGGGGGGTTCAACTATTAGGCAAAAGAATGTGACGGATCCGGGAGGCAATGTGGAGTCAGGAAGCTGTCTCGGCGGACGTCTCGAGTGCAGACAGGGGGTTTGACTTCCCGGGAGAAAGCCCCGAGTTCGGGGGCCAGCTCTTCTTTGGGTTGGTTTTCTGCCTTGGTGTGTTTTGGGCTTTATTCACAGTCGCTGGTGGTCGACCCTGAAAATACTCCCTTCGTCTTGGTCGGAGGGAACTCGGACAGCGGGTTGGATCTACGAGATTCTACTTTCCGGGGAAGTCCACTTTTTTCTGTGGGTTTGGAAGAGGCCAATTCAAACGGGGGGGAACTGCCGGTAGACGGTTGAAAGCAGTTCTCGCTCGCAGTACGGAGGAGACAGGAGTCTCTTCATCACGGAAAAAACCCGACCGTCTCTCGCGAGATGAAAAAGGGAAAGAGGGGCAGCAAGGAGGGAGCTGTCTCCTAAGGGGGGCCTGTGGGGACTTAAGATGGGCGATCGACTGAGGGAAGGAAGGAGCTCCAACTATCGTTAGGCAATGTGGACGCAAGCGAAGGGTTCGTTCCTGGAAACTATAAGCGAAGAGGAAGAATAAGGTCCTGAATGAGTGGGAAAGGTCCGTACTACTCGCATGTCCGGGTATGAGAAAAAGGATGGTCTGAAGTCGCTGGTGACGTTGCAGCAGGGTGTAGACTCGTCGGCTTAAGGTCGTAAAAGGAATTTGGGGGAGGGATTGGGCCTGGTGTCGGTACTACTGAGAGGGGTCCCTGAGTCATTAGCCTAACCGTGACCTGATAGATCTGGTGTGGCTCGGAAGGGGGAGGATTATCGGGACTCAATACATTATCGTAAATCAATCGACGAGCGTCACCCCGTCAGAAAGTTCAATGTCACACCGCCCTCGGGGATCGGAAGGTCCGTACTCTGGGGCTTAGATGACACGTAAAGCACCCGGTCTCGGTAGGCCGGGAAAACGGCACGATGCTTAGCTCCGACGAAATAAGAGACTTGAATTGCTTCTAAACTTTCGGCTGGAACGACGCTGCTGCATGGTCTTTGTGCAAGGATCCCATCTCGACTCAGGTCTGGAGGGGAGGTTTGGTCGTCCTACGAGGCGTACGAAGTTGCTTAAAAGAGAGAGAATCCTGAACTACTTCGGTTCGGCAATTCCGACAGAAAATCAAGAGAGAGTCGAGGGATCACTGGCGACGTGGGCGTGTGCATCGGGTTACATACACGGAAGGCGGCAGGAAACCGGGAGGCGACGCAATTGCTGGGGGGGGGAGGAAGAGGGGGGAATCTGGGATCATAGGATCATAGGAGTACATTAAAACCTTGCGTGGGCCACAGCTGCGCGGAGAGTTATGGTATCCCACCCGTCGCGGGCCAACAGAGGAGAAAGGCGAGTGCTCTCGGGGAGGAGACTTGGAAAAAGGGAGGGGGGCTTCTACAGGTCTGGCTCAAGCCTAGTGGCTACTCGTCGGAGGGGGTTAGAGCTACTTCCTCGAGGCCGACAGGGTGCAGGGAGGTCTGGGGGGAGTCTTCTGATCTCTGGGCCGAGAACTGGGGAAGAACGACCGCAGAGAGTTTAAACATTTAGATCCCGGAGGCTACTGCCTCCACTATTGGACAAAAGCTGTTTCCGCTCGGCGGTGGAGGGGGGGTCCCCCACGATTCTATATCACAAAAACAGCTTTTCATGATGATATCAGAGTCTGGTGAGAGGGTCCAAGAAAAACGATTGTCGCTGACACTCTCTTTTTGCTCTCTCATTCGAGGGAATCCTTATCATCAACGAGATTCTCTGCAAAAAAGTAGGTCCTTCGCTGTAGAATGCAGGTTGAAAAAGGCGGCGGAGCTACTAAAAGTGCTTACTCTAGAAATGAGGAAATAAGGGGCCCATCCCTCGAGAAAAAACAGGATCTACACGGTGACCGAGGCTCAGCGGCTGGTAAGAAGGGAAGGTCCGACCGCAGGGGAGCCGCGCGCTTCTACCGAAGGTGACCATTGAGGCACAAAGATGAGAGTCTCGGGTTGCTATCCTCCTGTGCGAAGGGCTCTCGACAACAACAACGGATTTATAGAAGGGGAGATTATTGAGGGACTGAATCCGGCGTCTACGGTCCTTTTTAACCTCGAATTAATCCGTTAGGGGGGGCAGAACCCGAGATGCACTGGCGTCTTGAAATGAGGGGAGGGGCAAAGAAGTGAGAACTCTCGGATTAGCTAATCTGGCTATTGAAGATAGGCCGGGGATGCAGCTTTCCCACTTTGAAAGTATCTCGGGACTAGAGAATAATCTGATGTGGAGAGGATCATCTAAGGATTCTACGTTGGCGGAAAAGAGGTACATAGAAGGAAGGTCTATGTGAGCGTCTCCCCTAAGGTAAAAAAACATACCAGAGAGCTAGGACATCAGTAGGGCGACGCGCGTGGGGAGGGAAGCGTACTAATAGGGTGGGGGTGGCCCCTGTTCGGGCCTCGAATACGCGGGAGTGAGGCCTCTTGGGGTCGCAAATCTAGGAGGGTTTAAATCGTAGGTAGTCCCTGTCCACGGGGGGTGGGGTCGAGGCATCGGAGAACGTAGCCTCCACAAACTCCTGCCACCCTTTTAGAAGGCGTAGAAATAAGGAAGGGTTAGGAGGTGTACGAGGGCCTCCAAGAGTAAACAAACTCATCAAACCCGGTAAGATGGCCAGAGTACAGCTGGGGAGAGAAGAATAAAAGCTCCGTGAGTCGCTGGGGGTAGGAAGTTGGCTACTGGGTGAGAGTCCTAAGAGAATGCAGGCCGAGGGCTGAACAGACATTGAAAAAGTCCGGGACTCCAGGTTAAAGGAGTGCTAGCAGGTGAAACCGATCCGGGAACTCCCTGCCTAAGTTGGTCGGAACGCTTACGGGGAGAAGGGGGGGACCCGACGAAATATGAGATCTCACATAGGATTTATCAAAATTAGATGGAGGGTTCTTGAGGGAATGTATTTGATAACATATGAGGATTCTCCTCCTATGAGTGACTGACTCTGGAGAAGACCAAGAGAACCGTGGCTTCATAAAGACCTACAAGTCAGGGGTCGGGGAAGAGAAACAGACACCATCCATCAAAGGGCTCTTCTAGGATAGGTGAGGGGGAAAGACGGTTGGACAATCATAAGTCATCGATAAGATAATGCTATAACGGGAAAAAAGAGTCGAACCAAAACGTTGCTCAAACCTTGTTCCCAGCTCTAGAGGAATCACACTCGAAAAGAAGGGGGAACCCTCTTCCGAGGGGGAAATTTCTCTGGTTCCGGAAGAATTCTAAAGAGGCGTATCCAGTAGTGAGACAAAGCCGTCGACCCGGGAAACCATAATCAGAAGGGGGAAATCTAGGCTGCCTTAAAAAAGGACTCTCGCAAGGGTTACTCTAAAAAAAGCCACCTAGTCCCCCGATGTCAGGAACTCAGCCGAGCCAGAGACAGAGATTATAGAATCTAAAAAGAAAGGAATCAGGCTCAAGTCGTACCGCGATTGGGTTGGGAATATTTCAAAGGAGAGAGGGTCGATCGCTCCGAGCCGGAAACAGGCTACATCACAACCAGGGGGGACACAAGGGGGGAAGGGAGAAGCACTCATCGCTGGGGATGAGCAGAAAACGGGGGGTAAAAGAGAAGATCTCTATATTCCGCCGAAAGGCATTCAGGTAGACGGAGGGGGGAAATCTCTGATGGAATAGAGATAGAGGGCGAATACTTAAAGAGGTGGTTGGGGGGGAGACTCGGGGAGGGGAGAGCGAAGTCCTTACTGAGCTCTACTTTGAAAGAACGGCTGGAAGAAGAGTCCTGAAGGAACATCTGGCAAAGGACGTCAGCGAATATGGCTCGAACCATACTAGGGGAGTGCGTTGAGCAGCATAGAAGTCAATGCCGCTCTCCGTCGGGTCCACATCCTGTCCGTGCATTCCTTAACCCACATGGTCCCCAGCCCTCTCGTCCTAGCTCTCTGGTTCAGAGTTTCCTGGTCTTACCCTGATGAGTTCATAAGCTCCTCCCTGAATTTAATTCGGAGCCTAAGCCCGAGGACATAACCGATAGTAAAAGGAGGTCAGAAAGGAACTGTGCCATGGGAAACGGGAGTACGAAGATTCAAGACAAGGTGAAGTCGTCAGAGAGCGAGGATCCCAAGGAGACGCCACTTGCTATAAAGGGACCGGCTCCGAGGATCATTGACAAATTTCTGCAAAGTTCTCTACGGTGCACAGGAAGGACCTGGGTCTCGACACTAAAGATCAGGGGGAAAACGAAGATCACGATCGATGGAATTCAGGATGGTTGGGCTTGCAGGAGCCTCCCAACGGGACATCATAACAGAGACTAGTGTCATCTCCGTAGAGTCGAAGGTACGTGGCAGGGAAACACGCTCATCGGGGCAATGACAAGGACACGGAGCAAAACTGCCATGAAGAGCGTTGTTAGGGACTTAAAGCATCCGCATGATTATGGCTCGTGGGAAGGAACAGCAGACCGCGATCGGTTTGGCCGGGGGATATTATCGGGGAAACTTGTAAAAGGAAGTTATCGCCCATCGGTCTTGGATATAAATTCCGGGAGAGCTAATCTTAGGCCTAACGCTCTAATGAAGAAGCTTTACTGAGAGTCCTAGATCCCTATCGCTTCGCAGTCGATAGTGCCATCAATAGGGAAGAGAGGCCCCTCCTGCACAAGGGACTTGGGGAGAGAACTTCTATTCGAACTTCCCGGGTCCTACCGGGAAGAAGACGTGGGCGCGGAAACCCGACTAGTATACCTTTTGATTGAGGAGAAATAACCTTTCAAGCTCAGGATACACGTACAATGTGAGAGAAAAAAGGGAGCGGCTTCTTAGGCGAGCCAACCTCACCCGGGAGGGCAGGAGAAAAACCGGGTCAGGAGAGGAGGCGAGAACTCTCCCGTTAGATCAGTCAAGGGAGCTTCATCTACGAAGAAGATAGAATGAGGGCAGAGAGGGCAAAGGTAGCTTTACGCTACAGAGATAACTACGGAGGAAACACCGTTTAGTCAGTCGGAAAGTCGGAGATCTACCTAAGCATTCAAGATCCTGGAAGTAGGTTCCATACCTGGCCTCCTCTCAGAAAGACCTCGTACCGGGGGATCAAGGAAGAATGCGGGAAGATGCCGTTAATTCGGTAAGGTTGAATAGGTTACATCTCTCAGAAAAAAACCAAACATGTCAAAGAATCTGGGATGGAATATAGCGTGAACTCCCAAGGTAACTTGGCCTGGGACTCCGCAGCAGAAGGGGCTGATCGTTGTATATGTCGTGGTAAGAGCAGGGGGAGGGGAGAAGTAGAATAGGAGTCACGTGATCGCTGAAGAGAGGTCTAAGTCGGTCAAGAAAGGAAAGAAAACGCAAGAGTTTTATCAACTGTGAGTCGAGAGGAGAAGCGGAAAAAGACTACGTACGAAGAGCTGATACTAGGGGAGAGAGATGAAAGGTGCCGGAGGCTTGGGGGAATTCCATAAAGTCAGAAGAGGTGGTATATCCGGACGAACAGTTGACCGGTGTTGGCTTCGGCTGGGGCGAAAAGGGGGACTCCCCACGGAATGCCAGGGAGAGAAATTGAGAGAGTTTAGCTCTTACCCGAGGCTTTCAATAAAGGGCATGAAACATCAGACTAAGTAGTCGGGAAGGTTGACAGGGAAGGATGAATCCTGTACGTCTTTTACTTTTCTAGAGAGAGGGAGGTGGGGCAAAGAGCGACTCGTTGCGAGGAGTAAGTTCTTGAAGCGGGGTGGACACGTTTCGAAACAATCAGGACTGTCTAAAAAGGTGAGTGGATCTAAGCCTAAGCTATCGGCAGTGAAAGCTGGGAACCGAGGTTCTGAAGAAGAGGAAACAAGCAAGTTAACTATCTCAAGCACACACGCAAAGTGCGAAAGGGGACCAAATAGGAAGTAGACGGCAGAAGCACAACCGAGTATGGTTTCAAGTTGGGGAGAACACACTTGAAGAGTGTAGGAGCTTCGTCCCCTCACGATGTGCCGACGCTGACAATGAAAAGAGGGGACAGGGGAGGGAGGAAGAATTACTGATTGATTCTCGTAACGGAATGTGTGGACATCGGCAGAGGTATTCGGCGAGAAAATAGAGTCGACTCAACCGGGCCCTTAATTCCCGGGGGGGGGGGGGACGACGTATCAAGTGGGGATAGGGAGGAGAGGTTGAAGCTCGAATCGACATGCCGACGTTCTAATCGAGTCCCGCCCCCCGCTTAGAGGAAAATCGGGGAGACAGTCTGAGTACCCTTGCTGTGGACTGTTCCAGAGAAATCTATCTCTTTACTTCGGAAGCAGGGCGACGACTTCCCTTAGAGGCGCTCTACGAATAGGTCCTGGGAGGGTAGGAACATCAACCAGAGTTCTAGGCCCGCTCGTTTAGTTGGTGTGGCCGAACGGGAGGAGAAAACGGAGGGGGATGGAGGAATGGCGCGTCGAAAGAAAAAAAAGGTCCAGGGGACTCCATCGAGGATCTTTCGATCTGACAAAAGTCTGAAGCGCGTCTGTTCGGCTGAGATAAGCAGGGCGGGAACAAAACGTTCTCTTCTCTGAGGACGGGATGTTCTTCAGGAAGGCTAAGCTCAATAACAAAAACTCTGACAGGTAAGGTCGGCAGTATGAAAGGTCCAAAAGATCTCGCGTAACCAAAAACTGGGGAAAGGCTGTGGACGGGAACTATCGCGTCGTTCTGCTTTGAAAAACGGGCCGGGCGGCGTCTGATGCGTAAAGCTCTGAAACCGGGCGTTATGGCCTGTAGGCTGCAGCGAGAAGCACTAGGGCTCGATTGATCCTTTCAAACCATTCCTCTCTAGGGAAGGAAGGAGCTCGCTGGGGGAATTGACTTTGCGCGGGGCTGCGGGTAGGGCAGCTGAGGAGTTCGACCTGGAGGACTGACCGGGGAGAGGGGGGTGTTCCTTTTTTTAGTTCCTCGAGTGCGGACATAATATTGGAGTGCTCTGATTGGGGGGTGTTAGAGGGAGGGAGTGGGGACACCCGAAGGGGGTTCTAAGTCACAGATCTGACCACATTCCCGCGGGTCCGACTGGGTCACCGACCTCTCTTCTGCGCTGAAGTTGAACGTAAGATTTAGCACTCAAGAGAACTTTCTAGCCGAGCTAACGGCTCGAGCTATACTGTTCTCACGCAGGGGAAGGGATTGGTTCGACTACAAGCTAGATCAAGATACTGCCTGCGGGGAATGTAGAGGGGTTCCCTTTTAAATCTACGCGGAGGCGTAGGGGATGTGGAGTTGTCCAGAATCGCCTAAGGAAAGAGAGGAATTCTCATCGATCTTATACGTCGCTCTGCTGTTATGTAAAATTTAAAGAAGCCTAACACCTCTTGAAGGCATTGAGGGGGGATGGGTGCGTGGTCGTGAAATCGGACAGTTTCGGCTAAACCGACGGGGAGTACCTTGAGACGGAGGAAGGTAGTCGGACGACAATGATCGAATCGCAGCTTGATATAGGCAGTCCTGAGGTATGGGCTGTCTCGGCTCGGGCCTATCGCAATGATGATCAAGGCTACAACTCCGAACCAGAGAACACACGAGGGTCTGACGCGCGACGTCTAAAACTTGGTTTGAGGAGGGTCTTTAGGATTCTTACAAACTATCAACAGACACTTCCGAAAAACAAGGGCAGTATGGAGTGGAGGGAAATCGGGCGACGACACTGGACAACCCCAAAATCCTAACTGCCACCATCTAATACTAGGTCAAGACTATTACGCCCTTGATCACACGTCAGAATGGTGTTCAACAACGTTCAGCTTAGCAGCAAAGCTAAATATTGAACTGAAAGGAGAGCTTGGATGTACACAGTGGTTTATCATAAGGTCGGGGATCTGAAAAACAGAGGGGAAAGAAGAAGCCGTCACATGGGAATGTATCTGAAAGAGCGAGGGTCCGGTGCGGTCTCCTTCCGAGGAAAGTCTTAACCGGAGCCAAAGGAAGGAACAGAAAGATACATCTTCACGACCAGCGGTGCTACGCGCTTATCCTCACAGTCCGGACAGAACCGCCGGGATAACGACCCTATAAGAGTATCATACTTGCATGACGTACCAAAAGACAAGGCGCACGGGCTTGTGAAAATCAGAATCGCAAAGAAGAGCCTCAAAAAAAACAACGCTATAAAAATAGGTGACGATGCGTAGAACAATGCGTCGGGGGAAGGTCCGGTGTATCTTCACAAGGGGGGAGCTTGAACGGGGGGCGAGGCTGTGCAGGCTTTAAGGGGGGCAGCCCGGTGAGAGGGGCCACCTAGATTCTAAAACTTTCTAGGTCAAATAGGTTGGGGGGAAAGCAGATATCAAATTACCTAACGTTGAAGTAGCTAAAATTGAATAGAGAAGTAAATCTCACGATTTGCGGAGCTGATTTATGAAGGGGGCAGGGGGAAGAGTCAGAAGTCTTCTTATTGGGCGATCCCTCACTGTATCCGGCGTCAAATCGCCCGCTCTCCCCTGGCTCAGGCGGCGATACTATTGTTGTCCCCACAAAAGGGCCAAGTCTCGTATAAGATGGACGGCCCCGGAATTGGTTGGGTAGACTCGTTTAGCTCCGACAATGAACTGATAAGTTTGCAAGGGTGTTGAGAAAAAAAGTATTCGATATCCGAGGATCAGACAGCATAACCTATCCCAAACTGCCCCGAGAGGGGCACTGTGTTAGAACTAGCTGCCTACCACGATTAGGACGAAGAAAAATTGACACATGGGCAAGGGGGGGGGAGGGACCAAAGCTCCGGGAGGGGGGGAGGGTGGCAAAGGTCTTTTCTACTGTGGCTCAGAGAAATATCCAGAGAAGCGCAAGCGCGCCCCCATACGATGACTGCAGGAGGGTAGGGAACGAGTCCCTAGTTTGAAAGAAACATTGGTGCTCCTACATGGATTTGTCACGGTCCCCTAGGAAGGTTTGAGCCGAAATAAAAACTATGCACTAACGAAAGTAGAAAGTCGCAATTGAGCCTTATAAGTACGAGGGGAGCTGGAATACAGATAGCCGGAAGGGAAGAGCCTCTCAGATCTGAATACTAGAGAACTATCGGTTCTAAACAGAACCGATCTACGAGTGTAACGGTATCACCAAGACCTTAAGCGGGGGAGCCGGGGGGTCGGAGGAAAGGGAAGAACAGAGTAGAGTCCACTTCGATAACATCTATTAGTCGATAAATCTCAGAGAAAAATCTCATCGCTAAAGGTTAAAAAACCGTTGGGGGATGAATCCGAAACTGTAGAAGAACTCTGCAGACGAACAGGGGGAGGTGAACGTCCGCCGCGGAGGGTGCCTAATCTTGGGAGAGCCGTACGTACTATAACGTCTTGGAAAGAAAGCGGACCGGAACACAAAAGTAAGATCCGGTAAAGATTAGGGAAGGATAGTACCTCAGGAAGTAAGGGGAAACCTCCGGGAGATACCAAGAATTGAGAGAGAAATCGTGCCCTCGGCTACTAGGAGAAAGCCAACCGCTCGAATACACAGAAAAAAGAGAGCATAGATGTTCAGAGAGGACGGTTTTCTGTTCGATCAGCAAGCTTTCAAAAGTAGTCAGAGAGTAGTACGATCACTAGGGTTCACGCGCGGCCGATCCAGAAGAGAAGCCGTAGTATCCAGGCCTTGTACACATACTCGGGGTTCCAAAAAAAGAATCCACTAAAATTTATGAAAGGGCTCGACGCTGGCCTACGAAAAGGAGAGCTAGGAAAACTTCCTATTGGATTTTTTGAAGTATCTCAAGAAAAGATACCTATGCGGCAAGGCTGCTAAGGGGAACAACGGCGTCGTAGAAAAAATAACAGACATGAAGCAATACACATAAAGAATTCTTCTCCACCGAGAGGCATAGCAAGAGATCCTATTACGCAGCTCGTCCGCCACGCTCGCCGGGAAAGACTGACACCACCAATCCATATCTTCAGACTCGAGGGGGACGAGGGTCAAAAGAAAAATTCGGGCTCCGAACAGTAAGTCGATCCTAAACCCGAATGGAAATAAAGAGAGTAGGAAAAAAGGGCATCATCGTAAAAAGGACTCAGGCTTCTCCACGAAAATTTGCCGTAAGGCATGGGGACGATAGTCAATCTATTTTCTATCGTGGGGAAATCCTCGATCAGAACATTGCTCAGTCCGCAAGAGACATTGTAAAGTTCACTCCAGGTAACTCTTCGCGACCGAAGGAAAGAAAGGTTAAATCACTCTTTATCACCGTATCGGATTAAAGAGGGAAGAGAATACTCTTATAGATCCTACGCCAGTCTCCTGCAATGCCTCTCTGAAATTAAACTCCTTGAATGGACAAGAAGCTGATCAATACCTCCCTTTGAAAGGGGACTCGGGGGGCGGGGCTAGGAAGAGGGAGAAGAAAGAGCATCCAAGTGGCGCGCACCAGCTCTCAATCTAGTTGTGACTACTCGCGATCAGACCGTTGGCCCTGGTATACAGTCGAAAAGTGGGAACGTTTCTCAAAGCTACGCGGAACGACATCTCGATCGCTCTGCGGGGAGACTCCAAAGCAAAGGAAGTCTTCGGGGGTAGCGACTCGGATCACAAAGAACAGCAATCATCTGCCCACAAGTCTTGGTCCCTAAATCTGGTCAAAAGGTCGCGGATAAATCCTACCTGGCAACTGGTACGCGGACCGGCGAGAGAAAGTTTCTTCGTACGGAACGCTTACAGGCTCGGAGAGAAACGATCTACGTGCAACGGATAAAGGCAGGCTAGAGAAAATAAAAAGCCACCACCGGGCACCCGGGGGCGCCGCCAAGTATGATCTTCTAGGAGGTATAAAGGTTGAATTCCGATTCACAGCAAACGCTCGTGCTCGGGAGTCACTTCTGGCGATAGAGATGAAGGAGACGCCAGATATCACTCTACCGATGAATTGTCTTCGGGAAAGGTAGGAGATCGAACACGCCTGTATTGTCCTCGCCCTTGATCAACCCGAACGGATAGGGAACAGGAAAAAAATGGGAAGTCCCAGTGGAAAGTCTTCACTGACGATGTATCCAAAAGAATCAAACAAAAGAGAAAAAAGGATTGAAGGAGGGGAAGAGATAGACAACCTACGGCTCAGTTCTAAGAAACTGAGTCTACCGCTGCGCCTGCGGCGGATCGTCGAGAGGGGACGGGTCTGAGCAAGGAGGACATGTCTGCGGACATCAGCGGAAGCATGCGATGGGTTAATCAAGGAGACGACGGCTACAGTTTTGGGTCAAAAGGAGAGCTGGTAGACTTCACAGCCCGCTCCTCCAGAGGAGGGAAAGAAGAAGAGATAGGCTTCGTAGAACTCACCTGGCAGTTTATCGGGACAGAATCCGGGGGATGTAGAAAGCATTGTTGTCGGAGTTGAGAGAAAGAAGGTCTGTCACACTTTTCATGACGTATCTAGAATCCGATCTTTAGCGTGACAGCTTCCGAGATTCTGGTCACCTCGAAAGGGGGGCTAAAAGCGAGCAATTCCAATCTACACCAAGGAGGGCGGGAGGAGGACGGGGGAAGGTCTAACTAGAAGTTCGTGCAAAAGTCTACTCGTGTTTATAGGTTTTGCCGGATTTTAAAAACTATGGGGGACTAGTTCGAAGAAACAGGGTATTCTAACTCAGTTCTGCTAATCTAGAAACAAGGAGAGACTCGTTATTGGGGGGCGGAGGGATCGGTGACGGAGAAAGGGAGGAGACTCTGTGGCGCGACGGGCATCACGTGTCCGATAGAAGGAGCTAAGGAAGGAGGGCGGCTACGGCCCCAGCCTGCGGATGCCGAGGCACTCACACAGCGACGCCTAATGTTCGTGGTGTTCTGAAGAAACGAGGGTGGACATGAGCTAGGATGGGAGGGGAGAAGGAAGGGAAAAAGTAGTAATTCACTAGTGGCCATTGGGAGGTCAATTGGGGCAAAGACTGCTACTTATTTCGACGGACGCAAGGAAAGAGATTTGGGGAAAAAGATGCTAACGGTATAAAGTACGTAGCCCAGTTCTCATTAATTGTCCTATATGAGGGATCAAGGATTTAGGTCGATTTGGGCTTAGGAATTTAATCTCCCGCAGGGGGGCGCCGAGTCGACCAACTCACGAAGAACCCACGCGTGAGCAGAAAGCTTAGACGGGGGCCTGGCACAAATTCACACGTCGGACATCGCTGCCGGACGTCGGGATTCAGGGGAGCCAGAGAGATGGTCGGCGTTAGCGCAGTCACCGACTTTGTGCTCTGGGCACCTTCGGAAAAACAGAGAAATTTTCGTCGGCTACGTCGGGGGCGTTTTTTTTCGAGCACGGCGAAGTTAGGAAAAGAGGACGGGGGAGAAATGGGGAAAGCGATCCCTCGGGAACTTCCTCGGGATAAAAATGAATAGTCAGACGTGTCTGCGCTCGATGAGAAGGGTTGGGTTCACCTTGGGGCGCCGAGAGGCCTGGTAGGAAGTATGCCCCGTCGGGAAAAACCACCATCTCGCCAACTGGCGGATAAGCGTGCTGATCGTCGTGAAGTCAGCGTCTTTATCTCCTAAAGGGGGGGGGGGGAAGGGTGTTCAAAGAGGAACTAGTCTAAATCGAAAGGATGAGGGAATTCGAACCTCCTGCTCTTGATGCCTTCGTCCGTCGCTCATCTTTATTTAGTTGGATTCCTCTTCGAGAGTTCTCTGATGCGACTACGTACAAAAAAGGATTATCCTAAAAAAAGACATCCCGGCCTCTCAGCCTGAGGCTGCATGTCATTCAGAGGGGTGGGGGGGAAGCGTTCCGGAAGAGGGGGAGGAGGGGGGGAGGGGGGGGAGGGGGAGGTCTGCCTTAAAATTAAAAGGGAATCAGTGGGGGAACCTTTTAGGAAGCCACGATTCCTGCGGAGGAAAGATCCTACTCGTGGGAAAGCTAGAATTCGTGGGGTTCTATGGGTGCCGTGGGACAACAAAAAAGTAAATTACTGCTAGGACATATAGGCACCCTCAAAGCTAAGAGGTTCACAAAGCCCTAGTCTTTAGGAGGGGAGGTGATAGTTCTCACTCCAAAGGTGAGGGCAGTTAGGCAAGCGAGTTCAGAGGACAATGATCCAACGGATCGAGGGGGGGGGGGATTCGACTCAGCTGGCGTCTCGAAAGATACCGAGGATTGGGGGGGGGACTGGACTCAAAGGTCAACTACGAGATAGGGGCGATCTTCGTCTTTTTGAGGGCCGGTTCTGCGCGGTCGTGAATTGGAAGAAATCAGTACGAAGCTTCGCGAGGTTCTGGAAATTCCAGAAAAGCTCGACAAGAAGGGAAAGAGAGGGATTGGATACTTTTCTCGTCTCGCGTGTGTGGTCCAGAGGAGGGTCGGAACCGGGGAAGGGCAGGGGGAGGAAAGCCAAGGCGATGTGGAAAAAAAAACTCCATCCTGTCTCGCGGAGTCAGAGTTCGGAGTAAGAGGACGAGTCGGGGGAGCACCAACGAGACAACGGCCCCCAGCGCAACGAGAGGGGGTTGGGGGTGTGTTTGCGCGGAAAGAGCTGACGAGCGAGCACCGTTGGATGTCGTGCCCTCAAGGGGTTGAGGACCCTTAAAACGAGCAAGCCATTCGGCGCCGGGAAATCTTGTGGGAGGAGGGCGTGGTTGATGACGTAATCCGGGGCTAGATCGAGAATATCACTGGACCCCACATTCACAGGGAGGAAGAAGAGGGCTATCAAAAGCGAGCTATGGCTCCACTAGGGACACGCATGGATAAGGGAGGGGTAAGGTGAACAACACTATCGGTCGATAGGCCCCTCTCACGGTGGAAAAGGGCCGTTCTCGTAATACGCGGCATGGACATCTAAAGAGTTGGGGAGAAAGACATAAAACTTCTGGAATTTCACGAAACAAGGAAAAAAGGGAGCAGAAAGGCTATTATCGAGAAAAAGCTGGTCTTCGCGGGCTCTGTCTGCGCTACGTAAAACGGCAGAGGGGAGCGATTTGCAACAAACCGATCTGCCTAAAGAAAGGCCGAGAGCAGCGGGGGGGGGGAGGAGGCGGAGCACGCGCAAACTCTCCTAAAGTAAAAGCCTATTGCGGACGCGGTACAAGAAAGGACGCTTGGTTCTATCGACGCCGAGCAAGAAACCGAATATATAGAAAACAAAAAAACCAGGGGGAAAAAGGAGTGGGAAAAAGAGATATTGCAGGGAAGGAAGCGGTGAAAAGGGCGCAATACGCGTGCCGTTTCGACAGAAGGAAAAAGGTCTGGAGATGTCGTCGAGTAGATCGCCCTTGGGCGTTCGGTAAGGCGGGAGGAGGAGTTACCAAAAACTCGGCCGATCTTTCACGGGTAAAAAATAGAGTAGGGGGCCAGCAGTTCTCAGTTACGTTTTAATTAGCGTCCCAGGAGAACTCAGGAGGAGCTGCTATCAAAAAGGGGGAGAGGGTGGTTGGAGGGGGGGAGTGGGGGGGGAGCAGAAGTAGAGTTTTCTACTATCCCACGTTTAGACTTTCACCAAAGGGAAAAGAAACCAAACTCCGGGCCCTTCACTCTGCCAGCCGGGGCTTAATATAAGGGGAAACAAAAGGACGTCTGACCCTTATAGTGAACGCGGGAAAGTGGAAACTTATCTGTCTTCTGGAGAAAGGGGACGAGAAACGGCGGCGTAGGGGGGTAAAAAAAGGTAAGTCTTCGATCTATCCGTCTGCAATCCAACTCCACCATCCCTCCAGAGAGATCTTCACCCGGCTCGTACAACGGTGAAGAGCTGACAAGTAATGAGGACTAAAAGAAAAGCAAGTCGCCGAAAAAGAAACCGAAGGGCCGGAAAATCTCCGTTCAAGGAAAGAGGGTGCGGTTTGTCTATGGAGAAGCTAGCAGGAAGCTCAACAATACATGTACTAGGGGAGCCCGATGACAGAAAAATCCGATCAAGGTTGACCCATAAGAAGGCCTGGACCTTGCCTACTGACGGCCTCCCCCTGACGGTTTACCGGGGAAAAACAATAGCATACTAACGGGGAGACAAATCCGTTCCCTGATAGGGGGACAGGGGGGGGAGGACTGAATTGACAGAAGCAGAGATATTAAAAACCGTATAGAGTCTAGCTGTAAGAGACTAAAGAAAAGAAATCGAAAGTAGAAAGGAGGTCTTAGGAACGGGAGTCACCAGCCACATTCCCAGAAAGGGGGGAGAGAGGTATCGCCAGCGAGTCGTAAGCCCAAGACGTCTAGAAATCGATCAGCGCGGAGGTCACGCATAAGTTTCCGAGTAGAACACGGAGAGAACCGGGCGGACATTAACTCTTTACAATAAAAACCTCAATGGGGCTTTTAACCCCGAGGCATCGATCGTTTCTGTAGAATAGAACCTTGAGGGTAAAATTGACCGGTGGGGGAACGAAAATCTACACAGCGATAGAAAAAAGCATCAGGGAAGAATTAAATATAGGAATTGCCTCCTGAAATCCTCGCGGAAGAGCGACAGAAACCCCTCCATATACCCCCAAACGGCAGAACACTCCCCGATGAAACGAAACCGCTTAGATTCGCGACCCGACAATGAAGCATCTCTCTAATAGGAGACCTGCATGGTCCAGATCAAAAAGAGGGAAGAGTATTCTATCTAGAATCTAAGGAAAGACATAAAAAAGCTGGTTGTTTGAGCGCGGCAAGGCTACCATCGCAGAAGGAGGGAATAAGAAAGTGCCCTTGTAACGCAGGAAATCGGAGGAAAAGAGTTCCTCCGCCCACATGTACTCGACGGGAGAAGGAACTTTTGAGGAAGGAAGAAAAGAAGGCTAATAAAGGTCGCTGGGGGGGTGGTAGCTCGACGAGATCGAGCCGAGCATAACTAACTCAGCCGAAACGTGTTGAACATCAACTTCGATGAGGGGCAGTAATCGACCATCTCTAAAAGTTGAGCCCTAGGACTGGGCGTCAGAAGGTACCTTGGAAGGGCGAGCCTATTGACTCACTAGGGGGAGGGACCCAAGGAGACGACGGACAATACTATGCTGATAACTAGATCTTTGATGTTAAGGGTCAAATGGAGTCGTTCCTGAGCCTAACATTCCTGAGGGTTCAAAAAGTTCGAAGGTCCTAGAAGTCGGAACAGGGGACATTAGTAGGAGGTGAACGCAAGGGCCACCTCCACTAAGATGAACCGCTAAAGAAAAGAGTTACCTCCTTCATATTATGAGGGGGTCTTCCCTCCTCCGTTAGCTGAAGAGGGAAAAATCGCGCTATCTTCCTCGATCAATTGATAAAACACCTCTCGACTGAGGCTGGACATGGGGTCGCGAGACGATAAGAAGATCCGAATATCCCAGCTCGGTTATGGAGATAGGGGGTCCGAGGGTCCCCCAGCTATTAAGACAAAACCCTAGGAGGGTGCAAGCAATGGGGAAATAGAGTTCTTAGACCCTCAAACTTGTTTGCATACTCGCACTCCGCTAGACTCAACTGGTAACCGAACTTGACCAGGGGATCAGGAAGGTTGGGGGGAATTCAAGAGAATCCTCAGCTGAGGGCCGACGTGAAGCAAAGCCACCTAAGCTATGTTTGGGAGAAATTCGATCGGAAACGTGGGAAATGGGGATAGACTCCCATCTGCGGGCCTTTCTCTGGGCACCATCGTGACTGTTGAGGGGCATCGATAACGCCGGGAAACGACGTCGAGGAAGAGAGTCATCGCCCTAGGAGCGTCCGTGTCAAAACTCTTTCAGCCAGAAAGTAAGCAATCCCCCTCCTCGGGGAAACTTAGGGGGGGGGAAAGAACCTGAGAGTCTAAACTTAAGACCGCTGGAGCGCCATCAACTTTTCCAGGGGAAAAGAGGGCTATATTTCGCGGGATCTTCTAGAGAAGGAACGCAGGTTACGACTACCGACGAACACTAACTCCATTTCGAAAAGGGAACTGGAGCCCACGTGGAGACTGCTTCATCCGGTCCCCCCAGGGGGGACACGGACGTCGACGATAAAAATTCTAGATCGGACGCCTCCTCAAGAGACGGTCAGTTCCTATAAAACAAGCGGGCCTTATCGAAACTTTAGATCTGTAGGCTATCTGTTTACGAGCGAAGAAGTACGAAGGGAAGTGTAGGAAAGACCCAGTATTCGAGTTTGGCTGCCGAAAAATATAGACCCGAGCTCATTATCAAGGCAGCTAGATTGGTATCATTCCTCTTGGAAGAATACCTAACTAATAAGGAAGTCAAAATGAAAGGGTTACTTCAGACCTATACCCAGTTTGCGCTATAAAGAAAACTCCTCGAGTTATCCGATCGTAACAAAAAACGGGGTCGTAGTATTATACCGCGATCTGCACCAGGACGACTAAACCCTGGGACGTCTAAAGGGCTCTTGAAAGGGGCTGAGGGAGGGGGGGATTCGGGAGAAATTTCTGAGCACCAGTAGACCATCTCGGGACAAAATAGAAGTCTACGGCTAAGCAACGCCGCCAAGTGTTTTGTCCTCCAATCAAGGGGGGCAGAGAGGGGGCGGTTCTCTCGCAACAGCTCGCAAGATCTGAAGAAAAAAAGAATAAAAAGAGTGCTCTGATCTGGGGCCTTACCTGGGAAGATCCCTTGATCAGCCGACTCAGGCCGGCGGCTGGAACTCCGGTGTTTGTCTGCTGGGCGGGGGGGGGATCTTCAAGGTCCTTCACGTTCAGCGTCAAACATTTCTAGTTTTCGGTACCGAGAGAAACGGCAAGAGGTAGCACTAAATAAGAAAATTGGGTCGACGCCAGCGTTGCCGCTAAACAGGGCTAAGGTCTGACAAGTTTTCGGTGTCGACTCTACTTTATGGACGGAGAAACTCGTGGCGGATAGGCGTACTGGTCACTATGTGGGGCACGAGTTGTCTACTACCACGCGGTCAGGAGTCGGGCGATGTGTCAGAGAGCAGTCCAAGGAGAATATATGGTTCTTACCGCTACGCTCGTACGAACGTGGAGAGAGGGGGAGAGAGAGCAAGTGGTAGTCTTTTCGGATAACTACTCAAGAAAAACAAAAGAAGTCGTCTGTCGCGGGGGGTCAAGAACTCGAGCCTTGGCGGATTCCCGCACACCTCGTAGCCGCGATTGGGGAAACCCTGCGGAAATTCTAATAGGTCGGCCTAAAGGAAACCGACTGATTGTAACCCGCGAGAACCATTGAAGGGAGGGGAGGTATGGGATAATCTCTTCTTACGGCGAGGAACGCCAATCCAGAAGATCATCGCGCGCGGGAGCTTCAGAGCTACGATTCGCAAAATAGAAAAAGAGAGGAATGGACTGACAATGTCTTTATGGGGGGAGGGAGGGGCATTATTTATCGCGGAGACGGCAGTCGCGAAGGGCGGGCTATCCGGCCGGAGGTGGCCACCGAGTTCGGGGAGAGGGAGAAGTACTAGGAAGTTTCCTCAAGGGAATCTGAAGAGGGGGGAAAGAGTAGGCGTCCTTTCTTGGGAAAAGGTGGCGCCGTCTCGGATTCTTTGCGCGGCTCGAAAGGGGGGGAAGGTCTGGTATCTTCCCAACACCCAAGGAGTTCGGGACCGCTCGTCTTGGCCGTGGGCCGGCACGTATCTGGCGGCCCACTACGAGGAGAATCACGGGTCTTATTACAAAAGAAACGGGGAACGGGATCGACTCGCTATTCATCCTTCGTGCCGGGAGGCTTTTCTTGCTGCTAGGGAAGGTGCGGGGTACCAAGGGGGCCTCGGCGGTGCTCGGCGCGAGAAGAGGGAATAAGAAATAAACCACCACCTACCTTAACTAGCTTACTTCAGCGTAGGGGGACAGAAAAGAGGGAATCATACCTGTCCTTTTGGGAACGATCGCGATGTCTGAGGGTACAAAAGGAGACCGGCGTCTCTTAGGAGGGTCCGAGGGTAAAAAAGCGTCTGGGTGATGGAGTATGGATTGAAAAAAAGCTAGCTATCTTCACGCAGTGATCCTGGCGAATACAGGGAAAAAAGGAAAAGAGAAACTCAGAAGATATCGCGCTGCTGTATGTTGCGTCGGGTTGCGCTAAGCGCGTGGAGAAGCGGGGAACCGCTGACCTTAATGGAGATCTGGTGGACGGTGTTCTACCGAGAAGGGGAGGTCAGAGTCGGCAAGAAAACTCGGGTCGAATTTGGTGTTCGCCTTTTCGAGGGTGGGGCCAAACCGGGATCAATCGGTCGAAGGGAATTAAACGGCAAACCCGTCAAGGAAGGTTTTCAACATCCCTCAGGTCCAAATGTCAGCGACATACTTGGTCGGCTTCATATGCAAGCCGGTGAGAAGGAGGCTCCTAGATCTGGGAATAGGAGAAGATCGATGCTCTCGGGGGGGGAAGGATTGTAAGCTCTGCTTTAAAGACAAGGACGCGCTGGGCGGGTGGGCAGCCCGTTACCGTATCGAGAGGATGGTTTCGGGAGCGGCCTATTTAAAAAAGGTCGTGAAAATCCTACAGAGAGCAGCGGGGAGGTGTCTGGGGCCAATACAAGCTCGACTATGGAGAAAAAGCTGTGCGGTTCTACTTAAGAGGCGATTCGGGTGTTTCGGAGAAAAAAAAAGGAGGGGAGGGCGGCGGCAAGGGGACTTCAACAAGGCGAGTTTTGAAAAAGAAACTGCGTTCTCATCGAGAAAGGCAGTCAGCTGTGGAAAGGGCGGTGTATCGGCGGAAGCGATCGTTTATCGACCTTGGCTACAGGAAGGCCCCAGGGAAAGGATAGAATGGTAGTTCTCTACCTGAGTGTCTACTACCTGGGTTGGGGAGGGGTCTTTCGTGAAAAGGAGGGTTCAGTGGCAGGAGAAAGCGCTATCAATGACTTCCGAAGTAGGTCCAGGGAAGATTTTGCGGGGGAGGTGGTGGCGGAGTTTCGGGATTCGTATTCCTTATATCCACGTACCCAAGACATGAACCGCCGAGGGGGAATGATAAACGACGCGAATGCCACTCCAGGGTTCACTCCTCCTTGATCCGCGAATACTTGCCTGCTGGTTCCACCACCGATTCGGGAGGGTCACCCCGGGAAAGAAATGTTCAGTCATCGCTGAAGAGGTGGAGGGGGAAAGGGGGGTACACGACTACGAGTGCTTCTATCAGGACTACTCGCACTCTTCTCAGAAAGTAATAGGGGGGGAAGTTGAGAGCGCACAGCGCAGATGGTTTCTCACTCTTCTCGCGGGCTACATCGGGACGAGAAGCTGATAACCTGCTAGTCCCATAGGAAGCCGGTTGACCTGAAGCTAGATATGGGAAAAATCTGCTTGTTCTCACTACTATCATCACCGTGTCCGGCCAGACGAATCACATGAATCTAGTCAAAGACCCCCGACTTGGCAGGCCGAGGGGAGGCAAAGCACGCGCAGAAAAAGTCTTGTGTGCAATCCGAAAGAAAGGGGGCTAATCCAAAAAGAAGAAAAAACGGGTGGTCTGGAAGAAGAGAATGTCAAGAGATCGGCTGCGAACCAAGCGCGTGCGCCTTGGTGAGAAGAGGGGGAGGGCAAGGCCTTGTAGAAATGGTAGACTCGTGCGTCAGGCTTTCCAAAGGTGCTGGGCAACGAAAAGTCGGGGAGAGAGTCGATATCAGGTAGAGGTATGGGGCAATCCGGCAAACTTCAGACCGAAAAGGATTCGCCCTATAAACCTTGCAGGTTTCGCCGATGAGTCTGCCTGGGAATTATCTTTTTTAAGAGAGATGGGAATCGAAGCCTTCGTGTAGGAACTCAACTAGGAGGGTTCCCCATTACCCGAAACTTCTTCAGCGCCCGGCCTTCAAGGGAGGAAGGGGGGATAGCGGGAGAATCTTTTTGAGCCGGCCTACGGTCGGAAGGTAGGTCCCCGCGCTATCTCAGTTGATAGAAAAGTTAGGGTCTGCCTTGTGGGAAACTGACTCGGCGATCCCTATCGGAAAAAACGGACCGCCCCACCAGCCGACAACAGATGCCCGGCGATTAAGTCGCGGGAATCGTGGGTCCTCAGTAACCTAACCCGTCGAAACATCGTCAGAGAGCTATCGACAGGAGGAAGGGAACTGAGAGTTTTTCCTTCTTGTCTATTGCTCATCAACGCACTATCAGGACCTCATCGCGAATCAAAGGACTAGATGATCACAAAAGGGGAGGAGAGGAACCGATCAGGTTGACACCACTTGCCGTCGCCTGCCGAATTCTCCCTTCCGCCAGACGGACGGGGGTTCAGGGAAAAAAGAAAGGGAGCTACGACACGTAAACATCTCCATCCAATTGTCGAAAAAGAATAGTGAAGCGGATGTAATTTCCGAGATGAAAGGAGAACTCCGGGGAAAGACTATAAGAACTACTAGAAGAACGGTCAGGAACCTACTCGGATCTGCAGACGAAGAAACCCAACACTCGGGCATGAAAGGTACTAAAGCTGATTCGAAGAAATACTTCGAGCGCAAAGCGTGAGGGACTTGAATCGATAGTGCGACTCTAGAAGGTTCTCACCTTTGAGTCTCATTCAGGACTCGTATATTCACAACAAAAAGACGAGAGGGTTTAACCCGCCAAAAGGGGTGGACGTCAGGGTGGGAAGTCCTTTATACTCTGATCCCAGAAACTGTTCTGACCGGGAAAAACCATCCTCTGAAAAAGGCACGGAAGAGTGCTTTCCTTCCGAGACAAGGAAAGAGGGAAGCGGACATCCCCTTAAGAACCAGATCCCCTGGGACATCCGGCAGGAAATAAACAGCCTCTAAAAGGGATTAGCGCAACCCGCGCAACCGCTTAGAATGAAGGAAACTCATCGTACCTGAGATTACGGGAGGCCTTTGGTCAGGTAAGGGGGGAGGAAGTATCGGGTCACCGATCCAGTAACGACATCACTGACACGGGGGGTGTACACAATTCGCTTCCCTCCTCCGGAGGAAGTTATTCATGTCACCTGGAACATCAGACTATCAGGGGTCGTTTCCTGCAAAGTCATGTTAGAATCTGGGCAGGAGAGAGGTAAGGGACTAAACCTAATACGGAGCGGGCAGTTTTTGGGTGTTCTGATCGAAAGCAAAAGCGAGGAAAAAGCGAGGTAGCATAATTCTTCCCGAACTGAAGTGTGGGAAAGACTTGAAGAGAGCAGAACGCAAGGGGCACTACCAGCTCCTGGGGAGAGGGGAAGAGGAAGCGGCTGCTACTCATACAAGTGTCGGCTATTTCGAAATCTCCAAGGACCGATCACCGATCAAAACAGATAGCGGCCCGAACGGCTCTTAGGAGAGGTTTCAAGTAGCAGAAAATATGCATCTCGGCTAACAGACTATTGAACAAGTAATCCATAACTGAAAAAGAAAAGCGATCCTAACTAATGTCATGCCATCGGGGGAACCATTCCAAGCCAGACGCGCGGGGGAGAGTCTTCAGCGGAACCGGATCGCCCTCAGCTCTTCTCGGTCGGAGCAAGTAAAAGGGGATAAGAATCTCCTCGTAGAGAGACAGTAAAAGTCATTCACTCTTTTTACCTTCATGGAGGAAACTTGGGGAAGAAGAGTCGGGCTGGACGAAGGAAAGAGCGCGAGGGATCAACTGGGGCGTGGGGCCTCTCCGATGAGCAGCTATTGAGACCTCCCTGCAAGCTGCAATGGCATCTCGTACCGAGAGAAAGTAAGGCAGTGATCCCCAGGAATCGGGCCAACGCCAACGTGACTTACGGGAAGGGGGACCTCGGAGGTTGTCCGGCCTTCCTGATGAGCAGGCTGAGGGCTCGGTAGAAATCCAGCGCCGCAGCCCTCATTTTGGGAGAGAGAGAGGGAGGAGCGGAGTATCACTGGTAGCTCTCCAGGGCAGGGGAAGAAAGTTTTAAAATAGGCAAAACGCACGCGGCCGCATCTCGAGCTAGGGCAGAAGGGAGAAAGAAGAAGTCCAGAAGTGCTTCTCTTAGTCGTGACATTAAAAGGAACCCAGAGTAATTAACTCCCTCCTCGCCAAGGGGACGCCGTGGGGAAAAAAGAGGTGAAAATCCACCGACCCGACGGGCGCAGCCCGGGTGGGGAAACGCGGGGGGGAGGAGATACCTGTTTCACTCAGTCGGCTGAACGCGCTGTAAAAGGAGGAGCTGAATAAAAGGAACAAATCGCCATGCGAACGGCAGTAAACTTGACTCGGGAATCAGACCCAGAACACGAAAAGCGCACCGTTTCAACGCATATCCATCAGTCGTAAGGAGAATGAGTCGTCCCTGGCTCCGTTCCTGATGCAGCTCAAAAGCTCCGGGAGTAGGGATCAGATCTTGTCCTCTAGACTGGGGGGGACGTGTGATCCTACAGCGAAAAATCCTGAATTTTTGGGACAAATTTAGGCTCTTTTGAAGTCGGCTGGGGGGAAAGGGCCGCACCAGCAGGCATCATAGAGGGGAAAAAGGTTCCAAATCATTCCTTCTCAAGGAAAGTCGGAACCTATCATCCCTTAAAAAAAAAACCGAGAGACTCCCAGGGGGAGTCGTATTGAGGGCCAAAGAGAAAAGGTGACTATCGAAGAGAAACCTAAAAAAAAAAAACAAACAAACGGGGAAAGAGGGAGGGGGAACATCTTTCCCTCAGGAGATTCCCCTGGTACCTGTGGCCTTGCCGGAGTGCTAGAAGAGGGGGAGTTCGGACATTTCTTCCAGGTCTTTCACCATACTGCCGGGATCGAATCTAGGAGGAAAGGAACGAGCAAAAAAGGCGACAATTGGTTCGCCACTTGGTCGATGGTCGAGCGTCACAGCCCGCTAGAAAGACCCGAAGATCAGAGGCAGGCTATCTTAAATCTTTTACGCAGGTACCGAGCCATCGGATCCAAACGCAGCCGGGAATGAGAGGGAAAACGAAGGTTCAAATTTTTTGCTGACGAATACGTTCGGGGCATCACTGCCTGGTAGGCTCAATGGATATGGGTGTACCGTAGATCTAAAAAGAGGTAAGTAATCGGGATGGCTAACGTCCCGACTTTCCCTGCGAAAAAGACTATAAAGGGAGGGAATTGACTTAATTCGATCGCCTTAGGAAAAGAGAGCGACTCGTGTGGATTAGGGGCGGAAACGTAGGGGGGGTGGAAAGATGTATACTACACGCAAAGGGCCTCTGGATGTGATCTCGACCGACCAGGAGGAGAGGGTGGGTCCGGGGTTACAAAAGAGAGAAAAAATGGGGCAGACCGCTTGGAACGAAGGGAATTACTTTGCTATCTGACCTGCGTAGCCCAGGAACTATTGGGGGGAGGGAGAACTAGGCCTCATCCGACGTAGAAATTACTAAAAAAACTAAAATCTGGCAGCATCTTGTCAAGTGGTGGGGGTCTAGCACGTTCGGTGGAGCTGGCGAGTGAGTGTAAAAAAGATCCTTAGACTTTGGTTAGGATGTGGAAAATAAGATGCCAATTGGATCGAGGTAAGGGGGGGAGTATCTCAAAAGCTAAGGCGGCGACGAAAGCCCAGAGAAGGAAAAAAGTTGTCACATCAAAAAAAGGGGATGCTCGGGGGGGGAAGGAGAATCTAAAGTTTCGGTCCCACTTGCGAAAGAGTCCGAATAGAAAGGATGGGATGTGAATGGGGAACGAGGTGAGATCGCTAGGGGGCGGAAATCAGAAGCGACATTCTCTTAGGGGCCTTGAACCACTAGTCCAGACCTATTAGCTGCCGAGAGATTCCGATTCGTCATCGGTGGGGACTGGGTACAGAGAGGATGCCTGAGACCTCGTTCGCTAATCGCGTTCAGGGGGGGTCCGGTGAAAGAAAGGGGGATTAGGAAATTTGTGAAGAGACGCGGAGCCTCGTGGTTCCTGGTCTGCAGCCGGGACCCCAAGCATTTCAGGGCCGCTAGAGATTGCCGTGGTTTGGGACGAACGAAGAGAGGAAAAGGTTCTGAATAGGCTACTCAAGGTCCGTTGGAAGGCTCAATGAAAGGACAGCCCGGGGGAAATTATAGAAGGAAGACCTGGAGCGAAGTCTGTGCTTCTCTCTGACTGCAGGGAAGGGGGGACCAACAAATGTCATCAAGCCCGCTCTATTGATCTCCGGTGTTCTCGAGCTACGGCTCGACGCTCCGAACCACCAGTACCTTCTTCTAATCTAAAGGAAGGAGGGGAAGGGCAAGCCAGTCTACTCTTTTCCGCCTACTAAGGTTGGGAGGCGGCACCGATCGCGAGTCTTCTTCCTGGTGAGAAAGGGACTGACCTGGTAAAAAAAAATGGACGATGAAAAGGGCGCTTCAGACTGGGACATCGTCTGAGGGAAAAAACCTTGGAGACGCGCATCAGAATACTGTCGCAGCTGACCGCAACTCATCCCGTCCTCTGGGAAAGGGAAAGGCTCTTGATGAGAAGCAAAGGGGTGCAGCGAGAATAAGGCGTTCGGCGCGGCGTGAGGGTATGCCAAGGGCTGGGACTCTGGGGGGCTGTCCGTGTTTTTAATGGCTTTGGGACAGACCGAGGGAGGAAAAAGCGTGACCGGCTCGGTGCGGGGGGTTGCGAGCGGGGGACGAGGCGGGAAACTGTGCTAAGGTCAACGAAGAGGGAAGAGAAAACCGGACTAGGCCGGAGGTTTCACCCGCCCTCGCTGTCGGAGGGTGATCCGGAAACGTTAGAGTCTTCAGGTGGGAGGTGAAACCAGGGGGTTAGGAGGGAAGATCGTGGGAGGACTCGCTAGAGATCTATGTTGGGATGGGGCTTCGAAAAAAAAGCGCCTCTCAGGAGGGGGGAAATCCGGGAGGCTTAAGGGTTAGGGAGCACGGTTCATAGGATCGATCGAGATCCGGTTTCGCCGAAGAGGGGTAGATAAGTGGGAGAAACTCGGGGAATTCTCATCCGCGACTTCGGAGGGGGAGGGGTTAAGGAGAAGCCGCTCTACAAATATCGTAAGGATCAAGGGATCTATGGCGACAGGTTCGTCGTCTCTTCGGGTGGGGGGATCGAAACAAGTCCGGGCGGATCAGCGTCACAATGCGGATCAATATGGGGGTTGGAAACTGATCTGCATCTGATAAAGAATAATCGGAATTAAAATGGATGGGCGGCCTAGGTAAAAAGTATAGGGAGGGGATCGCAGACTTCGAAGGCGGACCCCACGCAGAATTATGGCAGTCGAGCTCAAGAGAGGAAGACGAAAACCGTTTTGGCGTAAAGGATTCTAAGTAATTGGGGGGGGTAAGAATCGGAAACTATAACGCGACTTACTCCGGCCTCGGGGGGGGGATGTAGGAGGGGGGGGAGGACCGTGTGACTATCCTCTCTGAAAATCGCCTAGTCACGAAGAACCACGGGACGGAGGTTTCCTTGTCGGGGGAGGATCAAAAGAGACGCGTTAAACTCACAGACTATTGCCTCCTTTACAGAAAAGTCTCTTGGAGGGGGCCAACGAGTCGTCAGAGCACGGAAATTCGCGGTAAGAAGACAGATTAAGGGGAAAGAAGGGACTTTGAAGCAGAAGTTGGGTCGCTACACGAAGGTCTCAGACTCGTTCCCCTACCGCAAGAAGGAGCGAAAAGGCGCTTAGTATGCATCGCATAGTTCCTCGGGAGGCTAAAGTCGCTCGATTTCAACGCGTCTCGGGAGGAAAAGACCTGCTGGTTCCCATGCAGGGAAGAATCTGGACCGGCCACTGGGGCCGGGGCGCAGTTTCTCACTCTAGGGGAGGGGACGAGAAGCGGATTCCAGAAAGGGCGATTGCCATCGGCAACTATTGCAGGCAGGAGGTTCTGAAACACGAGAAGAACCTTGGTCTATGGAAAACGTACTCCTCCGGACGCGAAGGAAAGTCAGACAAAGCCATATTATATTCAAGAAGTGGTGAGATGAGTCGGCTAGAAGCCCAATCAGAAAAAGAGTGCGCCGTTGCGACCGCGGAAGAGCGTTTGAGAGGGCGAAGAGGAAAAGGATCGACCTTTGAGTTCTTTCCGCAAGAGAAAAATCCGGTTAAACCCCTATCGGCTAGATGTCCGGTCAGATCGTATTGTGGGGTCACGCAGGGGGCTACAGTCAATACGGTAATATCGGGAGGATAATCCGAAAGGAACACTCGCGATTCAAAAACGCGATCAGCGCATATAGAAAAAGGGTGAGTCGGACTCGCGGGACGGGGATTTCAAAGCGGATCAAGTCGAGATACTCGAAGCTCGAACCCGGCCTTAACTCTTCGCCTGGTCTATATCGGGAAAGTGGGGGGTGAATAAAAAGAGGAAATGACATCGCGGATCCCGGACGTGCGAAAAGAGGGTTGCACGTAGCTCGATGAGTGGCGACAGATAACTTCTGAGGGGAACCGGGGGTGTGGCAAGGGGAATATTGCGATAAACGAAGCCGATAGCGGCCGGCCGCCGACCATCCCTCCCTGCAAAAACGCGGGGAAGGAGAGGGAAGGTAATATCTTTTACGCTAGATCAGAGACCGCCGCCCAACCACCGTTCGCAAAAAGGTCTTCAGAGGACCTAGTCTCCACTCGCCGGCACGGGAGTCGTCTACGGGGTTTGAAATCCGGCGAGCCCCGCGACGCACCAAATGACTTCCGAGGGGGAAACCCGAGAAAAGGGGTACAGTGGGACAAAAAGACTTAAACCCTTTACTACGTCGACCGGAAAACTACAAAAAAAAGGGGAAAGCCTGAGAACCGACGAGACCGACTAACGGAGCAAGGGAAAAAGACGGGAGCCCAGGAAAAATAGTCTAGAGGAGGGATGAATTAAAAGGTATCCGCAGATACTGATCATCTTATCACTAGAGAAGAAAGCGAAACCAGACGACGAATCGGCGATCGCGTCAGAACACAGGGAGAGCGCCTCTTGAAAGAAGAGAAGGCACTATTCTGAAGCCCCCAGTCGTCGAACATATCTCGAGTATAGAAAGCGTAAGAGGGACGCGACAACCCAGTGAATCACTTTCCGGAAAAATCAATGATCCGAATCTTAGGAAGATCGCTCTACCGCCGCGGTCTTGAACAAAGGTCTACTGGTTTTCAGGGGGTGGTAGAAATTAGAGAATTATCTGAAAACCGTAGGGATACCTACTCCTCGGGAAGCGCGGAACACCACTCAGACATCTAGAGGGGAACATAGGTTTCCGGGTAATAGACGGAGCTTACTAAACCAGCCACTATCCCCAAGACAAATACCTCCGAAGGAGGTAGTTGAACTCCCAGAGCAACTCTCGGACACAAATGAGCGACATCACAATTCTAGGAACTTGGATTTAATCTGAGACGTACGATAATCCTTCGAAGGAGAAGAAGAAACGAAAGATGGGTCCAATCCTACTCCAAGAAAAGAAGAGTCAGGAACTTGTAACAGGAAGAGAGAGGAGGGTCCTCCGAATCACCAAAACTTTCAGGGTTACGCGTATTAAAAAAAAGAAGTTTGGGGCATACTCGGTAAGATAGACGGCCGAGGGGGGATGGGTGGAAGATAGCTACAAAAGGGTTGTTTATGGGGGGAGTTGGGGTTTTGTATAATAAGAGATCCCTCCAGAGAGATCTGGGGAGGGAGAGCTTGAGAATCTATAGAGCATAACTCCGCAGACTCTTGGAAAGATCGGATCACCTTCAGGATCTAATTAGAAGGGTGTGGTCCGAGGACCGTTAAAAGCTGAGAACGATCACAGAGAAGCCTTTCTCCCTCACTTCGAACACGAGGCGGGGTAAGGTAACCTTCTTGAAGGAGGGGAATGAAGTACAAATAGGGCTTTAGAATCAAGAAGTCCTATTAATAGCGGGAAAGAATAACTACTTTCCTAACGCTAGCGAACTATTTCTGGATAGAAGTTAAAGGGGGGAAACCTAGAGCTAGACGACGTCACAAACTACTAGATTGTCCTGCGAGAGGGGGGTGGGAACTTATCCCAAGC
>Ga0179593_1480009_pt1 | contig 33921 bp, 42 predicted proteins | sample CZODoug2_1_08_16_FD_185931 | JGI IMG/M metagenome (GOLD analysis project Ga0179593, IMG submission 185931) | Vadose zone soil fungal communities from Angelo Coast Range Reserve, California, USA - CZODoug2_1_08_16fungal (PacBio error correction) | ecosystem: Environmental > Terrestrial > Soil >...
AAGCGGAAAATCAACGAGCTCAACATAATTCAACCATTCAAAAAAAGCAAAGTCGATTGGCAACTGAGGTAAACATGCAAATTGTTGAGAGGAAGGTCCATTGAGGAAGCACACAGAAGATCCAGGACTCCCTCGAAAAAAAAAAATCCAAGAAAGCCGGCATTCTCTAATTAAAGGAAAAATAGAAAGTAAATAAAGAACTTCCTAATCTCAAAAAAAGAACTTCGGAAACTGGGAAATCGGAACATAAGGGAACACCCCAAAAGAAAAAACGGCTATAGACAGGCCGGAACAATACGGAAGAGGATAAGCACTCTCTGGCTTAAGATTAGGGATGCATTCACGTCAGAAACGAAAGGGCACCGTCCGTCCTGAAGGAGGAGCAAGAAGAAAAAGACCGGTGCAAGGAACCAAGGGACATCAGTTGTTTTTTCGTGAAAGTGACCTGTACGACCCCAAAACGGGGTGAAGGAAAGGGGAAACACATCGTGTTTGGGGGGGAGAGTAAGTTGACCGGGGTACGAACAGGAAAACCAAAAAACGGTTGTGTGAAAGAATAAAACGAAAAGGATGCAGAGGTCTTGAACTTGTACGAAAAGAGGGAGAAGAGTTCAAAGGGGAGGGTAAAAAAGCCTCGCGGAAGCCGCACTTGGTGGATGCTTCCCCAAGGGTCCTGGGAAGCACAATCATTCCGTTAGCCAGAAGTATTCGGGGAAGGGGTCGCATCATTTTGACTTGAGAGAAATGAGGATCAATAGGGGGGAAGGGAGGACAAAGGTTCTTGAACTATAAATAGGGGCGGGTTCAAAAAAAAGAAACAGGGGGTTGCCGACAAACAAAAAGGATGATTTCTGGGTCAACACCACGATTTTCGTTTCTAGAGGACGAGGACAAGGGTGGAGGGGAAAGTCCGTAAAAAAAAAAAGTCCTCTCCTTCCAGTGGTGAAAGAAAGGGAGTAACAAAAGCAGAGGGGTACCAGGGTTGGCGGATCATTTGACATAGTTGAGGGTCCAAAACCACAACTTTGGGGGCCGGAGGACGGACAAACCGGAAAAAGGATGCTTGATGAAAAAGAGCCGGGCTAGAAAGGGAGCAATGAAGCTTCAAAGGGAAGGGGTCCGGTTTGAGGATTTTAACGCGAAATTACACGAAAGAAGGCGCGTTTCCGGTTGCAGGGGGGGAAGAAGCGGTCACATCGTCTCTGCGTGAGAATCAGAAGCAAGGAAAGGGGAGAGGGGGGACGTTAATCCACTGAAAGGGCCGGAGTAGATCGGAGAAGGCGGCCCCCAACAACAAGAGGGAAGAATTACCATCAGTGTCGGACGCGAGCCATAAAGCAAGGTTCAAAACGGGTTGGAGGATTATCAGGGTCTACAAACATAAGAAAGCACCGAAGATCAAGGGAGGGGCATTGTTTCCCTTGCACAGGGCATTCCTGTGGTCGGGGGGGGGATCAACCCACATTCGAAGGTAGAGAACCAAGAATTCCGACCTCAAGGGAGAAAAGAAAAAAGCTGAGAAAGTACTGAACAGATCACGAAAAAAACACTGAATGGGGTGCCACAAAAAAAAACAGCAAAAAAAGGAGAAAAAACCCTGAATACAAAAGGGGTTCCAAACCTGGACAAGAGAGATAGAAAAACAAAACGGAGGATAAAAAAAAAGAAAGATGACGGGGGGATCGTTGTGGGGAAACCCCATTTTTGATCGTCTTTTTTTGGTGGGACTTGTAGGAGGGCAAAACCCAGGAGGGGGGGTGCTAGATTGGTGCCTGAGTTTGTCTATACGTTGGTTATCGGGAGGATGAAAAAAGAAGGTGCGAAGACGATGTGGGGCGACTATACCCCAAATAAGACGGCTTATCCAGAGAAAGAAGTGTGGAGGAGGTGTGGTCCTAGGAGGGAGCCAAGTGATCACAGCACTGTTCTACTTCAACGAGGAGAAAGAGGGAGATACGGAAAATTTCTTAAAGGAGGCAAATTTTGTGGGGTGCCGACTCCTACTTCTGAGACGGCGTAGTGGCTGGCAGGGGAAAAGAACGACAGTTAAAAACGGTGCTGGAGTCAAAGCTAGAATAAAGGGGGGGTCTATGGACGGGAAAAAAAAAAATTCCAACCGTAAAGCATAGTGAGGGTCTTGTCGCTGTCTGGGGATCCAAACCGATGAGAAGAAAGAGAACCAAGTAAGCTCAGTCAGCCGGGAGCGCCTGGGGGAGCTTCGTTCAGAAGACAATAGGTTCCCGTTGTTTGGAGGCAAACTTGAGAAAAAAAAGTTTCTGGTGGGGGAAAGGGAGAAAACTTGATCCAGCCGCATCGACCATGGACGGAAAAGGGGGAACAAAGCGCTTGAAGAAATGGACGGGGGCTGCGGGTGTCTGCTCGGAGGGGATGTGCCTAGGGGAGGAAACAGCATCGATAGAAAAAGGAAAAAAAGCGTGGTGTTGGGGAAAAGAAATAAATTGAACCTTTGGGGGAGGGGGTGAAACAAAACTTTGAGGTAGACAGCTAACGAGGCTCTGACCATCACTGCCGCCGGCAAAGAATGTAATCAGCACAATGTTATCGTAAAGCACCTGCGGATGGAAAAGGGACTCATACTAAGCTGAAGAGTACACGCTTGGCTCATGACCATGAAGCTACCAACATGCGGGAGAGAGCTATTATGGAAAAAAACATCAGTAGATCTATAGAGTAAGGAGGATCGCACGATATGGGCGCCGCGGTTTAATGCAGGAAAAACCTTCATTTCTTACAAAGTTCTACACAGCGCACACCAACAGATGGGGGGGTTAAGGGGGGGAAAAAGGAACCGTGTTGGGGGCGTACCGGTGTAAAGTGTCTAAACAAGGAAAGTTGGGGGGTTTCATGGACGGTTGGGGGAATCTTTTGGGGGGGCCATCAATAAAAGGACGGAAGGTGGCCGCTTGTGGGTGACGAGGGGAAAAGATCAGTAAGCCAGAAGGGGGAGGCTAACTTCTTTAAGGGGGGGGGAAAAGAGGAAGGGCGAGCAGGAAGGGGGGGAGAGGGAAAGTAGTGGGGCCGGGGTCAGTGAAAAACGGATGATAGGGTATTTGGCTCGGTATCTGTTGAAGGGGGGGCATGCGGAATGCGTAGAAGGTGCGGAAGTGGCTGTGTCAGGCTTTGGGGGGGAAGGATGCGTTACGTTATGTACTGGGTGCATTGGCTCAAGTGGGGAATAAAAAGCTGCAATGTTGACAAGAGGCAATTAGAACGGGGGGGGCAGGTTGGGTCGGGGGGGCCATTGGGAGCGAAAAAGGGGAAAAAACGGCGCCGAATGTGGAAAATGCAGAGCGACTGATGGCCAACCCATTAAGGGGGGGGAGTTGGACGAAGGTTGATCGGCGAACCGCGCAGTCCGAAAGGGGGGGGGGATGCGGTCGTGAACAGGGAGGGTGTCGAACTGTTTACAGTGCGCGGTAACCGCTGTGGGAAAGAAGGGATGTCCAAAATAAATCAAGCAAGCCAAGTTTCAGACGGGCTGCCACAACCACAAACATACCTCTTTCTCTGCCGATGTCCAACTTGGCTTTATCCAATCGGAGTTTTAAAGGAAGGAAGAAATGGAAAGCATCGGACGGAGGGGAAGATTTCGAGGCCGTTTGGAAAAACGAGCAGGGAGAGGTACAGAGGTGTTTGGTAAAGAGGGTGGGGACTATTCAAGCAGGGGATAGAATCTTCGATAACGCCTATGGGACCCGGTTTGGGGTGAGGGGGGGAAAAAATATCTTCCGTAGAGGAAACGAAATACAAGCTTAGAAGCCAAAGGAATAATGAGAAAGTATCTGTAATAAAACTACTCGGAACTCAGATGAGTCAAGAGAAGCAAGCGAACAGTTCATTGGATCAAAAAAGAACCATGTACAAAAGGGAGGGGGGGGGAGGCTACTGGGGTAGGAGGGGAAGAAGCCAAGGAGGAAAAATAATAGAGGTACGGATGGTTGTCTCCTTAATTGGAAATCGTCCTCATGGGGTTTGAGTTGGGGAGGGGGGGGGGAAATTTAGTTCCCTGAGGGGGGGTTCTGTTTGTGGCTTTGGGGGGTTGTGCTTGGGGAGATACCTGGAGCTGAGTTTCTTAACCATACACAGGCCAGCCAGAATTATCGGGGGGGGATCAGGTTGCATAAGAGGAAGGGCTCCCGTGGGGGAGAGGGGAAAAAAAATGAAGGAGGGGGAGGGGTCAAAGTAAAGAGTGCGCAACGTAACCGGAAAGGGGGGCGTTCCAGCCTTGTCAGGTCCAAGAACCCGAACTTAAAAAAGAGAGACGGAGGGGGAGAGGTGGGGAGTCCACCAAAGAGGAAGAACGTGCGGGAAGATGTTTCTCAGGAGAAATGTTACCTTTACCTCAACAATTTAGCAGTGAGCACGAGGGGCCTTCCTGACTTACTCTAAAAAAAGTTAGGATGAGTTCCTTGAAGGGGTGGTTAGGAATCAGATAGTAAGGACCGCTGATGAGAAGGAAAGGGAAAATGTAAAGACGGGCGAGGGAGAGAACAACAAAAAAAACAACGTATTAGGGGGAAAAAGGGAATCAAAAAGGTACAGTAAGACACGGGCAAGTGGGGGGGTCATCATCTCTTCAACTATGCTGCAGGAACAGGAGAAGAAACAGGCATACATGGGGTTACGGAAAAGGGAAAGGAAAAAAACATAAAAGGCGAGGACGTCCGCTAGTTGGTTGAAGGGAAAAGGGTCAGAAAAAATAAGGAGCCGCCAGCAAAATGTTCGGAAACCCGAGCGAAGGAAAAAGTTCGTAGGGAGAACAGGCAGCAGACACAAGGGCCCGAGCTTTGTTCATTTAGGGGGGATTGGTGAAGAAAGTCGGGAAACTCGAAAAAGATGAAAATGCGCGCGGGGTTACTGCCGCCGGCTAAGATTTCGCAGGCAAAAGGTTCTTCCATCATAAGAGGGTATGAAAGGAAACTCATATACTGATGGAGGAAGGGACCATGTGGCTGGAAGGGCAAAAAAACGAGAGGGGGCGACATAGGCTTATAAAAAACCCGCAAGAAAATAACCCGAAAACTTAACTACCATCCACCAAACGGAACGAAAAACCATTATGCGGTTCTAAAGGAAGGAGCACCAGCGCGTCCAGCCGATTCCGTCTCTCAATTGGAGAGGTAAAGCTTACACAAGGAAGCGGGGAAAAGAGGTGGATGTTTTTGGGTTGAGGGGGCTCAAGAGGAAGGATCTCTTGTAATGAAAAAAGATAAATTGAGTTAAAAGGGAGGGAGAGAGGGGAAAAGAAAAAATCTAAGGAGAGTCGCGCGGGGGAGGTCAGGGTTGTGTCGCCAGAAGAGCTGGCAAACCACCACACCGGAAAGGGCCATAGGCGTTCGCAAAATGTCCTGCTTTCTCACTGAAACCCGGCTTGACTAGGGGGAAGAAAGATCGACAAAAAAAAGGAAGGGCCGAATCTCCTGCTCGTGGGGGAGAACGCAATAAGTAAGAGATCTAGGGAAATGGAGGTGCGCAAGGGACCAGCCTTACAATCGATTGAGAATAAATTTTGGGCAAGACTGGAGCTCAATATTCGTGGGGGGGTTGTTGTTGTGTAAGGAAGGAAGGAGAGACGGGCGGGATGGGTATTGGTTTCATCAGTACAGTAACAAGTTACAGGGGGGAAAAAAAGGAAAAAAGGGAAAAAAGACAAGTCGCAGACACTCAACCCGCTTTGGGGGCGGACCTTCTACGTCTCAAGTCCGGCCCCAGAAAACCCAGGAAGTTTGGGAAAACGGTCACGCGCGTCGATGTGAAAGGTCTGAGAGGGAAAACAGTGTTTGAGGGGATCCGCAGGGGACCACCGAAAATGCAGAGTGAATTAAAAAACAACTTCTGTTAAAAAGTAACTCTTTTCGGGGATGAAGGGTGAAAGGGGGGAAGGGTCGAATTAAACAAGGAAGGTAAATCAGCGATCCCAAAAGGGGGGGAAGGGAAAAGAGAATTCACCTTCTAAAAAGGGAAGCGACCATCGGGGGGGAAATAGAAACCGGAGAACTTCAACCAAATACCAAAGAAGGATGAAACTTGGGAAAAAGAAAACTCCTGAACCTCCTCAAGAAAAGGAAGAAACCAGGAAATTAGAAAATAAGGGTCAAGAAGTCATCAGCCTCTTGCTTACGATTAGAAACAGTCTCAAAAACAAAGCAAAAGTACGTCCTCTTCGAGAAAATCAAAAAAAAACAAGGTCCAGAAACTACCAGAAAGGGGGCAGGTGGGAGGAAGGGGTACACCCTGTCCACCCCAAACGAAGCTTTGACGAACCAACAGAGTTTTGTTGTGTCTCTATGTGGAGACACTTGGAGGGAAGAAAGGGCGTAGCAAGGAAAAGAGGACGAAAGACGAAAGTTGGGAGCGTGTGACGGAGCGGGAGAGAGGAGAAGAGGGTCAAACACGAGATGCTAGATGGACGTTGGGCTTCCACTGTCAGGAAAAACAATCAAGGGGAGGTGTCACTGACAGTTCGGAGAGGGCAGGTCACAAAATTTTGACGTGGAGATAAAGGGAGAGGGATAGAGGGGCCGTGTCGAAGGGTCTGGTAAGCTAAAAAACTTGGTTCGAATGTTCTAGGCAACGTGGGGTTGCCGACAAGAAATGATTCTTTCGGGGGGAAAACCCCCAAGATCAGTGAAAAAGGGAAGACTGATGGGAAAAGGGGTGGTATCTAAGAAAGGAAGTGCGTCCGAGACAGGAAAAATTGAAGAGACAGTCAAGTGATGAAAGGGGGTTCAAACGGGGCATCGTCCATGTTAGGATGGCTGGGATATTTTCTCCTTTGAAAAACAACGGGGAACCGAAGTTAGGAAAAAGGGGGGTCACGAGGGGAAAGTCTGACGATAGGACAGTCTCTAGGGCAAGAATCGGACCGGGATGGGAGATAGGGGAGAGGAGTGGACGCAGACAAGGGAAACACTACCTCACGGCGAGGTTGTTAGTAAGGGGTTCCGTGTTTGGGGGGGTTGGACCCGCAGAGGAAAAACAAGTTTGCGCGAAAGGACTCCAGCACCCGCACGTTTGTATTTCTTGGCCAAGCCAAAGACTAAGTAGGAAGACCGAACGTAAGCTGTCGGCAAACACCACCGGCTTGTAAGCCTTCACGAAATTGGGGAATGCGGGGCAAGGTCGCGGATCCTCGGGTCAGCGTGAGGACACTGGGTAGTGTATCCAAGGGGAGTAAGAAAAGAAAAACATCCGCGCAAAGGGCTTGAACGGGGCTCAGCGGGGGGGAAGGGATTTTTTCCGGGAAAGGGGGGGGTAAGCCACCACAGCGACGGCGCAAACTCTTCCGGGTCCGATTACGAGACAAAGGGACGGGACCAATTCTTCAAAAAGTTAGCAACAAAAAGTCAGGGTTGTTTCCCGAAAAGAAGGGGGAAAAAAAAAAGGGAACGAGCAAAAGTTTTGGAAGAAACCGGAATATCAGCAGCGCTCGCACACACAAAAAGGAGGGGGGAGAGAGATGCTGTGAGCGTTGGAAACCGTTGGGTCTCCAGGGGTTGAGAGTAGGGCGGGGCCACCAGGAGGGGGTGGTGGAGGCGATGTGGCCGACTTGGGGTACGAGCCGTTTGTATCGGCGAGGGGCAGAGCGGGCGCATGTCTCAGTTTTGGGACTACCGGAAAGTCCTTAAAAAGGAGAGAACGGGGGAAAGACCAAGCGACGAGGGGGGGGAGGTGGTACGAGGGAGGAGCGAAACCCCGATCCTAAATAAAACGGGGAGGGAAGACAATCGACGAGGGACGGAAGACGGCCGGCAATTTCTTCAAGTAAGGGAACAAAAGCAGTTGGGGTTTTCCACGAACTAAGACAGAAGAGGGGGGACTGGCAACCAGAAAAGGGGCGGGTTAAGTTGGAGGGCAAAGGCACGAGAAAGAAAAAGGTTTTCATGGGGGTATTATGAAAAAGGGAAAGGCAAGAGACGGGCGGATCTGGCATTGCGGAAAAAAAATATGAGAAAAGAAAGAGAACCGTGCCAGGGGAAGAGTATGGAGAAGAGAGCCGGGGAGATTCAGCGAAAATAGTTCCGTGTGTGTCCAACTGGCGCAAAAGTTTCGTGGGGAAAGAGGCACCTGGAAACGCAGAAGAAATGGCCGGACGGGAACATAAATCTGGGATCAGGAAGGGAGCTTAAACAGGGCTGGACTCGGCAGGGTGAACGAGGATTCAATGCCAGCGGCAGGGCAAGTTGACAACTCGTGGTTGGGGGAAAAAAGAAAAAGGGAAAGTGTTTGTCGGAAACACCACGTGGCTGGCTCAACTTAGGAAGATGGGGCCACTGTGAAACAAAGAGGAAGACACCAGAGGGTGACCGCAGGCTGGATCACGAAACTGCTGATTGAAGGCCGGACAGACGACGCTGGAGAAAGGAGGATGGATACTGACCATGGAAAAGAACAGAGTCTCTAAAGAGGAGATTGGGGAACCGCGTGACGAAGAAAGAGATCGGAGATCGGAAACCCGGAGTTGGGGCGCGTTTCATGCTACACCACATTTGCCACTTGCTACAACTAAGCACACCACACAATATGTTGGTAGGTCAACGATACAGTTGTGTGGTCGTAAATGGGAAAAAATGCAAAAAAACTCCAAGTAGTGAAGGGAAAAGGGGGTTTGCTGGGGAGAAAGACGGAAGGGTGACGCGGTGTAGGAAGTGCACGAACAATCCATATATTTCTTTGAAGAAGAGTGAATGAAGGGGTCGAGTGCCGGAGATCGTCAACGGGGTGGAGATGGTGGGGAAAGGAGGGGGGGGAAGGAAACAGGGGGGAAGAAGGATGAGGATATAATTGGGGGCGCGCTAGGGGGTTTCTATTTTCGATGAGGAAGCTTAGAAGAAGTCAGGAGTTAGTGGAGTCGTGGAGGAAAGTTAATTGATACAGCTGGGGTGACATGGAGGAAGAACGTAATCGAAAAGCGCACGGTTCCCTAAGTGCCATACGAAACTGTGGGGGGGAAAGGTGCATGGGGGGGATCAAGAAAAAGGGTGGGTAAAAAGTCCGGCAGAATTGGGCACATGTCGCGACTACTTGACGTTCCCACCATCAGGGGGTTTACTGGTCCGAGGGTGAGGCTGCCGACGCTCACACTCCTCCAGAAACCAAAACCACCCCCCCCCACACTCGGGGGAGGTGAGGGGCGTGCTACTGGCTTTGGGTTTAGACACTTGGGAGGGGATCAGTAACAGCGGGGGACTGGATTGAGGGGGGGGGATCATAAAAGACATCCCCACCGTTTGACGAGCCACAACCACACCCAGAGAGCGCTTTAGAGGAGCAAACTTGGGCTGGGGGAGACAACGTATTGTGGTAAAAAAGAGGACGATTCGGCAAGTAAAGGAATAAAGTAGCTTGAAAGGAGTGCGGAGGGAAAAAAGAGCGGAGATGGGATAGATTTTTGTGCTGCTGGGGGGTATTACTATTCAAGGGGGAAGAAGATGAGGGGAGAAAAGAGAACCTGGTGGGGAGGGGCCAAGCGATTTCAAGACGACCGACTACCGGAATAAAGAGGGACCCCTTCTTAGACCTCGTCCTTGGACGGAAGAATAACGAGATGTAGGGGATCCATCGAAGACCTCCTAACAGGAAATGGAAAGAAAAAAAAATGTAGGGAGAGGGGGGCTGGGGGAAGGGAAACGAGCAAAGGCGTAGAATCGCTGGTGCCGAGGATTGTGCGTAGGGAAAAAAGGGAAGAGTAATCATTTGGATTGGGGGGGAGGTTGGGAGTTTTAGTTAAATGTATAGGGATGATGGTTGGATTTTGATTGGGGTTTTGGGGTTTTGTTGTGTGTTGGTGGAAAGCTCCTGTCTCGTTTTGAATGGGCAAAAGAAAAGGGGGGGCCGGAATCAATAAGGGGGCGATATCAAGGGGAGAAAAAGAGTATGGGGCGAAACTGTGTACGAGGAAAAGAGAGGATTAAGGGCGCAAGTAAAGATTAGCACGGAATGAAGTAGGCCATCCTTTGAGTGACCAAGACCACGATAACACTAGAGGGGGAAACTTAGTGGGGGAGTCTTGGGGGAGACCAAGAGAAAGAAGAAATACAGGGAGGAGGGGGTATGAAGTCCTGATACCGTGGCCTTCAAAATTTACGTTACGATAACCGTAGGAATCAGGCCTGAACTTCCGCTTAAAACATCTGGAGGGAATGGAGATTTTAGGAAGCAGAATCGCTTAGGGAACCAACAGAAGGGAAGGGAACCGAACGTGGCGCGGGGGGGGGGGGAGAACTAACAAAACAAGGAAGAGGAAGGGAGGGGAGAGCTAAAACGCCCGGCGACTGACCTTCTTTTCATAAAAGAGTCAATAAATCTGATGCGGGAAAAAGATAGGAAGCAGAGAAATGGGTTTTTAGCTAATCAGGCAGGGAGCTAACGACTATTGAAAGCTAAGTGGGGGTGAAAAACAAGTAAGCAAAGAACATGGTCGACCTAGAAGGGTAAGGGCGCTGTTCAGAAAAAAGAAGCAAGACCGAAGGTCCAGCTTTTTTGAATGAGGGGAATTTGGGGGAAGGGAACCGGGGGGGGAAAGATAAGAGGGAAGAGAATTGACTGTCTTTGCAAGGGCGGAGAATTAGGACTAACACAATGAGAACACCGAAGTAATTTATGCAAACAGGGAAGGATCCTGTGGGAGGAGGCACATGGTTGCTGGGGGGAAGAAAAAAGAAAGAACAAGTTACAATAACAAAAACAAAAAAAAGAACTAAATAACTTTAAGAAAAAAGAAAACCAACCACTGACAACCAAACCATTATTCTAAATTATGCAAACGGCGCAACAAAAAGATAACAGCAAGGAGGCGGTAAAGAAATGCGCGTGGAAACTCTTCCCCCGAGATTCAAGCATTGGGGAGGTGGTGTTTTTGGTGGAGGTTACAATGACACTTCGTACGGAGGGAAAATTAAAGAATCGAAGTGATGTGGGGTCGAGGAAAAGATAGGGGGGTACGGAGAAAGCTAGGGCGAGAGGTTGAAATTAAAGAGGCTTGGGGCCCATCCCACAATGGAAATAAGGAGTCTAGTAGAGGTACTGGGAGAACTAACAGGCGGAATTCTGGATCCCACTTAGAACATAGATGAAAATCCGGATTCTCTGGGAAATAGAACAAGGGCAAGCGAGAGGGGGAAGGATTTAGCATCCTACGAGTTTAACTACCGATGGGGGAGAACAAGGGGACCTAGAGAAAAAAGGCAAAGAAGGGGGGGGGTTGGGGGGGGGTGGCAGGGGTAAAAACCTAGAAACGGGCGCGTATGTATTTTGGGACTAAAAATTACATTCAGGCGCCCGAGACACTTAAAAAAAGTTATAACAAAAGCCAAGGAGAAATACCGCAAGAACACCAGGGAAGGGCAAGACGCCGACAACGGGCCCCCTAACAAAAACCTCAGTGGGGCACAGATTCAAGGAGATTAACTGGAGGGGAAGCCGTGTTGACCACAGTTTCGGGGACATGTAGCCTACCCAAATGCCATTAGAAAAGATTTTCACTGCTGGGGAAAAAGTGAGGGGACTTTTCGATTCAGGAGAGATTAGAAGGAAAAAACCGAGAGAAAAGGAGTGCTCAAAAAAAGACGAGGACCCGCCTGGACCTACTAACAAATTTCCAGAATTACCAGAAGAAAAAAAGATAAAGCGCAAACTCCTATGGATCATCACGGCGCAAGGGTTTACTGACTGCTCAATGGCCAAGCTCCACCAAGGGAATCGGCAAAGGTCCCTCGAAAAACTAGCAGAAGTAGTGGAATCTCGGGAGTACGATTAAAGGGACCTCGAAAAAAAGGAAAAAAGAAGTACTGGGCTGGGAGAAAATCAAACACCGGGTTAACTGAACGAGGGAAGTTTTTTACTCAAGGGTAAAGAAAAAGGGGGACAAAAAAAAGTATTCGGTGGAGGAAGAAACATTGTTGTTGGGGAAGGCGAGGGAGTAATTTACTGCCATGACGGAGGAAACGCGTGGGAAGGACAGACGAGGGAAGGATAATGAGAGGAAAGGGGCAACGGGCGGTTTCAACGACTCGGAGTCGGAAGCCTGTGGATCTGAAAAAACTGGGTAAAAAAAGAGGAAGGAAACCCGCTCAGATGCTTCTGCGGCAGTGAGCATCATTTCTGGTAGAAGAAGTGAGGAAGACAATCGGGGGGGCCGCTGTCAGGTTGCGGTAGAGAGGAGAGCGAGTTGGATATGTGGGAGGAAAAGCCACGTGGGTTTCCGACAAAAAGGGTAATTCGGGAGGGAAACCAACACGTTTGAATGGCCGTCAGCACGTGAAGGGGGGGATCGGGCACACAGGACATGAAGAGACATAAAACGTCACTCCTGTCAAGGTGAGGGCAAGGAGGTCAGCATCTGCCATGGAGTGCCGGTTAAGCATTGCATCCAACAATTGTTGGGGAAGAAAAAAAGCACTGGGGGGAAGAAGTAGGAAAAAGGTCACAAAGGCTTTGAATAAGGCGCTCTTATTCCAGAGCTTAGGACCGGTTTTGATGGAAATATGGGAAGCATAAATGACACAGAAGAACGAATATTTAAGGGGAGTGGTGGGGAAGATAGAAGGAGGACCGAAAGGTTAGAGAGCCATCACTTTTTATGTCTTGGTCCAACCATAAAAAAAGCAGGAAGTATCAGCCGGGGGCTTCGCAAACAAAAAATTCTTGTCAGAGGAATTGGGGTCGAACAAAACGTCAGAAGAGGGAGGAGTGGAGTCCTAAACTGGTGTAGTGAGGTCAAAGTGTCCTACATGACCCACAGACTCGCGATGGGGGGATGTTCCCGGACTCACCTTGGCAGACTGGGGGGAGTAGGGGAGAAAACACAAAGGGAACCCACGCAAAGAAACGACGGTCGACCATTCCCACAATAGTCCGAACCAAACAGAAGTTGGTGGGCAAGGGCGATCCAAAAAACTGGAAGACAAAAAAATTGGGGGGAAAAAAGATAACAGCAAGCGATCCACAACAAACCACGATTAGGCGAAAAAGAGAGAGGAATTGTCGGTTTTAAAACATTTTTGCTCGGCAGTTTGGGAGATTGAAGGGCCCCCGCGGGGGGGGGTGACGGAAAAGGGGAAGAGACTGGGTCGGGCCGTTGTAAAACAATTATGGAACTATCTGGGGGGGGCTAAATCTCATTTTGGGGGGTTACAGGACAAAAAATAAGGGCCAAGATTATAAAGGGAAACCAGAGGGAGAGGGAGGGGGGTGGACGGGGTGTAAAAGGAAACCGAAGTTGCTACTTCACAGAGCGAAACGATGGCAACACGGCCGGAGTAAGGATTAGCACTATGGGTGTTTTGGGACTCGACTAACGGCTGCTACGACTTGAGTAGGGAAAGAAAGCCCCAAGGGAGGGGAGGATTTGCAGGAGAAAAAAGAAGGGTGGGGAAAGAGAAAAGCATCACCGGAACGTCGGCGTGGGATTTGCCTGTAACCCTCGTAGCCAAGACCGCCATGGAATGGCAGGAGAATACGAAGGAGGAGGGGGCTTAAGAAAGCAGAGGTGCCCGGGTGGGTTGCGAAATGCGGCAAAAAAAGTTCTGTTTGGGAAGAGAAAGTACTCAAGAGACATCAAATTGCCAGATGCGTTGTAACATACAAGCGGGAAGAAAGTGATCGGTCAAAAGCGTGGTCGGGAGAGTTACTTCACGGTGCCTAGGAAACAAAGGCAGAGGCGCGAGGTTGAACGCAGTGGGGTTTAACGAAATGCCCTTTGTGTCGGACAAAAGCAAGTGAGAAAGGTCTAACAGGAGAATCGGAGATTGAAGCAACCTGCCGCACAGATTTATCACGCTGTATCTAAATTGAAACTCTTGTAATTAACAGGCCAGCCTCAGAAGAGGACGAACGAGGAGAGGGGGGGAAGGACCTGAGGGAAGATAAAAAGAGGAGGAGCGTAGGAGGAACCGCGTCTCCGAACTCAGAAGTAAGCTCGCACTCAATGGGGGAACGGGAGAGGGGTCCATGATACTACGGCATGGGAGGAGGGAAGAACCAGAGGAGGAGAAGAACAAACACAAGGTTGGGGACCAAAAAAAAAAAGGGGGGGAAAACGATAAAGTGGTTGGGTCAGGGGAACTTTCTAAAAGGCCCGTGGGGTTTAACTTGTTTGAGGAAGCATGACATATTACGGTTTGAAGCATTTGGGGGCTGGGTGGCCGAATCGTAAAGATAGTGGAGGGGAGAAGTCATTGAAGGGGGGGGGGGGGAAGGTCATGGGAGAGAGGAAGGGGGGGAGAGTGTCCCGAGTACGCTTAACCAGTGGGAATAATAGGGGGAGGATAGTTTTGGAGTCGGTAAATCTTTGGGCAGGGTGATGGGCAGTAGGAGGAGTAGAGGGTTCATGGCTTTCTTGAGGCGGGGGAAGAGATGCAGTGGCCTGATCGGGTCAGGTGTTCATTCGAGAGAGCTCATATGCGGCACTGGTAACCGAAGTGGCGTCTAAAGGGGGGGGGCAGGTGGGGAAGGGGGGCCGTTGGTGGAAGGAAAAGGGGGGGCCAGGGCCCGCGTGGAAAATCTCTCAGCGAGGGAAAGTGGCCCACCATACGTTGAGGGGGCCATGTGATGAGCAACGCAGAGAAAGGAAAGTGGCTTAGGGAGGGAGGGAGGGGATGTGTTTCCCAAGGGGGCTGTTCTCTTTAACGCGGTGGCTTGTACTGGAGAAATCACAATAAAGAAACTCCGGTTGACGGGCAAACAACCCAGAGAGTGAGATGGGAGCGCGGGAAAAAACAACGTGATTTAGAAAGGAGTATTGTTAAATCCAGGTGCGCATCATAACTATATTTAGTGCTGGGGGCTTATTTGACCAACTTATCGGAGCTGGGGACTCTTTTTAAATCAAGGTTGGAGAAAGGGGGGGGGGGGGGGCGAAGTCAGGAATGAAGGGAGAGGAGAAGAAAAGAAGATGACACGGTGGGTTGGCTGGGCAAGCATTTCCTTAGTCGACCCGAACGAAGGCAGATACGATGAAGGAGACTGGATCCTTAGTATGAGAATGACTAACGAGACGAGTTTCTGTATTCACAAGAAAAAATAATAGGAAGTGAAATGGCAAATCCAAACAGTACAAAGGATGGAAGAGGAGGGGGGGAAAAGGGGGAACGATCAATGGAGCATCTCTTTTACGCGAGGTTTCCTTTAATTGGATAGCCTCTGTTTGTGGGGGGGCAGTGTGGAGGGGAAAAGGAAAGTTCTGGGGGGGGGGGGGGGTCGGGGGGGGGTTTTTTGGTAAAAACTGTAGCTTCTTTTGGTGGGGCTTCCCATGGGGGGGAAATGAGAAGAATTTAGGTAGAGACGGGGGTTTAAGAAGGTTCTGGGAAAAGGTTTAGAGAGACAAAGCTTCTGAGGGGACAAAAGTAAAACGGGCCTGCTCAAGGCGCCTTGGAAAAGAAGGGGGGAAGCAGGGGGGAGGCCAAAATAAACGCGCCAGGAAGACGCTTCCCGTAGGTCTTGCGGCGGGGGGTTCGCCAGCTTATCTACCAAAGCTCGTGCAAATGTGGCGAGGGCTGAATGGAAGTACAGGGAAGACAAAAAGGTTAGGAAACCTCCTGTGAGCCTAAGGAAGAGAGAAAAAAAAGGTCGATGGTTCCTGGCGAGGGAAAGCAATCTTATTACGCGCTGGTTCCAATTAATTTAATCCGCACGGGCGATGAATATAGCTAATACACAAAAAGGGGGAGGGGGGGGGAGGAAAGATAGAGGGAATCAAAAAAGGGGAAAAGGGAAAAGGACCGGTTTGGCATCAGCGGCGTAACCAATCGATTCTTAACCGATAAAGATCATCTACATGGGGGGGTATCTAGTAAGAGGGCTCTACAGGCGGACTAGGCACGCTAGATTGGGGTCAGGACAAGGTAAGCAAGGAAGCCGCCGGCCAAGTGTCGGAACGAGACGGGAGGTCGAAATAGCTTCTCCCAAGGCAGGACAGACCAATTGCCTCGTGGGGATGAGGTTTATTTGACCGACAACACGGAGGGCCACGAGAAGAAGGGGAAGGTTAAGCCGTGATCATCAGGGAAAGTATGGCCAGAGAGAGGAGGAGGCGCCAAAAAGGGAGAAAAAAAATTTATTGCGTCAAAAAGGTATCTCTCTCCTAATGGGGAATGCAGTTCAACCATTTTCTGGGGATCAAAAGACGCGACGGAGCTGAGTACAAACAGAAAAAGAGAGGAAAAAAAGAACCAAAAAGGAGAACCATAACAACGGGAAAGAAAAAAAAGGAAAAGGCTATTCTAAATCACCGGCGCAAAAAGATCTGTAACCAGCCGATTAGACGCTCAAGGGAGCGTAACTCTTGATACAGAAGCGGGTCCCTGCATTTTTGGGAAAAAAGTTTGTTGGGTGTATGGAATAGGGGGAGCGGGGCATATCGCGTAGTACATAATGTTGGTAAGTCCATTGCGATAATAGGGAAATAGAGGAGCTCGTGTGAGGTGAGGTTACGCTCCGAAGAGAGGGCCAGCCACCCAAAGGGAAAAATAGGCGTCTAAGAATGTGAAAAGAAAAAAGGAGGATCTTCGTAATCAAAAAGGCTAAACACTACTGTCCCAGCTAAGGATCTTGGCCCTACGCACTCCTACTAACTCTATGTAAAAGAAGGTGCTCAGGAAGGACGAGAAAAAGAAGGGGGAAGAAAGAAAATTTGCATCATGGAAGGAGCATATATTTTTTTGGTGTGGGGGAGTCCCGTCGAAACGGGGCGGGGGGATTTGGGGAAGCTGAAAGTACAGCCGGTTAAGGGGGAGAAACAGGAAAGGGGGGGAAAAAAGTAAGGAGAAAGAAAACAAGAACCGGTGCAAGCTCTCAGAACTTACAGGCTCACTCACCCAAAGGTGGGGGGGCAATCACGCGAGCGAGATTGTTTCAAAATTGAGGGACGACAACGGGGTGGACAAAGTGAGAAAAGGGATTCCCGAAGTCCAGTTTCGAAATTGGACATTCTGGAAACGTTCCGAAAAGGGTCTAGTCCGGGAGCTTAGATGGCCAAAAAAAGAGGAAAGAAGAGGAAAAAAGAGCACAGCGCAATGCACATTCCATAACTATTCCGCGGAAAGCGAAAAAGAAAGAAGGGGGCCAATGGACATATCTCGCCGGCTGCCCCAGGGTTACCAGGACGGCAAGAAGGGGCAAACCAGCACGCCACAGCACGCCTCTCCAGGACTGAGACCTCGGAAGTAAGTAGAACTCCTTTCTTAAAAGGATAACCGGGCTAAAAAAAGCAAAAAAAAAGGCCAGAAGAGGAGGACAAAACCACCCTCCCCGAAAGGAGGGGTTCTCTTACCCAAAGGTACGAAACAAAAAGGGAGGGGGGACGAACACTTGTGGTGGGTGAAGGTAGCAGGGAAAAAGTCCATAAAGGCGTAGCATGGAACCCCTAACAGAAAAAAAAGAAACAAAAAAAAAAAAAACATAAGGAGGGAAGAGCTTAGCAGGACGAGATTAGAAAGACTTTAAATCCTCGAGTACGCAGAAAGGAATGTGGGCTTCCCACTGGGTCGGGAAACACATAAAGTTGTCAGCAGCAGCTTCGGTCGTCATGGGGATCGCAATTGGGAGGGAAGACAGTGCGGATCATAGGTAACTGCTTCAGGTTCGTGGTAAGACTGAATATGGGGCGACGGCGACCGGCCACAGTGGGGGTGAAGGAAAAAGGGAAATTAAGGGACTGGTTGAAACCACTCGGTTCATTTCGAAATCGAAGGAATTGGTATCTATGAACTGCAGTCCGAGGCAGAAAAAACTGTCAGCTCACGGAAAATGAGGAACCTATTTATGTCCAGAAGGCCATGGGAGGAGGGGAGGGGATAAGGTCTATTTCCAAACACAGAACTTTCACAAGGGTCGGGAAAAAAAAAACGGCCAAAAAAAACCGTTGACTGCTGACGAATCAAAGGAGAGCAGGGGGGGGAAGGCAGAAACTTCAGGAATTTTTCCTGTAGGTCTAATATGGGGACTCGCAATGGCCAAACGTAACGCGGGGGGGGTCCGTTGGGCCGGGTTTGGGGGTGGACGCGAAACGACAACTTTCGGGGACAGAGGGTCCCCAGCCATCCCGAGACTGGGGTTATGGGGGCGTTGCACACTCGTCCGTCGTAGACTAAGGTATGCGGCCGGCCAACAACCTTCTTTGTAGACGCAGAAAAGGGGGGGGGGTAGGGGGCCAGACGGCCCAGGGACGCTCGTGAAGTAAAACAACGTAGGGATTAATTTTACTCTACGAGAAACCCATCCTAGACGATTTTTGAGGGACAGGAGCGGAGAAAAAAGGGGGGAGGAAGTGAAGACCCAATTCACTGTCGCCTGGCCTCGAGGCTCCTCCGATACAAAGGATCAGACAAGTGAGGGGACGAGGAGAATATGCCCACCTCGCTGGGTGGCCAACGCGAATTGAAAAAAACCCTTCAAGTGGGAGCAAATGGTTTCAAAAAAGGGATGAAAAAAAAAAAACATCTCATCATCAACAACCATGGAATTATTATAAGAAGATTGCTGTATCGGGGTAAAAAAAGGGTGCGCGGAAGGGGTGGGAGTAAAAAAACGCGGGGTAAAAGAGGGGGTGGTGCGGTCATGGTGACTTTGTTCAGCCTTTGTTGTTGGCAGATGGAAGTGCGGGGTGCTAGCGCTGTTGGTGGGATACCGAAGACAAAAAAGAGGAAAAAAATATGATCCCGTTAAAGAACCAGAGGGCTCGTAGTTGGGGGGTTCTAGTTGAGGCACGGGATCTGAAATACATCGGGAAGGAAAAATCACCTATTGGCGCAGGGGTAATAAAAAGTGCAGAGGCCGGTTGGGGGGGGAGCTCCCTCGGCTGAAGAACTTATTGGTTTCAAACTGGAAAAAGAAACACGTGAGTTAGGATTATGAGGAAAAAAGGGGGGGAGGGGAATGAGGGAAAAAAACAGAAAAGCGGGGAAAAGGTGAGTGGCCTTTCGTTTCACCGACTAAGCCAGATATCCCCATTGAAATGTAATCGGGGGGGCATCTAAGACTGATATTCCGTCAAAGCATTGAGGGTATGGGTGAAGAGTAGGAAATTCGTTGGGTGAAGATCAACTTATACATAAGAAAGAAGGGCGATTCAGGGGGAAGCATATTGAAAAGGGGGGAGGAGGAGGACCGTTTGGAGGATACGACAAGGGGAAGGAGAAAAAGGAAAAAAGAGGAGCTCGAAATGAAAGGTTTGTTGAACATAAAATTCAAATTTTGTTTCTCAAAAATGTCGGTCCGAAAACTTCGCAAATCTGGCTAATTGTACCAGACACTGAAGACAAGAAAAAAAATTGATGAACGAAAAGGAAGATAAAAAAGGTGTCACCTTCTCATCGAGAGTATAGAAATATGCTTGGACGGAATTACCATGGGAATCTCCACAGGAGAGCGAAAAAAAAAAAGAGGATTCTGGGGAACCTGGGAGCAGAGCGAGGGGGATAATTAAATCTCGAGAGTATGTCGTACGCTTTGTCCTGCTACGCCGTTTAAAGGGCGTAGACTTCTACAAGAGCTCACCAAAAAAAAAAGTGGGGGATAAGAACGATCCACTTTGGGTTGGATACTTTGTACTTGCTAAGAATTCCACTTCTTTTGAAAGTACGGTGGGGGGGGGGGAGTTGGGGAGAAGAAAGGGAAAAAAGGAGGTGGCGTCTGTGGGTTGGCGCGGGGCAAGAAATAGAGTGAGGGGAGAATGAGTGGAATGAGTTTGGTAGGGGAAGGGGTCAGAGACGTCCTTGGGCAGAGGTGGCCATTATGTGTCCGAGGAAAAGGGGCAGCAACGGCTTAGGATTTAAGTTTGAGCCGGGTAGGCTTGTGAGATGGGCAGGCGGAGAAAGGGGGAGAGGGATGGAGCTTTTATGATATGCTGGGTGGATCGGATGTTTCATTCAAAAGGCGAGCCGGAGAGAAAAAGGATAAACTGGGTTAAAATTAGAAAATGTTGGGGGGGGGGGTTGTGCATTTTTGGGGAAACATGGGGTTGAGCTGAACCCGGGTCACCAAGGACTCACCATTAAAGAGAGGAGGAGTGCAGTGAACACCATGAGGGGGTTGCTGGTGGCTATTGGAAAATCGAGACGCGTTACAAAGACGGTTTGTCTTTCGCGTTCTCCTTGTAGGGGCTCAGGTTCAGTGTCAGCGGGAAAAGAGGGGGGACTGGAATTGGATAAAAAATGAACCTCTCCCGCCCGTCGACGGACTTGTCCAAAAAAAAGAAAAAAAAAAAAAAAAAAAAAACGAAAAAAAAAGAAAAAAAAAAAAAAAAAAAAAGAAGAAGACAAAAAAACAAAAAAAAATGGCTCCCGCCAAACCCCTCTCTTCTCTTGTCCGCCGACACTTTCCCCTTTCTGTCCAATCGTTGTTACCAAGGCCGGCCTGGGGGGAAAAATTCCAAGGCTTTACTTGACATGAGGTGCGGGGGCCACGGCGCGATGGGGAAGATAGGGGGTGGTCTAGCTTTGAGTACGGAAGGCAACCTGTAGTTAATAAAGCTCAAAGAAGACTAAAAAGGGAAAGTTGGTGTTTGGCCAGTCTTGGGCCGGAAGCGAAACAACGCAAAAAAATCGACTTAAAGGGGGAAGAATAGAGTCCGGCGACAGGGCGAGGTCGGGAAGGAAAGAGAGAAAAGAAGAAGACTTAATTGCAGTCCAAAAAACCCTGTAAAAAAGGGACGGGCGGGGATAGGGGAACTGTTACAATTATAGCCAAGTCGGACTGGTACAGCTTGTGGGGAGAAGATTAGCATCCTAAGGGTTTTTGTAGGGGTGTCACAGGGTGGTAGGGAAAGGGGACGGGGGGGGGAATTGTTCAGGGGGGGGTTGTATCGCTACCTTTCGCGGTTTTGCTTCAACATGTCCCAGAAGGGAAGCAAATGAGCGAAAATCCGGGGGTGGAAAGAAAAATCTTCTGGTCTCAAAGGGGCTAGAAAAGGCAGAGGGCGCCAGACGCTAGGGAAAGGGATAAGGAAAGAGTATCTTTCCAGCGGGGGGAGCAAAAACTCCAGTACAAGCTCGTACAGGGGGGATGTTGATTCTTCTGTGTGCCAGAGAGACGAATCACATTAGGCGGGGGGTCGAAAATGGGAAGATTCCTGGATGTACACAGTGGGGAAGGGAAAAAAAATTGAAGACGGAAAAGAAGAAGGAGGAGGAGAAAGTGAGAGGAAGGCGCGGTCCTGCAGCAGATCGTAGTACGAGCTGTAAACCAATGAAGTACTTTCACGTGGGTTATCTCTCTAAAAACAAAAAGAAGTATTAGGTTGGAAAAAAAAAGAGATAGAGAGCAGCAAAAGGGGGACAAGACCGATAAAGGAAGAAGGAGGGGGAGGCGGAACCCGCATTCATCGAATTGGTTGCTTAAGTCAGGAGAGTGCTAAATTCTGAGAGGAAGAAAATTGGTGGGCAAATGGCAGCAAAGGGCCGGGGAACATTTTAAGCAAAAAAAAACCGGGGGAGTCGAGTCGCTCCAAACCGGAAGAAAAAAAGGTGGAAGCGAGTGTTCCGGCGGATGTTCCTACACAGAGTTCCTCTCTCTGAAGATTGAGGCGCCGGTGAGAAAAGATGTTGAAGGGGAAACTAAACTTCTTCGCTCCACACGGGAACCAGAAGAGGTATGGGAACGTATCGCGATGAAAAAGGGAGCAGGGAAAGGTGCTGGTGAATCAAAAATCCTCTACATTGATAACAAACAACCAAGAAAAAAAGAAAACAAAAGAACCGAAACCCCGACAAGAGAATGAAGGCGATCTAGGAACAACGGGAAAAAAGAGGAGGAACTATGCTTCGGCGCACTTGCTCTTTCAACTCTTTAACCGGTCAAGAAGTTTGGGGGAGGGGTTTTTGGGAGGGGAAAGGTCACTGTTCGAGGAAGGAATGAACCGAAAGAGGAGAAAGGGGGGGGGGGGGGGGGAAGAAGGACGATAGGGAACAAAGTAGGCTGCTCTCTTTTAGGGACTGCATAAGGGAAAATAGCTGGTCCAGCCACCACACCCCCCATATTCGTCTCGGAGTTCTACAAAAGGAGGGGAATGATTCTTAATCCCACAGCGCTAAAAAAAAAAGAGGTCCATCTCTCTAGGTTAACATACTCACTCCTGCAAGACTCTATGGAATGATTGCGAAGAAGAACGAATGGAACAAGAAGGTGCAGAGTTGGGGGCAACGCGAAAGGGAAGAGTATGGGTTGTGGGTGGGTGGTGGGATAAGAGAAAAAGGGGGGCGGACGTGGGCGGGGGATTTTTGGGGTCAAAGAATTACAGGCACGAGGGACCGGCTACAAGAATTTAGAACAAGGACGCACGACAAGGGAAAGACAACCAAGAGGGCAGGCCGAACGAGAAAGGAGGAAACCCCCCCCCCGCATTGGAAACTTCACGCGGGCTGTCCAATGGGGAGTTCCCGAACCACTTTTTGATATACCAATGGGGCAACTGCCACATGCCAGTGGAGAAGTGGGGAAAAAAGGGAAGGGGCTTTTTTGAGGGGGGAAAAACCTGATAGGGAGGTAACCAAGCCGATCAGGAAGCAAGCAGAGACTCCAGAGAACATACAGCCGTATAGAAAAGAAGGACGAAGAAATCGTAAAACGATAACCGCGCCAACTTCCTATACCAAGAGGGACCTGTTTCCGCTTGGCACAGGCCTTTGGGAACCAAGGCCAAAAACTACTCACAAGGCCTTAAGAAAAACGATAGAAAGTATCCTAGAGGGGAAGGAAGAGGGAACCGCTCAAACAACTCTCCACCTCCGGGGTCCTCTGACTGGAGAAGCAAACAAAGGGGACAAACCTCCAAAAGAGGGAAGTGGGGTGTCGCAAAGGCTGAAAAAAAAAAAAAAGTGGCAGTGAAGGAAAAAACAGATTTGTGTGTGTGTTCGCGAGTGGGCCACATGAGGGGGCAAAGGAAAAAACGCTTACCATAAGGGGGGAGGAACGGACGGATGAGGATATGCTAACGAGGGGAAAGAAGACTTCGCGCCTCCGTTTTTTCGTTTGGACCAGGGAATTCAGCCAGGCATGAGGTTCAGCTCATCTCTGCATGGGAGGTTCAGAAAATCAGTTGATGTGGATCAGAAAGGAGGAAGAAAAATAGGGGCCCGTTAGCTGTTCAATCTACACAGATTGGGCTAATTGGTCTACAAAGGAAAAAAGGGTGTGTTAAAGGACAAAAGGGAAGTTCTTTGGTGTCCAACACCAACGGGACGGTGCAGGGAGAAGCTCGAGGGAGGTAAGGGCTAAGGTCCGAAGAAGAGAAAAAAGGAGGACTCGGTCTTGTATAAAAAGGGGGGAGGAACGCCTCCATGGGATGCTGTCCGGGATCATGTTCTCTTTCAAAACAACTTTGCCCGCAGTTGGAAAAAAACGGCACAGGGGGGGGAGGAGAGGAAAAATCCCGCGCTTAGGGGACAGAATATGGTGGGAGCAAAAAGAAAAAGGGGGAAAGAAAGGGGAGCAGAAAGGGCCACGAACCTCACGCGCGATTAAAGTTTCAACGTTTTCTCGGACAACCTTGGAGAAGGACTACGGAATCAGCACTTTGGGGGCGTTGGAACCATAAAGAATAAGGAAAATGCAGAAGTATTCGTCGTTAAAAACAACTTATTTAATGACTTCAGAAATGTGGGTTTCGGGAAAGGAGCGAGAACTCGGTAAAAAAGGGAGGGCGGAAGAAGGGACGCATAAAGAACACGAAGGGAAAATTGGTCTGCCCGTAAGATCATTGGTCATAGAGGGAGCGTAGCCAACAAATGCAAAAACTGTAACAACACCGCGAGACCATAAGAAGAAGAAAAGGGGAGCATAAACAATCGGGCCCGCCTCACGCACAACCTGAGGGTTGTCCCGAGAAAGAGAAAAACACGATCAAAATGGGGGGGGGGGGGAAACCAGGGGAAGGAAATCAGAGAGAGAAAAAAAAACGGGGTGGGAGGGTCTTATAAGAGATATATGCTTTATCTTTTGGGGGCCATTTTTCTCAGGTGTTTTGATATTTCGCGGTCAAAACAGGCTGGGTGGGGTGAGAGGGGAGACGTGGTAGAGCCGGTTGTATTCATTTCCTATCTGTTGAGATTGTGGGCTACAAGACAACCAGAAAAATTCATCCCGTCAAGAAAAGAGGGGAGGGTCTGTAGGGAGGAAAAGAAAATACAGGGGGGGGTTTCTCTTGGAATGTCGCTAAAGAGGGGGGGGCTCTAACGGGACGATTGCAGGAATGAGTACAAGAATGGGGGGGTGCCTGTAAGGAGGGAGAAAAAAAAAAAGACGTCTTAGTGCGTGTCCATCATTCAGGTCTGTCAACGAGACAGGGGAATAAAGGGAGGGACAAAAGTAAACCTTAAAGACTCGTTGAGGGTCACGAAAATGAAAAGAGAGAGAAAATAGAACGGGGGAAATTTAGATATTGCCTCGAGCGGAATTCTAAGGAGTCAAAACGGTGCCGTGTTGAAAGAAATAGGGGAAAAAGTGTAGGGGAAAGGAGCAAATTGCGCCAAGGAAGAAGGAGGGAAAGAATCTTACTCGGAAGAGTTTAGGGCTAAAGGATCACTCCTCGAATAACATGCAAGCATGGGGGAGAAATTAGGTTGAACAGAAGTCCATGGTTGTCGGAACCAAAAAAGGGAGGGTCTCAATCAAAAAGATGGTTGGACCAGCATGAAATCAGTTATGGGATTCAGCTGTATCTCAACTAAACTGCTGAATGAAAAAGGGCGCAGACTAGCTTAGAGAACGAAGACCGCACAACAACACCGGACGAGCCGCCGTCTTTCTTCCAGCCCCTTTTCCGAACAAGAAAATTGAGTCGAAAGAAGAAAGGAGAGAGAGAGAAGGAGAGCGCCTCCTTATGTCGGCGTCCTTTCGCCTTTCAGAAATTGCTACAAGAACCACACAAGAGGGTGGGGATTTAAACAAAAACGGTTGGGGGCAAGGACGGTGTAAAGGGAGCCACGTGGAAGGGAAAGGGGGTGAGGGTCAAGAGACTACGGGGCGAGTTTGTTTGGCGCGGTCAGAGCTGGGGTAGCCAGATTTCTTGCGCTTAGGAATAGGTCGAGACTTGAAAGGACGTCCGCGGGGGGTTCAAGGAGGGGGGAACGGCGGGAAACCAGGGGGAAAGGGAGGATGAAAGGGGGGGGAAGGGGGAAGAGTTTCGAAAGGGGCTCGGAATTCAATGCGGCGTGCTGCGTCGGGGGGGAGGATTGCTTCCTTTAGAGCTGGTGCATGAAACGGAATCTAAACGGAATCGAAAAAAAGGCCTGTTTAAAAACATTGGGGAGGAAGAATGGGATTTGGGGCAGGGCAAGGGAGAAAAGGGGGGGGGAAAACCTTACTGGACATGGGCACATAGACGCGAGAGTTATCGGTGCCCACCATCTGGGATGTGTCCGAATTGGGGCGGGAGAAGAGGCGGCCAAAGGGGGTCTACGTCGCGACTTGGGAGTTTTGACTCAGGGGGAAAAGGGGGAAGGTAAAACCGCGGGTACTTGAGGAAAAAAGACCGAAGCCGCCAGTGCGCGGACAAAAAACCTACTTTCGCTTTCTCGCTTACTGGGAGGGGGGTAGACACACAGATTTTACACCGGCCGAAGGCGCGCGGAAAGGCGGGAGAGTGGGAAAAGAGCAGAATGGACAGCTAGGGGGAGAGAGGTGGAGAAGAGGAAAAGGTGGGGGAAAAAAGGAGAAGAACCGGGAAGGGTGGTGCTGGGCCAAAGACGGAAGGAGAGAAAAAAAAAGGAAAGAGAACGCACGCGCATGAAGAGTCCGGACGTCAGGCGAAGGATAAGAGCTTTCATGGAAAGGAAGAAAGAATACGAAAGTGGCATCCACAAAGGAAAGGATGGGGGGCACGCAGGGGTCTGTACAAGGACCTACCTCGGGCTTTTACGAGCTTCACTTAAGGGGGAAGCAAGGGGGGGGGGGGGGGTGTCTTTTTGTGGATGAGGGGGGACAAGTCTTTGGGGAATGTGGGGTGGGGGGGGGGGGGGGAAAAAAGAAAGACAAAGCGGCTTTTGCAGCCATCACATTCCAGAAAACGGAATCTAAGTCCTGCGGACAATCTTCTGGCAAAATGTGGAGAGAAAGCAAAGCAATTCGGGGCGGAAAGGAAAGGGGGGGGGGCTTAGAAACGGCGTTCCATCTAGATTGCAAAGAAGGGGCTTTCCCATACAACGCAAGGACAGCGCGGTCACAGGAGGTCCTTCTTCTTTTTTCGAAACAAGCGACTCCGTAGAAAATGGGGCGCGTCTTAATTGTGACGACTGGACCTTCACCAATTTGGGAGGGTGACTACCGAAGGTAGATGGAGCAAGGAGGAAAGGGAAAAAAGGGGGGGAAAGTGGCGCGTAAAAAAGTGCAAAAGAAGAGGAGGAAAGAGGAAGGAAAAAAAATAAGGGCTTCAAGGGTGTCTCCTCAAACAACCCACAGTATGGTACAATAGATATAGCAACAGTTAAACTGCAGTGGTCATCAAGGGGAGCATACTAGATGTCGCAGAAAAAAGAACAGGGGAGAGACCTTTGGTTAGGAGGAAGAAGGGGAGAGGACGGAGGAGAGAAGCTAAATTGGGGGGGGGGAAATTTCAAAAGCCTCCACATGTTGATCCCTAGCCGGGTCGACTAGCCCCAAAGGCAGACCTACAGAAGGGTCTTGTCCTTGAGGGGGGGATTGGTAAGGGGAAAACCGGGGGCTGGCCCGCGAGCACGGGAGAAGGGCGGGAAGGGGGGACGCTCTTCCTTCGCGAGACAGCAACCATGAAGGAGACTCGAGGATCCGGAGGTTCGGATGCCATTGAAACGCCGAAGCAGGGAGGGATTAAAAACAAACCCAAAAAAAAAAAAGAACGGGGGGAGAACATAAAAAACTACAAAAAAGAGGCGATGAGAATTCAGGACAAACAGCCTCTTAACCCGCCTAGGGACTCATCCTTTCTCGTACGTCACACGAATCTTCCAAACGGTTTGTTAAATGTTTGGTTGTGGATTTCACGATGGGGGGGGGAAGGATTCTCGGGGAAAAGTGAGTTAAGTCGAAAGAGAGAGGAAGACAAGGTGAAAGAACGGGGCGTAGTTTCTTGAGAGGAGGAAGAGCTTTTAAAACCACCACCATCACAGAGTGAGAGGGGGCTTGCTGGAAAAGAAAAAACTACAGTGCTGGGGAGGATACTCTAAAACGATACATAGGACCTCTCCTGTCTAGGGTTGAATACCTCCTCCAACGAAGGGTATTTGGGATTATTGCTGGCCGAGTGGGTGACATCCGATGGGAATACGCCAAAAGTTGGAGGGAGGGGAACAGGCAATGATTATTGGGGGGGGGTGTGAAGGGCCAGGCGAAAACGGAGCGGGTGGGGGGGGGGGAAGAGAAAGGGGAGCAAAGCGGTTAAAGCGCTCACGGGGGCAAAGGTATAAAAAAAGACAGTCTCAAAGAAAGAAAGGCCACCTCTTGCGGAACGCCGGGTCTCCAAAAAAAAAGGAAAGGGTGGGGAAACCGGCAAGCGCAGAGTGGGGAAAAGTGGGAGAAGTGGGGACCCCCGGGGCGGGTCAACAATTGCACCTTCCAAAAGACCAGTTGAGGAATTTCACTGCCTAAAACAGGCCGCTGGGTAGAGGACGGAGGATGAAGGGAAATGGCAAAAGAAGATAGGACGGCCTCTCAAATAAGAAAGGGACAAGAAGTCTACGAAATGAAGGAAGAAAAGCCGAAATCTATCCGCCCAACCGGAAGAGAAGAAGCCGGCTCCCCTGGGGCACAGGCAACTCAGTCCCCCGCGAAAAAGGGAGAGACTAGCCTGAGATCTGGGAAGCAAAAAAAGAGAGGAGGAAAGAAAGAGGAACAACAGGAATCCAACCCGGCCTTCGATGAAGGGGCTAAGCAAACACTGGGACCACCCTGGGTTTGGCAACAAAGACCCCCCTGGGGGGGGGCAAAAAAAATGTTGGGGTCGCAGGTACAATGGGAAACCAAAAAGGAAGAGGGGGGAAAGAACACAGATTTGGGTGCGCTAGTGGAATGTTACAAATACGGTTCTTAGAGGAATCTACTACATGAGGAGTGCGACGGTAGAGGCGATAAGGGGGGGGGTCAAATCCTCGCTTTCGGAAGCAGGACGTGGAGGGAGTAAAAAGGGGGAAAGCGCCAAAATCATTCCAGTTCGCGACTGTCTCGGCAGGTTCAAAAAGGATGACTTATATACTGCACAATCTGTGACGGAAGGCCAGGTGGAAGACTAGCCATAGTTGGAGGGGAAAGGGGGAGACCAATGTTGCAGACAAAAGAATAGTTAGGGAAAACCAATAACCAGAGGGGGACAGAAATTTCGCGAGAGGAGTGGTGAGAGGGGAGGAACCGTGAAAAAGACGAATTCAAGAAGGCCCAGTGACGGGGGAAATGATCGTCCGGTTTTTGCTCAGTGAATCGTGAAAACCACCAGCAACGGTTGACGCCAAAAATCACTGGGGAAAGGGGGGGGGGGGTGAGCTGACGTCGCGCGAATTGAGAAGAAGCGGAAATCCTGGGTCAAGTGGAAGAGGGGACGCATAAACCACGAAACCTCACGAGATTTCCGGTGCAGTGGTTTCCGTAATGAGGAAAACGTACTGCGGGGAAGAAGCCATCCGAGGGTTTTGCGGGTGGGCGAAAAGACCAAGGGGAGGGAGCCGTATGAGGGGGGGCCGGACCAAAAACCTGCTTGGTATCATGTCAAGGGGGTTTGGCCAGGAAGCGCCCGGTCAAGAAAACACTTTGGGGAAGGAGTAGAAGTCTAGAAAAACAAAGAAGACGCACGGCCGGGTGCCCGACCACAGCTTGGAGTATGGTTTCTTAGGGAACACCAACATGAAAAAAGGGCTGCGCACAACGCTCGACATCCTCCGAAAATAAAAAGAAAAGTCGGATCGGGGCACCACACCTGAAGGTTTTGGGCCCGATCTCAAACCTGCGGATCAAAAAAATGTGTTTTCGCACCCGAACAGATCTAAGAAGAAAAAACAAAAGATAAAAGTAGAGATGATGGATCAGGTGGGGTCAACCACCATTTGGGGACTAATTGGTGTGTATGGGGGAGCTTTCCATGAGGTGTGGTGCGCGGAGGTACTAGGGTCAGGCGTTTGGAATCGGGGGGGCGGGGGGAAGAAGTGGTTCTGCCATTGGGGGAGAAAGAACAAACCTAATGCGAACGTTGCAAGACCATCTTTTCAGATGTTGGTAGATTTTAGAAAAGTCAGAACTTGTTGAAACGACTTCACGCTAAAAACAGAATAGGGGAGATACGGTGGAAACAATTGGGGCGGAGGGGACAAGCAGGTTTGGGGGGTCCGGAAGCAGACGACCGTAGTGGGAGGGAAGAAGAAATACACCTTGCGGGCGAGGCAAAGGAGAGAAAAAAATTGTTGTCGCTGAGTTAAAGGAATCGCTTTATGGACGTGGCGGTCGGCTTCCCGAGACTCAGGATGGAAAAAATCGGACCTCCGAGAAAACGAAGGAAGATTCGTTAGGAAAAAGTCCGGTTGGCAGAAAGGGGGAAAGGGGGGGATGGGTTGTAAGAGACAAAGCCTCAAGAATCCACGAGTTCGTTACTACATCTGATCAAATCTTAGCAGTTTTCAGGCTCGAGGGGGCACGGACTAGAGAGAACAATTCAACGCGGGGCGAAGGAAACGGTGGAAGGTAACCTTGGGTAGGGAAAAAAAATGATCACAAAGGAAAAGTGGAGCTTACCAGCCCTTCGTCAACCCTAGGAAAGAGACGCTTACTCACGAAACTGCTGATGCCCAGCCGGGCAGACTGAGGAAGAGAATAAAATTGCTACCGACGGGGGAAAACAACAGGGGAGGGAAGGCGAAGCGATTCTAAGGGAGGGGATCAATCTCTCTCTTAAAGCCGAACGCAGTATGTCGTAACCGGGGGTTCCGGGGAGAAGAAAGGTCGTGCTGGAAAGGAGAAAGCTGAGAACAACACAAGATGTGAGGAACCTCGAAAGAGGGGGGGGAGGAAATTTTAAACTTAGAAAAAAGGGAGTAGGGAGTAAAGGGGGTTTTCTTTTATCATCATAGAAATGAATGTGGAGCGTTGTTTTGAACGATTCCGGAAGAGGGAAAAAAAATCTTCTAATGCGGGGAAGGAGAAGGCTGTGGGGAAAAAGGGGAAAGGGGGGAAACCAAGGGGAACCGGGCCGGCTAGTGGAGGACTTTCAGGATTTCGAGTCATGGCATATTAGAAGTTGCATGCGTGGAGGGGGCGGAGGGGGGGGAATATGCTTCTGATCTGGCTGGGGGCGGGAAAAAACAGGGCGCTCCAGGGACGGAAGTTTAAAAAGATGAGTTCACTGGCAATGTGGCAGGGGCAGGATACTACCGGGGGTCAAACTCTCCTGAAGCTCCGAAGGGATTGAAAAAACCGGGGGCCCCATAGGGGGTTCTGGGGGCCGAAGTGATCACTCGAGAAACCAAAAGGTGGAGGGCGGACGGGAGACAGGTGAGGGTTCACTTTTTTCAGGCTAACCAGCGTTTACTTGTACTTGCTAAAAAAAAAAAGGCCGTCCCGTTTCGGACGACTGACACAAAAACACCAATTAAAAAACTTGCATGGAGGAGAAAATGGAAAAAACGGGGGCTGTATAACATCGGATTTGTGAAGAGGAAGGAGGGAGCCATGAACTGAGTTAGTGCAGGAGTCGGAGTCAAAGGAAAATGGGGAACATCTAGTTTTTGGGGGGAAGCCTGTTGAGTACGGGAACTGGGGGGGAAAAAGCTTGAGGGAGACTATCTCTTTTTGTGGAAAAGCTGGAGGGGGAGCGGGGAAGAAGAATAGAAGTAGAAGGGGAAAGATCCAGTGCTGCTAACTACCTACACTCTCGATTTCAATTCCCGCTGAATGCCTACGAACAGTTAAGGAATCCCCAAAAACCTGGAAAAAAAAGGGCTGGAGCGGAAGGGGAGGGACTAAAAGGAGCGAAAAGAGGAGTTACGTAGAGGGGGGAGAAGGGTAAGTGAAAGTGGTTTATGGGAATTGTGGAGTAGTGCCGTTGGTTGGGGGAATTGATGGGGTTGGGGGGTGATCAGGGAGAAACCTTTGCGGGGTTCGGGGTCCCCAGCACGGGGCCAAAGAGCAAGGGGGGCAAAGGGGGTGGATACCCTGGCGAAGAAGGCTAGAGAAAAGGGGGAAAAAAGGCCAGGGCCTTCACACTTAGCGGTATCAGGTTTCTGGGAATCCCCAAGGACAAGCGCGGAAAAGAGACTTCTGACTGGGTGGAGAAGGAGGGAAAGACTAACCGAGGAAAAATGTGGTTCGGCGGGTTCCCGGGAATAGGAGGGCTTCAAGGGAAAAGGAAAGAGAGGAGACTGAACTACTGCGCTAAATCAAAGGTATGATTTCCTCGCGTTCCTTAGTTAGTGACTCGATATTCAAAAAAGGGGAACTCCCTACGGGCGCGGAGAGACAAGAAAACACGAGGATTGAGTAAAGAGAGGAGGAAAGGCAAAAGGAGGGAGCTGCAGTTTGGACACAAGGTGAAAGCGATCGGCTGGCAGTAACCGCGAAAAGAAATCATCTACGTCTTGGTTTGCGTAAGTCCATTCAACTAAACGGGGGAGAGGAAAAAAATGGGTGGGAAGGGGGGGAGAAAGGAAGGAAGGAAAAAAGGTGTCTACCGAGAAGGGAGTCGATCATCTGAGAAAAAACACCTAAGGAAGCTAGTGGACTTGTGGGGGGGGACAGGACACAGACTGTCCCTGATACGATTGATGAACTCATACGGTTGAGCTTCAGTAAGCCTGCTTCGCTCAAAGTTCTCCGAAGAGGGCGGAAAAAATTATCTACGGAAGTATTAAGTTCCATGCTGGAAAAAAAACAAAGCAGAGAAGGTTGATAACAACAAAAAAGAAAAGAACCAAAGTAACGGGAACACCATTAAACCCTTCAAATAAAAAAAAAAGTTAGGCACGAAGAACGGCCGGCAACAGCTCGTACAGAGATTCCAACGACCGGAAAGGGGACTCTGACCACCCGCTGCAAGTTGTGGAAAAGGGGGGGGTTGTTGGCAAGGGAAAGGGGGGAAGGAAAAGTCTGGGGGGGGACCCAGACATAACTATTAGTTAGTAACAGGAGAATTTAGCACTAGAGGCGAGTCACTATGGGGTAGGGCGGGTAGGGAAGACGCTTTTCCAGCAACCAAAGGGAACATAGGCGGACGTTCTTAAAAGAAAAGCGGGGAAAAGGCGGGGGAAAGACACAATAAAGGTCCAGAAGAAGAGATGTAGACGAACACCCTGCAGACTAACTCTAGTAATTTGCATTACCTGGAAGAAGGGGGGAAGACGATTGGAGAAAGCCAAGTGGTCCAGAAACAGCGCGTGGTGGGTGGGGGGGGGGAAGGGACCGGGGACGAAAAGGCTCTGGGAGGTATTTGGGAAGAGTAACTTAAGTCACCGCTTGGACCTCTACACAGAAGTGAGATCAAAACGAAGCAATACCAGGGGAAACGCGGCTACCGATCATTCGCAAAACACCCCAAGGGTCACCGTAAGAAAGCGCGAGAGGGGAAAAAGGGGAGAGAAGGGTGACCCCACCTTTTATCAAAGGCACCGAAATGCCATTTCGAATTGCATGGAAAACAGTGCACTTTTTAATTCCGGAGCGCAGGGATAATGACAAACCAGCCGGAAAGACACAAAGACAGCCAAACAAGAAAGGAGAAAATGCAGGAAGGACCTAGACGAGCAAATTCCGATAATACAGCGTCGAACCAGGTTCCGAGCCAATTTCCCCCATCAACCACACGTTCGCTCGCCGGCCTTCTAAAACATCTGCAAAGTAGCAGCAAGAGACTGCTTACAGGGAAAGGGAAAACAGGGAGCCAAAAACGTCACAAGGATCGGCTGATCTACAGAACTGTTACAAGAAATTTGGTCGCAAGGTACCTGTACGGGCAAACTTGAGCGGTGAACGACCAAGCTGGGGGTGGGGTGTGGGGAGAGGCGTTTAAGGTGGCGCTGAAAAAAAGGACAGAGGAGAAAGGAAAAGAGGGGGACTACATAAACTAGTGCTAGCTGACCGAAATAGATGCTACGGGTTTAAAATCTGTTCGTCTCCTCCTGTTTTGAGGGGGACAACTTAAATGCAAAAGCCACAAAATGGGAAAGTGGCGCTACATAAGTTACGTCTGCGAGGTAACAGGTGGGAGGAGATACAAGCTGACGGAATCTGGGGGGCCGGACATTGCTTGTCAAGCTATCCAGGTTCACGTATGGTGACCTACACTGTTTGACCGGGGGAAAAAAGGATGCGGTGAGGGGGTGACGCGGGTGAGGGAGGAGATCGAATTCAAACATTGTTGATGGGAACGTCGCCGAGCATAAACTTCGACCGGTCAATTATTCATATAGTTCACCTTCAAGGCCATGGTATGAGGCGGGAAGATTGCCTTTGTCCAAAAAAAAGGGGTGGCCGCAGTTTCGCCCGGATGGCATTAGAAAGAAAAGAAATCTCCATGATGGGGGGCAAGCAGTCCCTGGTGGGGGGCGATGGCGAAGAGGCAGCAGGCAATAAAATAAACGGCGATTTCCGTAGTTGTTTGTTTTGAACGGATATAGAGGGAGACAGAAAGACGTGGTGAGGGGGTGCCTCCAAGACGGGGGAGTATCCGCCGTAGCAGGCCTACAAAACCTGCTGTGTGCATAAATTGTTTCGGCCCCGTCTCGGGACCTCGTTCGAGCGTTAAGCGACACTTGGGGAAGATAAAAGGAAACGAAAAGAAGACCCACAACCAGGTATTGGGGGAAAGGGCTCCATTTTTCAGGGTGTCGTTCGTGAACATGTACGAACACGCGAGGAAAGCCGATACAACAGTTAGACCAAGTCAAAAATCTCCGCACCCCGAAGGGTGTGACTCTCAAAAAACAAAAAAGGAGAGGCAGAATTGTTCCAACGCGAGCAATC